>Ga0226835_1000384_pt1 | contig 56063 bp, 51 predicted proteins | sample LAC_MetaG_1_FD_163627 | JGI IMG/M metagenome (GOLD analysis project Ga0226835, IMG submission 163627) | Anaerobic ammonium oxidizing microbial communities from anammox membrane bioreactor (MBR) in UC Berkley, California, United States -... | ecosystem: Engineered > Bioreactor > Anaerobic >...
CAAGAAGACCGGCCTACTGGCCGTCCGATCCCGACACAGCGCAAACCAGCATCTTATGTGTCGCCAATGATGGTACGCCAAGTTATCATGGTGGGTTTACAGATGGAGTATTGGCAAGCTACTGCCCAGGTTTTTACTGGTCAGCCGTGACTGAAACACCGCACTACATGGTTGAACTGCAAAGTCTCTCGAAAACGATAAATGTTTATGACAGATCGTCGAAGAATTACACTACTGTGCACCTTGAATACCCGCAGCGCCATTCGATTAATGCACTTGAAAGGATTAAGCATATAACACGAAACAGTTCAGTAGAAGCTGTCAAGGAAGCTGCAGATTCAATACAGGTTCTTAACCGTGTTATAGGCTCACGCACTAAAGATGAGATATTGGTATTCTCACGGACAACGACAAACCACTATCCTGAATTATCGCAAAAATGGTCAGGTAAGTATGTTTACTATGTTACCCGCCACAAGGTACCCAGTGGTAAGTGTACTGGCTTCTGGTTCCTACCTGACGGTATAATACCCCAGGATTATGATGGGAACATACTGTATTGTACTGACTTTGAAGGGAAAGAACAAAAGATTGTAACGATTAGTCTGGAGTAAGTAGTCAGTTCCTTGGCGATGTGGATATTGGGCTACCCCCCGTTATTTCGTAGGCGGCGTTACCCGACAACTCATGCTGAATGCTGTGGGTAACGAAGTATTGGTGGACGAGATGTGACGCAAACCGGCTGCGGTTGTCCCTTCACACCGAGCACGGTCAGCATCGCGGCGTAGCATCAGCTACCGTGGATGTGTACGTACTTGATTTCGAATTCAAGTTGTGTTGTATGTGGTCAGGAGATCGTACTTCCCGAAGGTATGTTGTCCACAGCCGAATATTCCGGTAAACCCTCAGGAGTTGTATAGTTGGGAGGCGTCAATAAACACGAAGTACTCCTTGATTTTGCCGTTATCCATGTGTAGGACGCTACATACGGGAACCCGGAGTGTGGTGTCGTTGTGGCGGGTATAGGTAACGTATCCATGGGCGGCTATTACGTTTCCGGTATCGGCCGTTACAAGAATATCGTGCTTCAGACTTTTTATGGAAGCAAAAAAACCGGCAACGGCATCTCGTACGGCCTGGATACCGGAAACAGGATCTGCATTGCCAAATCGAAACGTTCCGTCGGACGTGAAATATGATGCAAAAGCATCAGCATCGCTTGCATCAACGGCCGCGAACAACTCCTTAAGGTCGGGATTCTTCATAGATAACTCAAACTATTCATGGTGCAGTACATACAATCGTACACCAAAATACAGAACAACAGCGGTTGAACGGTATCCGGTTCATCAATTACATTCTGCCTGGAGTAAGTCAGAACCGGAATAATACCTCACTGTAGGGCAGCAATACCGGAGAATTTTTTACGGGATCCAGGTAAAAATCTACCGTAGGTTTGTTCTATGAGAAGAGCGTTAATTTCTCCGGAAATTGAAGAATTAATTGCCGCCCGTGAATTTGGTACTGTCAGGGAAGTTGTCGTTGACTGGGATGCGCCTTCGATAGCTGAGCTTGTAGAAGCTCTTAGTCCGGACTCGCGTGCAATACTGTTTGGAGTTCTACCAAAAAAACTTGCTTCGGAAACATTTGCCTACTGCGATTCGATTCGACAACACGAACTGTTGCGCAGTCTGGCTACTGAACAGGTGGCGGCAATGCTCAACGAGATGGCCGCAGATGACCGCACGGAACTGTTTCAAGGGTTACCGGCAAATGTTGTCGCGGAACTGGTGAATCAACTTAGTGTAGAAGAGCGAGCCGTTGCGATACGCCTGCTAAACTACCCTGAAGACTCTGTAGGTCGGCTAATGACACCGGACTATGTTCAGGTAAAAAAACAATGGACGGTCCAGGAGGCGCTGGAGCACATTCGCCAGTTTGGTAAGGACTCAGAAACACTCAATGTTTTATACGTTACTGACCAAAGTACGCTTGTTGATGAGATTACAATCCGGGAAGTGTTATTGGCGAAGCCGGAAACCAGTATCTCGGACCTCATGGACTACAGAGCAGAAGCGCTGTTTGCTACAGATTCCGAAATAAAGGCACTCGAAGAGTTTAGACGACTGGATCGATACGCCCTTCCTGTTGTTGACGCCGATTTCAAATTACTTGGTATTGTAACGATTGACGACATCCTGGATGTGGCCGACGAACGGGCAACCGAAGAAATTCAGCGTTTTGGTGGCTTGGATGCGCTGGAAGAATCATATACCCAAACCAGGTTTACCGAATTAATACGAAAACGAGGAATCTGGCTGGTTCTCCTGTTTGTAGGGGAAATGTTAACGGCCACAGCCATGGGTCAGTTCCAGATTGAGATTGAAAAAGCAGTCGTGCTGGCACTGTTCGTTCCTCTCATCATATCAAGCGGAGGGAACTCTGGATCACAGGCAGCAACACTCATCATTCGTGCGCTGGCATTAAAAGAAATATCGTTGCATGACTGGTGGCTGGTTATGCGAAAAGAAATTGCTTCAGGTCTCTTCTTGGGAGTAATCCTGGCCGTGGTAGGCTTTTTGCGCATAAGTATATGGCAGTGGTTGTTTGGTACGTACGGACACTACTGGGTTTGGATCGGCTTAGCTGTCAGCACTTCGCTGATTGGCGTCGTATTGTGGGGTACGTTAACAGGCTCGATGCTTCCAATTTTGTTAAAACGGCTTGGATTAGATCCGGCTACATCTTCAGCACCGTTCGTGGCAACCTTGGTTGACGTTACCGGGATTATCATCTACTTTTCGGTAGCCTCGCTGTTCCTTCATGGTATGCTCCTTTAAATCAGGTAGCCAGTAGAGGGACGTAGTCTGCTACTAGACCGCAGCAGTGCTAATAAGAGGTACAGTGGAAATTGGCTATAATGTATGCCCGCAAAGGAGCAAACGTTTAAAAACAACAATGCCCCGTCTGTCCAGACGGGGCATTGCGTACGTACACCGTACGGGATTTGAACCCGTGCTGCCGCCTTGAAAGGGCGGTGTCCTAACCCCTAGACGAACGGTGCATAAAAGAGCATCAAAGATACGGCTTTTTTTAATGCGCTCGTGTATTCCTTGTTGGACAACCCGGAATTAAATGGCAGATTAATTGGATTATAAATACGATTTTAGCAGAACGAAGCAAAAAACGGGTACTGGCAGCACTCTTTCGGTTTTTTTTGTAAACATCAAACAAATATGAAGCTTATTGCACTTACCGGTGGGATTGGTACCGGAAAATCATCGGTAGCCCGGGTGTTCAGGAGCCTGGGTTGGGAGGTGTTGAGTTCCGACTCAACGGCTAAGACTGTTACCGGGTCAAACCCGGAGGTACGTAGTGCAATTGCGGCATTGCTGGGCGACGACGTTCTAACGTCAGATGGACTGAATAGCCGCCTGGTTGCTGAACGGGTATTTGGTTCTGATGCCGAGAGTAGTACGCGTCTGAGAGAACTTGAAAAAATCATACATCCGCACGTGCTTGAGTATCACATGAAACAAATACACGAGTTGAATGAAAGGGGCTCAGGCACAGTGGTTGTGGATAGTGCGCTGATTTACGAGGTGGGTCTGGAAGATGGTTTTGACTATGTAGTTGTGGTAAACGCCTCAGAACAGGAATGCATTCGCCGGGTGATGCAGCGCTCCGGACTAACCGAAGAGCAGGTGAGGCAACGAATGAAACAGCAAATGCCGATGAAGGAAAAGTGTATGCGGGCCGACTTCGTTATTGAGAACAGCGGGACGCTGGACGAGCTGGAAGCCGCTGCAAAAAAACTGGCAGCGATTATTCAGGCCCTTCCTGACAGGCAGTGATCAAACAGCAATAACCAAAGCTAATGTACCGGTACGAGTCTGACGTACTCACTTAAATCAATCTCTGTTCGTCTTCATTGCTTCACATCAAATTCATTAGTTTCGCACTAACAAGTTTTACGTTTTACAAAGGTTTAGCCGTATGGCACATCCAGTCCATCTTACCGACGCTGATTTTAATAGCACCATAAATGCAGGTAACGTTGTTTTAGTTGATTTCTGGGCCGCCTGGTGTGGTCCGTGCAGAGCTATTGCACCAATAATTGACGATCTCGCCGGCGAATATGAAGGCCGTGCCACAATTGCAAAGGTCGATGTTGACAATAATCCCAAGGTGGCAATGGAGTATGGCATCCGCAGTATTCCAACCCTGCTCGTATTTAAGGGCGGTCGCGTGGTTGATACCATCGTGGGCGCTGTTCCCAAAAACTTTATAACCGATAAGCTGAATGCTCAACTGAGCTGATGCCCCAGCCCCTTTCAATAACTTGGATTTTAACATGACTCGGCCAACACTGTTGCCAGTTAACGAGTTGAGCGAACATCTAAAAGATATTCCAATGTGGCGCCTTGAAGGCGCCACTATTGTTCGTGAGATGCCGGCATCCGACTTTGCCGCTGCAATGGGCTTTGTTAACGCTGTAGCCCTGCTGGCCGAAAAGGCAGATCATCACCCGGATATACTGCTGTACGGATGGAATAAGGTTCGGATTACACTGAGCACCCACGATCAGGGCGGGATTACAATGGCTGATATACGGCTTGCAAAAGAAATCGACGCATTGAGATTTAATATCGTTTAATATCAGCAACTTCTAAACATTTACATTACATTGGAGTATGGTTATGTCAGTTATCGAAGCAATCAGTGCGCGAGAGATTCTTGATTCACGTGGCAATCCTACTGTAGAGGTAGATGTGTTTTTGGAGGACGGCTCGTTTGGGCGTGCTGCAGTTCCGTCGGGCGCCAGCACCGGTGAGCACGAAGCCATTGAGCTACGCGACGGCGATGCCGGGCGCTATGGAGGAAAAGGTACTCTTGCTGCGGTTGAAAACGTAGAGTCGCAAATCGCCGATGTTCTGATAGGAATGGATGCCACAGATCAGCGTCAAATAGATAGAGTGCTCATTGACCTGGATGGAACCGAAACCAAGAGCAAGCTGGGTGCAAACGCTATGCTTGGCGTGTCTCTGGCGGTTGCCCGGGCGGCAGCCGATTTTCACGGTCTGCCACTATATGCTTACCTGGGGGGTGCAAAGGCAAACCTACTCCCAACACCAATGATGAATATCTTGAATGGCGGCGCACATGCTGATAATAATGTTGATATTCAGGAATTCATGATTATGCCAATTGGTGCGGATTCGTTTTCACATGCACTTCAGATGGGGACAGAGGTTTATCACGCACTCAAAGGCGTACTCAAAAAAGAGGGCCTCTCCACCGGTATTGGTGATGAGGGCGGATTTGCCCCTTCGCTGAAGAGCAATGAAGAAGCGCTTGATAAGATAATGCAGGCTATCGAAGCAGCCGGCTACAAACCGAACGATGATATTGTACTTGCGCTTGATATTGCTGCCAGCGAGATGTGGCGGAACGGTACATACGAGTTGTATAAAAGCTCTAAACAAAGGAAGACGGCGGCTGAACTTACTGAGTGGTATGCCGGGCTGGCTGCAAAATATCCGATTGTCTCCATCGAAGATGGTTTGGGTGAAGAAGACTGGGCAGGCTGGAAAGTACTTACCGATAAGATCGGTGATGAAATTCAAATTGTTGGTGATGATCTGTTTGTCACAAATTCCGAATATTTGGAACGAGGCATTGCCGAGGGCGTGGCAAACAGTATTCTGGTGAAAGTAAACCAGATTGGTACGCTTACCGAAACAATTAATACGGTAAACCTGGCACAACGCTATGGCTACAGCACCATCATTAGCCATCGGTCCGGCGAGACCGAAGACTCGTTTATTGCCGATTTGGCTGTTGCACTGAGTTCCGGACAAATTAAAACTGGGGCCCCATGCCGCAGTGATAGGGTAGCCAAGTATAACCAGCTTCTCCGAATTGAAGAATTGCTGGGTGCCGATGCAGAGTTTGCTGGCGATGCCACCCTGGCCTGAGGCCTTCGTATAATTCAGGAAGTGTATTTTGCAGTTCCGGTGTTGCTGTGCAGCACCGGCAACGTTTTTATCCTGCTTGGGAGTTAGTATGGCAATTTCATTTGGTACCGACGGATGGCGGGGCTTAATCGCTCGTGACTTCACATTTGATAACGTGGAACTGGTTGCCCATGCAACAGCCCGGTACGTTAGAACTCTACAACGCGACGGCGCAAGCGTTGTTATCGGCTACGATACCCGCTTCCTTTCACGCCAGTTTGCCGAAACAGCGGCATGCGTTATTGCCGGGTATGGGATTACGGTACACTTGTCTAATGCAATTAGCTCAACTCCTCAGGTGAGCTTTCACACAAAGGCTAAAAAGGCTCAACTTGGAATTGTTATCACGGCTAGCCATAATCCACCTGAATACAGTGGTTTTAAGCTAAAAGCAAGCTTTGGAGGGCCTGCAATCCCAGAACAAATTGCACGGGTTGAAAAAGAACTGGCTGCCCTTGATGGCAAAGCCCCTAAGATGAAGGTACCTGCATACGATGCGGCTGTAGATGCCAAGATCATACGGCTGTTCGATGCGGCTGATGCATACGCCAAGTATCTGTTTAAAAAGATCGATATCGAGGCAATTAAAAAAAGTGGACTTAAAGTTGTTTACGACCCAATGCACGGTGCCGGTATTAATTTTATGCACAAAATTCTACCGGATGTATTCGAAATTCACGGCTGGCATAATCCAGGCTTCGGCGAAGTAGATCACCCGGAACCGATTGCCGAATGTTTGCAACCCCTGATGCGGACAGTTAAAAACAAGAAAGCCGATGTAGGCCTTGCTACTGATGGTGATGCCGACAGGCTGGGATTGGTTGACGGTAACGGTAATTATGTAGATCCGCACCGGGTGTTTATGCTAATAATGGACTATCTGTACACCGATAAAAAGAAGCGGGGCGCAGTCGTAAAAACTGTATCTCTCACTTCGATGGTGAATAGATTTTGTGAGCGCCACCATCTTGATTTGATCGAAACACCAGTAGGGTTTAAACATGTTGCCAAGCTCATGAATGAGCGTAAGGTCTTAATCGGTGGTGAAGAAAGCGGCGGCTTGGGTACCATCATGCATATACCCGAGCGCGACGGTATTTTTAACGGGCTGCTTATCCTTGAGATGCTGGCAAAGCGAAAAAAATCGCTAAAGGAACTGTGTGACGAACTGGATACCGCGTTCGGACCTCATCGCTATCGGCGACGCGATGTTCGGGTTACGGAGGCTCATAAAAAGGCTGTTCTGAATGCCTGCTCAAAACGGCCGTTGAAAATTGGTCGCTATAATGTTCTGCAGATTGACGATCGTGATGGTTATAAGTTTACGGTTGACGGAGGAGCGTGGCTACTTATTCGTGCGTCAGGCACAGAGCCGCTCCTACGATTTTATGCTGAGGCATCATCGCTGGCCAAGGTAGATGAGTTACTAACCGAAGGACTGCAAATGGGCGTATCATAGGCTGCGTAGCATTATGCCACTACACCTTACAACAACGTTACTCAATGGTGTTCTTGTATTTCGTACCGATGTATTTACAGATGATCGGGGCTTCTTTACCGAATTGTTTCGAAGTATAGAACTTAGTGAGTTACATATCCCTGTACATTTTGCCCAGGAAAATCTGTCCACAAGCAAAAAGCATGTTATTCGCGGTTTACACACCCAGCCAAACCAGGGTAAATTATTGTCAGTGGTAAGGGGCTCCGTCTTCCTTGTCGAGCTGGATGTGCGTCGGGAATCCGATACATTTGGTACGTGGGCTTCCGTTACACTTGATGCTGACAAGCCTCATGTTGTGTGGATCCCGCCTGGGTTTGCTAATGGCTTCTGCGCACTGCATGAGGGTACGGTTGTTTGCTATAAATGCACTGCCGGGTATGACCCCAATACAGAAGTTGCTATTAACCCGTTAGATCCGCAACTGAACATACCATGGCCGGCACAAAACCCTATTCTGAGCACAAAAGATGCTACAGCCCCTTTGTTCTCAGAAATTACGTTTTAACCACAAAACAGGTTGAGAGAACTTCGTTGCAGAGTATGTATTGTTGACGCAGTTCGTCGAATGTTTTCCTATCGGGTTTTTTGCTGTATCTACCAAGAAAGTACTCGGCTTCTGCTTGTACATTGCGGAGTCGTGAAACGTTGGTTCCAACACACCCGGCACCTATGGGTTGAACGATTCGGCCGCCAGGAGGTATGGTTACAGTGCCGTGTTGATTCCATTCGGAGTAAGCTTTAACCAATGCACTGGCGGCACCAAGCTTTGCCTGGATGCTGTAGCCGGCAATATGCGGTGTACAATACCCTACACTTTCAACAACCGACATGGGTACGTCGGGTTCAGCTTGGAAAACATCAAGAACCGCATGAATTCTCTGATTCCGGCATAGTGTAGCAAGCGCATCATCATCAACAATCCCGCCACGTGCCGTATTGATCAGCAGTGATCCCGGTTTCATACTCCGGAGCAATCTGTCTGAAAGCATGCCAGCGGTTGGATATGCAGTGTCATGGGTGAAGGGAACATGCAGCGTAAGTACGTCTGCAGCCTCCACTATATCGGTTAGCGTAGTAGCGCTTTTACCATACAACGGCGGATCGTAAATACGTATGCGATATCCAAGCTCCTTAAGTGCTGCTTCTACACGGACACCCACGTTACCATGACCAACAATGCAGACAAGGCTACCCGGATCAGGAGCAAGTTTGGAAATCCATGCCAAGGTGTACTCAGCAACAGCCCATGCATTGGATGCCGGGGCGTGAGTGAAACCAATACCATTACGAGCGAGATAATCAACATCAATATGATCGATACCTGCAGTAGCCGAGCCTACGAATTTGACGTTCGTTCCGGCCAACAGATCTTTATTAACGTGGGTAGTTGACCTTACAAATAGAGCAGTGGCACCGCAGTCCAAAATATCAGCACGCGCCAGGGTTCGTCCATGGAACCGTCTCAGTGTATCCAACGGGAAATCCACGTTGGTTGAAAGTGGGATTAGTTCATCAGCTAGAATCATTATCAGTACTTGATCACTACTGTAGAGGCAACCCCGTGATGCGAGGTAATGCGAATGGCGTATGCTCCCGGAAGAACAGAACCCAGAGTACTACCGGTAAACGGTATTTCGACAGCACCCGAGTAAACAGTAGTGCTATAGAGTTGCTTCCCTGATAAGCTTGAAATCGTTAGAGTTCCTCCCCTGAACTCGTCGGGTATCAGCACATTCAAGCTTTCTGAAAACGGATTAGGGTAAACAGTAAGTAATGCATGAGCAGGCTGATATTCATAAACACCCGACGGGTTTAACCGCGTAATAACAGTTACTGGCGGAGATGCGTAGCTATCTGTTATTAACGAAACTTTTGCACAGGATCTGGCTGTATCCTGAAACTCGAGCACCGCACTCACCCAAATGGTATCGCCGGGGATAAACGATCCGGTATCTACTTCGGTAACATGAATATTAACCTTGCGTTGCGTGTTGTGTACAAATGTGCCAGAAACTGAAACAGGTGCCGAGCCAACTACAATAAACGGTAGTCTTATAGTTGTATCCTTGTATCCGCTGAAATAAAACTCAACAGTATCAGCAACCGGTGTGGCTACACCTGAATTTGTTGTACCAACAAGTACAACAGAATCGCTCTGTCCCTCTCCATAGCCAATACGAATAGTTTGGATATACCGTCCGGTATCAGGAGGTGCAAACTCGAGAGGAATATATGTTGTATCAAGAGGCAAAACATGGACGGGAAATAACCACTGCATCGAATGAAGGATATCTGTTGCGGGTTCTATAAGATTCCAGACATAGTTAATGTGGAATGTACTGGTGCCAGTATTAACGATAGGTACATCAACTCTTCTGGTAAACCCGGGTGTGGCCGAAATAAATACAGTATCGGGAATGATGAGTTCAGCAGGAGTGGTATCCGGTATCGAAACAAGCTCCAAAATCCTGTCATCGTGTGACAGCGGAAATGGGGGCTGTCCCATAGCTTCCTTATTACTGGTACAAACAAAGATTCTTCCGTCCTTAGTAACAGCGATATCACGCAGACGTCCTACACTATTAGAGAATAACTCAAAGTGGCTCTGAATTTCTGTCCCCTCATCGTTAAGCTTCAAAAACTGCATCATGCTTCCCTTTAGATAGACCTGGATAAGGCAATTCTTCAGCTCGGCAAACCTGTCAGCATTGTAATAATCCATTCCACCTGGCGCCCAGGTCACATCACCGGTACTCCATCGGGGTGGCAACACATTGGCGGAGTCACAGTATTCAATCTCATCGTCTTCATCGCACGGACCTTCTACCATAGGCCAGCCGTAGTTGCCGCCTTTTACAATGAGGTTAATTTCATCTTCTATAGCATTACCATGTTCGCTTGCCCAGATGTTACCGTTCGGAAGAATAACAAATCCCTGAACGTTACGGTGCCCTTTTGACCACATAGAGTTGCCCGGGACCGGATTGTCGGCAGGTATGGTCCCATCCAGATTTACCCGATGAATCTTCCCTTCGATAATGTCATCTTCCAAAGCAAGCCATGAACGTGGCATATCGCCACCGGTTATCCACAGTTTTCTGTTGTCATCAATAAACAATCGTGTACCCTGATGCATCGTGGCTGCGGGCTCCAGCCGAAACACTTCCATTGGACTTGTAAGAACATTCTGTTCGTAGATATAGCGCTCTACCACCCGTATGGGATGTTCTTCAGTGCCGCCAATCCACGATACATACACCCAGGGTGTATCTGCAAAGTTGGGATGAAAGCAAAATCCAAGCATTCCGGTTTCTTTTACCAGAAGAACTTTGTCATGAAGGTCAAGAATTGTATCACGCTCACCGGTTTCAAGATTGGTACGTGTACAGTAGCCAATACGCTCGGTAGCCCAGAGCCATCCGTCGGGACCTTCCTTGATTTCCCAAGGGATGGTATATCCGGTGGCAACGGTTACCAGTGTGTAGGTTGAGTTAGCCGCAGAAGATGTTTGAACAAGTACAACAAGAATAACAGCAAGGGCAACAGTAAGAGATTTTAACATTTAAAAAGTAAGGATAATAAAGAAGTTACTCGATAGAAACCAAAACACCCTCAGTAGTCCAGCGGGGGCGAATAGTAACAAGAATGTTCGTCTTAAAAAAAGGTTCTGAGTGAATAAACGGGTAATGAGATCCGTAGTCGTAGATGGCATTTCCGTTTCTATCCTCAAACACATCAATGATGTAATCTCCGGGTACCAGCGAATCTGCATACCAGGTACTCCCGGAAATCAGTTTCACCGTTCGAACAAATTTGTTTGAAACGGAGTGGATACGTGCAACGTAAGTATAGTTTGTAATTCGATGTGATGTGAATTCACCACGTACTGAACCAAGACGAATATCCGGATTGGCTGAATCTGCATGTATCGGTGTTTCCAGGCCTACAGTTGTGTCGGCAGGGGCAGGGCCTACAACAATCAGCAGCGAGTCTGTATGGTCCTGCGTAACGGAAACATCACCAGATGCAATGCCAAACTGCTCCGTGAAGTCCGGTAAGCCATTCATATTAGAATCGTTAAATGCAAGTACTCTGTAAAAGCCGTTGGCAAGCCCCTTAATCGAGAATGTGCCGTCGGAGCCTATCTGAATTTGGTAGGGGGCTATGGCTTTCATGCTGTTGAAGGCAGAGTCAAGAGTGTCTGCCCGCGGGAAGGCAACAACAATCAGATTGGACAGATTTTCCGCAACAACACGTCCGCTAATAGTTCCGGTGTCGATTACCGGTCCGGTGCTAAAAATGATTGTTGTTGCCTGAGTTGGTTCAATGCCACGAAGGTTGCGCCATGAAGTTCCCAGCGTTACGGAATACGTGGTGGATGGCAGAAGCTGCTGGCTAAATGAAATTGAAATGGCGTCACCGTCGTACGTTGTTACAAACGGCGTTTTCGGCATTACGGTAATGCTATTCCGAATGGACCTGTCCACATAGTCATCAAAAACAAACCGGATTTCAGGTTGCTCCTGATTTACCGAGCCGGATGCAGGAAATACTTCGAGTACCCGGGTTGGAGCAGTATTGGCAGGACCACCTGAGGGAGCAATTTTAAGAGCGCAGCCACTCAGCACGATCACAAGAATAAGCGAATAGTGAATAAACACGTTCTAATTTAGCATTATGACGAATATGGACAGCAATTGGAAGCACACTTTTCGGCATTGGTGGGATATGCTGGTGGAGTTTCTCTCTATTACCGAGAAGCGCCACATCTTCCTGCTGGCTGCAGGTATTGCGTTCAACCAGTTGCTATGCATGATACCGATGATCCTGCTGGCAATTGCGGTGGCCAGTAATCTGCTTGATGCAGAGTCAACAAAGGCGGTGGTGACCGAGGTGCTGCAACAGCTCCTGCCGGAGAATACGAAGGCGGCAGAGGCAACCACTGTGGTAGTTCATGAGCTTGGGGTTGTATTTAACTATAGCAACATTGCGGGCTGGATTGCCGGTTTTGCACTGATTTGGCTTGCAAGTGCACTGTTTGGTTCAATGCGCACGGGTTTAAATGCCATTTTTCATGCACCTACACCACGGTTTTTTATTGTTTATAAAATTAAGGACCTTCTGCTTACACTGATTGTAACTGTGCTGGTTATTGCCACAACGATTGTTTTGCCACTATTGTCGCTGCTGGAGCACTGGTGGTTCGAGGTACTGACGGCCTATAATTGGTTGTGGCTGCATGCGATCAGCATGCGGGTTATCAGTATGGCGGTAACGTCGGTACTTTTTCTGGTACTCTATAAGGCAGTTCCCAATGCCCGGTTGCCGTGGCGCGTGGTGCTGTTCAGTACCGGGTTCGCCGTTGTGCTTTGGGAAATTGCACGTGTTGTATTTACGTGGTATGTGAATAGTGCAACTACGTTGAGCAAGTTTTACGGTGGCTTTTTGGCAATAGCCTCACTTGCACTCTGGTTTTATTACTCATCGCTGATATTTCTGGTATCAGCAGAGCTTGCACAATATATTCATACGCGACTGACTCTTAACAAAGCACCTGACGTGTAGTACAGATGGCTCAGTATTTTAAAAGTTGTTCCCATTTCTGATAGAGCTGCAGTGTAGCGCGAACATCCCGTAAGCAGTATTCGGCAATATCGTCGTATTGGCCGTTGGCAAACAAATCAGCAACTTTCGATCCGTCAACTCCTGCCGCTTTCGGTGATTCAATCCCAAACGATTTGGCAAAAAAGTCAAAATTGAACATCCGGGTAGCACCGACCGACGTACGATTGTAAAACGTAAGTTTATCGAGCAAGTCAGTGTGATGACTGTAGGAAAACCGAGTTCCATCCATCAGGTTTCGTGATGGTCTGATACCCAGCACTGCACTGCGCAGCATTAGCCATGGTGCATCAAAGCCGCGGCCGTTGAAACTGATCAGGTGCAGGTCAGGCTGCTTTGCGAGAAGACGCCACCAGCTTTGTAACATCATCTCTTCGCTGCTAACGTATGCCGTTGCGCCAGACTCCAGGCGGTGTTCCCGTCGTTGTTCATCCCGTCCCATTGATGGATCAACCATGTACGCCACATCTTGTGTGGTCATGGTCCCGTCGGGAGTCTCCTTAACCATACTCATTCCAATGGTAACGATTCTTCCAGTAAAGGGGCTTAACGCAAACTCGTTAATCTTCTGGGCTTTCTCTTCATCGGTTTTTGCCGATCGCAACAGGTAGTCCTGCTGGACGGGGTCAAAATACTCTAGAGGATGCCCAATGGTTTCAATGTCAAATGCAAGCATGGTGGTGCCAACAAAGGAGGTTGGTTAAACTGTTGTATTAGGTACGACAAATGTATGGCCTGCCGACTATCTGTGACTACGGGGCTTTCAGAAAAACAAACTCAGTTCTTCGGTTACGTGCACGGCCTTCTTCAGTGGCATTGCTGTTAACGGGCATCGAATCACCAAAACCTTTTGCAGTGATTCGCCCTGCTTCGATGCCGGATTTAACAAGGGCATCCTTCACAGCTTCCGCTCGCTGCTGCGAAAGCTTCAGATTAAACTGTGAGTCCTTGGTATTATTTGTTGAGTCTGTATGCCCGCGTAACTCAATGGCTACCTCGGGGAGCGCCTTCATGATACCGGCAACGTTGGCAATTGCTCTCCTGCTCTCGGGCTTTAGAACTGACTTGCCCGTGTCAAAATACACATCAAGCAAGACTACCGTTCCAAGGTCAGGTGTGTTGTTGTATGTGCCGGATGCCTGCAAGGTATCGGAGCCCCAGCAGAGAGTAATGTTTACAGTGTGTTTACCATAGGTGGTGGGAGTGTACTCTATCACATAGCCGTTACGTAACCTTCGGTAGATGTCTTCGAACAGATCAGGAAACTCGGATGTCCGGTAAATGTGCCAGTAGTAGCCGCCTGTTGCACGAGCCAACCCTTCCATATAACCTTCGTTAACACCGGCGCCAAAGTCAACAGCATATACCGGGGTGTTGGACTTCAATGCTTGCTTAATTACATCCGTCTGCGTGGCTTTGCTCGAGTTTTCCTGTCCGTCGGTAAAAACTACAACAGCTTTAATTGCAGAAGGAGATGCAAACGAGTTCAAATGCGCAATCGCCTCACCCGTACCGTCCAAAATGGCGGTACCACCACCAAAACCAACCAGGCCATTCTTACGATGGAGAGATAATAAGCTTTCTGAACTTTCTTGTAAAGGGGCTTCAATCTGCACTTTATGGTCGTATCTGACCAGTGCAAGTGCATCGGTCTTCTGTTTCTTCTTAATCAGAATCTCGGCAGCATCCTGGACAGCTCTGGCTCTTGGATCGCCCATGGATCCGCTATTATCCATAACCAGGGCAATTGCATACTGTACGGGATCCGATTCCGTTCGTTGCCGAATTGTAAACTTTTGAATTGGAATTTCTTCGCTGCCGATTTTTTCAGTGACTTTGCAGATTAGTTTTTTTAGTGACGATGGATCGGTTTGGCTAAAGTATGTTCCCAGACTGTCAGCAACGTGCAGAGTAACAACAACCTTTTGGGAATTCCTGGTATCGATTCCGGTGATCTGAGCAGTTGCCTTAGGAGGTGCCGTGGGCGGCATGGGGACAACCTGCTTGAGGAAAATCGGATTGTACCCGGGAGGTGGTGTAGCATCGGCTTTGGCAGCAGGTTCACCCATGAATGAACTGCATCCGGCTACGGTTAAAACAGCCAGGCAGACAGAGAGTACAATGTGTACGGTTCTAACCATATAGATTATCCACTAAATTATTGAGGTAATGAGCACCCTACGGCAGACGTGATTGTAGTGTTCTGCTGATCCGGCTGTCGGGGTCGAAAGAAATTGTAAGATCACGAAGCTTGTATCCATACGCAGAGTCCTGGAGTACCTGAACCGTATAAATGGCGTCGGCAGCCAGAATTCCCATCAATGTTTCACGGAGAGAGCTATCAAGGCGTTCATGGTAGTTTTTCATGGTATTTGCCATTGATGGCAGTCTGGTATCCTGGGTTCTTACACGGAGAGTAGTATCGCGTGTTAGTCTGTACATCGGACCAACGGGAATGGCAATATATCCGGGCGCGAAGCCAGGCTCTTCGTTTAAAATTTCGGGAGTTATATACAGAGGATGCTGGTTGTTACTATCCAGAATGGCATTAAGCAGGGAAATAAACCGCGTCTGAATTTCTGATGAGTTGCGCGGATTCCTCATAAACTTTTCGGAGTCATCTTCGAACGATGCCAGCCAGGTTTGGTATTCAGCGGCCTGGCGTTCAACCTTCAGCATCGTTGCCGGGTACAGGTGCTGTAGGTGGGGGATGTACCAGGTGCGGCGGAGTAACTCCTTGTCGATAATGGTTACATCCGGGCGCTTGCCTTCAACAACCTGCTGGTACCACATAGCCGAGCACAAGAAGTCCCACTGCCTGGTGATAAAAACAGCATTCGGCTCCAGGTGGTCCCATGTGAAGTTGGCATATTCCGGTACACTTGTATGCGCACGGTAATTCATCGATGAGTAGTTCATTACAAGTGCCACACACGGTAGTAACAATACCCCAAGGGTACTGGTTGCTGACTGTGCAGAGAGAAGACGGTAAAGTCCGATGGCGCAAAAAACAAACAAGATGATAATTGACGGCAGAAAGTAAGAGTCAATATCATGAATTCCATATCCCAGTGTTATGGCCAGGTTGCCCAAGGCAACAACCAGTAATCCCACCATCATCCGGCGTTGTCCTTTTACTAAAGAAACCACACCCAGCAGGGCAGGAATCCAGCCAGCCCAGAGCAGTGCATGCGATGCCAGTTTCAGAAAGACGTTGGCATTGGCCTTCATCACGGCATTATCAGAAAACATCCAAACGCTGAACTGAGTTCCTTTAACGTGGTATACGAAGGCATCCCAGCTGCGATGCACCCACCCCCAGTTTATCGGAGGGAGACTGCTGCTGCGCAGGGGCATAAGGGCATACAGGGACAAACACAGAATAACCGGGACGAGGAGGGCGGCAAGTGGACGCCATTGCAAAGCCCCCTTCCACCATAATAAAAGTAATCCAGGTGCTAAAAAAACAGAACTTACGTGGTTTGTAAGGCATAGGCCGAACATAAAACCGGCAACGACCGTCCACTCCAAACCATCCTCATTTCGTGACCGCAGGGTTGCGCTGAGTGTGCCTATTACAAGAAGGAAGTGAAGACTATACACTTCGATAGCGGTGCTTTGCCCCCACACAATTGTGCTGGTGCCCAGAAGCAGAGCAACGGCCAGAGGAATGTGCGAGTCTGTTGCTTTGGGAAACGGAAGCACCTGAAGCATCCGGCAAAAGAGGCCGACGCCTGCAGCAACAAATATGGCAGCAAGGATATTTAAACCACCTATTACCGAAGGCCATGGCAGAAGCGTCCACACATGTGCTACCAACGTAAAGAGTGGATATCCGGTGGGATGTGCTACCCCCCATGTATAGGCGGCAGCAGCTAATTCACCGGTATCGGTGTACATTAACCCGGGAGCCTGTGTTAGGACGTACAGACAAAACGTAACAACACCGGCAATGATTGGAGCAAAGCGTAAAGCAAACTTTTGCACGTTAATCGGTTCTTACCGTGTGAGTTGATAAAATCACATCTTCAGAACGTGCAAAATACGAGGTACCGGCCACCAATACCATGGTTGCCGGGAATAGGTGTAAAGTTTATGGTTTAGCGGACGATGCTCAGAGGTGCCTGAGCCATCGAGCCGTTGGTCATCGTAAATACAAACCGATAGTTACCGGCAGCGAGTGTTGATATTGGTATGGTTGTAACGGCCGTACCGGATATACCATACGTGCGAACACGCACGCCACCGGTAGTGTACACATCAATTGAACGAATCAGGGAATTGTCGGAAGACGTAATGTGAACAATATCCGAAGCCGGAAGGGGGCTTACGTTTATGCCGATTTCTGAAGCTTCCCGTACCGAAGCCGGCTTGCCGATAACGTAGGTAATCGTAAACTCGATTTTGTCGTCAGGATTGTTTTTATCGAACAGCTCATACCAGGCTATGCTGGTACCGTCGGTACCGTAGTTGTTGAGCAATGAATAAACCGGCAGCGATCCTCCCTGATACAACTGCTGTGGGTCGCGTTCGTATGGATCATCGTCGGGATACTGAAAGTAACATAAATCTCCGAAACAAAAAGCTGCGTTATGACCGTCGATGATCTTTGAAATGTCACCCCGGAATAAGAGCTGCTTCAGGGTATTGCTGTTGTTATGAATAACCCCATTGCGTTTAATCGTTGTAGTTCCCGATGGTACGGTAATCGTGGCCGGATCGGTCCACTCAATGTAAAATGTGGCCTGAGCTGAAACTTTTAGTTGTATGATTGTGAATAAGGCAAGAACAACGAGTAGAATACGTTTCATAATTTGTGCGTCCTAAGTGCAACTGAGTACGGTTTTAAAATTACGCACATTGTTGTGCAGAGTGTACGAGTTGATCTTTTTTTATTAGTTACACCTCAATAGGATTTTATGAAAATCTTCATCGTTTGGTTGGTCTGTATTGGTGCGTTTGCAGGGTTACGTGGACAGGAAACGTCTGACGTATCGACGCTGCCCGATGTAAAACTAAAGGCTGTCTCGGGTGAATCCGTACAAAGCGGGTCATGGAGAGGCGACTCACTGCTGGTTGTAAGCTTTTGGGCTACATGGTGTAAGCCATGTTTGATAGAACTACAAACCTATTCAGGCCTATATGCAGACTGGCAGGCAAAAACAGGCGTTCGGCTGATCGCCGTTTCGATTGATGACAGCAGAAATGCCCGAAAAGTACCGGCATTTGTCAAGGGACGCAACTGGCCGTTCGAGGTAGTGATTGACGAAAACAGCGACTTAAAAAGGGCCATGAACGTAAACAATGTACCGCATACGTTTATCATTAAAGACGGAAAGATTGTGTGGCAGCATAGTGCGTTTGCTCCGGGTGACGAAGAAGAAATGGAAGCTGAGCTGTTAAAACTCTCAAAAGCAGATTAATCCACCGTAATTTCTTGTTTACCAACCATTGGATGAGGGAATCGTGAAAATTGTGTTACGCCTTGTTTGTACTGCACTGATTTCGGTAAACCTGATGGCGCAGGGTTATTCTATCGACAATGTTGGGGTGATCAGCGGTTCGGTGCAAACCGATATTCAAACCTATCAGGAAGACAGCCTTATTGGCGCACCGAAGGTGGCCGAGCAGATGCTGTCTAACACATTTGTTAATATCCTTTTCAACAAGGGGAAGTTTAGCGCCGGTGTACGCTTTGAATCCTACCAGAACCCGCTGCTGGGCATCGACCCGCGCTATGGAACAACCGGAGAGGGTACAGGAATAGGACTGCCCTATCGGTTTATTCGGTACTCAGATGATTACTTCGATCTTACCGCCGGGAACTTTTACGAGCAGTTCGGTAGCGGCATGGTGCTGCGTTTATACGAAGAACGCAATCTGGGATTTGATAACTCGATAGATGGCTTGCGGCTGAAGTTCAGGCCAACAGATGGCATCGAATTAACGGGTTTTATGGGACGCCAACGATCGTTTTTTGACCTGAGTGAAGGGATTCTGCGCGGTGCCGATATCGATATTGCCCTGGATGAACTGGGTGGCGGGATTCTTCCCGACGGTATGCTTGCAACAGTGGGTGGCAGTCTGGTTAGCCGTTATCAGGCTGATCAAAACCCGTTTCTTAATCTGCCTGAAAACGTCATGGCATGGTCGGCACGCACGAATATTATAGTTAGTGACTTTCAAGTGGAATTTGAATATGCCCAGAAAATCAATGATCCAGGTGCCACAAACGAGGGATCTTTCAACCCGGGCGATGCTCAATACATAAACGCATCGTGGGCTGTTCCGGGGATTGGTATTAGCGCTGCTGCAAAAAGAATTGATAATATGGATTTTCGGAGCGACAGGACAGCAACGGGGCTGGCACAAACCGTGAATTATCTGCCTGCGTTAACAAAACAACATACATGGCGCCTGATCACGTTGTATCCATATGCAACTCAGCCAACGGGCGAGTTCGGTGTGCAGGGTGATGTTACGTTTACGATTCCAAAGGGATCGTTTCTTGGTGACGATGAAACCAATGTTTCCGTTAACGCAAGTGTTATCCATGCCCTGGATACTACACGCACCGATCAGTATCACTACGATGCACGGTTCGGCTGGGCAGATCGTGTGTTTTACCAGGACTTGAATTTTGAGGTTCAACGAAAATTCGGAAAAGATTTTAAAGTCCTGCTGTCCTATGTTAATGTGAAGTATGACCAGGACGTTATTGAACGAAGAGCCGCCATTAACGAGACGAAGTATGGTGTGATAGGCGTAAACTTTGTTGTTACCGAATTATGGTTTAAGGTTGGCAAAGGACAGGCAATTCGTACCGAGTTACAGTGGATGGGTGTTAAACATGAGGAAGGGGCTCAGTTGGCGCTTCAGAACGGAGATTGGGCCATGGCCTTGGCGGAATACTCAATAAGCCCGGGGTGGTTCTTTACCGTGTTCGATGAATACAATTACGGAAATGCCAATGATGAGCTGAAAGTACACTACCCTAATGCCAGTGTAGCCTATGTGAAGGATGCTCTGCGTATCCAAACGGGCTACGGACGCGTACGAGGCGGTTTACTGTGCGTAGGTGGCATTTGCCGTCCGGTACCTGCATCGAATGGTTTCAACCTTGGAGTAACCTACACCTTCTGATAGAGTTGTTTATAACATTGCAGGAAAAAACGTTATGAAAGTATTACCATTTCTCCTGGTCGCAGTTCTTACTCTGACACTTTGGTCATGCAACATCATTGATAACCCGATTCAGGCTCCACAAGAACCCACAGATACCGGACAAGATGTTAAACAAAATGTGTTAATTGAAGACTATACAGGTCATACCTGTGGCAATTGTCCGGAAGCCGCTGATGTTGCTCACCAGATTCAAACAACGTATGGTAGCGATCGTGTGATTGTTGTTGCGGTTCACGCCGGACCGTTTGCAACTCCGATTCCACCTGAATACCCAACAAATTGGGCTTGTCCAGAAGGTGAAGAGCTTGATAAGACGTTTAGAATCAGTCGGGCAGGTAATCCGAATGGACTGGTGAACAGAACAACGTATAATGGGAAGTTTATTCAGAGTAAGGATAACTGGGCTCCGGTAACGGTTGATTTACTGGCAGAGTCGCCACTTCTTGACATTAAAGCGTCACCAACGTGGAATAGTACTACCAAATCGGTGTCTCTGTCGGTTGATGTTAAGTATCTGGCAGAGGGTACCGAAGATTACTACCTTTGTGCGTGGATCATCGAAAACGGACTTGTTGGTGACCAGACTGATTATCGGGTTAGCCCGTCGCACGTTACCAATTACAAGTTTGAGCATGTTCTTCGCGGAACGCTAAACGGAACGTGGGGTGAACAGTTGTCGGCGACTCCGGTAGCAAAGGGTACTACGATTACAAAGCAGATAAACTATACCTTCCCCGACGGGAAAACGTGGAATCCGGACAATTGCGAACTGGTAGTTTTTGTTCACCGATATGGTGCTACAAAGAATGTAGTTCAGGTAGTAAAAACAAAGCTTACGTCAAAGTGACGGGTTACAATAATTCCTGTTTTTTAGTAACCCAGACGCACCTGAAGTGCCGCAGAGACATATTGCTCCGGAGTATTACCGCCGTTTCGGTTTACGTATCCTGCGATAACATCCGTAAAAATATTTGGCATCCATTCTGCCGAGAACCATACATTGATTCGCCGCTGGTAGCTGATATTACCCCTAAGGAAGCGATTACCCTGCAGGTCATCGCCGTCACCTCGTAAAATATCGCCCCCAACATTACCTATCGGAGAGATGGCACCCGGAAATCGTGGATTGGGGCCCATTACGATGTTACCGGCACTGTCAAGAATGTTCTCGCCGTGCCGGGTGTAATCAACGTCCAGACGTATTGAGGTACGCGGAGTAAACCAGACTTTGTATTGCAGAGCAAGACGGTCGCTGTTGGGTTGCATGTTGTATCCCAGCGGCGTCTGAAATGAAGTATAAGAAGCATTCATGCTGCGGTGACTATATGTAAACGGATCCAGGTGCACGTACTCGGCTGTCAGTAATGAGGTGGTTGTACGGTCAAACGAAATAACGTGGCTTGCTCCTATCTGCCACGCCCACTTGTTGGTATTACCGTTAAAGGAAGTATCGGTTATTGTAGAATAGTTTAAGTCATCAAAAAAAATCGAACCGTAAAGCATGGTTCCGTTAACCGGACGTACAGCAATGTCGAATGACAACATGCTGTTGTCTGTAGCATTTCTCTCAGCGGTGCTTAGTCCGGCTGATACGAAAAATGCCAGAGGATTGAGATAGGCAAAATCAATTCCGCGGCCCCAGTACACAATCATGTCGTTCACGGCAACCGAGATACAGGGAGCAGGGTCGAATGCCAAACGGTGCGTTGCAACGTACTTGCCAGGCACAGCGCCGCCCGCTGTATCAGTGCCGTTGGCCGCACTGTGCGTCATTGTAAAACGGACTGACGAGAAGGGAACATCGATAAGCAATCCGTCAAGCATCGGAGCCTGAATACTGTGTACAAGGTTGTCGATTGGTGAAAAGCCAAACTGCAGGGCTTCGCGTCCAAACCGAATTCGCATCGTTTCATCCTGGTATTGTACATAGCCGATGTACTGATCGAAAAAGCTTGAGTCTTCTACCATGAACTTGGTAATCCGTCCCAGGACAGGGTTCGCCTTTGCAATTAGAACCGGATCGCCAGAGAGCCTGACGCCATTACTCAGGTCTAAAAAGTATCCCAAATGTTTGTTCAGTGATCCAATAAAACGCATGCTTGGAGTTGCGAGCAGATAGGAGCTGGTTGCTGTGGAAGTGCTCAGATACCCGGGCTGGATTTGAACTGCGGCATCAATGGTTAAACGTGCTTTGCTGTCTGAATAATCATACACCCTGAATCGGGATCTGTTTGAATTTTGGTCAGCCCCAATTCCGGAGATCGGTGAAAACAGAGCAACTCCGTAGTAGTCGGTAATGTATGAGGCAAAAGCCGACGCAGTATCGTTTGCCAACTCCGTTAATGTGTAAACACTCTGTGGCCATACCGCCATACTGCCCATCGTGGAAGCACCGTTAATAGAGCGAAGCACCTGCATGTCGGCCGACACTCGTTCAGAATGGACGTCTGCGTTTTGTGCCAGGCCCTGCTGCACAAGAAGGGTGGCAAACACGAACAAATAAAAAAAACGAGTCATTGGGATGCAAGGGGCTTTGATACGGGTTCAAAGTTTAAAAATACGTCAATTAAAGGTGCAGAGATGGGTGGTAAAGGGCATTACAGCAGTGATTCCGATGTTAATTGTCCTGATACGACTATAGCAACTCAAAACGAACTGAGTACTGGTTAGGGAAAATCCTGTTCAATGCTTCAATCGTGACAGCCAACCTAAGTCTGTTTTTACGGCCGTTTGAACATAATTGGACTCACCACCGTGCTACCCTCAGATTCCTTTGGTTTTCTTCTGATATGCTGCTGCGGATTAATAATGTCAAAGATCATAACAAACCCGCTTGTGGTATGCGGACAGAGTATCGTCCGAACAGTGTAGCATCTGGCCGCACACGATTCCACCAGTAATCAGTGGACGACATACGGAAACGCAACGGAATAATGCTGATGATTCCTAATCTGATTATCTGTAACAAATATCAATTTTTACTATTACAGCCAATGGCTGGGGTTGTGGAGTTTCACGTTCGTCAGCCTGTCCCGTTCAGCCGTCCACACGTTCTGCCAACCACCTGCCCTCAACTACGGCATACGTCGGGTAACGATGGGCTTGCAGTTGCATACTTTTCTTACTGCGTCGATGTCGGCGGCTGCGGCTACCTCGCTAATGTACCAGCCAACCTGGACCACGTAGTTGCGTTTACCCTTAATCCACTTTTCGGCCATGTTTACCTTTAGATTCTTACTGGTGTACTTTGTTACTAATTTTTGGGCTTCAGCCTTATCGGGCGTGGTGGTGATAGCAATGGTGTACGGGTGGGTGGTAATTGTTTCAATCGAGGCAAGCGGGGGAGTAGTGACGGGTGCGGTGGCAGCCTGGCTGTGCGTGTTGGCGCTGACACGTTTTTCGGTTGTTGATGATTCGGCAGGCGGTGATCCAACAGTCATCCGCATAATATCGTACGCAACAGGGAGCAGCTCGCTCTGTGGGTAGAGCTGACGGAACTGCTGGAAGTATTTTACTGATTTGGTTTGTTCTTTTTGGACGGTGTAAAAAATAATTAGCCGTAAAAGAGCATCGTCAGCCCATTCATTGCCGGAAAAGCGTTCAGTAATGCGTTCATACAGCGGTAAAGCCCGCTTGGGATCATCAACCAGGGTTGCGTGCAGGAACATCACCGCAGGATCGTCGGGTTTGTCTAAAAGCAGGTCAGGTAAGGCCTTCTTAGCGTCGGCCTGCCAGCCCTTCGATACTTGAAAAATCAGTTGTTGTACGGTTGGCTGCTGGGCAAATCCGGTGTAACCGAGTACGATGAAGGCTGCCAGAGCTACTGAAAATTTTAATGACTTCATAACATTGTAAGATTGTAAAGACGGAAAATACAGCCTAACGGCTATTTTGTGAATGTGAAAAAGAATGCAGAACAGTTAAGGCTGCTCATAGCGGCAGGGGGGACCGGCGGACATATCACGCCTGCACTTGCCGTGTACGAGTGTTTAAAGGAGCGGTTAGGAAGCGATTTGCAGGTACAGTGGATCGGGAGTGACAACAGATTGGAGTCCACGCTTGTCCCTTCGTACGGTATCCCGTTTACCCCGATGCCAATCCGCGGTTTTTCAGGCGTCTTCTCGACGGCGTCCCTGCAGTTGCCGTTCCGGTTATTAAAGTCGTTCACTATTGCAAAAAACCTCATTAAATCGTTTCAACCCCACATAGTATTGGCAACGGGCGCCTATATCTCGTATCCGGTTGGTAAGGCTGCTGGAGCATTGGGTGTACCGCTGGTGCTGATGGAGAGTAATGTAAATGTTGGCAAGTCAAACCAACAGTTACTGTCCACAGCCACGTACATTGCGCTATCCTACGATGCAACACTGGAGTATGTTCCACGGAATCTGCGCCAGAAGGCGGAGGTTGTGGGAAATCCTGTCAGACGTGCGGTATTACGGTTGCCTTCACGTGAGGCTGCGTGTAAAAGCCAGGGTTTTAAGGCGGATGCACCGGTGGTGGTAGTTATGGGGGGCAGCCTGGGGGCACGCTCGATTAACAACGCAATACAGAACATGATTTTTAAATGGGAAACAGAGGGCAAAGCCCCTTTCCAGATTCTGTGGCAAACCGGGACAACCTTTAATCCGGTTGTTCCGGAGGCTCTGAAGCCGTCTATCGTCCATACGAGTTTTATTGGTGAAGTTGGGCAGGCCTATGCGGCTGCAGATGTGGTATTGTGCAGGAGTGGAGCAACCACGATAGCTGAGCTGTGCGTGGCAGAAAAACCGGCCGTTCTGGTTCCGCTCCCATCGGCCAGTATGAACGAACAATATCTTAATGCCCGGATGCTGGCACAGGCCGGTGCCGCACGGGTTGTTACCGATGAAGAGCTTGAATCCAAGGTTGAATCAATTCTTCTGGAGATGATCAGGTCTGAAGATCTCACGTTGATGAGCAAGGCATTACAGCAGTTTGCAAAACCGGACGCTGCGGAAACTATTGCCAATGCGGTAATCCGGATTGCTAACGAGAAGGGAAGGCGCGGATGACGCAGTTTTTACCAATGGTATATCTGCCGATGCAGTTTAAGGTGCGGTCAGAAGCATACTGGCAGAGCGTTGCCATTTACTCACTGACGTTGATTCTGTATGTGGTGATTAAGGCGCTATGGGATACAACGCTCCAAACGGGAATAGTTAACGTTGTGTTAACAGATCCGATGGTTGTTCTGTTGGGCATGTTTGTGCTTGCCTCGGTCATTTCGTTGATTGCCACACTCGTCAGTAACCGGTCAATCGTAGTATCCGAAGCCGGTATAGCCTTTACCAGCAGGTTTCATGAGCGATTATTCCTGCTGGAAGAGATTGAGAAAATCAGCATCGGCAGGGAGCGGCGGGTTAAGGTCCGGGGAGTGCTCTCGCTTGTGAAAGTACGGATTAAAGGGCGTCGAAGAACTCTCCGGATACGTCCGGCTATTTACGAAAACGATCAGATGCTTGTGTCGGCCTTGCTTTCACTACGTAACTATCAAATCCATGGCGTACAGCAGCCTCAATGAGAAAAATATTTATAACATTGATTGCAATTGTTATGGGCTCGCCGGGGGTATGCAGTTCTGTTACCACTCCTGCCTTGGATGTTTTATCGGATGCAGTTCATAGGCAGGTGCACCAACTTGCTGACAGCTTACAGTCTTTTCTCCCAGCGGGAACACCGGTTCGTGTACAAATTGCGAGGCACCCCGATTCGTTATGGCTGGAATCCGTCATCCTGAGTGTGTTGTCTGAAAAGGGGCTTTCATTCACGTCAAATACCAACGTTGCAGTTTCATTTGTTATCCGCGAGTTTGGCATGAGATACGTACCTCTTGAACCTGCAGACAGTGTGCAGCGGGAGTTTTCTGTGCAGATGCAGGCCATTGTCAGCACACCGCAGACAACACAACTGTTTACCGTATCCGAGTGGTCGGTGCGCGACACCTGCAGTAGGTACAACGCAAAACTTGCAGAAAGTCCGGTGTTAAGTGTAACGCAGGCAGAATTCCCATTACAGGAAAAAACCGTCTGGGAAGAAGTTCTGCAGCCTGTCATTTTTGTAGCTGCCGCTGTTACTACGGTGGTATTATTGTTTACGGTTAGATCAAACTAGATGAACAGACTGGTACTTATACGTCATGCCACAAGTGGCTGGGGAAATCCAACGCTTCCGGATCATGAAAGAACGCTCACCCCGAATGGTCATGCCGAAGCACGGGCATCGGCTCAGTGGCTGGCCGAGCGGGTAGTAACAGCAGATTTAATGATCGTGAGCACAGCAGTGAGGGCAATTACTACGGCAGAATATTTTTCGCGAGCCCTTCGTATAACCGACAAGCAATTTGTAACAACTCGAAGTTTATACGAATGTGATGCTGCTGGCATTACCGATCAGATCAGTTGGCTTACCCTGCCGGTAATGCAAACGGTTATCGTGGTGGCGCACAACCCAACGCTTACGATATTAGCCGAACAACTCACGCGTGGCAAGGTTGTATCCATGGTACCGTGTGCAATCGTATCTATCGTGTTTCCAGCCGGTACGCAGTGGGGCCGGCTGCACGAAGGCGACCTTGAATTTTGTGCCGATCCGACGGGTATTCTGCCATAAAAAATACCTCCGGGGGCGAACCTCCGGAGGTATTGAAGCATTGGTAGCACAATGTTAGAACAAGTGTTCTACAGCCGAGCGCTCTTCTACCAGCTCAGCGTACGAGGCATCGATGCGCTGGCGGGAAAAATCATTTATTTCGAGCCCCTGCACAATAGAATACGAACCATTGCTGCAAGTTACCGGGAAGCCATACACAACGCCTTCGGGAATACCATACGAACCATCGGACGGGACCCCCATGGTTGTCCAGTCATTTGCCGGTGTTCCCAGCACCCAGTCCCTGATATGTTCAATAGCGGCATTGGCAGCCGAAGCAGCAGACGAGCTGCCGCGTGCTTCGATAATTGCAGCACCGCGTTTGGCAACCGTTGGAATAAAATCATTTATAAGCCACGCATCATCGTTTATGTCCGGCCACACGTACTCACCGTTCGACTTCACGTGATATACATCGGGGTACTGGGTAACGCTATGATTACCCCACACCGTTATCTGCTGAAGATCAGTAGTATGTTTATTTAGCTTTGCTGCAAGCTGGGCCGTGGCTCTGTTGTGATCCAAACGCATGAGTGCCGTGATATTAGCTGGATTCAGGCTGGGCGCACTCTTCTGAGTTATCAGTGCATTTGTATTAGCCGGATTCCCAACAACAACAACGCGCACATTTTTATTGGCGACCTGGTTCAGTGCCTTACCCTGGGCCGTAAAGATCTGAGCATTTGCTTCGAGCAGGTCTGCTCGTTCCATTCCCTTGGAGCGTGGCCGAGCGCCAACCAGAAGGGCGAAATCAGCATCGCGGAAGGCAACCATTGGGTCATCAGACTGAACCATACCGTGTAGCAAAGGGAAGGCACAATCCTGCAACTCCATCGTCACACCCTTTAGGGCCTGCAGGGCGGGAGTCAGTTCCAACATCTGAAGAATAACCGGCTGGTCAGGGCCAAGCATCGCACCTGACGCAATACGAAACAACAAACTGTAGCCAATATGACCGGCAGCGCCGGTGACAGCAACACGAACGGGTGTTTTCATAACATATCAATGATAACGTGAGCAAAAAGTATCAGAAACAGAAAACGCCTCACTTGGAGGCGTTCGAAATTACAGGTTTACAATAAATCTCTAGTTGTTTTCGGGATAAACCGAAACTTTTAAGCGTGATTTATCACGTCGTTCGAACTTAACAACACCATCTACAAGTGAAAAAATGGTGTAGTCCTTGCCCAGACCTACGTTCTTGCCGGGATGCATGTGCGTACCGCGCTGACGAACAATTATGTTGCCTGCCAGCACATGCTCACCGCCAAATTTTTTAACTCCAAGCCGCTGAGCATTAGAATCGCGTCCGTTCTTGGTAGATCCGCCACCTTTTTTGTGTGCCATGATGATTTCCTTATCAAATCTTGATGTCGTTGATTTTAATTGTTGTGTATTTCTGGCGATGCCCATTTAGCTTTTGATAGCCCTTTCGGCGTTTCTTGTGAAATACCAACACTGTCTCTGATTTATTATGGGCCTTTGTTACTGTTGCCTTTACCAAACCCTTGATATATGGGGCTCCCACTGTTACCTTGCCGTTGTCGGATGCTAACAGGATGTTGGTAAACTCAATTGAATCACCGTCGTTAACGTTGCTCATATACGGAACGGTGAACGTCTTGTTCGGAGTAACAGCAACCTGCTGACCCGCAATTTCTACTACTGCATACATGGTTTTATCGTGCTTTAATTACAGAAGAACGCGCAATATACGGAGGTTACAGCTGATCACAAAACGGGTAAACAAGCTCAAACAGGCAAAAAACCATGCCGAAAGTCAGTTTTCAGCCGAATAAACCCATTTTTCTTGTAGTTTCGTTCTGAACACTCGTACTAAGGCGGACGGAGAAGTTTCGCAGCATCTCCAAAGTAGAAGAGGTAGGATGAGACTCCAGTGTTAGTACACCTAATTGGTGTAGATATTTTCTCATTGATTTTTGGGAGGGACCCGATGGCAAATGCATTAACGTACTTACCTGAGCTGGATGACAGTGAGCTGGTTTATGTAAACTCACTGTTTGCCAATATGACAAACGATCAGGCTCAGCAGTTTGCAATGGTGTACAGAGCACGCAGAAAAGACCCGCAGATGATTTTAATCCTGACGCTTATTGGTTTTTTGGGTGTGGCTGGAATTAACCGTATCATGTTAAACCAAGTTGGCATGGGGATCTTGTATTTGCTAACCGCCGGACTCTGTTTTATTGGAGTGATTATAGACCTGGTTAACTACCGGAAGATGACGGCGGAGTATAATCAAAACCAGGCCTACCTGGTTGCACAGCTTATACAGACAAACAGTACCGGCAGTATGTCTGCACAGTAGTGTCGAACACTTAGTCGCTTAGTAAGCTGCGGGCAATAACCATTTTCTGAATTTCCGACGTACCCTCACCGATTGTAAGCAGCTTGGAATCACGCCAGAATTTTTCAACCGGGTAATCTTTCACATACCCGTAGCCGCCATGAATTTGAACAGCATCTTCGGCTGTACGTACAGCGGTTTCGGAGGCATAGAGTTTTGCTTGTGAGGCTTCGCGCGAAAACGGTTGCTTTTGGTCACGCAGCCACGCAGCTTTGTAGGTAAGCATACGTGCGGCGTCGATTTCCATACTCATTCGGGCAAGTTTAAACTGGATGGCTTGCATATCGGCCAGACGTTTTCCAAACTGCATGCGTTCCTTTGCATAGGCCGTGGCAGCTTCGAAAGCTCCTTGCGCCAGTCCAACGCTGAGTGCAGCAATCGAAATACGTCCGCCATCCAGGATTTGCAAGGCCTGCCTGAAGCCCTCACCCTCGTTGCCAATCATGTGAGAGGACGGGACAACAACATTGTCGAACGTCAGGCTGGCCGTATCCGAGCAACGCATGCCGAGTTTATTTTCTTTTTTTGAACCGTAAAAGCCGGGCATGGTTTTATCAACGACGAAGGCGGAAATACCGTTTTTTCCGCGCGAAGGGTCGGTCATGGCCATCACTACGCAAACATGTCCAACGTTGCCATGGGTAATAAAATTTTTTGATCCGTTGATTATCCAGTTCCCTCCGTCCTTTGTAGCGCGGGTTTGTGTTCCTCCGGCATCGGAGCCAGCATTCGGTTCGGTTAAACCCCATGCGCCAAGCCAGGTACCGCTGGCCAGATTTGGAACATACATTTGTTTAAGTTCTTCGGAGGCAAACCGATAGATGTGGCTGGTGCACAAACCGTTATGAGCGGCAACACCCAGGGCGACAGCCGGGCACACCCGTGCAACCTCTTCAACCGCTATTGCGTATTCAAGGTAGCCAAGACCCGTACCCCCGTACTCTGCCGGAAACACGATACCAAGGTAACCAAGGTCACCAAGCTGCCTAAAAATCTCGGTAGGGAATTCCTGGGTTTCATCCAGCGTACCTACAACCGGCTTAAGATTGGTTTCAACAAAACTGCGGATATGCTCGCGTAAAGCCTGCTGGTCCGCCGAAATTTCCATGGAATAAAGGGTGTCAGTACTCATGGTTTATGCGTAATAAACGTCGATTAGTATTAATAACTTCACATTCTGGCAAGGTCTGTGCACCCCGATTTTGACTAATATGAAGGGGGCTTTGGCTTGCAGTAATTCCGAATATAGACAATATTCCGAAGCCATAAGTCAAAGCCCCTTTCAATCCACAGAAAAATCGTTTTACGGTTTCCCCCGTAGCTTTGCAGCCAACTTTCTTCCTCCGGAGATTACCATGCAAATCCGCCGACTCGGATCCTTTCTGCTGTTGTTTTTTCTAACAACTGGCCTGGTACTTAGCCAGACAATTACTGATACGGGAATAATTCCACTTTCGCCGAATGTTAAAATGGCGAAGACGAAAAATGGTATCCCATTCTACTTTGTGGAGAATCATAAGCCTCAAAAGCGACTCGACCTTGTGCTAACGATTAATGCGGGCGCTGTTCTTGAAGATGCCGACCAAAACGGACTGGCTCATTTTTGCGAGCACATGGCGTTTAACGGGACAAAGAATTTCCCAAAACAAAAGCTGGTTGATTTTCTGGAAAGTACAGGCATTCGGTTTGGTGCCGACCTAAACGCATATACGAATCAGGATGAAACGGTGTATATGCTAACAGTTCCGCTTGATAACACCCAAAGCATCATTAACGGGGTTAAGGTTTTGCGTGACTGGGCAGCATTTGTGAACTATGAGGATGAAGATATTGACGAAGAGCGTGGTGTTGTTATCGAAGAATGGAGGCTTGGTAGGGGTGCCAGTGCACGAATACAGGACCAGCATATGGCAGCACTCTATAACAACTCCAAGTATTCCACCCATGACGTGATTGGCGACACTGCTATCCTAAGGAATGCGCCGTACGAAACTCTCCGCAGATTTTACAATACCTGGTACGGTCCGCAGAACATGGCCCTGATTGCCGTAGGCGATGCTGACTACAGTACGGTGCACGACATTATCATGAAGTACTTTGTTCTGCCAAAGGAGCGTGAAGAGCAGGCCAAATCACGACCCACAATTCTTATTCCGGACCGACAGGATGTTGCGGTCAGCATTGCTACCGATCCGGAGTTCCGCGTCCCAACCGTTGAGCTAATGTACCGCAAACCGACCGATACCGCGCGCGTTTATTCCGATTTCAGAAGGCAGATTGTTGACGGTATGGTTTACAACATGCTCAACAACAGGTTGAGTGAAAGCGTGCAAAAGCCAAATTCTCCATTGGCGGGAGCGCAAATGGGACGCTATCCTGTTGGTCGGGAATACATGGCATTTTACGGTCAGGCAACGGCATCAGGCAAGAATGTAATGCTTGCGTTTAACGCCCTACTCACCGAACTTGAACGAGCCAAGAAGCATGGTTTCACAGAGTCGGAACTAAAGCGCACCAAGGAGGCAACCATGGCTCGCATGGAGAACTATTATAACGAACGAGACAAAACAGAAAGTCAGCAACTGGCCCATGAACTGGTCCGACACGTGCTCCACAAGGAAACAGTACCGGGCATTGTTCATGAGTATGAAATCTATCAGCATTACGTTCCGCAGATTACTGCCGAAGAATGTAAAACGGCACTGTTAAATATGATTACGCAACAGAATTGTGTTGTTATGGTATCATTGCCATCGGCTCCGGAATACGTGGTTCCCACTGACAAGCAGATTACCGACTTAATGCGGGCGGTTGCCGCAAAAGATGTTGCTCCGTACGAAGACGCCGTCCCACTAAAACCCCTGATTGCCGTACCACCCGCACCAGGTACAATTAAAAGTACTGTTAACGAACCCGAGGTTGGTGCCAAGGTGCTTACGCTTTCCAATGGAGCCAGGGTAATTCTTAAAAAAACAGACTTTAAGGCTGATGAAGTTGTTCTGTCGGCTGTATCGTATGGCGGACAAAGTCTGGGTAAGGTCGAAGACCACGTAACGCTGGGAGTTGCCAGCACGCTGGTTGATATCAGCGGACTTGGTGAATTTGATAATGTTACCCTAATGAAGATGCTTCAGGGCAAGAACGTCTCGATGACCCCGTTCATTGGCATGGAAACACAGGGCTTTAAGGGATCGTCATCACCGAAGGATCTGCAAACCATGTTCGAGCTAATGTACTTGTACTTTACGCATCCAAGAATTGATAAAGATGCATTTGACTCGTGGAAGTCACGAACCTCGGCATCACTGGCAAATAAGGACAGTCAGCCGGAAGCAGTCTTTTTCGATACGGTTGGTATTGTGCTGTCCGGCAACAGTCCGAGAGCTCAGCCACTAACGGTGGAAGCATTGGACAAGATCGATACCTCGCTGGCGCTCAAATTCTTCAAGTCGCAGTTCGAAAACGCAGGAACGTTCACGTTTTCTATAGTCGGCAATTTTGATGAAGCCGAGATGGAAAGGTTACTAAAAACCTACGTTGCAAGTTTACCTGGTAAGGCTGGTAAGGCAACGTGGAAAGACTCCGGGATACGTCCACCCTCAGGCACGTTTGAAAAAACCGTCCACAAGGGAAAAGATCCGAAGAGTTTTGTCCTTCTTACAAGGCTTGGTAAAGCTGAATACAATATCGAAAACCGGTATCACCTGAGTGCCTTAGCTGAAGTCATGGAAATACGGCTGCGTGAAAAGCTGCGCGAACAGGCCGGTGGTGTTTACTTCGTGTCGGTTCAACCACAAATCAAGAAGGTTCCGCGAGAAGAGTACTTCATGGTGACTATCTACTCGTGTCAGCCCGACAGGGTTGACGAGCTGATCGCTATGGCCGATAAAGAACTGGATACGCTTCAGATGCAACCGGTGAATGCTACCTATACAGACAAGGTTAGGGAGATTCAAACAAAGGAGAGAGAGGTAGCCATGGCAACCAACGAATTCTGGGTGAATAGTTTGCTGCAGCTCAGCACAGAAGGTGAACCATTTAGTGCAATTCAGTACCGACAACAGCAGATCAACGAACTTACACCGGACGTTGTTCTGAAAGCCGCCAGGGAATATCTCAATACGAAAAATGTTGGACGGCTGGTGCTGAAACCGGCAGAATAGTCACAACGCTCCTTCGCAGACTATCAAGGCTACAACTTAAACGATAACATCTTAACCAACTTTAGGATGGTGGGACTGTATTGTTTCTAATGACAGCATGTTGGTGCGGGCGCGTCCCACTAACGGCCTGCCAATTGTAAAGACAACAGTTGACCCGTTTGCTACATATTTTTCCTGAAGCAAATGCTGTTTGATGGATTCAATCGTATCATCTGTTGTACTTACTGTTTCCAAAATCAAACTTGACACACCCCAAACAAGGTTCATCCGTCGGGCAACTGAGCGTAGAGTTGTAATAGCTATGACCGGAGCTTTGGGTCGCCTGCTAGAGATTAAACGAGCAGTTTCGCCACTGTAGCTTAGCGAAACGATGGCGGCAACCCGTGATTCTTCCGAAATCTGAGCGGCTGCCTCGGCAATTGACTGTGTGTTGGACAATGTTGTGGCTCCGCCTTCTGCAGCATACGGGCGTCGGGAGTGCGACAATGCCTGTTCCGCTTTACTGCAAATCAGGCGCATATAGTGTACAGCTTCTACAGGATAGGCTCCAACCGACGTTTCGGCGCTGAGCATCACGGCATCGGTGCCATCCAGAACTGCGTTGGCTACGTCGCTTGCTTCAGCGCGTGTTGGACGTGGGTTTTGAATCATAGACTCCAGCATCTGTGTTGCAGTAATAACCGGGACGGCATAGGCATTGCAGATACTGATAATATGTTTTTGTACCATCGGAACAGATTCAGCAGGAATCTCAACACCCAAATCACCGCGTGCCACCATTATTACGTCTGACGCACGAACAATTGATTCGATGTTTTGTACAGCTTCAGGTTTCTCGATCTTGGCAACCACCTGCTGCGTGCCACCGTACTTGGTAATGTATTTGCGTACGGCCTCTATATCCGATGCCGTGCGAACAAACGACAGCGCGATGTAATCCACGTCGTGATCAATACCGAACCGTATATCAGCACGATCTTTCGACGTCATTGACGGCTGTGATACGCTTGTTTGTGGCAGGTTGATACCCTTGCGTGGTTTAAGATCGCCGCCATACACAACCATGCAACGTACCGTATCGCCCTTGGTTGACAAGACTTTTAGTTTAAGCAAACCATCATCAAGAAGAAGTTCATCACCGGGCTTCACGTCCTTTGCAAGCGTTGGATACTGTACCGGAATCAGGTTATCAGATGCAACATGTTTTTTGTTCTTCATGATCGTTGCATCTTCCAGCATTACCTCGTGACCTGCCAGCAAGGTGATAAACGGACGTCCGCCCAAATCGCCCACACGGATTTTGGGGCCTTGTAAATCAAGCACGATTGGGATATGCCGTTTTAGCTTTTCTTCGGCAGTTCGGATATACCCGATAAACTCCTTGTGCATGCTGTATGACCCGTGCGACATATTGAGTCGGAACGCATTTGCGCCTGCCTTAATCATTGCGTTGATTTTTTGTACCGATGCAACGGCGGGTCCCATGGTACACAGAATTTTGGCTTTAACGTGAAGATTAGACGTAGGCATGAATTAAGTAAACGGATTAATGATAGAAGTGCGAGGGGGCGGTGACTGAAAAGCCTGGATCTGAACGCAGGTACCCGTTGTTTCATCAATTGCCACATGAACGCCACAAACCCGTACAGCCTGAGTGGCCGTTTCGTATTTGTGAGCAGTCTGAAGCCGCATTCGTTTTATTGCGATCTCTTTATCCATCCCGATTACGCTGTCGTACGGACCCGTCATCCCAACATCGGTGATATATGCAGTACCATTGGGAAGAACTGTAGCATCTGCCGTTTGGACATGGGTATGGGTACCGAGCACTGCGCTTACCGAACCATCTAAGAACCATCCCATTGCAACGCTTTCTGATGTGGCATCTGCATGGAAATCCACAATGATATTCCTGGTAAGGGGCTTCAGGCGTGCCACAGCATCCTGAACAGCCTTAAACGGATCATCGATCGGTTGCATGAAAATCCGTCCCTGAATTTGAATCACACCAAGCACCGCACCATTAGGCAGATTAACATGACACCACCCTCGTCCGGGGTTTTCGGCAGGGTAATTATACGGTCGAAGAACCCGGGGGTTTTCGGTAAGGAGCGGACGTGATTTCCAGTTTTCCCAAATGTGGTTTCCGGTAGTAATACAGTGAACGCCTGCAGCGAACAGGGTCTCTGCTTCCACGCTGGTAAGCCCCTTTCCCTGCACAATATTCTCACCGTTCACGATTACGGCATGAGCAGCATACCGTTCAGAGAGTTCCGGAAGCTGACTGAGCAGTGCCTGAAGTCCGACGGCTCCAACCACGTCACCAAAAAAGAGTACATTCAGTATGCGCATCGCTCAAAACTACGAACCAGCCAAAGCACATAGTTTTGCACTATGGCAACCCGCATATACACAAAAACCGGCGACAAAGGAACCACAGGGTTATTCAGCGGTCAGCGCGTAGCAAAGCATCACATTCGTGTAGAAGCCTATGGCACTGTTGACGAGCTGAATTCCATCATTGGTCTTGCGCGCACCTGTAACGTGCCTCCATCACTGGAAAAGGAGCTGGAGACGCTATCAGTTGACCTGTTTGTAGCAGGCTCGGATCTTGCAACACCCATAGATCCGCCTCCGAAGTTTCATATACCCAGGATAACCCTGGAACATGTAACCATGCTGGAGCGTTGGATAGATGCTCACGATGAGTACCTTCCCAGGCTTCGGAAATTTATTCTGCCTGGGGGGACGCCACTGGCTTCGTACCTGCATCAGGCGCGTACCGTTTGCAGGCGTGCAGAACGCAGATGTACGGCATTGGCCGAGGAAACAGATATCGGTCCGGCAGTTGTAATGTTTTTAAACCGCTTGTCTGACTACCTGTTTACCGCTGCCAGGGCAGCCAACTATGCCGCAGGAATCGAAGACATTCAGTGGATTTCGGAGTAACGTATCGTAGGTTGATATCCACCATTGCCATAACTTTGCAGTTCACTTTAAACTGAACCATACTCATTCATTTTTTACAGGACTCATAACAATGAGAAAATTTTTAGCTATGAGTGCATCGATTGTAGCACTCCTTTTCCTCGTGACAGCATGCGAGACAACCACCAACCCTGATCCGGTTAAAACTGCTCCCAACGCACCAACCGACCTGATGGCATCATCGACCAACGAAACAACAGTGACGTTAAAATGGTCGAAGGCAGCAACAGGTCAGGAGCCGACAGGTTATATTGTTTCATTCCTGGAAGCCGGTGCCGTTCAGCCGCAAAGCGTGGCAATCAGCGGATCGTCCACAACCACCGCTGCCATCCAAGGCTTAACCGAAGGTAAATTATATACATTTAGTGTCCGTGCAGTTAATGACACAGCCAAGTCAGATCCCTCGGCAAGCGTAACCTGGGCTCCGGCCAAGAGATATTCCGGTACATTTAAGCTGTACAGCTCGCAAAGCACAACAGAAGGAAGCGGTTTATCGCTGAAAACCGGAACAGTTCTCAAGCTTGCCGATGCCGACAAATGGGAATTTTGTTTTGATGACAAGGACGGACGTCCACTTGTAGGTTCACCGGGTGTTAGCGGCTACAATGCCCCCTCCGGTAAGGAGTTCCCAATTGTCTCGTTAGACACAACCATTGCTCACATGACTCGTGCCAACAGCCTGAACGATGTTTTTGATGTCCGTGCACTTGATAACGTAGCAGCCGGGTCATTCACCGAAGCTCTGATCAACCTTGCCGACCCGCGCCTACAGCCCACCACAGGTGTGGCCCTTATCGTGCGTTCCCGCGTTGATCAAACAACCGTCAACTTTGCCAAGGTATTAATCAAGCCCAATCTTGCCGGAAATTCATGGGTATTTGGCACCGGTGCCAATTCGTACATTGAGTGCGAAGTATCGTATCAAACGGTAACAAACGTACCCTATGCAGAAATGCAGCGCTTGTTCGGTGGTGCCAAGCGCGGAAATCACAACGTAGAATAATCTCGACTATCAAAACAAAAAAGAGCCGTCAGCATGACGGCTCTTTTTGTTTTACATCAGTTGATATCCCAGTCTATGCCTCAGGGCATTTAGGAATTATTCGCGTGGGGCCTTCTTTTGAACTGTTGGCGGAGCAACAGTACCTTCGGCGTCACGATTAGCCTTCTTCTGAACGGCAGCGCCCTCTTCAACAGCAGCAGGCTTAACAGCCTTTTTCTTGGCAGGCTTTGTTTCAGCAGGAGCGGGCTCCGGTTCAGGTGTTGGTTCAGGGGCGGGCTCCGGAGCAGGAGCAGCTTGCTCCTGGTTTGCCGGCAGTTCTTCCGGCAATTGCTTTGGTTCTTCCTTTGTTTCGGAGCAGGCAATCAGGCCTACAGCTACCGCTACAATGGCTGAATAACGAAATAGCTTCATAAACAATATCCTCAAAAAATGAGTAGAAATGAAAATTGTGCAAAAGTAAAATTGGTTAACGCTTTCTGATCAACCGGGCGCCAAACGCCCCGTCGCAGTGGTGAATATGCGGAAATGTTTGCATAAAACCATCTTTACAGACATTACCTGCCAGGTGTTTTTCAGCCGGCTCCAGTTCAAAATTGGGATACTCCCGTAAAAAACCGGTAATCACATCCTGATTTTCTTCAGGCTCGATGGTACACGTAGAGTAAACCAAAGCCCCCTCCACCTTCACCAACGTTGCTGCATGACTTAGGATTTCGGCTTGTCGTTTAGCCATTCTCCTGATATCGTCAACAGACCTGCGCCACTTAATATCCGGCTTCTTACTTAAAGTTCCAAGGCCGCTGCACGGAGCATCAACAAGAACAATGTCTGCCAGCTTTTCGGGAGAGAATTCCCTGGCATCACCGTGGCGTGCCTCAACAATCGTGACCTGAGCCCGCCTGGCATTATCGCGTACGGCCTGGAGTTTGCTGCTGTACTGATCCAGGGCAATAATCAGTCCCTCATTGTTCATAATCTCGGCAGCGAAAACAGCCTTACTTCCGGGTGCAGCGCACAGATCATACACCAGCATACCGGGCTTAGGGTTGGCCAGCCGGACAACCAAACTGGCGCTGGCATCCTGAACGCTTACCAATCCGTCGGCAAATGCAGAAAGGGAGCGGATATCGCGCAATGAAGTAACCAGGACGCTTGCCTGATGCACGGAAGACGCTTCGTACTTTATCTGTTCGGCATCCAATATTGTAACCAACTGGTTTACATCAAACCGGGTGGCATGGGTGCGCAGTGTAAGCATGGGCCGCTGATTGTTTGCATTCAGCAGAGCCTCGGCTTGTGCTGCGCCAAATCGTTCTACGTATCTACGTACCATCCAGAGCGGATGAGCACTGTGAACGGAAAGGTGCAGCAATTCGTTTTCTTCACGCGGAGGGTAACGAATATTGCCAATGCTTCGCTGAACATTTCGCAGCACCCCGTTTACAATCCCTGCATGCCGGTCTCCCTTATACCGTTTAACAATTTCAACGCTCTCGTTAATTGCCGCAGGAGGTGGAATTTTAGAAAGAAACAGCATCTGATACAGCGCAATCCGCATTGAATTTCGAACAAGGGCCAGGCACTTGGTAAACTCACCATGATAAAACCCGGTTAAAATCCAGTCTAACCGTGACAGCCACCGGACCGTTCCATTAACAAGTTCGGTCACCAGTGCCTTGTCTGCCGCAGCCAGCTCTGAGCGCCGTAACTCGGCATCAAGTAGCTTGTCGATATACGAATCGCTACTTTCGTACCGCATAAGTATTTTTACAGCTGTACCGCGAGCCGTCTCAAAAAGTGATAAAGGGGCTATGGTTTCGCGGTCTGTCGTGGATGCTTGTGAAGAAGGTGCTTGTTCGTTGCTCATAGTATTTGCTTGTGACGGACACAGTTAAAGCTTGTAGATGAGAGTTTCCTCCCATAGATTACAACAATTCTGTTTTCACTCTAACCGTAAACATGTGAATTTACCGAAGAAAATACTGATTTTCATAGCAGGTCTCTGCATTACACTGCCTTTTGACGGCAATCTTTTGCATGCACAGACCGATGTTTTGGAAAGTGACCCGCTTCGCGCACGGTCACTCCTTGTCTGGGATGAAGTTGGCGTTGTGGCCGGTATGAGCATTAACCGGCAATCCGGGACACTGATAACCGATTGCGACTGCTCGTTTACCGGGGGGACAGCAACCGGTTACGTGATTGGGGCAATCTTTGAGCGGCAAACGCGCTCACGATTAATCTGGGGTGGTATTCTTGGCTATGAAGGCAGAGGAATTAATGCAAGGTTTCGTGAAATTGAAGGCGTTGTACAACGAGCACCAGCGAGCGGACGCGAGTATGTGGTTCCCATTGAGTTCCTGAATGAAGCAGAAGTTCAGATGCACGCCATTACACTAACACCATTTTTAAAGTATGAAATATGGGGGACGGTGTTTGGCAGAGTCGGCGCACAAATTGGATACGTAATTTCGGATAATCTAAAGCATACCAAGAGCTTAGTTACTGATACTGTCCGTTTTCCCAACGGCGAGTCAGCAACTGCTTCTCTGGGTACTTCGGATGGCGTAACATCAGTAGTACTTCAGGACGGACAAATGAAGGACCTTCAGCCTATTCAGGCGGGGATTTATGCGGCTTTAGGAGCCAGAGTGAAAATTGCCAAAAAAATGTCCATTAATCCAGTGCTACAGTACGGTTTTCCAATTACCACTGTAAGCTCCGGAAATGGAGCTTTTAGTGTGCCTACAATTCAATTATTGATCGAGGCAAGATGGATACTCTGATATATTTGTCTTGGTGAGTTATCCACAATTACCTATTTTTTCAATTCGTGACTTAACACTAGATTGCTAAACCATAAATTACAGGGTTTGAACTAGTAGGGATTAGTACAATTTGTATCCAAGAATGGAATGCTTATGCTGAAAAGTGTTGTGACACTCTTTGTGGGATTGATTGCACTGACTTTATGTGCCAGTGCTGCCGAATCGTTTTCTGAACCAATACTCTATGCAGTTACTATCAACTCGGATGCAGTGCGTGCCGACGAAGAGCTCGAGGGTGATATTCTCAGTCGCCCGGATCTGATTCGGATCCTCAACCTGGGTCCGGCAATTAACCATAAAGGCTTGGACTACGGCCCAACGGTTAGTGCCGATGGTAAAACTCTTTACTTCGTGTCGAACCGTAAGGGTAGCCGGATTACTCGTGACGGAGATTTCTCACACGATTTCTGGGCAGCCAAGAAAGAAAACAATCTGGATACGGTTTTCTTCCCTCCGTACAATATCGACACCGTTGATGCCGGTGTAAATACAATACAAAATGAAGGTGTTGCAAGTATTGCCGTTGACCGGCAAACATTATACTTTACCGGTTGCGACCGTAAGGATGGTCTGGGCGACTGTGACATTTACGTTACTGAAATTCAGGGTGACCGCTGGGGTACTCCAAGAAACCTTGGACGCAACGTAAACTCGGAATACTGGGACAGCCAGCCGGCAATTTCTCCCGGAAAAGACAGACTCTACTTCTCGTCCAACCGACCGTCGCCTACGAATCCTGACGGTGGCGGCTCAGAGGATATGGACATCTGGTATGCTGACTGGGACGATGATCTTGGCGAATGGAAAAAAGCCGTGAACCTTGGTCCCGACATCAACACCAGTAAGCAGGAAGTAGCACCGTTTATTGCAGCAGATGGTAATACACTGTTCTTCTCGTCGAACGGACACAAACCCAATATGGGAGGACTTGATTTTTATAAAACTTCGCGTACCGGTCAAAAAGACCGCGAAGGTCGTGACCGATGGACAAAGCCACAGCAACTCCCGGCACCGATCAACACAAAGGAAGATGATCAGTTTATAACACTGCCAGCCTCGGGTGACGTTGTTTACTTCTCATCGCGGCGTAGGGACCTACCAAACTGGCAGGGCGACCTTGACGTGTTTATGGCTTTTATTCCGAAGTTCTTCCGCGTTGTTAACGTAATTGTAGATGTAATAGATGAATGTACCGGACTACACGTGCCGGCAGCAGTTACCTTAAAGAACAATAAAACCGGGAAGTCAAGCACAGATACACTTACCCTGACCACAACCGAAACCAGCATTTATGTTAATGATGCTGACTACGGAGTGGGTGCTGCAAAATCAGACCAGATCACATATACGGCAACCGCAGTTTCGCCCACCTACGGTGAGCGCAGCATTACAATTGACGTAACAGATCCCGGCAAGACGTTTGATCAGAACAAGCAAGACAGTAATATCGTCATTCGCAAAACCATAATGCTGGGACGTCGTCCAACGCTTACGGTACAAATCGGTCCGTCCGAAGAAGCAAAGCGCAAAAACAGCTCCTGGCGCGGCCTGGTGCTTGAAGAGCGTGCTACCGTAATTCTGTACCCGCTGCTTCCGTACATCTTTTTCGATCTCAATCAATCTACGTTTGCATCGCGTTACACCATTTTCCGCTCACCCAGCCAAACCCAGGGCTTTAATGACGAGCGCCTGCCTGGTTCAACACTGCAGAAATACTATCACGTGCTGAACATCTACGGGTATCGGTTAACAAAATATCCTAATGTTAAAGTTGAAATTACAGGCTGCGTTGATGAAATTAACGAAGACAAGAACTCGCCGCTCCCGATGAAGCGTGCAGAACTTGTCCGAGATTATCTACGTACCATCTGGAAGATTGACGATAGTCGGATAACCGTGAAGGCAATGGGATGGCCCAAGGAGCGGTCGAACCCCAAGGATTCATTCGGTATTGTTGAAAACCGTCGTGCAGAACTTCGCTTTAGTGGCGAACCTGACGATGTGTGGCATGTTAGCAAACCAATATTGGATAACGACCCGACAACGACGCCATCACCGGATATCATGACGTGGAATATGACCAATGGTATTGACGACAAAATCGTTGCATCGCGCAGAATCGAGGTGTGGCGCAATGGTACAAGCTGGAACGTACTGGATAAGATTGGCAATACTGCAGCTGCTTATGACTGGGATTGGCTTGATAAAGAAGGTGAGTATCCCAAGGAAGGCAAAAACAGTAAGGATCCTGAACAGAATCTCCCCGGGTACACGGCTCAGCTGGTTGTAGTATCGGCTAACGGTACGGAATGTAGATCTGATTCAGTTCATATCCCGGTTCGCCGCCTCTCGTCACGGACGATTGCAACTACAACCGAAGGAAGTACAACAAAGGAAAAGTATAACCTGATTTTGTTTGACTTTGACAGTTATAACCCCGGCGACATGAATAAGCGTATTCTTAAAGAATTTGTTTATCCGCGGGTTAAAGCATCAACTACAATAAAGGTTGAAGGTCATACTGACGTTGTTGGTGAATACAACCACAATAAGAAACTTTCAGAAAACCGTGCCCGCGTAACCAAGGATCTTGTAAATAGTGGATCTGCCGGGTACAAAACACTGGAGTCGGTAGGTACCGGTGAAGATGATCCGTTGTACACGAATGACCTGCCGGAAGGCCGGTTCTTTAACCGTACGGTACAGGTTCAGCTTGAAACACCGCTTACAGACGCAGAGATCGACCGTTAACATTAATTAAACATTATGATCGAGTGGAATGTTGACCCTGTGCTGTTTACACTCGGTCCACTGTCGCCCCGTTGGTACGGTCTGCTGTGGGCTTGTGCCTTCCTGGTTAGCTACTGGATAATGAAGCGAATCTTTGTTGCCGAGGGGAAGCCCCTTAAGGCATTAGATTCACTTACGATGTACATGATTGTAGCCACAATTCTCGGAGCACGAATCGGTCATGTTCTGTTTTACGAGCCGGATATTTTATTTCCTAACCCACTAGAGCTGTTTGCTATATGGCATGGTGGCCTTGCCAGTCATGGTGGTGCACTTGGAATAATTCTGGGGCTGTGGCTGTTTCACAGACGCTACAAAGAATTTAGTTTTATCTGGCTTCTTGACAGATTGTCGATTGTTGCGGCTGTGTCGGGAGCGCTGATTCGAGTTGGTAACCTGATGAACTCGGAAATCGTTGGTAAGCCAACAGATGGTTCCTGGGGGTTCTGGTTTATGCGGATAGATCAGATACCAATATACCGTCACCCCACACAGTTATACGAAGCAGCACTCGGGTTCATCATTTTTGGAGTGCTGTACTGGCTGTATAACCATGGCACATCAATCAGGTGGCCCGGACGTTTAATTGGATTATTTCTGGTTTTACAGTTTACAGGCCGGTTTGTTATCGAGTTCTTTAAGGAACACCAGGTAGCGTTTGAATCCGCACTACCAATGGATATGGGGCAACTGCTTAGCGTGCCATTTGTTGCTGTTGGGTTATGGCTGATGTACCGATCATCAAATCACGATACGTCTGCCGGCGGAGCAACTACCTGATCAGTGTAAACGAACCAACGATTTGCTGAACTGGAACCGGTTCCATTGTGCCGTTAACAGTTTCGGAACTACCACCTTCAATGCGGTAAATGTAGTTGTTACCAACGATGATTTTTACATATACCCTTTCCCGGGTTCGTTGGTTTGTATAGGCAAAAAAGGCAGTGTTTCCCAACGTATCCACAACATCGTTGAGGTTGGAAATTACCAATGGTTCCTGTCCGAGGCTAACCTTAAATTGATCGGCAATGCAGCTAATTGTGGTACACGTAGATGACGTATGCAAAGGAGTCCTGGTTACCTTTACAGTCTGACTGGAGGGTGACGCTATACTGGTAAGCTCTACAATCGGAATGCTTGAATTGGTATAACCATTTTTACTGTAATGTACGTTCCACCCTTCTGCGTCGGAAGCAGCCAAAACAAATTTACCTTGCTGATCGATAAGATTCTTGCCACTAAACTTTCCCGGCTTCACTGTTTCCTTTTTTCGCTCGATAATTTGATGTACCACGGCGGAATCAATGGTACCGGTTGTCACCTTAATCGAGGTTCCATTGTCAAGAAACTCGGTAGATTCAGTTTCAAGCTGTTTAACAAGGGGCTGTTCAAGCGTGATCTCCAGCCCCTTTTCATTAATGATCAGTTTGCCGGACCCCTGGCTTCCGAACTTTGAAAAAAACAGAACAATTGCAAGCACACCAAGAATACTCCCGGCAATCAGCATTGCATACAGGCGTTTGGTTTTTTCACGTTCGCGGGTGTCCGATGCCGAAGGTTTGCTACGGTTCATCATGGTTCCCGAAAAGAAATTAGTCCTACCCCTTAAAATAGCTTTTGTAACTTCGTAAAAAAAACCGAGAAATACCCTGTCTATGAAAAAATATTATACACTGTGTTTGCTGATACTGGCAATACTGCCGTGGGGTCAGAGTATGGTTTTAGCTCAGGCAGGATGGCACCGAGACGGAAGCCTATGGCAGTACGAAGATCTGAATATCGTCTCAAATACAATCGGTGCTGATGAAACTATGAACGGAAGTCCGGTTATCACTGTAGGCAGATCCCTTCAGCGTGTTGACATTTCAGCAGGGAATACCGAGAGCTATGACTTTCCTCCGGAGGGTAACTGGATACAGCTTCCGCGTAGTCCGTACTTCGTTCTGCAGGTTGTACACAAACGCGAGGGTGATCCATCGGCAACCTTCACGTTCTTTAATGTTAAAACATCGGCCATGATGGATCCGATTACGATTTCTGCCTCGGCATCAACCTTAGAAGTTGATCAAAACAATACGTGGATTTCTCAAACCGGATCTGCAGGTGCAGTTGTACTTAAACCGGCAGCCGGAATACCTGTAACCGAATCAGAGTACCTTGTTCTGCTGTTTAAGAGCGATGGTTCAACGCAGGTGCGGCGTATTAAGCCCAAGGTTGATATTGACATCTATGTTCGTGATGTCAACGAAGAGCCATTTGTGTACATACGCGGGAACGGCCTATCGTTTCCACCTGAAACCGAAGAGGTCTTTACTAATGGTGGTTATCTGATCTACGACGTGAATGGTGACACCAGGCAGCTTAGTTTGCCTACACGGGGCCCGGGAAGCGGCAAGGGTCGGCATATCCTTTGGCATAGTAACAAATGGGACCGGCTCCTGATAGCCGACGAAGCAGCATCGGGCTGTATGTTGGTCAAGGCTTCAAATGGTCTGCCAACGGATACCGTCGAACACAGTTCACAAAATCCGTCGGCAATACTGAAACTGTTGAGTGCTTCAGGTAATAAATCAGAAAATTGGGTTGTTTCGTATGCAACTATCGACTCAAAACCAATCCTGTTGCTCTGGGCAATGCCGGCATTAAAGGAAGTTACCAGCTACGATTTATCACAAAAAGATGGTGCAATACCAACACTTCCGTGTTCCAAGTGGAATACTGTTGTACCGTTCATTGTAACTCAGGCTAACAAACATGCTCTGTACAAGTGGGATCCGCAGGATATTGTTAGCGTGAATGAATCAAGAATGGACGAGAGTGCTAAAGTAAATGCCTACCCGGCCCCGGCCCGCGATGTTGTTACGTTGTCGTCTGCCACCTTACGTGGGCAGGTGGCCTTCACCATAACGAGTATCAGCGGTGAGGTGATGCAAACCGGAACCAGTGTAGTAGATAACGGTGTAATGTCCATTAACACCGGGATGCTTCCTGCAGGAGTTTATGCTATTCTGTTACACATTGCCGAAAACCCACACCAGACTGCACGAGCAAGAATCATAATAAATCGATAAACACAGATCTTTAATAATGGAGATACCAATGGCAATTAACACGATTGCAGTAATTGGCAGCGGAACAATGGGCAATGGCATTGCTCACGTTGCAGCACAAACCGGCCTTGACGTCATTCTGATTGACGTGCAGCAGGCGGCAATTGACAAGGCTTTAGCCACGATTGAGAAAAACATGGACAGGCAGGTTAAGAAGGGAAGCATGACCGATGATGAGAAGAAAACATCACTGGCACGGATAACTACCTCAACCACGGTTGGTGCAGCGTTCAAGGCTGACCTGGTGATTGAAGCAGCAAGCGAAAGAATAGAAGTAAAGAACGCGATTTTTGCCGAACTTGACGCTGGTTGTGCACCGGGTACGATACTGGCAAGCAACACATCTTCAATCAGTATTACCGAGCTTGCAGGTGCCACCAAACGGGCTGATACGTTTATTGGTATGCACTTTTTTAATCCGGTACCAGTGATGCAGCTCTGCGAAATTATTCGTGGTCTTGCCACTAGTCAGGAAACATACAACACCATAAAGGCTTTAGCAGAACGCATGGGTAAGGTTCCCGTTGAAGTACAAGACTATCCGGGCTTTATCAGCAACCGCATTCTGATGCCAATGATTAACGAGGCAATCTATTGCGTGATGGAAGGCATTGCCTCAGTAGAAGACATTGACACTGTAATGAAGCTTGGGATGGCACACCCGATGGGACCGCTTACTTTGGCCGATTTCATTGGTCTGGACGTGTGTTTGTCAATTATGGAAGTCCTGCACAATGGGTTGGGCGACACAAAGTACCGGGCTTGTCCGCTACTACGCAAAATGGTTGCAGCGGGATACCTTGGACGCAAGAGCGGCAGAGGTTTTTACCAGTACTGATCTGATTCGGTAAACCGAAACAACGTATTAACGAAGTATAATAGCCGGAATCTGTGCAACCACGGTTCCGGCTTTGTTATGTAACCGTAGTACGAACATCCCGCTACCCCAGTTGTCCGTTAAAATGGTGCAGCCTGGATACACTGCTGTATCATCAATGATACATGTACCGGTAATGGTAAAAACACTTAAATACGAAGCAGCTTCGGGAACGGACGTCAACGTAAGGTGAGGTGTGGCAGGTGTCAGCAACATCGTCACGCCACCGGCCAAAGCAGAAGCAACCGTAGTAGAAGCTGTATCTGCGAGCTCCATAGAACCGATATCGTACATACCAGCCTGCGGAATAGTTGTTCCGGAAAAATCACTCGTGCCGGGATCTTGGCCGGTAACCAGCTCTACGCTAACACCAGTGTTGAATGCCGGAGAACTTGCTGATAAAAGTCCGTATGCACGAAAGGTCTGCAACTGCCGTGGCCAAACAATACTATCGCTTCCAGGATCTATTAGCATTGGATTAGCGGTACTGCCCGTAGGTACTCCGTTGAGAATCTCGGAACCGGTAATGGATCGCCACTGCTCAAGAGAGGTGTATGTAGCATCGTGGTATCGGATGTTGAGAGTGCCGGCATAATTGCTATAAATATTGCCTATAAGAAAAACTCTGTGACCCCTTGGAACAATAGCCTGAAGTGTAGTATCACTTGTGTAAAGGATATTGTTTACAATATAAATGCTATCCATACCTTCTGACCAGTCGGAAATCATCAGAGCGGCATAGTCCGTATTAGAGTCTGCCGGTACAGCATATACCGTGTTGTTGTACACGTAAGCCTTACTCATAAGGGTGTAAGGGGCTTTAAACAACGTGATGCCTCCGTTGTTCGTTCTCCCATCGTTGACGCTAATATTGTACCTGCAGGTGTTAGAGTACCATGGCAAAGCCCCATCGTACTGTCCAAGAAGGAAACCTGCACCGTCGTTGTTGTGTGAGTAGCAATACTGTACAACTGAGTTCGTAACGGCACCATCAAGATCGAATCCTATCCCGTCGCAGCCGCTACCGGCGCTGTTATGGTGGCTTTCACAATACTGGATAATGGCATTGTTTACGTTGTACACCCAAATACCGCCGGGTCCACCACAGTGAGTATTGCCATAGCCGTTTAAATACGCAGTGCAGTATTCGATTAAAACTCCGTCAGTATTGCCAATCATGATACCGCTACCGTGATGTGTTGATGTGTCGGCATAACCGGGATTATGGTGTGCTACACAATACCGAATGGTGATATCTGAATGTGGATGACCAACCATACTGTGATAGCCATAAACCTGAATTCCTTCGGCACGGTTATGGTGTACGGTTACATGCTCAATCAGAATTCCGGAAAAGCCGGTGTTGCCAATCCAGGAGCCGATACGCAGCCCGGCCTGGCCAAAGAAGCTGATGTCAAGATTCTGGAACATGAGGTTTCTGTACTGCACATCGCCCGGCGTGTCAGCATATACTTCGATCCCTGATTTATCATTGGCATCCATTCCCGAACCTATGATTACCAGGTTTGAAATATGTATTCCCTGTGTGTTGTAAACAACAATACCATTAGCATCACCGGCTGCAATGATGGCAGGAGCATCACCGGTAGACGTTACTACAACGGGGTTGGTTGAATCGTTGCCATCATCCTGATCAAGGCTGAGAGATCCCCGCAACGTGTCTCCGCTCATGAGCCGAACCGTGTCGGCCGGGTGTAGCTTTTGAACACTGACCCGCTGTAGTGTGGCCCATGCAGAATCAGGGCTTGTACCTGCGTATGCATCGTTACCGGCTGAAGCAACGTAGTAGGTAGTTGCTTTTGCATGTAATGAAAGGCATAGAATCAATGTACCGACGCTAAACAAGTAGTGCCAGCGCGTACCGAAACAGTGTGTAGAAGGCATGGACTTAAAACCAGCACGAGTACTGGTGTGGTGCATAGAGCCGTACTGTACTACCGGCAGACCAGTCAGCAACAGCAGTTGCAGCCCTCATGGTAACTGATGCCTCATTGCAAACACCGTGCATTAACCACTCACCACCGATGTATTCGAGCGACTGTGGTTGAATGCTGAGAGGGGTTGATTCGCCGATTCCTGCCGTTGAAAGATGCTCCGGGCGAATACCAAGAAGTTTACCATCTACCGGGATAAGATTCATTGGTGGGTTGCCGGTAAAGCGGGCAACAAACGTGTTTGCAGGACGACTATAGATTTCGATTGGTGTCCCCACCTGTTGCAAAGCCCCTTCATGAAGAATCGCCATGCGGTCACTCATCGTCATTGCTTCCATCTGGTCGTGAGTAACATACACCGTTGTAACACCAAGCGATTGCTGGAGTGTTCGCAGCTCTGCACGCATGTGTGTGCGCAACTGTGCATCAAGGTTACTCAGAGGCTCATCGAACAAGAATACACGCGGCTTGCGGATGATGGCTCTGCCCACAGCCACACGCTGACGCTGTCCGCCGGATAGTTGTTTAGGTTTCCGGTCCAATACCTCAGTTAGCCGAAGCAACTCAGCCGTATGGGTTACTCGTTCCTTGATTACCTGCTTATCGAGATTCCGGATTGACAGCGGGAAAGCCAGATTATTAAATACCGACAGATGAGGATATAGTGCATAGTTCTGGAACACCATTCCCACATCCCGATCCTTAGGCGTCATGTTTGTCACATTCTTGTCATCAAAGAAAACTGATCCCTTCGAAGGTGTTTCAAGTCCGGCGATAATTCGCAACAGCGTGCTTTTACCACAACCGCTGGGGCCAACTAGCACAAAGAACTCACCCGCCTGAATTTTAAATGAAACTTCTTTAAGGGGCTGAGCACCCGTAAACTGCTTAGATACGTTTTCGAAGCGAATGGATGTCATGGAAGCAAAAATAGAACGATTTTAACGCGCCACGATTTCTTGAAAAGAAGCATCCCAAATGAAATGCCATAAAAGTGGAATTGAATAACAATACCAACCCGTAGGGGCGGCCCCATGTGGCCGCCCTGCGCGTGTGGTGTGCCCTGCAAAACATCATAAAAAACGAAACGACCCGTATGGGCGGCCCAATGTGGCTACCCTGCGCGTGTGGTGTGCCCTGCAAAACATCATAAAAAACGAAACAACCCGTAGGGGCGGCCCAATGTGGCTACCCTGCGCGTGTGGTGTGCTCTGCAAAACATCATAAAAAACGAAACGACCCGTAGGGGCGGCCCCATGTGGCCGCCCTGCGCGTGTGGTGTGCCCTGCATATCATCATAAAAATGACCATAAACCCGTATGGGCGGCCCCATGTGGCCGCTCTCTTCTTGTGGTCACCCCAAAAAAAACACATCAAAAATCCGGGCGACCGGCCGTACGCCCTACGTCGTCCACATTAAAAAAAACATTGTTTTAGACCCCCCCCTAAACGCGCGTGCGCATTGGGGGAGAGGGCCGGGGGGTGGGGCTGGGGAGGTACTTACAACCCCGACTCGCGCAGCTTTGAGAAAAGCTCCTTCTGTTCTGCTGACAGCTTTTCGGGGACAGAAACAACGACCGTTACAAACAGGTCACCGCGGACGGACGGGTTATCGTAATTCGACACTCCTTGAGAGCGTAGCCTGAAGATCTTACCGCTTTTCGTGCCCGGCGGAATTTTCATTGTTATTGTGCTGTACGGTGTTTCTACCTGAATGTCGCCGCCAAGTATCGCAGTAGTTAGTGGAATAGGCTCGTTTACTTTAAGGTCATCAGCCACCCGTGTGTACCGTGTATCGGGTTGAACCGTAACTACAATTTCACCCGCAGGTATGCGCAGGCGCTGTCCGCTGGCAATTCCCTGTTTAAACGAAATATCCACCTTCTTCCCATCAATAGTAAAGCGTTTTCTGGCGCCATGCAATGCTTCTGAGAAAGTTAGTGACACCTCGTAGGTTTTGGGTGGAGGTGTAGCAGAGCGGGTGCCACGTGACCGGGGTTGTGCACCACCAGCCATTCGTCCTCCGAATAATTGTGACAGCAGGTCTCCGAACGAAGTGCCTTCGAACGAACTTCCCAGGTCATCCATGGTAAACTGGAACGAACCGCCACGTCCGAAGTCACTGGCTGTTGGCCGGCGTCCGCCCTGCGTATATGCTCCGTACTGCGAATTAAATGCATCGTACTTAGCGCGCTTTTGCGGATCGCTCAGAACATCGTAGGCCTCGCTGATTCGTTTAAAGCGTTCTTCCGCTTCCGGGTTGTTGGGGTTAGCATCGGGGTGAAGCTCCTTGGCAAGCTTGCGGAACGCCTTCTTGATTTCGTCTGCCGAAGCCCCCTTTTCAATTCCTAATTCTTTGTAGTAATCTGTAAAACTCATGGTAGTGTGCTGTGGGTTTTGAGTGTTAAGACGAACCAAGGCGTTTTAGAGCGTCGATAAGACTCATGTTAAACCATTTTTCGATGAAGAGAGCCATAAGGATCAGAAAAGCCAGAGCCACAAAAAGAACCGCACCGACGATCTTGCCCGCACCGGCTTTTGACTGTTGCATGCCGGCCTTCACAACTGCCTGAGTAATGCGTTCAGTATAGGCGTAGATCGGAGCATAAATCAAAACAATAATCACCATGCCGATAATTGTTGCGGTAATAGGACGGAAGTGCTCTGTTTCTGAAAGGACCCGTGTTTCTATAGCACCTGTGATAAGGTATGACGTTAGAATAGAGATTGAAAACAGGACTGCCCGTGTTATACGTTTAAACATAGTGGAAGAGGCCTTTTACTAATAATACCGGTGGTGTCGGTTTGCTCTGTTGGTACGACAAAAATGCATCATATTGCTACAAAATTCAACATGAGGTACCAGATGGCACGATGTTGAACTGGCTGTTACAATAAGTTACGATCTGAAAAACTGGTGAAGGTATCACCGCCGATGATAATATGGTCAAGCACCTTGATTTCTACAATTCTGCCTGCTTCAGTCAGATGACGCGTAATGGCCATGTCTTCTTTCGATGGTTCCGGGTTCCCTGATGGATGATTGTGAACCAGGATGATTGCCGCTGCATGTTCGGCAATAGCCAACCGGAATACTTCTCGGGGGTGAACCACGACAGCATTAAGCGAGCCCTCACCAACGCTAACCTCGCGGATAATTTGGTGTGCAGTGTTAAGGAGGATTACCAGGAAGATCTCGCGTTTAAGGTGACGAAGGCGGGGGATCATTCTGCGAGCAAGGAGTTCGGGTGACGTGATGCTGCGTTGATCGGTAAACGGTTCCGCCTGTAACCTGGTTGCAAGTTCAAGAGCGGCGCACAGGGTTGCCGCCTTTGCGTTACCCATACCGGGCATTAGCATGAGTTCCGAGACATCGCATCCTGCAAGCGTATTTAGTGACCCATAGCGTTCCAACAAGTCACCGGCAATCGTATCAGCACTGCGCAGTACTGTTCCGGAGTTTATCAGAAGGGCCAGGAGCTCGCGGGTACTAAGTGCTCGCGGTCCAAGCCTGGCTAAGCGCTCCCGGGGTCTGTCGGAAACTGCCTGCTGCACTGACTTGTTACCCATGACTCATAGCCCTCCGCTGCACTTTGGGCAGGAAATACCAAGACTTCAGGAACTTCATACGGATGTAGGGTAGTGAGTCTGTTAACCAGTTTTGTGACGCACTGTTGATGAGTTTTAAGGATTATGGTATGTTCGTTTTCTTGAACCATCTCTCCCTTCCACCGGTAAATGCTATGTGACGGCCCGGAAATTGTCCCACATGCAGCCAGGTTTTCGGCAACGAGGGTATTGACGACTTCAGAAGCAACTTCCGAATCCGGAAACGATGTTATTACAATTGCTACGGATGATGCAATCATATCTGTTCCTTCATATTTCTGTTCTCAAAACTACCAAGCCAGTTTACCTCGTAGTACTGCTGTTAGAGTAAGCTGTTACCGAGAAGACACTAATGGTACAAACCGTTGTATTGTTGGGTATCACACGTCGTCAGGATCGATTTGTAACCATCGGCAGACCAAACGGATTTTGAATGAGTATCGACACCTGTTATAGCCAAAATTTGTCCTGTCCAAGTAAGATTACTATGAGAACCATTGTTATTGCCGCACTGATTTGTTTGACCATATTAAGTTGTGAAAACAACGTAGTTAACAGTGACCCGGCCCACATTGAATTATCGTTTACAACACCACCGATTTCGGTTCCGGACGGTACCCGGTATGCCGCCGGCATATCATACAACAATCATCCGAACGCTAACTTCGATATATTCCTCCCCAGGTCTGCACAGCCTACGGCACTTGTGGTGTTTATTCACGGGGGCGGATTCGTGGGTGGTGATAAGTCATCGGTATATCAGGATGGCTCTGACAACATACACGCGTTTTTGCAAGACTCAATAGCCTTCGCCACAATTAACTACCGTTTCAGAACAAGTAATCCTGACAGTGGGATCATGGTGAGTTTAAACGACATCAAGCGTTGTATTCAGTATATCCGGTATTACGCAACATCGTTCAATATTGACAAAGAGAGAATTGCCTGCTATGGCGGCTCGGCCGGTGGTGGTGCATCGATTTACCTTGCGTTTCACCCTGACATGGCCGACAAATCAAACCCGGACCCTGTGTTGCGGGAATCAACGAGGATAGCAGCCGCCGGACATCTCACCAGTCAGGCGTCGTACGATCCCATTGTAATGCTGGACATCTTTACCAAGGCCGGAATTGACGTTTTAGCAATACCCGGTTTTAAAGAGTCAATAGCAGCAGATTACGGTTTAACCACCTTCGATGAATTTTATACTGACCCCAAGACGCTGGCCTTACGAAAGGAACTCGACATGCTGGGGTGGATGAGTCCTGACGACCCCGAGTTTTTTGTCAGCAACGGTAATCCAAACACCGCACCAACAGAGCGCCGAGCTGTTATCCACCACCCTCTTCACGCAAAAACTCTGGATGATAAAGCCACAAGTATTGGACTGGCGCATGTAACCAATATTCCGTCAATGAACATCTACGCCGCCAACAACGAAACCCTAAGTGGGTTTATGATCAGAAAATTAACAAGCAGGTAGGGCCAACGCTCCTTACAGATACCAGCATGTCTATGACCGAATAATCGTTACACGAGAAACCGGATAACTGACAAAGTATAGTCGAGACGATTTGGGGCCATCCGCGTTTACTTTTAAATATTTGTGAATCCGGGTATCCAGAACATCACGGTAAATTCGTTGATTAAGTTTAGAAACCGTCGAACGGAAAACGGATGACTCGATATCCCTTCCGGTCTTTTCAATTCGTGCTATCTCGGCGTCTTCACTTTCAGGAAAGGACGCATGGTGGTATTCAACTATCGTAGAAGCGAAGTCGCTGCCAACAAAAACCCCTCTAACTTCGAACATGGCATCATGTTGTGTTTTAGCCGTAACCAGTAACTCCAGGAAGTATCTGTAGTATGTAAACATCCTTGGCGACAGATGTACCAGCGAATCACCCACCAACAAAAGCCCCTTTCGAACATTCAATGTTATCTGTGGAAGAGCAATCTCCTGAAGCACCCTGGTTTCCTGTTCGAGAGACTCGATACGTGGCAAGCCTACGCCAAGCCTAACCGGACGAACGGTGTTTTGTGATAGCGACGGCTCAATTGTCCGAACAAGCCTTAGTGTTTTCAGTTCACCTTCCGCAAGGAGTATCCAGCACACCTGCATTGAAGGAGTCCCCGACGAAATCGCAGCAGTCACATCTGAATAGCGCTCCTGTATTCGTGAAAGAAGAGACCGCAGTTTAGGGTAAATATCATTATGGTCAGTAGGATCATCAAGCTCCATGGTTTCGCGACTGACAGAGATGTTTGGCTTAATCGCGTGAATTGCAGATTTAACCTTCTTTGCAAAATCATGGTAATCATGCCGTTCGTTTCTGCCCTCTGTCACTATCAGAGTAACGCTTTCAGGGTTCAGTTCACGCACAGCAGTTAGTATGGGGCCACCTTCTTCGTGTGCCAACTGTCCATCGGTTGTTCCAACAAATGAAACCAGGTGCATAACCAATACGCATTGTGAACAATTTGTAAAATAGAATCTAAGTTACCACACTAACGCGGTGCGTGCCATGGTAGCCGGGCACTCGTGATGGCTCTTCGAGTAGTCAGAAAGCATCGTGCAGCCATACAGCCAGACATTGTTATAGTTTTGCAATGCGTATCCACTCAGCCCCTTGTGCTTCGCATTGGCATTACCGAACTATTGTTACCATCAGCATGATTGACCTGTTGTTATACCATTCTCATATTGTTGCCGCAGTCTATGCATTTGTGCAGAGGTGGCAGCATGAAGGCATCAAAGGCGGTATCTTGGCGGTAACACTGATTGGATTAGCCTTTACCATTGTGTGGGCCCTCATGGGTCCTATAGCACGGCTTCTGATGCCTGAAGCTGGTTCTCCTGGTGAGCTATTCACTTCAGACACATTATCGCTGATACTTACCGTAGCGGTTGAAACGCCGCTCTTTATTATCTTCTTTTTAAAAAAGACCCCGGCACCTGAGTTGCAGAGCAAGGCATAGCGTTCGGCTTAGGACCTCCGACACCTCTCATCCGTCCCGTGAAATCAACATCTGCGGGGTAATTCTCAGCCCATCCTGCCATTTCATTTGGTGTTTCCACATTTCCTTTGTAGCTTTGTTGCTCTGTTATAGTGACCGTATCCATTTGTACACTTTGGGAGGGGGCTTTAACAGAGAGTGTTCCTTGACAACGGGAAAACAGTAGATGTAATGGGTAGGGACATGTCCCTGCCCCCGTACAGACATTCTTTAAAAGTAAGCAACGAGCCAACATGGACTCAAACGATCCAACGGAGAGTTTGATCCTGGCTCAGGACGAACGCTGGCGGCATGCTTAACACATGCAAGTCGAGGGATAGCAATATCACTGGCGGACGGGTGAGTAACACGTAGGTAATC
>Ga0226835_1000385_pt1 | contig 55704 bp, 53 predicted proteins | sample LAC_MetaG_1_FD_163627 | JGI IMG/M metagenome (GOLD analysis project Ga0226835, IMG submission 163627) | Anaerobic ammonium oxidizing microbial communities from anammox membrane bioreactor (MBR) in UC Berkley, California, United States -... | ecosystem: Engineered > Bioreactor > Anaerobic >...
AACGTCCCATCGTCTCCTTTTCCATCGGCATGACCTACGCGTTGAAAGCGGCCGAGGAGCTCGCCAAGCGGCACATCATGGCCGAGGTCATCGACCTGCGCACGCTGCGCCCGATGGACACCGACACGGTCGTGGAGTCGGTGAAGAAGACCGGGCGTCTGATCACCGTGGAAGAGGGCTGGCCGCAATCGGGCATCGGCGCAGAAATCTCGGCCCGCGTCATGGAGCAGGCCTTCGATTATCTCGACGCTCCTGTAACCCGTATCACCGGGAAGGACGTACCCATGCCTTATGCGGCCAATCTGGAAAAGCTCGCCTTGCCGTCGGTCACCGACATCGTCGCCGCCGCCAAGGCGGTCTGCTACCGGTAACGATTTCATGACCGCCGCCTACGATGCTCTGCAGCCTCCGCCCGGCGCACGCGACAAAGGCGGGATCGAAGTGCTGCGGGTCGGCGTTGTGGAAGGCGGTCTGCACCTCACGCTGCGGCGCGCCTTCAACGATCCGCGCGCATGGGGCATCCTGCTGGCCGACGTCGCACGCCAGGTCGCGCGCGTCTATGCGCAGGAGGGCAACGCCGCCGAGCAGCCGGTGGCCGAACAGATCCGCGACGCCTTCGCCGCCGAAATGAACGCGCCCGTCAATTCCGGGACCATCGGTCCGATTTCGTAAGCCGCGAGCCCGCAATGCCGACCAACATCCTGATGCCCGCTTTGTCGCCGACGATGGAAAAAGGCAACCTCGCAAAGTGGCTCAAGAAGGAGGGCGACAAGATCAAGTCCGGCGACGTCATTGCCGAGATCGAAACCGATAAGGCCACGATGGAAGTGGAAGCGGTGGACGAGGGCACGCTCGCAAGAATCGTGGTTCCCGCGGGCACCGCCGACGTGCCGGTCAATCAGGTGATTGCCGTTCTGGCCGCAGAAGGCGAGGACGTGAAGGCCGCGGCAAGCGCAGCGACAAGTGCAGCACCCAAGCCGCAGGCCGCAAAGCTTGCCGCATCGGTCGGGACGCCCGCTCCACAGCCTCCTCAGAATGAAGTGAAACAGCAAGCGCCGAAGTCCGCTCCTCGCCTTGGGGAAGGGCCGCCGGCCAACGCCTCAAAAAGCGAATCCCGAACCGGCAACCGCATCTTTTCCTCGCCGCTGGCGCGTCGTCTTGCCAGGGAATCGGGGATCGATCTGTCGCACGTGCAGGGTTCCGGTCCGCACGGCCGCGTGATCGCCCGCGACATCGAGGCCGCGCAATCGGGCGACGGCCTTCGCGCGCCGGCGGCAGCGCCGGCAGCCGCTCCCCTGCCGCGTGCGTCCGTGCCGCCGGCCGGTCCCTCCGACCAGCAGATCCGCGCGCTCTACGAAGAAGGGTCGTACGAGGTCGTACCGCACGACAATATGCGCCGCACGATTGCACAGCGCCTGACCGCCTCCACGCAGAACATCCCGCATTTCTACCTGACTGCCGACTGCAATATCGGCAAGCTGCTCGCCGCGCGCGAGGAGATCAATGCGTCGGCGCCCAAGGACAAGGACGGCAAGCCGGCCTACAAGCTCTCGGTCAATGATTTCGTCGTCAAGGCACTCGCGCTCGCCTTGCAGCGCGTGCCCGACGCCAATGTGAGCTGGACCGAAGCCGGCATGCTCAAGCACAAGCATTCCGATGTCGGCGTCGCCGTCGCCATGCCCGGCGGCCTGATCACGCCGATCGTGCGCCAGGCCGAGCTGAAATCGCTTTCGGTCATCTCCAACGAGATGAAGGATTTCGCCGCGCGTGCCCGCGCCCGCAAGCTCAAGCCCCACGAATATCAGGGCGGCACGACCGCGGTATCCAATCTCGGCATGTACGGCATCAAGGATTTCACCGCGGTGATCAATCCGCCGCATGCCACAATTCTCGCCGTCGGCGCGGGGGAGGAACGTGCGATCGTGAAGAATGGCAAGATCGAGTCCGCCTGGATCATGAGCGTGACGCTGTCCTGCGACCATCGCGCCGTGGACGGCGCGCTCGGGGCGGAACTCGTCGGCGCCTTCCGGACGTTGATCGAAACCCCGGTCATGATGGTGGTGTAGGACGCAACGGGCATGACGCGCTGGCCCTGGATCACTGCCTTGCTCGCGGCCGCGGTCATTGTCTCCCCGCCCGGGCAGGATGTCCTGCGCGGATTGTCCTCCAACGAATCGATCAGCCGCGATATGTCGCGGCTGTTGCTGTATTGCGGAGTCACGATTGCCGGCCTGCTGTTGGCCGTCGAATGGGGTATCCGGTCTGTCGTTCGGCGCCGGCGCGCGGAACAGTGAAATGGAGAAGTCAGGTGGCTGAGGCATTCGACATCGTCATCATCGGATCGGGTCCGGGCGGGTACGTCACCGCGATCCGCGCGGCCCAGCTCGGCTTCAGGACGGCGATCGTGGAACGGGATTTCCTCGGCGGCATCTGCTCGAACTGGGGCTGCATCCCGACCAAGGCGCTGCTGCGCTCGGCCGAAATCTTCCATTACATGCAGCACGCCAAGAACTACGGCCTCGCTGCCGACAATGTGCGCGTCGATGCCGCGGCCGTGATCAAGCGCTCGCGCGGCGTCGCCGGGCGCATGAATGCCGGCGTCGGCTTCCTGATGAAGAAGAACAAGGTGAGCGTGATCTGGGGCGAGGCGGTGATCGACGCACCGGGCAAACTCACGGTGAAAGCCTCCAAGACGCCCGCGCCCAAGGACGCCCTCGCGCCCGGCAGCTATCAGGCCAAGCACATCATCGTCGCCACTGGCGCGCGGCCGCGCGTGCTGCCGGGCCTCGAACCGGACAAAAAGCTCGTCTGGACCTATTTCGAGGCGATGAACCCGGACCGGATGCCGAAATCGCTTCTAGTCGTCGGCTCCGGCGCGATCGGCATCGAGTTCGCTTCCTTCTACCGCACCATGGGCGCGGAGGTGACCGTGGTCGAGGTGCTGCCGCAGATCCTGCCGGCCGAGGATGCGGAGATTTCCGCGCTCGCGCGCAAGCAGTTCGAGAAGCAGGGCATGAAAATCCTCACCGGCGCGAAGGTCACCAGGCTCGACAAGAAGGCCGACAGCGTCACCGCCACGATCGACGACGGCAAGGGTGGCACGCAGACGCTCACCGTCGATCGCGTGATCTCGGCTGTCGGCGTCGTCGGCAATGTCGAGAATCTCGGCCTCGAGAAGCTCGGCGTGAAGACCGACCGCGGCACCATCGTGATCGACGGCCATTGCCGGACCAACGTGCCCGGCATCTATGCCATCGGCGATGTCGCAGGCCCCCCGATGCTCGCCCACAAGGCCGAGCACGAGGGCGTCGTCTGCGTCGAGGCGATCAAGGGCCTCAACCCGCATCCGATGAAGAAGGAGCTGATCCCCGGCTGCACCTATTGCCACCCGCAGATCGCCTCGGTTGGCCAGACCGAACAGGCGGCGAAGAACAGGAAGCTCGACGTACGCGTCGGGCGTTTTCCGTTCGTCGGCAACGGCAAGGCGGTCGCGCTCGGCGAGGACCAGGGCCTGGTCAAGGTGATCTTCGACAAGAAGAGCGGGCAGCTTCTCGGCGCGCACATGGTCGGCGCGGAAGTGACCGAACTGATCCAGGGCTTCGTCGTTGCGATGAATCTGGAGACCACCGAGGAAGAGTTGATGCACACGATCTTCCCGCATCCGACCATCTCGGAGACGATGAAGGAAGCCGTGCTCGACGCCTACGGACGCGCGCTGAACATGTGATGGCGATGCTCGCGCCGTTCGGCGGCGACGCCTGTACATGCAGGTGCCGGGTCACTATCTTCACAAAAGCCTCCCATGCCTGTACCTGAGGGGTGGGCGCCGACCGGCATGGCGGCGCAAAAGAGGACCGCATGGTCGTTGTGCTCGATACGACGAACCGCCCGCGCCACCCCGAGAAGGCGCACCGGCCGGATCAACCCCTGCTGCCGAAGCCGGCCTGGATCCGCGCCAGGGCGCCGGTGTCGCGCGGGCATGCGCAGACCCACGCCATCGTGCGCGCCAATGGCCTGCATACGGTCTGCGAGGAGGCCGGCTGCCCGAATATCGGCGAGTGCTGGGAGAAGAAGCACGCCACCTTCATGATCCTGGGCGACACCTGCACGCGCGCCTGCGCATTCTGCAATGTACGCACCGGCCTACCGGGTCCGCTCGACGCCGAGGAGCCCGGGCACGTGGCCGAAGCTACCGCCAAGCTCGGCCTGTCGCATGTCGTGATCACGTCCGTCGACCGCGACGACCTCGATGACGGCGGAGCGGAGCATTTCGCCCGCACCATCCGCGCCATCCGCGCCCGCTGCCCGCGAACGACGATCGAGGTGCTGACGCCCGATTTCCTGCGCAAAGACGGCGCGCTCGAAACCGTCGTCGCCGCGCGGCCGGACGTGTTCAACCACAATCTCGAAACGGTGCCCTCGCTCTACCTGACGGTGCGGCCGGGCGCGCGCTATTTCCATTCAATCCGCCTGCTCCAGCGCGTCAAGGAGATCGACCCGGCAATGTTCACCAAGTCCGGCATCATGGTCGGGCTCGGCGAGGAACGGAACGAGGTGCTCCAGCTCATGGACGACCTGCGCTCCGCCGATGTCGATTTCCTCACCGTCGGTCAGTACCTGCAGCCGACCCGCAAGCATCACGCCGTCGCGCGCTATGTGACGCCCGATGAATTCAAGGCCTACGAAGTCACCGCCTATGCCAAGGGCTTCCTGAAGGTTTCGGCATCGCCGCTGACGCGCTCCTCGCATCATGCCGGCGAGGATTTCGCAGAGCTGCAGCGCGCACGCGCGGCCCGCACCGCCCGCTGAACCGCCATGCCGGAATTTTCCGCGCGCCGCCGCATCCGCCATTCCGCTGCGGACATGTTCGATCTTGTCGCAGACGTCGAGCGCTATCCCGAATTCGTGCCGCTGTGCCGTGACCTGAAGGTGCGCAAGCGGATCGAGGAGCCGGAGGGCGTTGTCGTGCTTGTCGCCGACATGACGGTCGCCTTCAAGCTCGTCCGCGAGACGTTCCGCAGCCGCGTCACGCTCGACCGCCCAAGTCTTCGAATCCTGGTCGAATATCTCGATGGCCCCTTCAGCCATCTGGAGAACCGCTGGGAATTCCATTCCGCAGGCGAACGCGTTTGCGACGTGTCGTTCTTCATCGCCTACGAGTTCCGCAGCCGGACGCTCGGTTTGGTGATGGGCGCCATGTTCGATACGGCGTTTCGCGGCTTTGCGCAGGCGTTCGAGAGGCGGGCCGATCGCATCTACCACACGCCCGCCGGCTGAGCCGGCAGGCGTTCACCGGGTCTCAGTGCGTTTGCGCCCTCACGCCGCCTTCGGATGATCCGAAAGCTCGCGCTCGGGTCGCCCGCCGTCCTGCACCTGATCGGATCCGGCGGGGCTCGCAGGCGAAGGGGCGAGGACGCTGCCGAACGTCATCCATTCGCGCTGGCAGGCAAGGCCGTCCGCAATCAGCCGCTCGCTCGCGCCGGTCAGCCATTCCTGATAGGCGCGCAGGGCTTCCACCGGCGTGTCGGCCTGACACATGCGCTCGGACGCCTCGAGCGCGGCGCGGGTGCCGCGGTGACGCCGCTCGAACCAGCCGCGCGAAAACGTCTCCATCGCGGCCAGCAGCTTTTCCTGGCTTTGCCAGAACTGGCAGGCATTCCTGGCGACGACCTCCGGCACGGCCGATGTCGGAAGCAACGAGCGTTGCAGTGTTTCGAACTGCTCATTCCAGTTCCAGCCGTTCATGACGACCTCCCTCTTATTTGGACTGAACGCCACTGATCTGCAACCGGCAACCGGCGTACCGCCGGATGTATTCATCGTTCGAGAACGTAATGGCCGGGCGCGTCGCACAACGGCGCGATGCCGCGCGCAGGTGCCCCCATCGACGGTGGGGCGACCGGCGCGGACGACTGTTCCTTCAACCATCTGCACCAGGCATCCCACCAGGAGCCGGCAACCGGCTTGTTGTTTTCGAACCATTGCTCGGGCGCGACATAGGGCGCGGTGTGGGGATGCGTTGCGATTCGGTATTCGCGCCGCGAATCCTTCGGCGGATTGACGATGCCGGTATTGTGCCCGCCGCTGGTGAGCGCGAAGGTGATGTCGACGTCGGCCTGCAGATGAATCTTGTAGACGGATTTCCAGGGCGCGACATGATCCCACTCGGTGGCCACAACGAACATCGGCACGTCGATGTTCGACAGCCCGACCGGCGTGCCGTCGACCATGTAGCGGCCGGCGGCGAGATCGTTGTTCAAGAACAGACGTCGCAGATATTCGCTGTGCATGCGGTAGGGCATGCGCGTGGCGTCGGCATTCCATGCCATCAGGTCGGAAATCGCGGTGCGGCCGCCAAGCAGATAGTCGCGCACCACCCGCGACCAGATGAGATCGTTCGAGCGCAGCAAACGGAACGCGCCGGCCATCTGCCCGGATTCGAGCACGCCCTGCTGCCACATCAGGTCTTCCAGGAACGTGACCTCGCTTTCATCGATAAACAGCGTCAACTCGCCGGCATCCGCAAAATCGGTCTGGGCCGCGAGCAGGGTCAGCGATTTCAGCGCCTCGCCGTCCTTGCGGCCGCGCGCCGCCGCCGCGATCGCAAGCAGCGTGCCGCCGAGGCAATAGCCCATCGCATGCACACGCTGATCGGGGATGATAGTCCGCACCGTCGCCAGCGCCGCGTCGATGCCGCGGGCAAGATAGTCGTCCATGCCGAGATCGCGTTGGTCCGGGCGGGGATTGCGCCACGACACCATGAAAACGGTGTGGCCTGCGCCGACCAGATGCCGCACGAGCGAATTCTCCGGCGACAGATCGAGGATGTAATACTTCATGATCCAGGCCGGCACGATCAGGATCGGCTCGGGGTGGACCGTTTCGGTCGTCGGCTTGTACTGGATGAGTTCGATCAGGTCGTTGCGGAAAACGACCGAGCCCGGTGTGCAGGCGATCGTCTCGCCGACCTTGTATTTCTCAACGCCGACCGGCAGGCGTCCCGATATGGCGCGCTGCGTGTCTTCGAGAAGATTGGCCGCACCATCGACGAGATTCTTACCGCCGGTTTCCCAGGTCTTGCGCAGGACCACCGGATTGGTCGCGAGAAAATTGCTCGGCGCCCACAGATCGAGAATCTGGCGCGCGGTGAACGCCATCTCCTGCGCATTGTGACGCGAGACGCCGGGGACGTCGCTCGTGGCCTTCTGCCACCAGTCCTCCTGCATGAGAAACGCCTGCTGCAGGACGTTGAACGGCCAGGCCGACCATGCCGGATCGGCGAAACGCTTGTCCTGCGGCAGCGGCTCGACGCATTTGGATTCCGACGCCTTGCGGCCGCTGAGCGCGCAACGCGTCGCGTATTGTGCAAGTTCGATCGAGCGTTGCGCGGCAAGGCTCGCCAGACGCTGCTGCAGGCTCGGCGTCACTGCCAGATGCGCGATCCAGTCGACATAGGCCGTCAAGAGCGAAACAGGCGAACGGCCCTGCGTCGCGCGCACGATCGACGAACGCACCAGACGGTCGAGATCGGAGCGGGCGGGTGCGCCGTCGTTCGGCGCGACCGGCGCAGGCTTTTCGATACGCGGCTGTTCGGATTTTGCAGGCGAAGCCTGAACGACGGGCGGAGTGATGCTCGGCGTCCCGCTTTCATCCGACGCATGCGGCTCGGTCACCAGAGCTAAATTCATCATAAATTCTTATTGCAGCCGGGCGGCCTGCAACCTTGATCTGGGTCAACGCCTTCGCAGATACAAGGTCAGCGGGCTTGACCAATTGGCTGTCCGGCAATTGTTCTTTGCAAATCTGGCAAAATGAGGTTGCCGGGTCCGTTTGGACAATCAGTCGCGGGCCGGTTCGTTTTCCGCAAGATCGTGCAGCATCACGAGCGCCTGCAGCACGGAGCGCTTGCGGATTTCCGTGCGACCGGGATTTCCGTAATGCATTTCGCGATGGACAAGCTGACCGTTGCGCGAAGCTGCGGCAAAATGGACAAGCCCGACCGCCTTGCCGCCTTCGTCTCCTGTGGGACCGGCAATGCCGGTGACGGAGACGGCGAGATCGACCGGCGCATGGGCGAGGGCGCCTTTCGCCATCGCGATGGCGGTTTCGCGGCTCACGGCGCCGTGCGCTTTCAGCGTTTCGGCCGGCACGCCCAGCATGTCCTGCTTGGCCTGATTGCTGTAGGTGATGAAGCCGCGTTCGAGCATCGCCGAAATGCCGGGCACATCCGCCAGCGTGCCGGCGACAAGGCCCGCGGTGCACGATTCCGCCGTTGCGACCGTCAGATTCTTGCGCACGCAGATGGCGAGCAATTGCTCGGCCGCTGCGACCAGTTCCTCATTGAGCATCGTTGCCGCTCCAGGGCAGGTGAATCAAGGCAGGCGAATGGTGGCCTGGGCAAAGGCGGCAATGCCTTCACCTCGTCCTGTAAAACCCAGTCCCTCGCTGGTGGTTGCCTTCACGGCGACCCGATCGGGCGCAAGGTCGGCGATCGCGGCGATCCGCCTCCGGATGGCGTCACGATGCGGCCCGATCTTCGGAGCCTCGCAGACAATGGTAACGTCGAGATGGGCGATGCGCCCGCCGCGCGCGGCAACGCGCTGGACAGCGAAGGCAAGGAAGCGGTCGGAGGAGGCGCCGCGCCATTGCGGATCGGACGGGGGGAAATGACTGCCGATATCGCCGTCGGCGAGCACCCCCAGGATGGCGTCGACCAGCGCATGCAGCACCACGTCGGCGTCGGAATGACCGGTGAGGCCGCGGCTGTGCGCGATCGCGATCCCGCCGAGCATGACATGGTCGCCGTCGCCGAAGGCATGGACGTCGAAGCCCATGCCGGTGCGCATGTCGCCTTGCGCGGCCTGCGCGCGGGCGAAATCCTCGGCCGTCGTCAGCTTCACGTTTTGCGGATCGCCCGGAAACGTCATCACGCTCTTTCCTGCCCATTCGACCAGCGCGGCGTCATCGGTGAAATCGTCGCGGCCGGCCGCCGCCGCGCGGCGATGGGCCTCGATCAGCATCGAATAGCGGAAGGCCTGCGGCGTCTGCACCGCGCGCAGCGTGGCGCGGTCGGGCGTTGTCACAACCCGCCCGCCGGCATCGACCGACTTGATCGTGTCGGTCACCGCAACCGCCGGGATGGCGGCGGCGTGGGCACTACCTGCCGCAATCGCGCGATCAACCAGCTCCGTCGTTGCAAAGGGTCGCGCCGAATCGTGGACCAGCACGAGATCCGGTGCCAGCGGCACAAGGGCCTGCAGGCCCGCGAACACCGATGCCTGGCGGGTTGCCCCCCCCATAACCGGCGCGGCTACTGCAAGGTCAGCTGCCGCTGTCTCGAACAGGGCCTCGTCGCCGGCGGCGATGACCGGCTGAACCACCGAGATGCCGCCATGCCCAAGAAATAACCGCAAGCTTCGGCGAACCATCGGCTCGCCGTCCAAGAGCCTGTATTGTTTCGGTATTCTGCCCCCGCTGCGCACGCCGCGGCCGGCGGCAAGCACAATGGCGGCGACGCGCGGGGCCATGCCGGGAGGCTCCTGATCATGTCTGCGGCCCTGTGCTTAGCCCGTCGGCCGACAGCACGGTAGGGGTTAAACAAATCGGTGATTGCTGCATTGCAGCACTTGTGCAGGAAGCATGGATTGGCTAAAGTCTATGCACTTTAATGATTGACTAATTGATGTGCAAATCCACGTGACTACGCGAACTACCCGCATAACGACGCCTCGCATCGGCGACATTGCCCTTTCGAACGGCGTCGTCCTCGCCCCCATGTCCGGGGTCACCGATGCGCCGTTTCGCCGCCTCGTCGCTCGCCTCGGGGCGGGTCTCGTCGTTTCGGAAATGGTGGCAACCCACAAGCTGATCAACCGCCGGCGCGACGCGCTGCTGCGCGCTGAGGGCGAGGGCGTCGACATCCATGTCGTGCAACTGGCCGGCTGCGAGGCACGCTGGATGGCCGAAGGTGCGCGCATTGCGGAAGCCTCGGGCGCAGCCGTGATTGACATCAACATGGGTTGCCCCGCCAAGCACGTCATCAACGGTCAGTCCGGATCGGCGCTGATGCGTGACCTCGATCATGCCTTGACGCTGATCGAAGCGACGGTCGGCGCGGTGTCGGCTCCGGTCACCCTGAAGATGCGGCTCGGCTGGGACGACGCTTCGATCAACGCGCCCGAGCTTGCGCGGCGCGCCGAAAATGCCGGCGCGCGGATGATCACCGTGCACGGGCGCACGCGCTGCCAGTTCTACAAGGGACGCGCCAACTGGGCCGCCGTGCGTGCGGTGAAGGACGCCGTGTCTATTCCTGTCGTCGTCAACGGCGACATCACGAATTACGACGACGCCGATGCCGCGCTCGACCAGTCCGGCGCAGACATGGTCATGGTCGGGCGTGCGGCGCAGGGCCGCCCCTGGTTTCCCGGACAGCTCGCCCGCTATCTGGCGACCGGCACGCGCGAACCCGACCCCGATCTTTTGACCCAGCTTGCACTGGTGTCGGAAGTCTACGAACAGATGCTCGCCCACCACGGCACCGAGATCGGACGCCGTCATGCGCGCAAGCATATCGGCTCGGCCCTCGACGTCGCCGCGGCAAATACCGGCGTGCCGGACGACTTGCTCAAGCGCGAACGCTTCGCCGTGCTCACCGCCGACAAACCGGCTGATACGCTGGCGCAGCTTACGCGCGCGTTCGCGCTGTTTGCCGGACACGAGACGGGCAGGAGGGCGGCATGAGCGTCGAAGCCGCCCCCATCGCATTCCCGTCGGAAGCCGTCATCAACGCGCTGCCGCTGCCGGTCATCGTGGTCGATGGGCACAGCCGCGTCGTCGACGCCAACGTGTCGGCCGAAGCGTTTTTCGAGGCCTCCGTGACGCTGCTGCAGCGCCATCACCTGCGCGACCTCGTTCCATTCGGCAGCCCGCTGCTCACCCTCGTCGAGCAGGTGCGCGATCGCGGCGCGCCGGTGAACGAATATCGCGTCGACCTTTCCACGCCGCGCAATCCCGGCGATCGTATCGTCGACCTGCATGTCGCGCCGCTGCCCGAGAAGCCCGGCCATGTCGTGATCATGCTGCAGGAGCGCACCATCGCCGACAAGATGGACCGCCAGCTCACCCATCGCGGAGCGGCGCGCTCGGTCATCGCGCTCGCGTCCATGCTCGCCCACGAGATCAAGAACCCGCTGTCCGGCATCCGCGGGGCAGCCCAGTTGCTCGAACAGGTCGCCTCCGACGAGGATCGCGCGCTGACGCGCCTGATCTGCGACGAGGCCGACCGCATCGTCAAACTCGTCGACCGCATGGAGGTGTTCGCCGACGAGCGCCCGGTCGAGCGCGAGCCGGTGAACATCCATGTCGTGCTTGAGCACGTGAAGCGCCTGGCACAGTCGGGCTTCGCCCGGCACATCAAGTTCGTCGAGGAATATGACCCCTCGCTGCCGCCGGTGCTGGCCAACCGCGATCAGCTGATCCAGGTCTTCCTCAATCTCGTGAAGAATGCCGCCGAGGCGATTGGCGAGAACGCCATCGACGGCGAAATCCACATGACCACGGCGTTCCGGCCGGGCGTGCGGCTGTCGTTGCCGGGCAGCAAGACGCGCGTCTCGCTGCCGCTCGAATTCTGCATTAAGGACAACGGACCGGGCGTGCCGAGCGATCTCGTGCCGCACCTGTTCGACCCCTTCGTCACGACGAAGCCGAGCGGTTCGGGCCTTGGGCTCGCGCTGGTCGCCAAGATTATCGGCGATCATGGCGGCATCGTCGAATGTGAATCACAGGCGCGGCACACCACGTTCAGGGTGCTGATGCCGATGTTTGCCGGGGCGGACGCCGCGGCGCGCGCCAGCATGTCGGGGCTGGCGAGCGAAGCGGGCGAGCCGTGAACGATGACAGCGGAGGTTGGATAAGAAGCGATGCCCGCGGGTAGCATTTTGGTCGCCGACGACGACGCCGCAATCCGGACCGTCCTCAACCAGGCGCTGTCGCGCGCCGGCTATGAAGTGCGCTCCACCAGCAATGCTGCAACGCTCTGGCGCTGGGTGAGCCAGGGCGAGGGCGATCTCGTCATTACCGACGTCGTGATGCCGGACGAGAACGCCTTCGAACTGATCCCGCGGATCAAGAAGATCCGCCCGGATCTGCCGATCGTCGTCATGAGCGCGCAGAACACGTTCATGACCGCGATCCGCGCCTCCGAGAAGGGGGCTTACGAATACCTGCCCAAGCCCTTCGACCTGAAGGAGCTTGTCGCCATTGTCGGCCGCGCGCTGTCGGAGCCAAAGGACAAACCGCAGGCGCCGATCCACTCCGATGAGTTCGATTCGATCCCGCTGGTCGGCCGTTCGCCGGCGATGCAGGAAATCTACCGGCTGCTCGCACGCCTGATGCAGACCGACCTCACGGTCATGATTACCGGCGAGTCCGGCACCGGGAAGGAACTGGTCGCGCGCGCGCTGCACGATTTCGGCAAGCGGCGCACCGGCCCCTTCGTCGCCATCAACATGGCCGCGATCCCGCGCGACCTGATCGAGTCCGAATTGTTCGGCCACGAGAAGGGGGCCTTTACCGGCGCCAATACGCGCAGCGCCGGCCGCTTCGAGCTTGCCGAAGGCGGCACGCTGTTCCTTGACGAGATCGGCGACATGCCGATGGAGGCGCAGACGCGCCTGTTGCGCGTGCTGCAGCAGGGCGAATACACGACAGTGGGCGGACGCTCCCCGATCAAGACCGACGTGCGAATCGTCGCCGCCACCAACAAGGATCTGCGTATCCTGATCCAGCAGGGGCTGTTCCGCGAGGACCTGTTCTTCCGCCTCAATGTCGTGCCGCTGCGGCTGCCGCCGCTGCGCGAACGCACCGAAGACATCGCCGATCTCATCCGGCACTTTTTCCTGCAGGCCGAGCGCGAGGGCCTGCCGCCCAAACAGATCGACCAGGCGGCACTCGACAGGCTCAAGAAATACGCCTGGCCCGGCAACGTGCGTGAACTCGAAAATCTTGCGCGCCGGCTGGCCGCGCTCTATCCGCAGGACACGATCACCGTTGCGGTCGTCGATTCCGAACTGACGCAACCCGCCGCCATCCCCGAACCGGCCGCCGCGGAAGCCGACAGCCTGTCGGCCGCGGTCGAGCGTAATCTCAGCAAGTACTTTGCCGGCTTCCAGGGCAGCCTGCCGCCGCCCGGCCTCTATCACCGCATCCTGCGCGAGATCGAATATCCGCTCCTGAGCGCGGCTCTGGCGGCGACACGCGGCAACCAGATCCGGGCGGCCGACCTGCTCGGCGTCAATCGCAATACCTTGCGCAAGAAGATCCGTGATCTCGACATTCAGGTCATCCGAACCAGCAATTGATGGTTTGGTCTGAGACCCCGGCTTGTTGCGCCCCGGAATAGTCGCAATTTCGCAACATTGTTGTAGAATTACATCAGGCATCCGTTAAACGGCCGCCTGTCGTTATCTTCCTCCCGGCGCTCCCGCCTCCAAACACCGTACCGAGCATGGCCAACGCCGATCAGACAGCATCCGCTGACGTCCTGGCCGGGTTCGCGGGCAACCGGCGGCTCAAGCGCTGGCTCGGACCGGTGGCGGTGCTGATCGCGCTGCTCTCGGCGCTGCTCACCTTTGTTGTCCTGACCGGGCTGACGCCGATCCTGCCGACCCACCAGGTGGTGGTGGGCCTGCTGCTGGCCGACGCCGTCGCCGCGCTGTTCCTTATCTCGGTCATCGGCAGCGAAATGTGGACGATCGTGCAGGCGCGCCGGCGCGGGCGGGCGGCGTCCGAACTGCACATCCGCATCATCGCCCTGTTTTCGGTGATCGCGGCTGCGCCGGCGATCATGGTCGCGATCGTGGCGAGCGTCACGCTCGACCGCGGGCTCGACCGGCTGTTCTCGACCCGCACGCGCGCGGTGATCGAGAACTCGCTGCATGTTTCCGAAGCCTATCTGCGCGAGCATGGGCAGTTGATCCGCAACGATATCGGCGCGATGTCGATCGACGTTGGCCGCGCCAAACCGCTGTTCGACCAGGACCGCGACCGCTTCCGGCAGTTCCTGACCGCGCAAATCTCGATCCGCGGCCTGCGCGCCGTCGCATTGATCGACAGCAACCTCACCATCATCGAGCGCAGCAACCTGAGCGGCACGGCCGATTTCGTGGTGCCGTCGAAATCCTTCATCGAGCGCATCACCGAGACCGAGCCGCAGATCGCGCTGATCCCGGAAGCCAATTACGTCGCCGCTATCATCAAGCTGCGCAATTTCGATGACACCTATCTCTACATCACCCGCAGCCTCGATCCGCGCGTCGTCGCCCAGTTGCGCGAGACGCGGGCGAACGTCGTCGAATACGCCAGTCTCGAGGCGCGCCGCCTTGGCGTGCAGATCGCCTTCGGCCTGATGTACACCGTGATCGCCCTGATCCTTCTCCTGTCGGCGGTCTGGATCGGATTGAACTTCGCCAATCGCCTGGTCGCGCCGATCCGGCGTTTGATCGGCGCCGCCAATGTGGTGTCGACCGGCAATCTGCACGTCCAGGTTCCCATCCGCCGCGCCGAAGGCGACCTTGCGCAATTGGGCGAGACCTTCAACAAGATGACGCAGGAACTACGCACCCAGCGCGACGACCTCGTGCGCGCGCGCGACCAGATCGACAGCCGCCGCCGCTTCACCGAGGCGGTGCTGGCCGGCGCCAGCGCGGGCGTGATCGGCGTCGATCATGACGGCCGCATCAGCATCCTCAACCGGTCGGCGGAAAAACTCATCGGTTATGGCGAGACGGAGGCACTCGGACATATGCTGCTCGAAGTCGTGCCCGAACTCGCCGACCTCGTCGCGGCTGCCCAGGAGGGTAACCAACGGCTGGTGCAGGGGCAGGTCACGATCAGCCGCGCCGGACGTGAGCGCAATCTGTCGGTCTGTGTCGCCAGCGAACAGTCAGCCGACGCCGAGCATGGCTATGTGGTGACTCTCGACGACATCACGGAGCTTGTCGCCGCCCAGCGCACCTCCGCCTGGGCCGATGTCGCGCGGCGCATCGCCCACGAGATCAAGAATCCGCTGACGCCGATCCAGTTGTCGGCCGAGCGGCTGCGGCGCAAGTACGGCAAGACCATCACCGACGATCCGGCGGTGTTCCAGCAGTGCACGGACACGATCGTGCGCCAGGTCGACGACATCCGCCGCATGGTCGACGAATTCTCCCGCTTTGCGCGCATGCCCAAACCCGTGATCGCGCAGGAGGACGTCGCCGACACCGTCCGTCAGGCGACCTTCCTGATGCGCGTCGGTCATCCCGACGTTGATATCGAGCACACGATCGCCGAGGACCCGATGCCGGCGCGTTTCGACCGCCGGCTGATCTCGCAGGCGCTCACCAACATCATCAAGAATGCGGCCGAGGCGATTGCCGCCGCACCGATGAAAGGCGAACGGGGCCGCATCGACGTGGCCGCACAGCGTGCGGGCTCCGACGTCACGATCGATATTGTCGACAACGGCGTCGGCCTGCCGAAAGAGGGGCGGGGCCGCCTGCTCGAACCTTATGTCACGACCCGCGAGAAGGGGACGGGACTGGGCCTCGCCATCGTCGGCAAGATTCTCGAAGAGCACGGCGGCGGCATCGAGCTTCATGACGCCGCCGAAAGGGAGGCGGGGCGGCGAGGCGCGTGGATTCGCATGCGTTTCCAGGCCGATCCGCCGCCCACTATCGCAACGAACGAAGAGAAATCACTCGTAACAGGGCAATGAGCGTCACGCATGGCTGCCGATATCTTGATCGTCGACGACGAAGCCGACATCTGCGAACTGGTCGCGGGCATTCTCCAGGACGAGGGGTTTGCCACGCGAACGGCGCGCGACAGCGATTCCGCGCTCGCCGCGATCCAGGCGCGCCGCCCGAACCTCGTCTTCCTCGACATCTGGCTGCAAGGCAGCCGGCTCGACGGCCTGCAGCTTCTCGCTGCCATCAAGGAGCTACACCCGGAACTGCCGGTCGTCATGATTTCCGGCCACGGCAACATCGAGACCGCCGTCGCCGCCATCAAGAGCGGCGCTTATGATTTCATCGAGAAGCCGTTCAAGGCCGACCGGCTGCTGCTCATCGCCGACCGTGCGCTCGAGGCCTCGCGTCTGCGCCGCGAAGTCCGCGAGCTGAAGCAGTTCGCTCCGGTCGCCAACGCGATAGTGGGGCATTCGTCGGCGATCAATCAGCTGCGCCAGACGATCGAACGCGTCGCGCCCACCAACAGCCGCATCCTCATCGTCGGGCCCTCCGGCTGCGGCAAGGAATTATGCGCACGCACCATCCATTCGCTGTCGGCCCGCGCCGAAGCTCCGTTCGTCGTCATTAACGCCGCCGCGATCACACCGGAGCGCATGGAAAACGAACTGTTCGGGATCGAGCAGGCGAACGGCAGCCAGGGTCGCAAGATCGGCGCGCTCGAGGAGGCGCATGGCGGCACGCTCTTCATCGACGAGATTTCCGACATGCCGCGGGAGACCCAGAACAAGATTCTGCGCGTGCTGACCGACCAGACGTTCGAGCGGGTCGGCGGCAACAGCAAGGTGGCGGTCGATGTGCGCATCATCTCGTCCACGGCCCGCAATCTGGAATCGGAGATCGCTGGCGGCCGGTTCCGCGAGGACCTCTATCACCGCCTGTCGGTCGTGCCGATCCGCGTGCCTCCGCTCGCCGAGCGGCGCGAGGACATCGCCGAGCTGGTCGATTTCTTCATGGGGCAGATTTCGCAGGGCACCGGCCTGCCCAAGCGCAGCATCGGCGAGGACGCCATGGCCGTGCTGCAGTCGCACGACTGGCCGGGCAATGTACGCCAACTGCGCAACAATGTGGAGCGCCTGATGATCCTGGCGGGCGGCGACCCGTCCGCCACGATCAATGCCGGCATGCTGCCGCAGGACGTCGGCTCCATGATCCCGACCATGCCGAACGGCAATGGCGGCGAGCAGCTCATGAGCCTGCCGTTGCGCGAAGCGCGCGAAATGTTCGAGCGCGAATATCTGGTGGCGCAGATCAACCGCTTTGGCGGCAACATCTCGCGCACCGCCGAATTCGTCGGCATGGAGCGCTCGGCCCTGCATCGCAAGCTCAAGGCGCTTGGCATCAGCTAGCATCCCGGACCGCTGCCATGTCCCGCATCGCCTATGTGAATGGCCGCTACGTGCCGCGCGCGGCCGCCTGCGTGCATGTCGAGGACCGTGGCTACCAGTTCGCCGACGGCGTGTACGAGGTCTGCGAGGTGCGCGACGGCCGGCTGGTGGACGAGCGCCGGCACATGGACCGGCTGGTGCGTTCGCTCGGCGAGCTGCGCATTCCGCTGCCGATGCCCTTGCGTGCGCTCAGCGTCGTGCTGCACGAGGTCGTCCGGCGCAACCGGATCGGTTACGGCCTCGTCTATCTGCAGGTGACGCGCGGCGTCGCGCGACGCGACCATGCGTTTCCGCCGGCCGGCACGCGGCCCTCGCTGGTCGTGACGGCAACCGGCCTCGACGCCGCCAAGGCCGACGCCATGGCCGCGGAGGGGGTCGCCGTTATCACTTTTCCCGATAACCGGTGGGACCGCGTCGATATCAAGGCGATCGCACTGTTGCCGAACGTGCTGGCCAAGCAGGCCGCGCGCGAGCACGGGGCACGCGAGGCCTGGTATGTCGACCGCGACGGCCATGTCACCGAAGGGGCCTCGTCCAACGCCTGGATCGTCACCCGCGACGGCAAGGTCATAACCCGGCCAGCCGAATTCGGCATTCTCAGGGGCATTACGCGGGCCGTGGTCCTGGAGGCCATCCGGGCGCAGGGACTCGCCCTCGAAGAGCGCCCGTTCACGGTCGCCGAGGCGCTTGCGGCACGGGAGGCGTTCCTGACTTCGGCCACCCAGCTCGTCATGCCGGTTGTGCGGATCGACGGCCACCCGATCGGGGACGGCACCCCAGGACCGCTCGCCACCGCGCTTAGGCGCGGTTTCCATGGCTACGCTGCGTTTACCTGACAGGACGACGCGGGGGCGCGATTAGACGAGTTGAGGCTTGCGCGCCAGCGTGGCCTGCCGTCTAATGATCGATCTTCAGCCCTCGTGGGGAACGCCGAACGAGAGACGAGGGCGACGAAGCGGGGAAAAATAGCTGCCGGATCATTGACCGCCGGCGGCCAAAAAACGGAAACAGCGTCAATGGCGGCCGAACGCGCACAAAACCTGCAAGACACTTTCCTCAATCATGTTCGAAAGGCGAAAATCCCCCTCACGATCTTTCTGGTGAATGGGGTCAAGCTGCAAGGCGTCGTCACCTGGTTCGACAATTTCTGCGTGCTCCTGCGCCGCGACGGGCATTCCCAGCTTGTCTACAAGCACGCCATTTCGACCATCATGCCCGGCCATCCGATCCAGCTTTTCGAAGGGGCCGAGGAGGGGGCTGCGACCGGAGAGAAGGTCTGATTGGAGCAGCGTCGCCGGGACAGGAACGCAGACAATCCGAGCGCGCGCAGTTCCAGCGCCGAGCCAACACGCGCCGTCGTGATCGGACCCTATCTGCGCCGCGGCCGCGGTGCGCAGGAGCCTGCGCGCGCACCGGAGGCACGCCTTGAGGAAGCGGTGGGGCTCGCACAGGCGATCGACCTGACGATCGTCCAGTCCGGTGTGGTTCTGCTCACTGAAATCCGGCCGGCGACCTTCATCGGCACCGGCAAGGCCGACGAGGTCGCGGGCCTCGTCAAATCGCTGGAGGCCGGGCTCGTGGTGATGGATTGTGCGCTGTCGCCGGTCCAGCAGCGTAACCTCGAAAAACTCTGGAACGCGAAGGTGCTCGACCGCACCGGCCTGATCTTGGAGATTTTCGGCCAGCGCGCGCACACCCGTGAGGGCGTGCTGCAGGTTGAGCTTGCGCACCTGACCTACCAGAAGAGCCGGCTGGTGCGCTCCTGGACCCATCTCGAGCGCCAGCGCGGCGGCTTCGGCTTTCTCGGCGGGCCGGGCGAGACCCAGATCGAGGCCGACCGGCGCGTGATTGCCGAGCGCATCGCGCGCATCGAGACCGAGCTGGAAAGCGTCAAGAAGCGGCGCACCCTGCATCGCGAGAGCCGCAAGCGCGTACCGTATCCGGTTGCCGCCCTTGTCGGCTACACCAATGCCGGAAAGTCGACGCTGTTCAACCGTCTCACGCGCGCCGAGGTGCTGGAAGCCGACATGCTGTTCGCGACGCTCGACCCGACCCTGCGCGCGGTCGCGCTCCCGCATGGCGCAAAGATCATCCTCTCCGATACCGTCGGCTTCATTTCCGATCTTCCGACCATGCTGGTCGCGGCGTTCCGCGCCACGCTCGAGGAGGTGACCGAGGCCGACATCATCCTGCACGTGCGCGACGTGTCGCACGAGGACACCGAGGCCCAGCGCACCGACGTACAGACGATCCTCGAATCGCTCGGCATCGAGGCGAGCGACCGCCGCATCGTCGAGGTCTGGAACAAGGTCGACCGGCTCGATGCCGAAGCGCGCCGGCGGCTCGACAATTCGGCCGCGCGCATGAGCGCGCAGGAGAGGCCGGTCGCGGTTTCGGCGCTGACCGGAGAGGGAATCGGCGCGCTGATCGAGGCGATCGAGCACAGGCTCACGCAGGACCGCACGGTGATGCGCATCGTGGTCGCCGCCGAAGACGGCGCGGGGGCAAGCTGGCTGCATCGCCACACCGAAGTGCTCGAACGCCATGTGGAAACGGACGGACGCGTCGTCATGACAGTACGCGCCGATCCGGCCAATGCCGCGCTCGTGCGGGCGCGGTTTGCGCAAGACGGTGCCGTATCCGATACGGCGCGGTCGCTGTCTTAAGCGTCGCCGGCGCTCGACCCGCCGGCGTGCTTGGCTTCGACCCAGAGCGCTTCCATCTCATCGAGCGACGCCTGGTCGAGCGTGCGTCCGCGCACGGCGAGCGCGCGCTCGATATGGCGGAAGCGCTGTTCAAACTTGGCATTGGTGCGCCGGAGCGCCGCGTCGGGATCGACGGCGAGGTGGCGTGCCAGATTGACCACGGCAAACAGGAGATCGCCGATTTCGTCTTCCGCCTCGGCCCGGCTCTGGCGCGCGATGGCATCCGCCATCTCGTCGGCTTCCTCGCGGATCTTGGCCAGCACGGCCATGGGATCATTCCAGTCGAAGCCGACTTCGCCGGCGCGCGCCTGCAGCTTGAGTGCACGCATCAGCGGCGGCAGCCCGGCCGGCACGCTCGCAAGATGCGGGGCGGCTGCGGATGCAGGCAGACCCTCGCGGACGGCGCGCTCGGCCTTTTCCTGCGCCTTGATGCGGCCCCACAGGCCCTTGACTTCGTCCGGCGACAGGTCGCGCGTATCGCCGAAGATGTGCGGATGCCGCCGGATCAGTTTCTCGGTGATGGCCTGCACCACGTCGCCGAAATCGAACGCGTCCTGCTCCTGCGCCATGCGCGCATGAAAGACGACCTGGAGCAGGAGATCGCCGAGTTCCTCGCGCAGGTCGTCGCGATCGCCGCGCAGGACCGCGTCCGCGACCTCGTAGGCTTCCTCGATCGTGTAGGGCGCGATGGTCTCGAACGTCTGCTGCAGGTCCCACGGACAGCCGCTGCCGGGCGTGCGCAGCGCGGCCATGATCTCGATCAGTCGTGCAATGTCACGCGCAGGCTTCACGATTGGGTCTCGGGGTTCGGCGGAAGCGACGCTTGTCGTAGCAGATCGATCCCGGGCGGGCGAACGGGGCTGCACGCGGCACGCACGCACGATTGGAGGCAGCATGGAGACCGCATGGAGAGACAAGGCTCGAGACAATTCACGAGCGGGTCCATCGACAGATAGCCGGCCGGTTGTGGCCAGAGCCGGTTGACTCCTGGCCTTCAACGTTAACCGCTATTCGCATAAGACATATTATGGAATATTTAAGTGGAGCCGAAAGCTGAGACTTCAGATCAAATACAAATCCAAGCCAATTACGCTGAAAACCCATAAAATTATATGCATTTCCTGATCTGATATATCGCGCTGCTCAGAGCGTGATTTTCATGCCGTCATAAGCTGGCCGCACGTGTGCCGGCAGGTTCGCGGCCAGCATCGCGTAATCGAGATCGGAATGCATGTTGGTCAGCACCGCCTGCCGCGGCCCGATCCGCTCGATCCAGGCAAGCGCGTCGCCGAGGCTGAAGTGACTGGGATGCGGCGCGTGCCGCAAGGCGTCGACAATCCACAGATCGAGCCCCTGAAGCGCGGCGGCGCTGTCGTCGGGCATACCGACGAGATCGGCCGAATAAGCCGCGTTGCCAAACCGGAACCCGAGCGAGACGATATCACCATGGTCCTGCAGGAACGGCAGCGCCGCCAGCGGCCCGCCCTCGCCCTCGATGCTGACCGGCCGTCCGGGCACCAGCCGGTGCTCCTGCAGGATCGGCGGATAGTCGCTGCCCGGCGGCGTCATGAAACAATAGCCGAAGCGCGCATGCAGCGCGCGCGAGGTCGGTTCGTCAAGATAGGCAGCGATCCGCCGCCGCCGATGGATGAAGAGTGGACGCAGATCGTCGATGCCGTGGGTATGGTCGGCATGCTCGTGGGTGAACAGGACGGCATCGAGCGAGGCCACGCCGGCATCCAGAAGCTGCTCGCGCAGATCGGGCGAGGTGTCCACCAGCACGCGCGTCTTGCCGCCGCCCGCGGCGGCCTGTTCGACGAGCAGCGAGCAGCGGCGACGGCGGTTCTTCGGCTCGGCCGGATCGCACGCGCCCCAGCCGAGCGCCGGTCGCGGCACCCCGCCGGAGGACCCGCACCCAAGGATGGTCAGCGTGAGCGCCATGGTCCTTGTCAGGCCGCCGCCTGCGTGCGCGGCACTTTCGAGAACAGCCGGAAGAAATTGTCGGTCGTCTGCCGCTTTATCGCCTCGACGCTGACGCCGCGAACCTCGGCGAGCACTTTGGCGGTTTCCACCACATAGGCCGGCTCGTTGCGCTTGCCGCGATAAGGACCGGGTGCGAGATACGGCGCGTCGGTCTCCACCAGGATGCGGTCGGCCGGCAGCGCCGCAGCGATCGCGCGCAACGCATCCGATTTCTTGAAGGTCAGGATGCCACTGAACGAGACATAATGACCGAGCGCGACGCCGCGCCGCGCCAGATCGGGCCCGCCGGTGAAGCAATGCAGCACGGCGGGAAACGCGCCGCGCGCGCTTTCCTCCTCGAGAATGCGGGCCATGTCGTCGTCGGCGTCGCGCGAATGGATCACGAGCGGCAGCCCGGCCGCGCGCGCGGCCGCGATATGGGCGCGCAGGCCTTGCTCCTGCGCCGCACGCGGGCTGCTGTCGTAGTGATAATCGAGGCCGGCCTCGCCGATCGCCACTACCTTGTCGTGGCCGGCGAGCCGTTGCAGCGTCGCCGCGTCGATGTCGAGCTCCTCATGGGCGTGATGGGGGTGTGTGCCGACCGAGCAATAGACGTCGGCAAAGCGCGCGCAGATGGCGAGCAGCCGGTCGAGCTGGCGCACGCGCGTCGAGATCGTCACCATGCGCACAAGCCCCTGCGCGCGCGCCCGCGCCACGATCGCCTCAAGATCGTCGGCAAAGTCGGGGAAATCGAGATGGCAATGGCTGTCGACAATCATGGCGTCAGGCCGGCGTCGCCGCCGGCTCAATATAGCGCGGGAAGACCGGGCTCGGCGCCGGCAGCACGACCCCGCTCGCCAAGCGATGTGCGCCGCCGAGATGACGGAACATGCGCTCGGCTGCGGGCACGGCCAGAATGTCGAGCAACTTTGCGGCCGAATCCGGAATGAAAGGCTGCGCCAGAATCGCAACCTGCCGGATGGTCTCGGCCGTGACATAGAGCACGGTGCCCATGCGCTGCGGATCGGTCTTGGCAAGCGCCCACGGCGCCTCACCCGCAAAATAGCGATTGGCGTCGGCGACGACCGACCAGACAAGCGCCAGGATCTGGTGCAACTGCTGGGTCTTCATCGCCTCGCGCGCACCCGCGACCATGGCGTCGGCCGTCGCGAGCATGGTCCTGTCATTAGCCGAAAAGGCGCCGGGCACGGGCGTCGCGCCGGCAAGCTGCTTTGCGATCATCGAGAGCGAGCGCTGCGCGAGATTGCCGAGATCGTTGGCGAGATCGGCATTGATGCGCGCCACGATGGCCTCATGACTGTAATTGCCGTCCTGACCGAACGGCACCTCGCGTAGGAAGAAATAGCGCAACTGATCGACGCCATAGGCATCCGCGAGCGCGAACGGGTCGATGACGTTGCCGACCGATTTCGACATCTTCTCGCCGCGGTTGAACAGGAAGCCGTGGCTGAAAATGCGCCTGGGCACGGCGAGGCCGGCCGACATCAGGAAGGCTGGCCAGTAGACCGCGTGGAAGCGCACGATGTCCTTGCCGATCACGTGCAGGTCGGCCGGCCAGTAGCGCCGGTAGGACACGCTCTCGACATCGGGAAAGCCGACCGCGGTGATGTAATTGGTCAGCGCGTCGACCCACACATACATGACGTGCTTTTCGTCGCCGGGCACCTTGATGCCCCAGTCGAAGGTCGTGCGCGAGATCGACAGATCCTGCAGGCCCCCGCGCACGAAGCTCGCTACCTCGTTGAGGCGCTCCTTCGGCAGCACGAAATCGGGATGCCGCCTGTAGAGATCGAGCAGCTTGTCCTGATAGGCCGACAACCGGAAGAAATAGCTCTCCTCCTCTACCCATTCGACCGGCGTCCCGGTCTTGCTGGCGATGCGGACCTTCTGCTCGTTGAGGTGGGTTTCGCTCTCGGCGTAATAGGCCTCGTCGCGCACCGAATACCAGCCGGCATATTTCGACAGATAGATGTCGCCGTTGGCCTTCATGCGCTCCCAGATCGCCATCGAGGAGCGGCGATGACGTTCCTCGGTCGTGCGGATGAAATCGTCGTTCGAGCAGTTCATGCGCGCGACCATGGCGCGGAAGCGCTGCGAATTGCGGTCGACGAGTTCCTTTGCCGTCAGGCCTTCCTTCACCGCCGTCTGCTGAATTTTCTGGCCGTGCTCGTCGGTGCCGGTGAGGAAGAAGACGTCGTAGCCGTCCAGGCGCTTGAAGCGCGCGATCGCGTCGGTCGCGATCGCCTCATAGGCGTGCCCGATATGCGGGGCGCCGTTGGGATAGGAAATCGCAGTCGTGATGAAGAACGGTTGCGGCGCGCCGGCAACGGTCGGCATCAAAACGTTCGTTGCAGCGATGGCCTCTTTCTTCTTCCCTTTCGCCGGCGACGTATTTGGTTTCGCAGTCTTTGTCTTCGCTTTGGTCTTCGTCGTCTTGGCTATCCTGGTCGCCTGCTTTTTGCGCGTTTTGGCGCCCCGTTTCGGTGTCTTGGCACGCGAAGTCTTCGTCGCATCCGTTCGGGATTTTCCACGTTTGCCGGTGGAGCCTGCGCCGGTGCGCGTCTTGCTCCGCCCCTGCGTTTTGGATGCCGTCTTTTTCTTGCGCTTAACTTTTTTTGCCATAACTGCCTTCTCGGAAGACCCGCCGCGCCGGGCCCAAAGACCGATCAGCCGGGACATGCCCTGCCACACCCAGAGCTATCAACGGCGTGCCGCCTGGGCAAGCGCCGCGAACGAATCGAAAATCATCGGTCTTCGATCGAGATTATAGCCCTGCGTCAGCGCTGCTGCGCGATTGACGGCGTCCCACGCACCGGCGATTCGCGCGAACGTATCGCGGTCGCCGGCAACCCGCAGCCGCGCGGCGAGCCATCCATTGACGGTGTCGATGAAAGCCTCGAACAGGGACTGGTCGGCGACGGCCAGCGCGTCGCCGAGAGCATGGAGCGCGCGCGCATCGACGTCCGGAAGCCCGTCGAGCAGCGCAATCAGCCGCGTCCGAAATTTCGCGGTGTCGGCGTCCATCAATCCGATCGCGCGCGCCACGCTGCCTTCGGCGGCGCTCGCCGCCGCTGCAACCTCAGGATCGCCCGGTGTGCGGTCGATGGTTAGAGCCGCCGCCTTTGCAACGTCCGTTTCGGCCAGCGGTCGCAGCCACAGTTTGCGGCAGCGCGAGCGGATGGTGGCGCGCACGCGTCCGGGGGTGTGGGCAATCAGCAGGAGCAGCGCGCGCGCCGGCGGCTCCTCCAGAAGCTTGAGCAGCGCGTTCTCGCCGGCTTCGTTGAGATCGTCTACCGGATCGATGATGGCAACGCGCCAGCCTCCCGCTCCCGCGGTCGATCCGAAGAACGGCACCAATTGCCGCACCTGATCGACCGCGATCACCGTCTTCAGCTTGCCGGTATCGCCCAATGTGCGCTCGAGCGCGAGCAGGTCGGGATGGCCCTGCGCCACGATGCGCCGGGCGGTCTCGTTGGCCGGATCGACCGCAAGCGACGTCGCCTGCGCCACCTGCGGGGCAGCGGGATCGGGGTGCGCCAGCACGAAGCGCGCGAAACGATAGGCGAGCGTCGCCTTGCCGATACCCTGCGGGCCGCCGATCAACCAGGCATGGTGGATGCGGCTGCTGCGATAGGCACGCAGCAGCGCGGCTTCCGCCTCGGCATGGCCGAACAGAGCAAACGTGGCACGCGGATGCCCGATCCCGGAGGACGCGCGCTCGTCGTCACTCATCGTACGCCGCTTTGGACGTGGAGCGGCGCCATGGCCGGCTCGAGCCTGCGGTTGACCACGTCCCACACCGCGCGCGCAACGTCCGCCGCCGACGGCGACGCATCGATCAGGACGCAGCGGTCCGGCTCCTCCGCAGCGAGCTGGCGATAAGCTTCGCGCAGCCGTTCGTGGAAATCGAGCGTCTCGGCCTCGAACCGGTCGACGTCCGCATCGCCACGCCGCGCATGCGCGCGTGCGAGGCCATCGGCTGCTGGCAGATCGAGAATGATGGTCAGGTCGGGCCGCGTCTCACCGACCGTCAGCTTCTCCAGACCGTGGATCAGCCGGCGGTCGACCTGCGCAATCGCGCCTTGATAGACGCGCGTGGAGTCGAGAAAGCGATCGGAGATCACCCATTCCCCGCGCGCGAGCGCCGGACGGATCGTGTGAGTCACGTGATCGTCGCGCGCGGCCGCGAACAGGACCGCTTCGGTCTCGGGACCGAGCGGCTCTGCCGCCCCCGACAAGAGCACGTGACGGATGACTTCGGCACCGGGCGAGCCGCCCGGCTCGCGCGTCACGCAGACCCGCAGGCCGTGCGCCCGCAGTCGCTCCGCCAGCATGCGTGCCTGCGTGGATTTGCCGGAGCCTTCGCCGCCCTCGAATGTGATGAATCGTCCCCGCATCGACCCGCCTAGAATTTTTTCAGGCCGGCACGGAATACACCGATCACGAGTTCGCCCGCCGCGTCGATGGCACGCTGGGCCACGTTGCCGGTATCGATATCGTCCATTGCTTCGAGCGGAGCTTCGAGCGCTACACGCTCGCCGCGCCAGATTTTCAGCACGCCAACCGGCTGACCGCGCCGCACCGGGGCGACCAGCGGGCCACGATAGACGATGCGAGCGATGATGCGGTTGGTCGTGTTGCGCGGCACCATAAGGCGGATCGCCTGGCGGCCCTGGCCGGTGAGCGCGACATAGCTCTGCGCTCCGCCGAACACCTTGGCGTGGCCGACGACCTGCTCGTCGGCGAAGAGCAAGCGCTGCTCGAAGCCGCTGAACCCCCATTCCAGGAGGCGGCGGGCCTCGTCGCCGCGTTCCTTGTCCGACTTGAGGCCGTTGACCACGACGATCAGCCGCAGCCCGTTCTGGATCGCCGATCCGACGAGACCATAGCCTGCTTCCTGCGTGAAACCGGTCTTCATGCCGTCGGCGCCGATGTTCAGCGATAGCAGCGGATTGCGGTTCTGCTGGCGGATCTTGTTCCAGGTGAACTCGCGCTCGCCGTACCAGCGGTAGAATTCCGGATAGGTCAGCACGATGTGCTGGGCGAGCCTGGCGAGATCGCGCACGGTGACGCGCATGTCCGGGTCGGGCAGCCCGGTCGCATTGGTGAAGTTCGAACCGGTCAGGCCGAGCTCGCGCGCACGCCCGTTCATGAGGCGGGAAAAATCGTTCTCGTTGCCGGCGATACCTTCGGCAAGGATGATGCAGCCGTCATTGGCCGACTGGATGATGACGCCCTGAAGCAGGTCGGCAATTTTGATCTTGCTGTGGACGGCCGCGAACATCGTGGAGCCGCCGGACGGCGCCCCGCCCTTGCGCCAGGCATTCGGGCTGACGACGAATTCCTCGTCGAGCTTGAGGTTGCCTTCCTTGATCTCGTTGAAGACCACCTCGGTGGTCATCAGCTTGGCGAGGCTCGCCGGCGCGACGAGCTGGTCGGCGCTCTTCTCGAACAGCACGGTCCCGGTCTGCGCCTCGATCAGGATGGCGTAAGGCGCGGCGGTCTGAAACTCGTCCTTGCGGACGGCCGTCGCCATGCCGCCCGACTGCGCGGTGGCGCAAACCGGCACGAGCAACAGGACCGCGGCAGCGACGACGGACGGAATGGCTTTTGCCGGTCTCACACTCACATCCCTGGCCTGCATGACTCTGCCGGCGCGCCGTTTTGGGCGCGCCGGACGCGGAGGCCGGATGGACCGGCAGTCCACGCCTACTTAACAGCGGAGGAGAATGGATCGCAATCTTGGCAGGATCGGGCCGCGGGCCCGAACAGTGTCAATACAGGCCCCGCCCGCTCATGAAAGCGGCCGGCATCGCGTCCCGCGAGCCGGCAAAGGCCGAAACCGGGCTCGGCAGCGCAGACGTCGGCCGGGCGGTCCGGGACGCCGTCAGGTCCGTTGCGGTGACGCCGGCCGGAGGCGCTGCGGGACCGTCGTCGTCGCTGCGGTCCTGGCCGAGCGTGTAGGGACGCCCCGCCGGGACCGGTGCGGTTGCCGGCAGGCGCCGGCTGTCGTTCGTACGCCCGAGCATCGGCTGGGCAGACGCCAGGCGTACCGTCGCCGGAGCGGGCGCGGGATCGCCATGGCGCAGCGTGGCGAGGAGCTTGCGGTCGTCCGAGCCGTCGAGCGCGGCGCGGCCGACATATTCGACGCGCACACGGGCGATGCCGTTGCCCTTGAACCCGAGCAGATCGGCCGTCTTGTGCGACAGGTCGATGATGCGGTTGCCGTGATAGGGCCCGCGATCGTTGACCCGCACGATGATGGAGCGGCGGTTGGCGAGATTGGTCACGCGCACATAGGACGGCATCGGCAGCGTCGGGTGTGCGGCGCTGATGGCATGCATGTCGAAGACTTCGCCGTTGGCCGTCAGCCGGCCGTGGAAATCGTCCCCGTACCAGGATGCCAGCCCCTCGGCGCGGTAGTCCCGGTTCTCCTCCGGCGTATAGGACCGGCCGGCGATCGTATAGGGCTTGCCGACACGATAGGTCCCCCCGCCTTTCGGGACCGGCTGGCCGGCATCGACCACGCGCGGGCTCGACGTGACGCCGTATTTCGGGTCGACGTTGCGCACGAATTTATCCGAGGATGCGCAATTGGCGGTCAGGAGCCCGAGCGCGACCACGGCCAGCACGCGTCGAGTGCCGACGCAGACCGCATCGTCACGCCATCCAAACGGCGCCGCGCCGCGCTTGCCGCTCAAAAGCATTGATCGCCTGATCCGTCCCGTCCGCATCCTGCCGCGCCACGCCGTCCGATCGACGCCGTTCCGCGGCTCGGAAGCGCCGGCTGCGCGAGACGCAGCCCCTCCGCGATAGTCGCGTTCACCATAGCGCGCGAGCCCGCGCGCGCAAATGCCTTGCCTGTCAATGTGGTAAACGCCCGCTTCCGGCGGCGCTGTGACCCGGCCGCGGACCTGCGCAGCGCCGTGGGGCGCTTGCAAAGGCCTCCCGCATCCCTCATTGAATCACGCACCGGAAGGGTGGCCGAGTGGTTTAAGGCAGCGGTCTTGAAAACCGCCAGGGGTGCAAGCCCCTCGTGAGTTCGAATCTCACCCCTTCCGCCATTGTTGCTCCCGGCCGGCCTCCAACCCCGCGCGTATGGCTCCGGGCTCGGTCCGCATCCGGTCTTGAAAGGAGCAGCTCCACGATTGCTTTAGCCATTCAGGCATGCCGGCGGAACGTCGGATGCCGCGGGCGCGTTCTCTATTCGTGGTCCACCATCGAGGCTGAATGTGAGGCGCATCCGGGTCTGTGGGAAACCGGACCCGAACCGGCTTCAGAAGCGAAAGGACAAGCAATGGCAATTGCCAAGAACACGATCTGCCTGTGGTACGACAAGGACGCCGAGGCTGCGGCCCACTTCTACGCCGGGATTTTTCCGAACAGCTCGGTCAAGGCCGTCCACCATGCTCCCAGCGACTACCCGTCCGGCAAGGCGGGCGACGTGCTGACGGTCGAATTCACAGTCGCCGGAATCCCGTGTCTTGGCCTCAATGGCGGGCCTGTATTCAAACATAACGAAGCCTTCTCGTTCCAGATCGCCACCGACGATCAGCAAGAGACCGACCGCTACTGGAACGCCATCGTCGGTAATGGCGGCCAGGAAAGTGTCTGCGGTTGGTGTAAGGACAAATGGGGCATCTCCTGGCAAATCACGCCGCGTGTGCTGACCGAGGCGCTGGCTGCCGGCGGCGATGAAGCAAAGCGCGCGTTCGATGCGATGATGGATATGAAGAAAATCGACGTCGCCGCGATCGAAGCGGCTCGGCGCGGCTGACGGTCACGCGGCCGTATGAGCCGCCCGCACCGCGCCAGAAGACGCTTTGCGTTCCGCGCACCACAGCGAGACTCCGACGGCATTGGACGGTGTTTTACGCCTGGTCCATATCGAAATCCTCCGGGCGCGGGCGCCGCGCCGGATGATGGCCGCGCCGGCGGGGTTCGCCGCAATTGCCCTGCGGTCTTGGATTATGGGGGATCGGATGCCTCATCTGACAACGGACGACGGCGTTAAGCTCCATTACGAGGAGGTGGGCGCCGGGACTCCGATCGTCTTTGTCCACGAATTCGCCGGCGACTGGCGCTCCTGGGAGCATCAGCTTCGCTTTTTCGGACGCCGCTACCGCTGCATCGCCTTCAATGCGCGCGGCTATCCCCCCTCCGACGTCCCCGACAGCGTCGAAAGCTATTCGCAGGAGCGCGCCCGCGACGACATCAGGGCCGTTCTCGATGGTCTGAAGATCGACAGGGCGCACATTGTCGGGCTGTCCATGGGCGGCTTTGCGACGCTGCATTTCGGCTTCACCTATCCGGAGCGCACCCGCTCGCTGGTCATCGGCGGCTGCGGCTACGGTGCCGCTCCGGACAAACGCGCGCAATTCGCGGAGGAAGCGGAGACCGCCGCCCGGCAATTTGAGGACATCGGCATGGGCAAGGCCGCGGCCGGCTATGCGCAGGCGCCCTCGCGCATCCCCTTCCTCAACAAGGATCCGCGCGGCTGGAAGGAGATGGCCGACCAGCTTGCCGAACACTCGACCAAGGGCGCGGCACTGACCATGCGCGGGGTCCAGAAACGCCGCCCGTCCCTGTTCGATCTCGTCGAGCGGATGAAGACCATTACCGCTCCGACGCTGATCATGACCGGCGACGAGGACTGGCCGTGCCTGGAGCCGGCGCTGCTGATGAAGCGAATGATCGCGTCCGCCGGGCTCGTCGTTATTCCCAACACGGGTCACACGATCAATCTGGAAGAGCCGGCCGCGTTCAACCAGCACGTCATGGACTTCCTGCATGCGGTCGACGCCGGACGCTGGCCGGAGCGCGATCCGCGAACGATGGCCAACGCAATCCTCGGCAAATAATACCGGCCGCGGCGCGGCGGTGGCGCCGGAGCCCACGGAGGCAGGACGGCACGTGACCGCCCTCACCCATCGAATATCCCGACAATAAAAAACCCCCGGCGGAGGACCGCCGGGGGCTCTTAACGTCAGGCGATGATCAGACGATCACGGCCAGAAGTTGCGCTGGATGCGCAGGATGCCCGACCACACGCCCGTGTCGTTCACGATGAGCGTGGGCGGCAGACCCTGGGTGGTCTGCGCATAGGAGCCACCCTTCAGAGCGGTATCGACTTCCGAGTAGATGATGTCGAGACCGACGTCGAGGTTGGCAACCGGGTTCCACAGCGTGCGGGAACCGACCTGCCAGGCCGACCAGTCGGCGCAACCGGCGCCGAGCGTGCCGCCGCCAACGCGGGCAACACCGCCGCAGGTGGCATCGACCACGGCGGAGTTGGCTTCGAACTCGAAGTAACCGCCATAGATCGAGGTCCGCAGGGTCGGGGTCCAGTAGTGTTCGAACGCGGCAACCGCGCTGAACGCCTGGGTCAGCTCAAGCTGCGAACTGGTGTTGCTCGCATTGTAGTAGGCGTCGGCGAACCAGCCCACACCGATGTCGGTTTCGTTGACGAGACCGAAGCCGGAACCCGAGCCGAGTGTGGCAGACGGGTTGGAGCAGTAACGGGCCGCGCCTTCGCAGTACGTCACGTGACCAGAGAGGGTGTCCTTGGCATTCCAGGGCATCTTCAGGGTCAGGCCGGCGCCCACAGCCCAGCCCCACTTGTCGTCGGGATGAGCAGTCTGGTTGTTGCCGAGATAGTAGTTCGCCGCATTGTTATGCAGCGCGCCCATGACCTGCGCGGAGCCCCAAGCCTGGTCGACGCGGATGTTACCCACGACGTCCGGGATGTTGTAGCCGCGGTTGCGGGCGGTCTGCGTCGCACCGGCCGGCCACAGCGTGGCAACCGCCACGTTGGCGTCAACGATCGGCAGACGCTGTTCGGTATAGTCTTCGATCGAGACCGTCGCGGTCACGCCGTTGCCGAGCTGCGCCGTATAGGCGAACACGGGCGTGCCCGAACCGCCGGTATCGACCCACAGCTTGTTCGTCTGCAGCGAGTAGCAGCCGGTGCAGAAGAAGTCGAAGAACGACTGGGTCTTGCCGAAGGTGAAGCCCGCGATCTGGATGAAGGCGCGGTCGAGATAGACCGTCGACGACGAGCCGCCGACCGTGGCGTCCTGCGACGTCCACTGCCAGCCGGCGCGCAGGTACGAGCGCAGCGTGCCGAACTCGGTCTGCGAACGGGTGTCGAACGTCACGATGCCGCGCGAGCGGTTGATCAGCGTGTTGCCGTCACGGGTATAGAGGGCGTTGGTGCCATCCAGCATCGGCGCGAACGAGCCGTTGGCGTTGTGGTCCCACTCCGTGCGGACGAAGCCACCGATCTTGATGCAGGTGTCGGTACCGGGGATGTAATAGAACCCGGCGCCATACAGGCTGCAGACCTTCACGTATTCGACCGCTTTGGCCTTAACGGGAAGATCGGCCGCCTGCGCCCCAGCGACTGCCACCAAACCGGCGGCGGAGCCGAGGAGAAGGCTTTTCACCATCTTCATATTGAACCTCCAAGTTTGCTTTAGGGAGGGTTCGGTCTCCGTCGGGCTAAGCACCCTTAAGAGGTTCCCTTGTCCCCCGCGAACCGTCCTGGCTTCCTTCGAAAATGCTTCTCAAGACGCCAAGATGGACGACCCGGGGTTGCCCCCCTCCGTCGCATCGCCACCTTAGCCGCTGTCCCTTGAGCCGCAACGACGAAGCGCCTCTCCCACAGCCGTTTGGAACGGTTTTCAGGACGATGTTGCACAAAAGGCACGCAATTTGACGCCGCCGAAGGCGGTTTAACGGCCGTTTGGCCCTGTCCGCCGGCAAAGTCCCCTTAAATCCAGCTTTCGAGGGCATTGGCCGTCACCCGAGCTGATCGGCACAACCGGACGATTCGTAGAGCCGCCTCCAGCAGCAAAGTGAGCGCCCGTTCCAGCCAATTTCGTTACAATGATACCAAAATCGAATGCCGGATTAGGATTTTTTCCTTATTGCGGAATTGGACAGGTTTTGCGGGAACCTTCGGCCGCTTCACAAAATGAGCGTGCCAAGAGCGACGTTAAACAACAAACCGTGGCAGCTGAGGCACGCGACTAAGCCGCGGCCACCTGCACAGGCACATCGTAGAGCCCGAAGGAAGAAACAAGGGTTCGAATTTCGCCACTCACGGCAATTGGCGGAGACGGAGGGATTCGAACCCTCGATACGCCTTTACAAGCGTATAACGGTTTAGCAAACCGCCGCCTTCAGCCACTCGGCCACGTCTCCGAATGCCCTGATATGCCGGAGTGCGGCTCCGGGCGCAAGCAACAGGACGGGCCGGTTTGCCGCTTAGTGCCTGGTCGAGGCGAGCCAGGCCCGGGCGGCGCGTTGTGCCTCTGCGATCTCGCCGGGCGACATGCTGGCGGCGATTTCCTGGCGCAGCCGGACTGCCTCGCGGTTGCCCTTCATGGCCGCGAGGTTGAACCACTTGTGGGCCGAGACGAAATCCAGCGGGACGCAATCGCCCACCGAGTATTTGATGCCGAGTTGATAGAACGCATCCGCCGTCGCAGGCGCCTGCGCGATTGCCGCCGTATCAAGGCTGGCCATTTCGAGACGTGCCATTCGATCCCCCTGTCGCACAGCCGCTTTTCCCCACGGCTTTGCGCTCCTGTCGTCACATCCGGTCCCTTGCCGGATGCAGCGATCCTTGCCGGGAAAATTTGAATGGTGGTTTAAGTATTGCGATGAATCGTCGGTGAACGCGGCGGCGGCTCGCGGTGCGCGCGCGTGCGCGAAAGCCCGAAATTCAAGGCTTTTTCTGACCTGCCGCGCATGCCGGTGACGGTCCGCTAACCGAAACGCTTCAGCGCGCCGTAACCACGTCGCCAAGCGGCGAACGCCGGGCAGAGCGCGCTTCCATCTCAGGTCGCGCGCTGACCAAACAGAACTTTCTGCACGGCCGGATCTTTCATATCCACCTTGGACGCCTCCTCGACCCGCAGCTTCATGCCGCGCTGGACGGCGGGGCGCGCCAGCACGGCATCGAGCCAGCGCTTGAGGTGCGGGAACGGCCTGATGTCCTGCCCCTGCCGCTCATAGCGCGACGCCCAGCCGACGCATGCCATATCCGCGATCGAATAGGCGCCGGCCAGGAATGGCCGGTCGGCAAGCCGCTTGTTCATGACGCCATAGAGGCGATTGCATTCGTTGGTGTAGCGGTCGATGGCGTACGGGATTTTTTCGGGTGCATAGAGGCGGAAATGGTGTGCCTGTCCCGCCATCGGGCCGAGCCCGCCCATCTGCCACATGAGCCACTGGTCGATCTCGGTGCGCTTGCGCTCGTCGACCGGATAGAATTTCCCGGTCTTGCGGCCGAGATATTGCAGGATCGCCCCGGACTCGAAGACCGAAATCGGCCTTCCACCCGGGCCGCCGGGATCGACGATGGCCGGCATGCGGTTGTTCGGGGAAATCTTGAGAAAGGCCGGATCGAACTGCTCGCCGGCGGCAATGTTGACCGGGATCATGCGGTAAGGCAGCCGGCATTCTTCAAGCATGATCGAGATTTTCCAGCCGTTCGGCGTCGGCCAGTAATAGAGATCGATCGGGCGCTGCCGTGCGCGCGGCCTGGCCGTGGTGCGCGCGGTCTTGCGCTTGCGCGCCGATTTCGTGGCGCCGACCGCTTTGCGTTTTACCTTTGCCCGCGCCATCGCATCCTCCGTCGTCCCATGCACGCCTTTGAGCTAGGAGCCCGTGCCCAAAAACGCAACGGACGTCCCTGTCCGCTGTGGACGGCCCGCGGGTCGCGCGCGTATCGTTCACCTGCGGCCGGGGGCGGCAGCCTGCCGCTTCGCCGCATCTCACGGAGCGATGCCTATGCGTGTCAGACCGATCTGCGCCGCGGTCCTTGCCGTGGCGGTTACGCTTGCGGTTCCGGGATGGTCGGCGTTTGCGCAGACCGCTCCCTCCCCGACCGACTCTGCTGCCGACAAGAAATCGAAACCGAGCGAGACCCGGGCCGAGAAGAAGGCCAAGGCTACGGCAGCACGCAAGGCCGCGCAGGAACGCCAACGGCAATGCGGCAGGGAATGGAAGGAAGCGCGCAAGGCTGGCACGGTCGACAAATCGATGACCTGGCCGAAATATTATAGCGCCTGCAACAAGCGCCTGAAGGAAAAGTCCGCCTGAACGGAGCGTGCCCGGAGCGCGCAGCACCGGGTATCAGAAACGACCGAGGGCGTCGGAGAGACTTTATTCGTCTCGCCGACGCCCTCCGTCGTCTTCAAGCCGGCGTCGCGACACGAATGCGCGTCGCGCGATCCGATATTCAGCGCCGCCGGCTTGTATGACGCGATCTTAAGACCGAGTTCGAAGCCCAAGATCGTGAAGCAGCCTTACGCCTTACTTCTTCTTCCGGCGCTTCGTCTTCTTCGCGGTTTTCTTCGCGGCGGACTTCGTCTTGGATTTACGCTTCTTCGCCATTGCTGCCCTCCTAGCTGTGATGAGAGATGGCGTCATCAAGTTCGTGCCATCGCGAATCGACAGCACTGCACTGCGATTACTACAGCACAACGCAAAAAACAGCGACTCCACTTAACGAAACGTGTATGGCGGCGCGCGTCGCCGGCGTCGTTTTACGCACGCACGCGGGTTTTCTCGCACACTGACGCACTGATTTTCCGCGCACGATGCAAGCAACATGCATCGTTTTTCAAAATTGCAAAAACATCGATGGCATAAGGCTTTTTCGCACGCCGCCGCGAAACGTCTTTGCGACGATTCCGATCGCGCGCACGCCGCATTAGAGGCGACCGCGCGCATCAATCGCGGCAAAACGATGCGCGCAACATGCCTTGAAATTTTTTTGGAGAACGTGCCCGCCAAAGCCATCCGCCGCGGCAAAAACGATCAAAAACGTGCGAATCAGCGCCAAGTGATTCGCATGCGCGGGATGTCCGGCGCATGCGCGCGCAGTCCGGATTTGGGAAATTCCGACGATTCGGCGCACCGCTTTGAAATCGGCGCACCATGCATGCGGGTGCGTCGCGGCTTCGATTGTCGCCGCAACGCATCGGCAGCGTACCGGGTGATCCTTCTGCCCTTACAGTGGTCTTCGTTGCAGCGCGCCAAACGTCGCCGGCTCGCTCAGACCGCTGTGCCGGTGCGAAACGCGCCGTTTATGAACGCGATCATGGCATCCCGGCCGCCAAGATCCGCGATCACGCTTGTCTCGAGGAGCGCCGCGATCGCCGCGTCGGACGCTTGTGAAAGACCGGAGCGGTGTCCCGGGGTGCGAAAATCGTCGCAGAAGACCGGGCCGGTGGCGACAGTAACACAAATCCGCTCCCAGATTTCCGGCGCGATCCGGTTTCGTCCCCAAACTCCCGACAGCATGAGGCGGAATTTCGGGCTCCGGCGTGCCAATCCTTCGACCGCTTCAATAATTTCAGGCCCGCAATGGTCGAGAACGTTCTCCAGAGGCCCCGCTGCGTGCACCGCAAGCATCTCCGCCGAGCGGACGCGCTCGAGGGCGAACACGATGAACAGCAGCGCCGCGGGACCGTCGTTGCGCTCGAGGTGGGACACGCAATCGCTGATCCATTCGTCCGACGGGTCGGGCTCGGCGTCCGCGAGCCGCGCGGTCCAGTAGCCCCGGTACGCCTCTGCCATGCGGTCGAAATCGTAGGCCTCGCCCCCGCTGCGGCAGGGCTGGGCCCGGTCATTGAATTCGCAATCGTAGCAGGGCGACACGGGATACGGACCTCGCAAGACGTGGGTCCGCTTTTCGGGCCTGCGCGGTTCATGGCGGGGCCGTGGCAGAATCCACTGCCGTCCGAAGCGAGCCCTAAAGGCCGAGCTTCTGCTTCAGGAGATCGTTGACCGCCTTCGGATTGGCCTTGCCGCCGGAGGATTTCATCACCTGCCCGACGAACCAGCCGAGCACGGCCGGCTTTTCCTTTGCCTGCGCGGCCTTGTCGGGATTGGCGGCCACGATCCCGTCGACCACCGCGGCAATGGCGCCGAGATCGGTGACTTGCTTCATCCCGCGCTGCTCGACGATCGCGCGGGGGTCGCCTCCCTCGGTCCAGACGATTTCGAAGAGGTCCTTGGCAATCTTGCCGGAAATCGTGCCCTCGCCCATCAGGTCGAGGATGGCGCCGAGCTGCCCGGCAGAAACCGGACTGTCCGCGATCGAATGCCCTTCCCGGTTCAGGCGTCCGGCCAGTTCGTTGATCACCCAATTGGCCGCGATCTTGGGGTCACGTCCGCGCGCAACGGCCTCGAAGAAGTCGGCCGTTTCCCGCTCGGCGACCAGCACGTCGGCGTCATAGGCCGACAGCCCCATGTCCGCGATCAGCCGTGCCTTCTTCTGATCGGGCAATTCGGGCAGGCCCTTCTTCAGCTCGTCCACGAAATCCTGGGTCAGTTCGAGCGGCAACAGGTCCGGATCGGGGAAATAGCGATAATCATGCGCCTCCTCCTTGGAACGCATGGAGCGCGTCTCGCCCTTGTTGGGATCGAACAGCCGGGTCTCCTGCTCGATCGTGCCGCCTTCCTCCAGGGTTTCGATCTGGCGGCGCGATTCGTAGTCGATTGCCTGCCCGATGAAGCGGATGGAATTGACGTTCTTGATCTCGCAGCGCGTGCCGAACGGCGCGCCCGGCCGGCGCACCGAGACATTGACGTCCGCACGCAGGCTGCCTTTTTCCATGTCGCCGTCGCAGGTCCCGAGATAGCGCAGGATCGAGCGCAGCTTGCTGACGAAGGCCTTGGCATCCTCGGCCGAACGCAAGTCAGGTCTGGATACGATCTCCATCAGCGCGACGCCGGAACGGTTGAGATCGACATACGACATGGTCGGGTGCTGGTCGTGCAGCAACTTGCCGGCGTCCTGCTCCAGATGCACGCGCTCGATCCCGACCGTCACGCTTTCCCCGTCGGGCAGATCGACTACGACCTTGCCCTCGCCCACGATCGGCGACTTGTACTGGCTGATCTGGTAGCCCTGCGGCAGATCGGGATAGAAATAGTTCTTGCGGTCGAAGACCGATTTCAGATTGATCGCGGCCTTGAGCCCAAGGCCCGTCCGCACCGCCTGCCGCACGCATTCCTCGTTGATCACCGGCAGCATTCCGGGCATCGCCGCATCGACCAGTGAAACATGGCTGTTGGGCGCGCCGCCGAAGGCGGTCGAGGCACCCGAAAAGAGCTTGGAGCGCGAGGTGACCTGGGCATGGATTTCCATGCCGATCACGACTTCCCAGTCGCCATCGGCTCCCTTGATCAGCTTCGACGGTTTTGCGTGTGCGTTCATCGCTTGCCGGGTCGGAAATGGAGCGCGGACCGGTGTTATGGATCGGCCGGCCGCGGTCAGCAACAGCCGATTTTCCGGAGGCGGACGGGGTACCGGCCGGCGTCTAGTTGAGATTGATCCAGCGGCCGAGCGCCTGCTCGGCGACGTCGAACGTGTCGACGAATTCCTCGAACTCGATGACCTTGCCGTCCCGCAGGCGCAGAAAATTCGCAATCCGGAAATTGAGAGTCCGGCCGGACGCCCGCTGACGGAACACCACTTCCGACAGCACCGCCGCCCGGTCGCCATCCACGACGACGATCCTGGGACTGTAGGATTCGATCATGTAGTCCTTGGCGATCGTGGCGAGCGCTTCGAGCACCGCCCGCTTTCCGTTCCGCGGACCGGTGAACGGAAAGATCTGGCGCGGCCCGTAGATCACCCACTCGATCTGGTCGTCGATCCGCGCCGCCACCCGATCAAAGTCGCGCCTGGCATAGGCATCGTACATGTCGCGGACTACGGCCCGCGTCTCGTCTTCGGTCACCGTTCGCCCCCGGACGTCGAACGCTTCAACTTATGCGGGTCTCTGGCATGGTAGTATTTATAGTACAAGCGATCCGGTGACACATAATCGTCTGTTTTTAAGTCCGGACGGCATGACTGTGCATTGTTACCACCAGGTTTCAGGAGCGAAACGTCCGGCTGCCTGCTCGATCACTTCGCCGAGCGAAAACAGCGTCTCCTCGTCGAACGGCCGTCCGATCAGTTGCAGGCCGAGCGGCAGGCCTTCCGACGACAGCCCGGCCGGCACCGCCAGCCCCGGCAGGCCGGCCATGTTCACCGTCACCGTGAACACGTCGTTGAGATACATCTCGATCGGATCGACGCCACCTTTCTCGCCGATGCCGAAGGCGGCCGTCGGCGTCGCCGGCGTCAGGATCGCCTGCACGCCGCGGGCAAAGACCTCCTCGAAGTCGCGCTTGATCAGCGTGCGCACCTTCTGCGCGCGCAGGTAATAGGCATCGTAATAGCCGGCGGAGAGCACATAGGTGCCGATCATCACGCGCCGCCGCACTTCCTTGCCGAAGCCCCTGGCACGCGTGTTCTCGTACATGCCGATGATGTCGCGCCCCGGCTCGCGCAAGCCGTAGCGGACGCCGTCATAACGGGCGAGGTTCGACGAGGCTTCCGCCGGCGCCACGATGTAATAGGCCGGCAGCGCATATTTCGTGTGCGGCAGCGAAATCTCGACGATCTCGGCGCCCGCCGCCTTCAGCCAGGCAATGCCCTGCTCCCAGAGCTTCTCGATCTCGGCCGCCATGCCGTCGACGCGATACTCCTTCGGAATGCCGATCCGCATGCCCTTCACGGAGCGGCCGATGGCGGCTTCGTAATCGGGCACCGGGCGGTCGACGCTCGTGGTGTCCTTCGGATCGTGCCCGGCCATGGAGCGCAGCAGGATCGCGCCGTCGCGCACGGTGCGCGTGAACGGACCGGCCTGATCGAGCGAGGACGCAAACGCGACGATCCCCCAGCGCGAGCAGCGGCCATAGGTCGGCTTGAGGCCCGCGATCCCGGTGAACGCCGCAGGCTGGCGGATCGAGCCGCCGGTATCGGTGCCGGTGGCGGCAAGGCACAGGTTCGCTGCGACCGCCGCCGCCGATCCGCCGGAGGAGCCGCCGGGGACGAGCGGCGTATTCGAGCCTTTGCGGTGCCACGGCGAGGTCACCGGGCCGAAATACGAGGTCTCGTTCGAAGACCCCATCGCGAATTCATCGTTGTTGGTCTTGCCCAGCATGACGGCGCCGTCGCGCCAGAGCTGGGCGGTGACCGTGGATTCATAGGCCGGAACGAAATTATGCAGGATGTGCGAGCAAGCGGTGGTGCGCACATCCTTGGTGCAGAACAGATCCTTGACGCCGATCGGAATGCCCTCGAGCGGACCGGCCTCGCCCGCGGCGATGCGCTTGTCGCTCCGCGCGGCCATCGTACGGGCGACGTCCGGGGTTTCCAGCACATAGGCATTGAGCGAACGGGCGCGCTCCATGGCGCTCAGGTGGGCGTCGGCAAGCTCGCGCGCGCTGATCGTCTTTTTCTTCAACGCATCGCGTGCCGCAGCGATGGTCAGCGATGTGATATCCGTCATGATTTGTCGTTCGGGGCCGACTGTGCCTTCTCGTCCTGCGGCCGCCCGGACGACGATGGCGCAGGGACCGCGGCGTCCGCCGTCGCGGTCTCCCTGGCGCGGTTCGCCATGTGGTCAAGATAGGCGCGGTAGAACGCCTCTTCTTCGCATGCCAGGCACATCACTCGACTACCTTCGGCACGAGGAAATAGCCGTTCTCGGACGCCGGGGCGTTAGCCACGATGGTTTCGGGATAACCGCCGTCGGCCACTTCGTCGATGCGCTTCTTCATCGCCATCGGCGTTACCGACGTCATCGGCTCGACCCCTTCCACATCGACCTCGGACAATTGCGCCACGAAATCCAGGATAGCGTTGATCTCGCCGCGCAGGTGCTCGACCTCCCCATCCTCGACCGCGATGCGGGCAAGATGGGCGATCCGGCGCACGGTGGCGGCGTCAACGGACATCGGATATGGGCTCCGGAGTGTGACGGGAACGTCGCAGCGCTATAGCAGACGCCTGTTTCGCGGGGCAACCCGGCATGCGGGCCGACCCGGACGCACATTGAACGCACACCCGGAATGGCGCACAGTCCCGCCCTTCGATTTCGCTTTCCGGGGCATTCATGCTCTCCCGCCGCCTGATCCTGCTGTCCGGCCTCGCTTTGCTCGCGGCCGCGCTCCTGCCTACCGGCTCGCACGCGCAGGAAACCGCGCACAAATTCGTCGCCGGCATCTATAAATTCTATGTCGGCAGCAATGCCGAAGGCTTCCCCCTCGATTCCCCGCAGATCGGGAAGGTCCTTACGCCCGGCCTGCGCAAGCTGGTGGAGGACGACGCGGCGCAGGCCGAAAAGCGCAACGAGCCGCCGGAGCTGAACGGCGATCCCTTCATCGACGCGCAGGAATGGCTGGTCACCGACCTGAAAATCGAGATCAAGGAACAGGGACCGACGGCGAACGCACGCGTCACGTTCAAGAATTCTGGCGAAGACCGCGCCGTGACGCTGCAGCTTGTGAAGACGCGCGCCGGCTGGCGCGTCGACGACATTATCGGGACGACCGGCTCGCTGCGCGCGGCCCTCACGTCGAAGACACGCTAGCGCTTACGAAAACTTCTCGGCTATCACAGCAGTCTGCACCAGGGAGGCGAGATTGACCGCGCCATGCAGGACGATGGTGACCGTCGTCGAGCCCGAGCGCCAGCGCAGCCAGCCGAACAGCAGGCCAAGCACGAAGATGAGGACGATATAATAAGCTTCGTACTGGACGTGCATCACGGCCCAGATCGCCGACGGCAGCACGATCGCTCCAGCCAAGCCGACCTTTGAAGCAGCAAAGCCGCGAAACATGAAGCCACGGAACACGATCTCTTCGGTCACCGGCGCGGCAACGACGATCGCAAACCCGAGCAGCCAGAGTGTGCCGGAATCGCGCCCGGTACGGTACGCCTCCATGACGAACGACGGCACGAGCGTGCGGCCGGACAGATAGCTGTACAGATCCGAAGCCGGCAGCAGCACCGCAAGGCATGCAAGCCCGATGAGGAGCTCCCGGCACGGCGGCCGCACCAGCGCCAGATAATCGCCGAACCGGCAGCGCGCGAACCGGATCGCGAGCGCGATGATCCCGATCTCGACCGGGGCTGCCAGAATGCTGATCAGCGACAGCGCCACCGCGTGCGAGGCGAAGGCCTCGATCTCGCGGGGGCTCAGATTATCGCCCACCCCGCTGACTATGAACATGCCGACGAACACGGAGAACTGCATCGCCGCCCATGCCGCGATGGCCGCCGCCGTCCAGGCCGACGTCCCCCAGAATCCCCAGGGTACGCACGGTCCCGGCGCGGGTTTCGCTGCGCCCAGGGAGGTCGCGTTCGATGACATTTCGCTCATGGCAGCCCCGATTTTGGCGACAACAACCCTCTTGGGTCGCGCGAGCCGTCCCGGGGTTCAATCACACCGAAAACGGTTTGCCTTTTTCAGGAACGATCACCCTGGTGGCAGCCCCCTTCATCTCGGCGACGAACTTGTTGGCATTCGGCTCGATGATGGGGAAGCTGCCATAGTGGCACGGCACGGCGACCTCCACCTTGAGAAACTTCTTGAGCGCGAGCGCGGCCGTCACCGGGCTCATGGTGAAACGGTCGCCGATCGGAACGAAGGCGACTTTCGGCTGGTGGATTTCGGCGATCAGCGCCATGTCGGAAAAGATATCCGTGTCGCCGAGATGATAGACCGTAGGCTCGCCTTTGGCCTTGATGATCACCCCGCACGGATTTCCGAGATAGATCGGCGCGCCGTCGCGGATATCGCCGGATGAGTGGTCGGCGCGCACCAAAGTCACGGTGAAGCCGCCCTGGTCGGTCGTTCCGCCGGTATTCATCGGATCGAACTTTTCGAGGCCCTCGGCGGCGAGCCACATGCACAGATCGTAATTGGTGATGACGGGGGCGCCGGTCTGTTTCGAGATCGCGACCGCATCTCCGACATGGTCCGCATGACCGTGAGTGAGCACGATGTGCGTAACGCCTCTGATGGCCGCGTTGCGGTCGGACACGAAGGCGGGATTGCCGGTGAAGAACGGATCGATCAGCACGGCTTTGCCGGCAAAATCGAGCCGGAAGGCGGAATGTCCGAACCAGGTGATCTGCATGGTTTGCTCGCTGGATACTCGCTTGAATCGGGCGGATTGGGACCGCGAGCATACGCATCGCCCGAAACCGATCAATCGGACATCTTGGCCCGGCCGCGGCCCTCTGTTACGGCTCTGCCATGCCCGCCGCGATCCTTCCGCTTGAAGATGCGCGCCCGCTGATCGGCGCACGCGGCGTCCTGATCGGCCTTGATCTCGGCACCAAGACGATCGGCGTTGCGTCCTGCGATCCGGACCGGCGGCTGGCAACCGGGATCGAGACCATCCGGCGGACGACTTTCACCGCCGATGCGGCACGGGTTCTCGCGCTTGCGGACGAGCGGCGCGCTTGCGGCTTCGTACTCGGTCTGCCGCTCAACATGGACGGTAGCGAAGGGCCGCGCGCACAATCGACCCGTTCGTTCGCCCGCAACCTCTCAAAACTGACCGACCTGCCGATCGCGCTTTGGGACGAGCGGCTCTCGACCGCCGCGGTCGAGCGCCAACTGATCGCCGCCGACGCCAGCCGCGCAAAGCGCGCCGCGATCATCGACCAGCACGCCGCTGCCTACATCCTGCAGGGCGCACTCGACCGCCTGGCACGCGCTTAGGTATGCAAAAAAGCGGACCGTTTCCGGTCCGCCTCTTTGCTTCAACGGCGTTGTGGGCGTTGTGGCTTACTGGCCGTCATAGCGCGGCGAATAGGCCCCGCTGCCGTAATAGCCCGGATAGCGGTACTGGTAGGTATAGGTCGGGCCGGCCTCGTAGCCATAGTAGGACGGTGCGTAGGCATAGGAGGAGTCGTAATAGCCGTAGCGCGGTCCATAGTAATAACCGCCATGCGCATTGGCCACGGCCGCACCGACCAGGGCGCCTGCCGCAAATCCGGCGCCGGCGGCAACCCAGCGGCCGCTGCGCGCTTCGCCGGACGTAACCGTGGCGGTGACAAGTGTTCCGGCCGCGACGAGAACGGCGGCGGATTTGGCGATCGCGTTCATGAAAATTCTCCTCAATTCTCCGGGATGCATCGATCCCCGTTCAATAACGTCGCATCCTGGGCGCGGTTCCGCGCGGCAGCGGGGCGGAACGATGGCATCCTGGCGGCCGGATCGCGTTCGCCGCATGTCCGCAGCGATTAACCGAGCGGGCCGAGGCTGGGGATCGTTTGCCCATTGGCCTTGCCGCCGGTGCAGGTTGCGCCTATAGAACCCGCTTTAATGAACATCGCGACGAAATCATCGTTCGTGCTCAACCGGCGGCATCTGTTGGGCATTGAAGGCCTTTCATACGACGAGATCACGGGCCTGCTCGACCTCTCCGAGGAATTCGTCACCCTCAATCGTCAGGTCGAGAAGAAGCGCACATCGTTGCGCGGCCGCACCCAGATCAACCTGTTCTTCGAATCCTCGACCCGCACCCAGTCCTCGTTCGAGCTGGCCGGCAAGCGGCTCGGCGCCGACGTCATGAACATGGCGGTCGGCTCCTCGGCCATGAAGAAAGGCGAAACGCTCATCGATACGGCGATGACGCTCAACGCAATGCATCCCGACATCCTGGTCATGCGTCACCACGCCTCGGGTGCAGTCGAACTGCTGTCGCAGAAGGTCGATGGCTCGGTGATCAATGCCGGCGATGGCGCCCACGAGCACCCCACGCAGGCGCTTCTCGACGCACTCACCATCCGCCGCAACAAGGGCCGGATCGAGGGCCTGACGGTGGCGATCTGCGGCGACATCATGCATTCGCGGGTCGCGCGCTCCAACATCGTCCTGCTCAATACGCTCGGCGCGCGCGTGCGCGTGGTGGCGCCCTCCACGCTCCTGCCCGCCGGCATCGAGCGCATGGGCGTCGAAATCGCCCGCGACATGCGCGAGGGCCTGGCCGGCGCCGACATCGTCATGATGCTGCGCCTGCAGCGCGAACGCATGAACGGTTCGTTCGTACCCTCGGTGCAGGAATATTTCGCCTATTACGGGCTCGACAGCCGCAAGCTCGCCTTCGCCAAGCCCGATGCGCTCGTCATGCATCCGGGTCCGATGAATCGCGGCGTGGAGATCGATTCGAGCGTCGCCGACGGCGCCCAGTCGCTGATCCGCGAGCAGGTCGAGATGGGCGTCGCGGTGCGCATGGCCGTGCTCGAAGCCCTGTCGCGGAATTTGCCGAATGCCTGAAGTGCGGGGGTGCGATGTCCGATAACGCCACAGAGCTGAAGCGCAGCGCCGGCGTCATCGGCGTCTTTCCGGGCGCGTGGCCCGGCCGGATACGCTGAATGCCCGCGGACCGTCGCCCGATCCTGCTCGCCAATGCGCGCATCGTCGATCCGTCGCGCGACCTTGATTTTCCCGGCGACCTCTTGATCGCCGAAGGCGTCATCCGGGAGGCCAAGCGCGGCATCGGCGCCGCCGGCGTGCCGCAGGGCACCGAGGTCATCGATTGCCGCGGCAAGATCGTGGCCCCCGGTTTGATCGACATGCGCGCGTTCATCGGGGAGCCCGGCGCAGAGCATCGCGAGACGCTGGCGACCGCGAGCCAGGCCGCCGCGGCCGGCGGCGTTACCACCATCGTCTGCCAGCCCGACACGAGCCCGGTCATCGACGATCACGCCATCGTCGATTTCATCCTGCGGCGCGCGCGCGACACCGCGATCGTGAACGTGGCGCCGATGGCCGCCCTGACCAAGGGGCTGCACGGCAAGGAAATGACCGAGATCGGCCTGCTCAAGGCCGCCGGCGCCGTCGCCTTCACCGACGGCGCGCGCAGCGTCACGAATGCCCAGGTCATGCGGCGCACCCTCACCTATGCCCGCGATTTCGACGTCCTCGTCGTCCACCATACCGAGGACCCCGACCTGATCGGCGAAGGCGTCATGAACGAGGGCGAATTCGCAGCGCGCCTCGGCCTCATCGGCATTCCGTCCGCCGCCGAGACCATCATGCTCGAGCGCGACATGCGGCTCGTGGCGCTTACGGGCAGCCGCTACCACGCGGCGTCCGTGACCTGCCGCGAGACGCTCGACGTGTTGCGGCGCGCCCGGGACCAGAATCTGCCGGTCACTGCCTCCGCCTCGATAAATCACCTGACGCTCAACGAGCTCGACATCGGCCCCTACCGCACCTTCTTCAAGGTCAGCCCGCCTTTGCGCGCCAACGATGACCGCGCCGCGCTCGCCGAGGCGCTGGCGTCCGGCCTGATCGACGTCGTGATGTCCGATCACAACCCACAGGACGTGGAAACCAAGCGCCTGCCGTTTGCGGAAGCCGCCGCCGGCGCCATCGGCCTTGAGACCATGCTCGCCGCCGGCCTGCGCCTTGTCCACGACGGCAGCGTGCCGCTATTGCGCCTGCTCCACGCCATGTCCACGCGACCGGCTGAATTGCTGACGCTGCCGGGCGGTACGCTGCGTGCCGGGGCGCCCGCCGACATCATCGTGATCGATCAGGACGCGCCATGGGTGCTGGATCCGGATTCGCTGAAATCGAAATGCAAGAACACGCCATTCGACGAGGCAAGGCTCACCGGACGGGTGGTACGGACCATCGTTGCCGGACGAACGGCTTACGAATACGCTTGATCGGGTCGTGTCCGTAACGAGGGGTCAGGCATGGTTCTGGATTGGCCGGCATCGCTTCTCCATGACGCGCTCGCATTTGCGATCGGCTACGTGCTCGGCTCCGTGCCGTTCGGGCTCTTGCTGACGCGCCTAACCGGCGGGCCCGACATCCGTTCGATCGGCTCCGGCAATATCGGCGCGACCAACGTGCTGCGCACCGGGCGCAAGGGGCTGGCCGGCACGACACTGCTGCTCGATCTGCTCAAGGGCACGGCGGCCGTCCTGCTCGCGCGCCATTTCCTCGGCGAAGGTCCTGCGCTCGCTGCCGGGCTCGGGGCGTTTATCGGCCACCTGTTCCCGGTATGGCTGCGCTTTCGCGGCGGCAAGGGCGTCGCGACCTTCATCGGCATCCTGCTGGCCTTCGCCTGGCCGCTCGTCGCCGCCTACGGAGTGATCTGGCTGATCGTTGCGGCACTGACCCGCTATTCGTCGCTCGCCGGTCTGCTCGCATGTAGCGCAACGCCGGCCCTGCTCTGGGCCTATGGCCGTCCCGACATCGCCGTGCTGTTCGTCGTACTCGCAGCCCTCGTGATCTATACCCACCGCGCCAATATCGCGCGCCTGATCGCCGGTGAGGAGCACCGGATCGGTGCATAATCGGCGGCGCGCATCTCGCTCCGGCCCGCAGCAACGGGCGCCCTCCCTGCAGCCTTCGGTTGTCGGACGCGAACCGGTGCGCCATGGTGGCGTGCAACGGCTCATGGACAAGCCGGATCGCCGCGCTGGGAGGCGATGTGCCGAACGAAACAGACAAGGTGCGGCTGACCGATGAGCAGCGGCTCGACTGGCTCCGGCTGATCCGCAGCGTGAATGTCGGACCGCGGACCTTTCGGACCCTAATCAATCATTTCGGCGGGGCGCGGCGCGCCCTTGCCGCCTTGCCCGATCTCGCGCGCCGCGGCGGCGCCGACAGGCCGGGGCGTATCTGCAGCGTCGCGGAGGCCGAAACGGAGATCGCCGCCGCGCGCCGTCTCGGTGTTACGTTCGTGGCATTGGGCGAGCAGGACTATCCGGTTCGCCTGCGCATGATCGACGACGCCCCGCCCCTGATCGCGGTGCGTGGACGGATCGAGACACTGCATCATGCGATGATCGCGATCGTCGGATCGCGCAACGCGTCCGCGGCCGGCGCCAAATTCGCCGCCGAACTCGCGCGCGATCTCGGTCGGGAGGGGTTCGTCACGGTATCCGGGCTCGCGCGCGGCATCGACGCCGCCGCACACCGCGCCAGCCTTGCGACTGGAACGGTCGCGGTGCTCGCCGGCGGCCACGATCACATCTATCCGCCGGAGCATGCCGAGCTTGCCGGACAGATTCTCGAACATGGCGTGCTGCTCACCGAAATGCCGCTGTCGTGGGAACCGCGCGGACGCGATTTTCCGCGCCGCAACCGTCTGATTTCGGGACTGTCGCTCGGCGTCGTGATCGTGGAAGCGGCGCGTCGCTCGGGCTCGCTCATCACCGCGCGCATGGCGCTGGAACAGGGCCGCGAAGTATTTGCCGTGCCGGGCTCTCCGCTCGATCCGCGCGCGGAGGGAACGAACGGCTTGCTCAAACAGGGCGCCACGCTCGTCACCGAGGCCGCCGACGTCATCGCAGTATTGCGCCCGATTGTGGGACAGGCCGCGCCCGATCAGCCGGCGGAAGAACCGTCGTTCGAGCCGGCCATGCCGGATGAGCCGGCGGCCGACGAACGCAGGTGCGTTGTCGCGCTGCTCGGACCGACACCGGTGGAGATCGACGACCTCGTGCGGCTGTCGGGGGCCTCGCCCGCGGTCGTTCGCACCGTCCTGCTCGAACTGGAAATCGCCGGCCGGCTTGCGCGCCAGCCGGATGGACGCATCGGTCTGCTCTGAGCGCGACCGGCAGCGATTGCGGCGGTGATCGTCTAGCTGCGCCGGCCGCCGGAGGCGCGGATGTTATCGGCTTCCAGGCGGGCGATATCGAGCAGGTAGGCAAGCGTATCGAAGCCGCTGCGGCGGGCCAGCAACGCAAGGTCGCCGCTCAGTTCGGCGATGTAGGCCGCGGTTTCGACGGCCCCGGCGCGAAAGTTGGGCTGATGGGGCGCCGCCGGGCCGGCACGCTTATGTCCCATTTCCACTATCCGATCCGACTGCGTCCGCACCAAGAAATGCGTCCAGATTAGGACTTAAATCTTTATATCCATAAAATTGTGATGTAACAATAAACAATCAATAATTGTATCAGACCTCCTCTTCGGAGCCCGTCGGAAGGCCCCAGATTTGACACCGGGGGTCGATTTACCCATGTTCCGGCCCCACATGGAGACTGGATTCGTCGCGTTTGCACCGCCGAACCATCCTCAAGTCATTGGTATTTCATGAATATCGTCGTCGTAGAATCGCCGGCCAAGGCCAAGACCATCAATAAGTATCTCGGCCCCGACTACGAAGTCTTGGCGTCGTTCGGGCATGTGCGCGACCTGCCCGCCAAGGACGGCTCGGTCGATCCGGAAGCCGATTTCCGGATGATCTGGGAGGTCGATGCCAAGGCCCAGAAGCGCCTCAACGACATCGCCCGCGCCGTGAAAGGCGCCCGCAAGCTAATCCTGGCCACCGACCCCGACCGCGAGGGCGAGGCGATTTCCTGGCACGTGCTGGAAGTGCTGAAGGAAAAGGACGTGCTCAAGGGCCAGTCAATCGAGCGCGTCGTCTTCAACGCCATCACCAAGCAGGCGGTAAGCGAGGCAATGAAGCATCCGCGCGAGATCGACCGCGCGCTGGTCGACGCTTATCTCGCGCGCCGCGCGCTCGATTATCTCGTCGGATTCACGCTCTCACCGGTGCTCTGGCGCAAGCTGCCGGGTGCCCGCTCGGCCGGCCGCGTGCAGTCGGTGGCGCTGCGCCTCGTCTGCGACCGCGAGCTGGAGATCGAAAAGTTCGTCGCCCGCGAATACTGGTCGCTGGTGGCGATGCTGGCAACGCCGCGCGGGGATACGTTCGAGGCGCGCCTCGTCGGCGCCGATGGCAAGAAAATCCAGCGCCTCGACATCGGTTCCGGCAAGGAAGCCGAGGATTTCAAGCGCGCGCTTGAGACCGCGGCGTTCCGCGTTTCCTCGGTCGAGGCCAAGCCTACCCGCCGCAACCCGCCCCCGCCTTTCACCACCTCGACGCTCCAGCAGGAGGCAAGCCGCAAGCTCGGCTTCGCGCCCGCGCATACGATGCGGCTCGCCCAGCGCCTCTACGAAGGCGTCGAGATCAACGGCGAGACGACCGGCCTCATCACCTATATGCGCACCGACGGCGTCGACATGGCCGAGGAAGCGATCGGCGACATCCGCAAGATGATCGGCGCGGAATATGGCGCGAACTATGTCCCCGACGCGCCGCGCAAATACCAGAACAAGTCGAAGAACGCGCAGGAAGCGCACGAGGCCGTGCGCCCGACCGACGCGGGCCGTCTTCCGAAAGACGTCGCCAGGGTGGTCGAGCCCGATCAGGCCAGGCTCTACGAACTGATCTGGAACCGCGCGGTCGCAAGCCAGATGCAGTCGGCCGAGCTCGAGCGCACGACCGTCGACATCGCGGCGACCGTCAACGGCCGCAATCTCGACCTGCGTGCGACCGGACAGGTGATCAAGTTTGACGGGTTCCTTACGCTTTACCAGGAAGGCCACGACGAGGGCGAGGACGACGAGGAATCCCGCCGCCTGCCCACGATGTCCCAGGGCGAAGCGCTGTCGAAACAGTCAATCAGCGCCACCCAGCATTTCACCGAGCCGCCGCCGCGCTTCTCGGAAGCAGCCCTCGTCAAGCGCATGGAAGAACTCGGGATCGGACGTCCCTCGACCTATGCCTCGATCCTCGCCGTGCTCAAGGATCGCGGCTATGTGCGTCTCGACAAGAAGCGGCTCATTCCGGAAGACAAGGGACGCATCGTGGTGGCGTTCCTGGAGAGCTTCTTCCAGAAATACGTCGAGTATGATTTCACGGCCTCGCTGGAAGAGCAGCTCGACAGGGTCTCCAACAACGAATTGTTCTGGCAGGACCTGCTGCGCGACTTCTGGGACGGGTTCACGGCCGCGGTCGGCGAAATCAAGGATCTGCGCATCACGCAGGTGCTCGATGCGCTCAACGACCTGCTGGCACCGCACATTTTCCCGCCGCGCGCCGACGGCACCCCGGCACGACAGTGTCCGAGCTGTGCCGAAGGCCAGCTCTCGCTGAAGGTCGGCCGTTTCGGCGCCTTCATCGGCTGTTCGCGCTATCCGGAATGCCGCTTCACCCGTCAGCTTTCGGCAGGCGAGAACGGCGCCGGATCAGGCGGCACGCGCGTGCTCGGCAAGGATCCGCAGACCGGCCTCGAAGTGTCGGTGCGCTCGGGCCGTTTCGGTCCCTATCTGCAGCTCGGCGAGGGCGGCAACGGCGAGAAGCCCAAACGCGCCAGCCTGCCCAAAGGCGTCGGGCCCGACGAGATTGAGCTTGAGCGGGCGCTGGGTCTGCTGTCGCTGCCGCGCACGGTCGGCAGCCACCCGGAAGACGGCGAGCCGATCCTGGCCGGGGTCGGCCGCTTCGGGCCCTATGTGCAGCACGCAAAGACCTACGCCAATCTTGAAGAGGGCGACGACGTCCTCAATATAGGATTGAACCGCGCGGTCACGCTGATCGCGGAGAAGAAACTCAAACCGTCGAAGGGCCGCCGCTTCGGACCGGCGCCCGGCCGCCCGCTCGGCGAGCATCCCGACAAGGGCGGCGAGGTCGTCGCCAAGAACGGCCGCTACGGCCCCTATGTCAGCCACGATGGCGTCAATGCCACGCTGCCATCCGACAAGACGCTGGAGTCGATCACGCTCGAGGAAGCCGTGGCCCTGATCGATGCCCGCGCGGCAAGCGGTGGCGGCGGCAAGCGCAGGAAAGCCGCCAAACCGGCCAAGGAGCCGAAAGCAAAGACGCCGAAGGCCGCCAAAGAACCGAAGGAACCGAAAACCGAAAAGCCGCGCAAGGCCCCGACCAAAAAGGCCGCGGGCAAGAAGAACGACGTCACCGACAACGGACCGGCTGCCGCCACCAAGCCGCGCACGAAGAAAAAGGCAACGGAGCCTGCTGCGAACTGAGCGCTAGCTGCCGGGCTGAACCGGCTGAAGGTCGAATTGGTCAAGACAAAGAAAAAACTGTCCCCTGCCCTGCCGTCCCGGCAGGACGTGCTTGCATTCATCAACGCCCAGTCGGGAAAGGTCGGTACGCGCGAGATCGCCCGCGCTTTCGGCCTGAAGAACACCGCGCGTGCCGAACTCAAGCGCGTGCTGCGCGACCTCGCCGACGAAGGCAAGATCGAGCGCCGGCGCAACAAGCTGCACAGACCCGGCATCCTGCCCACAATGACGCTTGCCGACATCGTCTCGCGCGACCGCGACGGCGAACTGATCGCGGTGCCGGCGGAATGGGACGAGGAAGAGCACGGCGCAGCGCCCAAAATCCGCATCGCCTCTCCCCGCCGCCTGCGACCGGGCGAGGCCGCTGGCATCGGCGACCGCGTGCTGGTGCGCACCGAACCGTCCGGCGAGGCCGACGATGACGCCGCCTATCGCGGCCGCGTCGTCAAAATCCTCGACCGCGCCAAACACCGTACGCTCGGTATCTTCCGCAGCCTGCCGGGCGGCGGCGGCCGCCTCGTCCCCGTCGACAAGAAGGCGCTTGGCCGCGAACTCGCGATTCCGCCGGGCGCCACGCTCGATGCCGCCGACGGCGAACTCGTTTCCGCCGATGTCGCCAAACAGGGCCGCTACGGCCTCACCGTCGCGCGCGTGAAGGAACGCCTGGGTTCGCTCAAGAACGAACGCGCGGTCAGCCTGATCGCGATCCATGCACACGGCATTCCCCATGTGTTCGGCCGCGAGGCGCTGGCCGAAGCGCAGGCCGCCCGTCCCGCCGACCTTGCCGGCCGCGAGGACTGGCGCTCGCTGCCGCTCGTCACGATCGATCCGGTGGATGCGAAAGACCACGACGACGCGGTTCATGCCGAGCCGGACCGCAATTCCGCCAACCGCGGCGGCCATATCGTCACCGTCACCATCGCCGACGTCTCCCATTACGTCATGCCCGGCTCCGCGCTCGACCGCGAAGCGCTGGAACGCGGCAATTCTGTCTATTTTCCCGACCGCGTCGTGCCGATGCTGCCCGAACGCATCTCCAACGACTTGTGCTCGCTTAAAGTTCAGGAAGATCGCGCCGCGCTCGCGGTGCGCATGGTCATCGGTGCCGATGGCCGCAAGCGCGACCACTCCTTCCATCGCGTGCTGATGCGTTCGGCGGCCAAGCTGCATTATGCGCAGGTCCAGGACGCGATTGACGGGCGGACCGACGAGACGACCGCACCGCTGCTTCGGCCCGTCCTCTCGCCCCTCTATGAGGCCTACCGTGCGGTCAAACGTGTGCGCGACGCGCGCGGTCCGCTCGACCTCGACCTGCCCGAACGCAAGATCCTTCTGCGTCCCGACGGCACGCTCGACCGCGTGGTGACGCCGCAGCGGCTCGACGCCCACCGCCTGATCGAGGAATTCATGATCCTCGCCAATGTGGCGGCCGCCGAGACGCTGGAGCGCGCCAACGTCCCGCTTATCTACCGCGTCCATGACGAGCCCGCGCGCGAACGGGTCGAGGCGCTGCGCGAATTCCTGCAGACGCTCGATATCTCCTTCCCCAAGGGCGGCGTTCTGCGGCCGGAGCACTTCAACACCATCCTCGCGCGCGTGAAGGGCCGCGATGCCGAAAACCTCGTGAGCGAGGTGGTGCTGCGCGCGCAGGCGCAGGCCGAATATGCGAGCGAGAATTACGGCCATTTCGGGCTGGCGCTGCGCCGTTACGCGCACTTCACCTCGCCGATCCGCCGCTATGCCGACCTCGTCGTGCATCGCGCGCTGGTGCGTGCGCTCAAGCTCGGACATGGCGGGCTGCCGGCCGGCATGGATATCGCAACACTCGGCGAAATCGCCGCCCGCATCTCCGCCGCCGAGCGGCGCGCCATGGCGGCCGAGCGCGAGACCGTCGATCGACTGATCGCGCATTACATGGCGGACCAGATCGGAGCCACATTCGAGGGTCGCATCGGCGGCGTGACGCGCGCCGGCCTGTTCGTGAAACTTGACGAGACCGGCGCCGACGGCTTCATCCCGGCCCGGAACATCGGCGACGACTATTTCCAGTATCACGAAGCCGAACACGCGATGATCGGCCGTTCGACCGGCGAGACCTACCGGCTGGGCGACCGCGTGACGGTGCGTCTTGTCGAGGCGGTTCCGGTCGCGGGCGCATTGCGCTTCGAGCTAATATCGACCGGGCGCAAGGAAGCGCCGCGGATGGCAGGTCGCGCCCGCCGGCTGCCCGGGCGCGGCAAACGCGGCGCGCGGGACGAACGCATGTTGCCGCGCAAGCGGCATGGATAGGCAGAAGTGACATGACGACGGTCCGACCGGAGACATCCAGCCCGCCCGAACGCGATACCGTGCGCGCGCTCAGGCGTGGCTTTTGCTGTCGTTGCCCGAATTGCGGGCGTGGCGGGTTGTTCCGCGCCTTTCTGAAGGTGCGCGACTATTGCGAGGTGTGCGGAGAAGAGTTGCATCATCAGCGCGCCGACGACGCACCCGCTTACTTCGTAATCGTCATCGTCGGCCATATTGTGGTGCCGATGACCATGGCCGTCGAACTCGCCTTCACCCCGCCCTATTGGGTCCACGCCGCGCTCTGGATACCGCTGACCATCGCGCTGTCGATCGGATTTCTGCAGCCGATCAAAGGCGCTATTGTCGGCTGGCAATGGGCCCACCACATGCACGGCTTCGATCCGCACGCCGAGAAGGACGATACTCATCTCGTTGCGCCGCAGCCTGCGAATACCCGCCCCAACCCGTGACCAGCTTTCCATCATGTCCGAATTCACGATCCGTCTGACCAAGGCCGAACGCGACCAGTTCTTTCCCAATCGCCGCCCCAAGGACGCCGCGACCCTGATCCTGGTCGATCGCAGCGGCCCCGAGCCGAAAGTCCTGCTCGGCAAGCGGCATGCCCGGCACGCCTTCCTTCCCGGCAAGTTTGTCTTTCCGGGCGGACGCGCGGAGCCGAACGATCGCGCGATGCCGGTCGCGGCCGCGCTCGATAAGGATGTCGAGGCCAAGCTGATGAGCCATGTTGTGCGCCCGAGCGCGGTCAAGGCGCGCGCGTTGGCGCTTGCCGCCATTCGCGAGACGTTCGAGGAGACCGGGCTCCTGCTCGGGGCGCGGCGGCCGGACGAACGCGCCGTGCCCGAAGGACCATGGGCCGACTTCGCCCGTGCAGGTTTCTATCCCGACCTGTCCTGCCTGCATTTCATCGCGCGCGCCATCACCCCACCGCGGCGCCCAAGGCGTTTCGACACCCGCTTCTTTTCGGTGGACGCCTCCGCAATCGCCCATCGCGTCGAAAATATCGTCCACGCCGAAGCCGAACTGGTCGAACTGACCTGGATCCCGATCGCGCAGGCGCGCAGGCTCGACATGCCGACGATCACCGGCGTCGTCCTGGAGGAGCTGGAAGCGCGGGTTGCGGCCGGCTTCGGCCACGACCTGCCGGTTCCCTTCTACCGGATGCCTCGTCGGGAATTCGTTCGCGACCTGCTCTAGGGGTGCCGACGTTTTCTTGACATTCGCGGTTCGGACGCTAGGTTCCGCCGCAACTCACAACATTCCCTTCCGAGGTCCCCATGGCCAAGGCCGTTACGATCAAAGTGAAGCTCGTCTCGAGCGCCGACACCGGCTTCTATTACGTGACGAAGAAGAATTCGCGCACAATGACCGAGAAGCTGAGCAAGAAGAAATACGATCCGATCGCCAAGAAACACGTCGAGTTTCGCGAAGGCAAAATCAAGTAACCGGGAGCCTCGTCCGCGGCTGCTTTCCGGTGGGCGCCCCCAGGTGGGCGCCCATTGCATTTTGTGCGGCCTGCTGTGCGATGAGCGCATGGCCATAAACAACATCATATTTTCGTGAAATAGGTGGCCGGCCGGAAGCGGCATCATGAGGAGGCCACTCGTACCGCTTCCGGACCGGCCGAACCCCACGGACCCAGGAGATGCGGCGGACCTGAGCATTCCGCAGGGTTGTCCAACTAAGAAATAAAACGAAATGGGCCGCCTTATTCCGCGCCCGATCGCCAAATCGCAGCGCCTGCGTGTTACGGCAATCAGGCTAGCGGATACCGTCAGGAAATCAATCTGCAAGTCTTTGATTCAAAGGCCGAGTTTTTCTCAACCTAAACGATTGA
>Ga0226835_1000386_pt1 | contig 55687 bp, 36 predicted proteins | sample LAC_MetaG_1_FD_163627 | JGI IMG/M metagenome (GOLD analysis project Ga0226835, IMG submission 163627) | Anaerobic ammonium oxidizing microbial communities from anammox membrane bioreactor (MBR) in UC Berkley, California, United States -... | ecosystem: Engineered > Bioreactor > Anaerobic >...
ATTGGGAATGTGTGACGCATGAAAAAGATGTAAAACCCAACTCATACGAAATCCTTTTTCACAACCTTTTCAATTGTTCCTGCAACGCGGGGCGGCGTTTGTATTCCAGTTTCAAATCATTCAGATAGGCGTTCCACGCGTCACGTTGATTCAAAACCGCGTATGCTTTTTTCACGCGCTCTAACCATTCGACGGCATGGACGTAATATTTCGTCTGCGTCCGCGCAATCAACTCCAACGCTTGTTTTTTGCTCGCGCGAATCACCCATTCAGGCCGCTGCGCCAGCGCGCCATCCGCCACAATCGCGACGACGGAATAATCCGCCGCGTTTTTGTCCGCCAGCGCCAGCGCTTGATCCCATTTTTCTTCATACAATAACACCTGCGCCAACGCGGACTTGTCCCACGCTTTTTTCAATACGCTCATCACGCGCGGCTGCAAAGTATTCCACTCGCGCGCGCCGAGTTGTTGCAAACGCTTGTAAATGTCGAGCGAAGGTCGTTCGTCGAACGCGGCGAGCCATGCCTCCAATGCGTGCGCGGCGCGGCTTTGCGTTTCTTCCAACGGCGCGAGCCACTGCGCCAACGCGAATTTGTAACCCTGCAATTTCAAACCGCGTTCGCCGATGGCTAACGCTTCGGGAATTTTTTTCAACTCGCGCAATTGCTGCGCCAGCGTCAAGGCGTCGTCTGCAAATTCCAAATGTTCGAGCGCGTAATTCGTTCCTTCCACTACGCGTCCGAGTTCGACAAGTTTGCCCGCATAGCGCGCGTGCTTGCGCGTTTTTTTGCACAGCGCGAGATATTCGTCCGTTTTATTTTGTCGCGCCAGCACATTTAATTTTGCTTCGGTCAAATCAGGAATGTTGTCGCGCACGTAAAATCCTGCGTCGCCAGATTCCTCATCGTCAAATTCATCATCCTCGTCATATTCCTCATCCTCGTACTCGTCGGCGGTGTCATCTTCCGTATCACTCGACGCGATGGGACGCGCGAAATTTGGCGCGGGGCGCGGCGGCACATCACCCCACCCATATTCCGCCGCTTGAAGCGCCAACTCCAAGCCCTCTTCCATGCCATAATCGCTCAACTCGCGTTCCCATTTTTTCAATTGCTTGACGAGTTGCGCGCGTTCGCCCGCGTTTTGCTCCACGCTCAAAATCGCTTCCGCCAGCGGCAATCCGATTTCATTTGCAAAAGCCCCGAGTTCGCCGTTGGAATCGTCCAGATATTCGTAGGCGTGGCTGTCGGTCAATTCCTCCGTCAAAGCGAGTAGAATCGTCAATGCCGTGTCGGGATCATGCGCGTCCAAAAATTTTTGCGCGCTTGCCATAACCTCGCGCAACCCGTCCGCTACGCCGCCCATGCCCCAATATGCTTCCGACGCGCGCAGCCCATCGAGCGAATGTAAAACGTTTCGCACCTGACGCCGATAAATTTCCGCGTCCACCTTTTTCTTGCGTGCGGTTTTATGCGTGGCAGAGGGAACCGGCGCAGCAACCATCGCCGCCACCCAATCGTACAATTCGGGCTCGCGTTCCAACAATTTCAATACCAATGCAGCCAAATCTGCGCGGCTCAAATCCGCCAACAATTCCTGCGCGCTTGGACGCGTCGCAAACAATTTCGGTTTGTGAATGTACGTGAGCAGCAGCGCGATGATGTGTTTGCAATAGCCGCCGAAATCGTATTCGCATGTGCAAGCTGTAGCGCTCACGCCCGCTTCATCTAACGTTACCGAGACGCGATAGTACGGTTCCATTGTGCCTTGACAATGCGCGCGCAAAACATTGTCTTGCCGCGTCGCATTCGAAATCGCGTTGGCGCGATACAATTCCTGCCCGCGCGCAAAACTCTGCGGCGCCGCGCTCGCGCGCACGATTGATTCGGTGAGTGGGGGTAAATTCTTTTTCGGCATACGCTTTGCTTTCCATTCGCGCGCATAAAATTTTTTCCGCGCGCATCCAATTGTGAGGCGACAAAAAAGCGAACGTCGCGATATCCAATGAACGTTCGCTCAACACGAGAGAGGATTATCCAATGCCGCGCTATTCTTCTTCTGCGCCCTCCACACTGACCTCTTGCTCTTCCGCTTTCCGATCCAACATTTGCATCTGCGTGGCGACGACATGCGTGCGATATTGCGTTTCACCTTTATCGTCCGTCCAACGGTCATTTTGCAAACGTCCGCTCACAAACACCAAACGCCCTTTGGTGAGATATTGCTGACACACCTCACCCAGTTTGCCCCACGCGTTCACCTGAAACCAATCCGGTTCTGGCGCGTTGGGACGATTGACGGCGACAGAAAATTGACAGACCGTTTTGCCTGTCGGCGTATAACGCGTTTCGGGGTCGCGTCCCAAATGTCCAATGAGTTCGACGCGGTTCAATGCAGGCATGAGAGACCTCCTTGATGAGTTTGGAAAGGGTTTTTAATCGAGGCGCGCGTACTGTAGCACGCGCGGGAAGAGGTTGTCAAACGCGAATTTCAAGGGGTTTCAAGGGGAGTGTATTTGCTCGTTGCCCCGGCACATCAAGTTCAATGTGTGCTGCGCGGCGCGCGCGTTCCTACCGCAAAGTGTGGCTCTCTGTCAAAAACGCATCAAGCCGATGATTCGTGACGAATCCAACAAAAGATAGAATTTGGAAAGACGCTGGGCAATGAATACGCGAATATTTTAGCATGGCGTACCAAGCGCAGCACGTGCTTGAAAGATCACGAAACTTGGTCGTGTCCCTTTCGAAGCGACGCTTTTGCCTTTCCCGGATCGCGCAAAAGCCAATCGAGTGTTAGAAAGGACGCGACGGGATTCATACCTTGTTCAATCATCAACCGTTCGAGCGTATATCCTTCCACCTCAATCTCGGGTTCAGCGCCTGTCTCCCACCATCGGGTAAACGGGTCCCGCAGTCGGTGATCCAGTTGGGTCAACTGCTGAACAATAAGATCTGCGCCCTTGGCGGGGTAACCATATTCTTGCATCAAACGGGTTTTAATGTTTTCGATATCCATTTCTACTTTCTCCCGACATTGGCGGCAATCAAACCGCCGGTAACGCGTCCCGCAAATGCCCAGGCATCCGCCTCGAGAGGTTGCGCCAGGTACAGTTCTTGCCCGTATTCTTCCGCGCGCAAATAATTACCGGGCATTCGGTTCTCCGCCCACGCATTCACAATATTCTCGTCGTTCACCACACCCGGATTTTGGATGGCGTAATCTTGAAACGCGTGACGTCCTTCGTGAACGATGGTGTCAATAAATTCACTAACAGGCATATCGCTTTGGAGATGTGCGGCATTGAGTTCGATGGCTTGACCATTCCATCCGCCGAACGTGCTGGCATCCATTTCACGCGCGCCGATTATCACAGGAGGCCGCCCTTGAATCCCCGCCATTCGGTCTTCGATGGACTGCAAGACGCCGAGACGTTCGCCCGCGTTCAAGTTCTCCCATACTTCAGGTTGGATCCCCTCGACCTGATTGATTTCGTCCACGGCTTGCTGCACTTGGACATCGGTTTGAATTTCAAAATCGAGCGCGGGATTATCAGAGATGTCGGGCGGCGCTTCGGAAATTTCTTGGGTTTCAGGAACCTCTGTGCCAGCGGTTTGGTCTTGGGCGATATCGTTCATGTTTAGCGCTCGGGTCCGCCGGGGGTCCAACCTGGGGGTGGTTCCTTGTCACCGCGAATGCGGGTACTTGGATCGTCAAGAGGTTGTGTATCGGGCGAGGTTGGTGTTTCAGGGGACTCGCCCATTGGTCGTCCACGCGGCGCAGGGAGGTCTCTTGCATCCGATTCGCCTGCGCGAATCGTGCCGAGCACATACATGGCATCTGCAGCCGGATCGGATGATACAGCATCGGCACTTGAGTCAACGACTTCGGGAATTTCTGGTGACTGTTCCATCACGGTGGTGTCACCACCATCCATAGATTCTGGGACCTCTGGCGATTCCACAATATCACTGGGTGTGTCCGACGGTAAATCGTTCATGTCTTTTTCTCCTGGCGAGTTGCTACCCTTTACCTGAACCAAGCGCCAGCATCATCTCGGGGGTAAAGGATACGACATCCATACTTGGACTCCTTATCGGCTCGCAGTCGCGGATTTGGCTTGCATTCCAACTTGCTGCAAGACCGTTCGCGCGTTGCGTCTTTGTGCTTTGTTATCAAGACCATTCTTGCGCGAATCTTCAAATAAGGTATTTGCTTCATGCGCAAGATAACAATAAAACATGCCTTGCCGTTTCTCAGCGCTGGACTCGTTAAGATATTCATCCAGCAGCGCATGTAATTTGTCAAGCTCTCGGGCGCGGATATCTAAATCGCTCGCTTTTGTTGTCTCGTCAAATTGCGCTTGGAGTTGTTGGTGGATTTTGTCTTTGGCAATGATTTGATTTCGTGTGGCTTGGCCGTATCTACATTCTTGCGTTTCATGCAACGCTCGACAAAACAAACATGTTTGCATCGGCGCAGCCATGAGAAATGCCAGTGTTTGCGGTTCCGCACGCCAGCCAGCATTTTTCATGACGGCGACATTTCGCTCGTTTCCGGCTGCCAGCGAACTTGACCACTTTTCCACTGCCACATCTTCCAATTCTAATTTCGCGCGCTGTTGCTGCATCCAATTATGAATGGCAGCATCGTTTGTTGCGTCGTCGGCGGGTTTGAGGTAGCCCGATTGGTCTCCAAATTCAGGAACTTTGATGTGAACGGGACGCCCGTACGCGTTTCGCACGATTGCAAACCCAGAAGTGAGGGTGCGGGCGTATTCGCGCTGCTGCGCGTCAAGGTTCATGATGCTGCCAAAAAGATCGAAACTCGGCGCGTCTTCGAGCCAGTGCATTAGTTTCAGATAGGTGTTGCCAATTGCGCCTTTGACGAGGAGCGTGGGAATTTGTTCCGCGATGATAATGCCTTCACCGTAGCCGCGCACCTCTGCAAGGATATTGGCAAAATCTTCGCCTGCCGCGCCGCGCGAATCGGCAACAACGCTGCTGCTCGTCCCTGTATCCGCCATCAAACGATGGGCTTCTTCAACGACTGTAATGTGCGGATGCGTCAAAGGGCGCGGATTGCGTTCCACTTCTTCTGCAAAGCGCATGAGCAAAAATCCCATCAAGAGCGATGTATCTTGGACAGAACCGACGCGCCCGAGCTCCATCACCGTCGGTTGATTCAGAATTTTTTGCAGCGACATGGAACGCGGCACATTCACCACATAGCCCGCATTTTCCAAAAGGTCGGCAATCCGAATCACGCTTGCTTGGCGCACGTTGTCTTTGACTTCGCGCCCGTAATCAAGTTTATCCGTAATGTCTTTGATGGTCGCGTAAAAATCGGACATCATTGGATATTCGCGCTGTTCTCCGCCGCGATCCAGAACGGGGTCCCAGCCCTTGTCGCGATAGACGCGCCGCAGCGCTTCGCGATAAATCATCGGCAGCGGATCCTGAAGCGTGAACGCCGCCATGAACACGCGCATCAAGCGCGAGAGATGCGTTTTCAGCAAGACTCCCTCGGGCGCCTCGAACGGATTGAATCGAAACGGCGAGGTACCTTCATCGCCCAATGTGAAAATCACCAAATCCTTCGCGAGTTCTTGAAAACCGAGAAGGTCGCGGTAATCGGGTTTGTCAATCGGGTAGAGGACGAGAAACGGCACGCGATGTTCGAGCCATAACTGCGCGAGGATATTCTTGATGGTGGTGCTTTTGCCGCTGCCGGTCGAACCGCCGATGAGCGTATGGCGCGTGAGGTCCTTGACGGGAATGCGGAATTGCTGCGCGGTGGGATTCCCGCGATGATAGACGACGCCGAGCGAAATTTTTGATGCGCTTTCCGCTTGCGCCAACGCGCTCGCAACATCATTCAAGTTGGCGCGCGCTTGGCGTCGCAATTCCAATTCATCGGCAGGCGCGACAAAGGGTTCGTTTTTGACGAGAACACCCGGCATGTAGCCCGACTCTGGCGGCACGGGCAAGCGAAATGCGCCGTATGCTTCTTCCGCCGACACAAGGTAGCGTAAACGCGCCAGCGGCGGCGAAGCGAGAGTATGACCCCACATTTCTTGGTCAAGATATTCCAGATTGTTGCGCGCCGCGGTCATTTCCTCTTGGTTCGCCGGCTGTGCGGCAACCCATTGCGTCGGATATTTGCGTTCAAGATTACCCATCATTTCCGAACCGAGCGCTTCCGCCAAACCCAGAATATCGCTGCGTTGTCCGACGATTTGCACACGTACCGTCGCCAATTGTTCTCGCTCTTGCATCAATTTTTCATGGACATAAGCGCCGAGCGCGGAACGCGAGCGAATATATTCTTCCGTCACATCGTCATCTTCGGTGGCAGTGCGTTTGAATTGTCCGATGGCGAAACTGACGTTGTGCACTTCTTGATCGTACATGCGCGTGGGGCGCAAACTGACGCCGACGAAACAAGGGTTGGGCTGCGCGGCTAACGCCGTCAGAAAACGCCCCATTGGACTGAACGCGGTACTGGGCACGAATGGATGCGCGATATAGTCGCCTTTGCGCGCCACGCGTCCGAGCGGCGCGGCGCTGGGAATCGGCATTTCTTCGTACTTGCGAATTTCGAGCACATTGGTGGGCTGGATGTCTTGAAAGGGAATGGGCTCGTAATAGCGCCGAAATTCTTGTTCTGATAGAACGGCTTCGAGTGGATAGTTAAAAGGATCTTCGACAGGGAACACACTCGAAAAACGTGCCCAGAGTTTTTGCGCCAAAACCTTTGCCGCGCCCTGTTTTTGCGAAAACACTTTGCCCAAGAAGACGATATCAATCAGGTTCGGCTGTCCCTCAATCGGACGTTCCTCAACCGACTGTCCCTCAATCGGCTGTCCCCCAATCGGATTCTTGGTCGCGATGAAACGCAACTCGAATGTCGCGCGATTTTCGCGTGTGCGCACGAGGTCGTAAATGAAACGTACCTGACGCAGTTGAATCAATTGGATACGTTGATTGCCGGGGCGGACAAAATCATTTGACAGCATCGCGGGCAAGAACGGCAAACGCGCTGCCCAAATCGCATGTTCGCCTTCGACTTGTTTGTACGTGATGCCGCGCGTATTGTCGAAACTGTCTTCTTGTTGGATAGGAACGCGCGGCGTGGTAAAGATGTAGGGCTGGTTCATACTTCATACACTTTGCATATTCAAAAGTATAACATTTTGGCGCAGACTATTTTCAAACGAAGGGAATATCAAACGAATTGGTTTGTCTACTGGATAGCTATTTCGCGCAAAACGCAGAAGAATTCTTCGTTCAACAGACTCTGTTGTTTCGACCAAGACCTGAACGTACAAATCATTCCTTCCCCCTTCAGCAGCAACAAAAGTTCCGCTTTCCGAATCTCGTGTTTGAAATTTGAGCACATAACCACCCGGTCTGGAAGACAGACACGCCAAGACAGATTGCACGCAATTTCCGTATGCGCCGCGCACAAAGAATAGGTACGATACAGCGTAGGTAGCAGGTACCTGTGAAGCCAACTGTCGGGTAAGATTCCACCATTTGAAATTTGATTCTTCCAACATGCGGCGTTCTTCGCCAATGCGTAGCTTTTCCGCATCTGCAATTTGTTTAGCAATAGTCGCTTTTGCCACATCCACACCGCAGTCGGGACAAAATTTCGCAATGGCTTCAATAGTTTTTTCGCAGTTCGGACATTCCCGTCCTAAAGCCGTTCCGCAATTCTTGCAAAAACGCGTGCCAATTGCATTTGCCACACTGCACTTTGGGCAAATCCATGCGTTCACAGCGCTTGCTGCGCCTGTTGCGCCAATAGTTGGATTTGGCATGGGCGGACGCGGCGGCGGTGGAGGCATTACCCCGCGCGGCACATTCAGCATTGCGGTCGGGTCAATCAATCCTGCCGTCACGCCTTTTACGCCAATCGCTTCATCATACACCGCGCGCTTTGCGGGGTCGCTCAACGTCGCGCGAATTTGTTCCAACATTCGCATCGCTTGATTCGCTTGGTCGCGCACCTTGTCGTCGTGATGTGTGACGAGCGCGCGCCATTGATTGTAACGCGCATCTATCGCCGTTTCGATTTCCTTGTCTGTTGCGGTTGGTTGCACTTGAAGCATTTCGTAATAGTTTGCCACGTTATCCTCCGCCTGCGACCGCGCCTAACATGAAAATAAAAATCACAATGACCGCAATAATAAACACGATATAAAGCACGATTCCCAACACGACGAGCAAAATGCCGAGTCCCAAAGGCGATACGATCGCTACAACACGGTCAAAGATGCCGCCTTGGCTTCCACCGAGAAACGTGTAGTACAGAATCGGGCCACCGATGCCAAGCGCCAAACCGATGACTGCCGCAAACCACACGCTATTTATGCCTGACCGCCAACTGAGTTCGTAGATAAATCCTCCGAGCCCGAGGTACTCGACTGCAATCAGCGCTGCAATTACCGCGCCAATACCGGTAAAAGGCAGCGTCGAGAGAATCAAATTGTTCTTTTGCTTGAAAGCATTCTCGTTCAACGCGCGCGCCTGTTCCCATTCGGGTCGCGCTTGGTTCCAAATAGGCGTCGGCGTGGTTTTACGCTTGGCTTTGCCCAGCCCATGAAAAGAAGTCAATTCTACCAGCGCGATGCGGTATTTTTTTTGCTGAAGCAACAGCTGAATGTTGCCAAGTTGATCTGCAATCGTTTGTTGCACGCGCCCCTCTTCGGCTTGGCGCGCGAGAATTGCTTGCTTTTCGCGTTCTTCTTGTTCTTGGCGCTCTTTGAGTTCACGCGCTTGGCGGTCCAATTCCTGTTTCTTTAGAAACTCGGTGGGATTTTCGCCGCACTGCGGACAAAAACTTGCGCGTATATCCATGATTGTGCCGCAATTCGGACATCTCTGCCCAATCACATTGCCGCACGTCTGGCAGTGAATATTTCCTTTTTCGTTTTGCGTGTTGCACTTGTCGCACAGCCATAGAGTCCCCGCGCGTGCAAATGGTGGGCGTAATCCTCTTGGGGGCGGGGGTGGTGGCGTGCCAATTGGGTACTTTTGCGGGGCATTCGGATCCACTAGTTCGCCCGTCGCGGAGGCAAGCCCGATTTCCTTGTCATACGCGGCGCGCTGATTTGGGTTAGTCAGCGTCACGCGGATTTTTTCCAAGAGCTGGAGCTCTTGCTGCGCCTCGATTTGCTTGGCGGGGTCGTGGTGATTCACCAGCCGCCGCCAATGATCATATCGTTTGTCGAACGCCGCCACGATTTCGGTATCGCTGACATTGGGTTCAATCCCCAAAATCTCGTAAAAGGTGGCCATGATGCATATTCCTCACGCCCTTTCCGTTTTTCGCAAAGCGAGTTGGTCAAATTGCTGCTGCAAATGGTTGCGCTCCGCCGCGGCCGCGTTGAGCGATGCTTGCGCGTTTTCGATGTCGGTCTTTTTCTTGGAAGAAAAACCTTGTACTGAAACAAACGCTCCAATAGTAACTAGAGCGGTGGGCAAGATACAGAACAATGCGGTGCCTATGGCGCTGGACGCTCCGTTATACCCTTGTGCGGCAGATGCCGTTATAAAGCAAGCTATTACCAGTCCTATAATTCCAATTACTGTCCAAGTCATCGCTTTGCTGGTCCGTCCTTTCGCCTCGTTCAATTGACTGAAGGCATGCGAAACGCGCGAACTGGCGGACGAAATTTCGGATTTCAAATTGGCGCGTTGTGCGGCGACATCATAGTTGTAGCCGCAGTTGCCGCAGAATCCCGTTGCAACAAGCGAAGTTTCTTGACCGCATTCGGGACAAGCGCGCACCAATTGTGTACCACAATTGAAGCAAAAGCGTGTGTTGGGCGGATTCTCTTTCGCGCATTTGGGACAGGTCCACAACGCGGGCTGAGTGGGCAAGACAGACGCGGGCTGCGCGGCGCCGGGCATTGGTCGCGGGGCAGGCGGCGTCATCGTCACGCTCGGCATGTTGAGAATTGCGGTTGGGTCGGCAAGCCCACCGACGGAACGCAAACCAATGCCCTCATCATACGCCGCGCGTTTGGCGGGATCGCTCAATGTCGCGCGAATTTGTTCAAGCAGCTGAAGAGCTTGATTTGCCTGATTCACAACATTCGGGTCGTGATGCGTGACCAGACGACGCCACTGTTCGTACTGTGTGTCAAACGCGCTGGAAATTTCCTGTGCGCTGGCAGAAGGAGAGACTTTTAATAGTTCGTAATAGTTTGCCATGAGATTCCTCCGTGTGATGCTAGGTAGGTGGTAAATAGGAAAACAAGGAAACAAGTAGATAGGTTCTCTTACTTGTCTACCTGTTTTCCTGTTTCCCCTTATCTCTACTTGTTCTTTGGAAAACGAAAATTCCTTTGGGTCGAAACACTCAAAGCGGTGAACCAATCGCCGCGGCTTATGGCGTCGTTGTACCATTGGTCATAGATGTTCTTGAGCAATGCAATGAGCTGCGGGTCGTCAGGAAAACGCGCGAGCGCGTTTTCGATGATATTCACCGCGTTTTGAAATTTACTTTGCTGCGCGAATTGCGTCGCCAAACTCACTTGCGCTTGTTTCAAAAGCGCGAGCGCGTTCGCGTCGTTTGGCGCGGTCATCAAGATTTTTTGCAATTCCCCAATCGCTTGCTCCCATTTGCCCTGGCTGGTGTATTGAAGCGCTAAACTATAACGCGCTTGGTCAAGCAACTTGTTCGCGCGCGCTTCATTTGGCGCGAGAAACAAGATTTTTTGTAGCTCTAAAATTGCCTGTTCCCATTGATTTTGCTGCATGTACAATTCTGCCTGACGATACCGCGCTTGGCGTAGTATTTCGATTGCGCGCGTATCGTTTGGGATACTCTGCAAAATCGCGTTCATTTCTTGTATCGCGTTTTGAGGTTGTCCAAGCGTAATTTGCTGTTCAGCATAACCGTAGCGAGCTTGCATCCACAAGGCATTTACATCAAGATATTTAGGTTCCTCCTGGCGCAGCGCGCCAAATTCCTCGCGCGCGCATGTGAAATTTTTCTGCGCCAGACAAAGCTTGCCGCGTTCGTATGTTGCGGCGAGTCGCTCGCGGCGCAATTGTTGCTGGTACGAATTCCACGCGGCGAAACCCGCAATAAGAACTAATACTGCCAGGGCAATCCCAAACGCCAGAATGATTTGAATCCAAAGTCTGCGCATCCCTGCACGAGTTTCTTGGCGGACTTGTTCGTTTGTACTGGCTTGCAATCGCTTGCGCTGTTCTGATACAGTTTCTTGTTTTTGTTTTTGGAACTGGGGCTGAGCGCTTTCGAATGCGTCCAAATGAATGCCACAGCTCTCACAAACCGTCGCATTTGAATAATTGTGCGCGCCGCAATTTGGACACGCACGGGTTAATGGCGCAATAGCTGGCTCAGACATGCTCACCGTCCACTCATGAAGATCAGAAAACCGCCCAGCGCGCAAACTCCAATGCACAAACCTAATATGAACGCGTAAAAGGTGATGCCAAACACGCGGTTCTTGCCGTGGACCTGCTCCTGTTTTTGAATACGCGTATCGGTAGCCATGCGTTCCGCCTCAATTTGATTTTTGCGCGCTTCAGCTTGCATAAAGCGCTGTTGGTCGTACTCTGCAACAACGGTACCGCAGCGAGAACAAACCCGTTCATCACCCAAGACCGGGTTGCCGCATTTCGGACACGGGCGAGAGATTTGCGCGCCACAATGCGCGCATATCGTCGCCTGCACCGGGTTCGGCATGGCACAATTCGGACAGGAGCGTTCCTGAAGGGTACGCGCACTCCCGGAAACGGGCTGCAATGATTGTATCGAATTTCCAAGCGCCAAGGCCGTGCTGGGATTTGGCGCGCGTCCGCGGTCGTATGCAGCTCGCTGCGTCGGATCGCTCAAAGTTGTAAATGCTTGTTCAAGCATTTGCAGCGCCGGCGCAAGCTGCGTCTCATCATCGCCTGCCGCAGCCAAAAGCCGCGCGCGTTCGCGATGATATGCAGCTTGGATTTGCTCCTGACTGGCGTCCGATGCAATGTTCAAGGTCTGATAATAGTCTGCCATTTTGACCTCTGCGCATTATCCAAAAAACGATTTTGCCTCGCGCGCGATTTCGACCAGATATTGTCCCGTCCAGCGGCGCAGCAAGGTGGATTGAAAGGATGTCTCTTCGCCGTCCAGTTCTACCGTGACGACGGGTGCGGCGCGCGGATAACCCACCGGACATTCAAGGTAGAGTGTGAGTTCACCGCCGGAAGTGCGCGGCATGGTCACGCGGACGAGATACGAACCATCATCGGCAAGCTTGGTTTCCACTTGCGCGCCAGCAACGCCTTTTAGAAAACCGATTTCCTCGCGCATGCGCGAATGTAAATCTCCGCCGCTTGGCGCGCCTGCACCCAACTGAGGTTGCCCTTGCGGTGGATTGGACATTCCGGGCGTAAGCGATGGAAACCCACCAAGTCCGCCCATCATTCCAAATGGGTTGTTGGTTTGCGGCGTATTCGTCGGCTGATTCAAAAATCCTGCCGGGTCGAACAATCCCTTGTCCACCATTTCTTTGATGATTGCGCCGTGCTGTTGAATCAACTGTTGCGCTACCTCCGGACGGTGCAGCAGAATCCACTCCCACGTCACGCGCGAATTTTGCGTCATATAGGCATCGGTTTTCCATTGTTCCAGAGTTTGCAGCCGTTCCATTTCCATACGCGCTAGCGCATCACTTCCGGCGTCCGTCGCCTTGATACTCGTCACCAACACCTGCAATATTTCAATTCCTATCGTATCGGGCAGACGCATCGCATGTAACCGGCGCAATGTCGTCTGTGCAATCCCTTCGCCTTGACGCCGGATTTCGTCCACCGTCGCATCCACCACTGCGCCACGCATGGCTTGCAGCACGCGGTCATACAAACTCGTAAGCGGGCGATTGATTTCCAATGCGACGCGCCGCGCGTCCATGACACGGTATTCGACTGAAACGTCGAGATTGATTTCGACAGGCACTGGCTGTGCAATGGTAAATTCGCGTAAGGTGGAAACCGATAAAGTATTGACGCGCGTGTTCACTTGAATGACTTGCAACCCGCGTGCAGAGGGATATTTTGAAAGGTTATAAGTCCCCGCGGCTAGGGTTTCAGAATATGCTCCACCAGCGACCATCACGGCAACCCATCCCTCCATCACTTCATACATCTTGCCGAAAAAAGGTATCGGCAATCCTTTTTCCAGCACGAGAGGCGGGCGAACAATTTCTGAATCGTTGATAAGATGGCGATTGTTGGACATTATTTACTCCTGTTACGCGCCGAAAGCGCGGCGGAGAAATGGCTCAAGGAATTAGCCCCGCGCCCGCGCAAGCGTATAGCAACATTTTCAAAAACTTGCCGATAAAGGTCGCGCCGAGAAAAATCAAAACATTCATGCGCGCGATGCCCGCCGCAAGCCCCACCAAATCAAAAAGAGGCAGCGGCAGAAATGCAAAGACCAAAACTGTCACAAAGCCATTGCGCGCCATCCATGTTTGCACGCGCTGCCCAAAAGGACGCTGCTCCACCAATCCTCGTCCTGAAATTCCGAGCAGGTATCCCATCAATTCTCCAACGGTTGCGCCAATCCCTCCCGCCAGCGCGACCCAAAATGGTTCGTACACCGCGCCAAATGCAAACACGATAGCGGAACTTGGGGCGGGCAGTAGCACAGTGGCATTTGCAGCGGCGCAGGCAACCGCAATTCCGAGATAACCAAAGCGCGCGCCTTCCAACAGGGGTTGGCGAAATAGGGTTACAAAAATAATGAACGCTGCCGCCGCCAGCATTGAGAACAATTGTCTCCAACCCCATTGCATCACCATTCACCTATTCTACTTTTTGCGCGTTGTGCCATTTCGATTTCGCTGATTTTTGCGCGACGCTCATGCCCACTTGATAGCTCACTTCGGTCGTCGCCTCTTTGCCCGTTTCGATGTCGAGCGCGGTAATGTTGACGACGCCATTTTTATCGCAAGACATCGTGACGCGAATTTTGCGTCCGGCGGGACGGTCCGGCGGCAATCCGCTGAGGGTGAACTCGCCAATTGGATTCACCATCGCAATGTCCGAGAATTCGCCTTGATAGACCTTGACACGAATAGCAGTTTGTCCGGACAGTGAAGTAATAAATTCTTTCGAGACTTGCGTCGGAATTGGGCTGTTGCGCGGGATGAGAATGGAATTGATTTTCTCTTGGGTCCCGGGACGCACGGCTTCGATGCCAAAACTGTGCGAAGTTACATCCGTAATGACCAAATCGCCCGTTTTTTCCTTGACGCGCTGAGGGACTATTTCGGGCTTGAGTTCGGCGAATATTTTGGCAGCCATGATTGCGGCGCCAAGTCCGACAGCTTCATCGGGATTCACCGAAACGTCAGGTTCTTTGCCAAAGTAATTTTGCAAGAGGGCGCGCACGGCAGGTACGCGCGTCGAGCCGCCAATCAAAAGAATGCGGTCAATTTGCGCAGGTTCGCATTTTGCGGCTTTGAGCGCGCTGCGGACAATCGTCAGTGTCGTATCCAGTTTGGGCTTGATGAGCTCTTGAAATTGTTCGCGCTGCACTTCGATGCGCGTGGTTTTGCCGTCGCCGCGCAGCATGAGCATCGCTTTGGGACGCGCGGAAAGTTCGCGTTTGGCTTTTTCCGCAGTGGCGCGTAGTTCGCTCGCGACAAAGGGGTCGAGCGTGGGATCGTTGCCATGTTCGCGCGTGAAATGGTCTGCCACGTATTTCATCAAGAGATCGTCAAAATCTTTGCCACCAAGGTTATGGTCGCCGTCGGTTGCAAGGACTCGGACATTTTTGCCATCAACACGCATAATGGTCACATCGAGTGTGCCACCCCCAAGGTCGTACACCAACGCCGTTTCCGGCTTTTGAATCTTGTCAATGCCAAACGCGATGCCTGCGGCGGTCGGCTCATTGAGCAGCTCTAAAACCTGGAAACCTGCCAATTCACCCGCGCTCTTGGTCATACGCCGCCGTGCGTCGTCAAAATAGGCAGGTACGGTGATGACGGCAAACGGCAAGTCGCGCCCCAGCTGCTGCTCGGCATCTTGCTTTAGTTTTTTAAGAATATGCGCGGAAACATCCACCGGCGTCTGGCGTTCACCCTTGTAGGTGTAATACCATGCGCCGTTGCCCATCTGCCGTTTGATGAATGTGACAACGCGTTCCGGGTGCGTCACCATCGCGTCCTTGGCGATTTGTCCGACGACGATGCTGTCTTGGTCGAAAAAGACAGCCGAAGGCGTAAGCCGTTCGCCTTCTGCGTTCGGGACAATATGCGGTTGACCATGCTTGTCAACAATCGCGAGTGTAGAGTAGGTGGTGCCGAGGTCTATGCCAACGGCGGAGAGTTCGCGCAATGCTTGTTCCTGCATTCATAACCTCAGATGTGTTTCGGTTTCCAAACAATTACTCGCTGACGTTACGCACTATTCCTACAAAACCGGACCTTTGACAGGATTTACAAGATTAACAGGATGGACAAAATAATCCTGTTAATTGCGATGTAATCATCGCCTTAATCCTGTCGGAAGGCATTTTTCGCTGGGTAACATGAGTTACTCACAAGAGCTCCCTCTGCAACTTTACTGAAGTGGGTTTATTCCAGACGCAACGAAATCGAACCAAAAACTTTCCCGCGTCATGCACCATCTGCCCCGTTCGTGTCGTGTGGTTGCGGTAAAATCCAAATTCTTTTTCAAGTTGAGCGCAATTTTGAACTTGAGGAGTACTTGCAGCCAATCCGGCAAGCGGTCCATTATCTCTCTTGGGATTTGGTCTAACCCGATAGGTCCGATTTGACCGCGCGCTTGGGCTTTCACTCGGACCATCACTTGTGCGCCGTTTTGTCCTTCGACCGCAAAATACTGATTCGAGAGAAAATCGGTGGGCAATAGAGGTAGTGCCATGCTTTCACACAGGAATGCGAGCGCCTCGTCTCTTTTGTTCTCGTTCAGCGCGTTGAAAAAACCGGCGACGATGACGGTTGGTTTGAAAATTTGGTCAACGACTTCTTGGGCGGAATTGCGCGTGAGGCACCATTTGCCGTCCTCGCGCTTGGTTTCCATTTCCAGGTCAATTTGCTCGCGGATGGAATAGCCCCACGCGTCAAACTGGGTCTTTGCTTTCACGCGTCCATGCGCGATGGTGTCGTCGTTATCTCGAGGTGTATAGCTAATATCCGCAAGGAACTTGGTCAATGGCACGCTGACCAAGTCGAAATTCTCGCAGACATAGCTCCGCGCCGCGCCATACTTGCCGTCGTCAAGCGCGCGCAAGAAACCCAACACGGTAGTCTCTGGAGAAGGGAATAGCAACGGAATGACAAAAACATAAATCAGTACTGCCACAATGATTGTGGCGAGCAAGATAATTCCGGCGGCAAGGATGATTCGGCTAGACATTTGCGCTATTGCTCATTTGCGGATGACGCGTATTTGCGTCATCAACTGAACTCCTTGCGGCAGAGGTTCTACCCCCTTGAACTCTGGGCCTGACTGGGCAAAATACGCGCGCATAGCGGCGCTGCCTTGTCGGTCTGCCAACGCCGCAATCAGCACGAACCCTCTCCCAATATCAACTGGGTCATCTAAACCTACGTATGCGCTTGCGCTCCAATTCCCGTCACTTGAAATGACGACCGGTCCTTTTTGAGGATAGTAACTCGTCACACCTTCCGAGACGACGAGCAACCACAGCTCTTTTCCACTCGGGATTTGACAGCTCGTCCCTTGAACAGTCACCAAGCGAAGTATTTTGTCTCCATCTGCTGGTGAGGTGATGTTGACTCGAGTTGATGACAACGGCGGACAAGGTGAAACAAGGATTGGACTCAACAAAAAGTGTCCCAAGAGTACGCCGACAACTCCGCCAACTCCCGCTTGCAGAAATGTCGACCATGGTCCTCTGGCGCTGCCCCCTGTTGGAGTACCTCCTCTTGTCTTGATCGCCGGAATAATCACTTGGAGCATCAGAGGAGAAATAACCGCGCCACAAAGTCCGGTGATAGCGGCTACAATAATTTGTGTATCCATCTCAGGTTCTCCTGATTCTGTATTTTGCGTCCAAGAAATTTTGTGGCTCACTCGTCAGTCGCAACATTCTGGCGTCGGAGTGGGCGGACCGGATTGACAAATGGTCGAAAGAGTACTCTGATTGTCAACAAGACAAAAATTTATGGGTTCGAGGGGACGATTCGCGATTACTCTGACAACTCCGTTCGGCGCTCCATCATGTTTTTTGAGTTTGGCATTCCAAGCGTGACTCCCGATTGGAAGGTCAACGCAAGTCTGCCCGCCGCGCTCGGGTGGCGGAACAGGATGGACCTTCCCCAGAATCGAGAATTCAACCGGTTCGGTTCCGCCAACATAGTTGATGATCTGCAATCCGACACGGTCTTGACTGGGCTTACCCGCGCAGTTTCGCGCGACAAAAAGAGTCGGCGTCAATGATTGCGGTGTATCTTGCGCGCTCACAGGTAGAGATGTGGATGCTCGTGGTGTGTATGTCGAGCGCGGAGGTGATGTCGGAGTGCGCGAATGAAATAGAAAGGGTGTTGGTGGCTGGGTAATGACGGTTGTTGGCAATGGAATCGTACTCGGCGCGACGGTGTCTGCAGGTGTCGCCGTCTCGACGACCAGCGTTTCGGAACCAGAACACCCTGCCAATACGCAAATTAAACTGATTACAAGCAGCCGCAGGTTCATGCTCGACATACTATCCAGCCCCTCATCCCCTGCCCCTCTCCCAAAGGGCGAGGGGAGATAAAGATATCCAATGCGCCCGAGGGCGATATCGCCGTCTCTTCCAAAGGTAGGGGCGCACCCTTGTGGTCACCCCAAAGCGGGTAGGCACAAGGCACTGCCCCTACAAAAATCGAATCTGACATTGCCAAAATCGTTAGCCGGGAAATTCGTTGGGCATAACCCACCCTTCAACAATAATCGTCAATAGCCCTCCGCCATCCCACTGCACCTCCTTTATTTTGGCTGGCACCGCAGCGCCCCCGCTGGATGTGACGCCAATGCGATTCTCTCGCCCGGCGGGCCAGTACAAAGGCGCGCCCCTACGGATTGTCAAATCCTGGCGGTCAGAACTGTTGATAATCGCTCTGATTTCGATATAAATTCTGCCAGTAGTCGGGTCCTGCTTGCTGCGTTCCAGCCTGAACACGATTCTTTTTCCGCGTTCCAGGACAGCAGAGATGCCTTGCTCCTCGCTCGGGCCTGAATAAAGCGTAAAATCATTGGCTAATTCAATTTCTTGAAATAGACTCGTCGTGGGCGACGGCAAGCGCGTGGCGACTGGTGTGTTGGTAATCGTCCGCGTCGGGGTTCTCGTTCTGGTTCGCGTCGTGCTTGGGCGCGGCGTCGAGGTAGAACGGCGCGTGCTAGTTGCAGTGGGATTTGGGGGCTGATTCGTCGCGTTGGCAGCCACGGGAATAATCAGCACCTGTCCCGAATAAATTTGGTCGGGATTCGTGATGCCATTCGCCTGAGCGATTTCCTCAACGGTCAGTCCAAAGGCAACCGCGATGCTAAAGAGCGTATCACCCGGCTGCACGGTATACGTTGTGGGCGTAGGCGATACTTTGAGACGCGTGGGAACGTTCGTGATTGCGGAGACCGCGAGCGGCGTCGTGAACGCCACGCCTGTCACCTCCGGCGTGCCTAATACAATCGTTTCCACCTCGATTGGCTCTTGGGAGATGGCGCACGCAGAAAGCAGACTAATTCCCAAGAAGATCAAAATGAGCTGTGTTCGCATGGGCATATGTCCTCAAGACCTGCATCCACTTTCAACACTCAATTGGGTAAATCCGATTCAGCAATCCAACCTTCAACAACTATGCGAGAGTCTGCGTCGTCAATTTCAATTTGCTGAATCACGAGTTCACTTGTTCCACCTCCACTGGGTACGTTTCCGACTTCCGCCCCACTAGGCCAATAGAGAGTAGCCCCTTTCGGAACTCTACTTCGATCTACAATCACATCCCGTTTTACATAGAGTTTGATTCTCACCTTTACTCGCATACTACTCGGATCTTTTTCGAGATTCATAATGCTGATTGTCTTTGCCTTTAGGAATTTTGCCCATGCTGTTGCGCCTAGTGCAGAATCGGAAAACACAGTAACTTCTCTGTCAGAAGGTAATGTTATGTCACCAAACTTGGGTCCCACAGTTGGCGGCACACCGGTTGGAGCAGTTTTTGTCGTCGTAGGTGCTGGTTTGGTAGGCGGTGGTGGTTGTTTGACATTCTTGAACACGGCACCTTCGAATATAGGATCCACTACTCGCACGGAGGATTCGATGACTCCATCCTTGTGGATCCATGTCCCAACCCCGAAAGGCGTGATTTCTTTTGTGACATAGCCCTCAAGTGGCTTTTGCTCGAGCTTGTAAAACGCCTGTTCCAGCACCCCGCGCCATTCAATCTTGAACGCTCCGCTTTCGTCGGTTTGGACGGGCTCTCCAAACGGTTTCCAATCTTCTTTTTCTTCCGCCTTCCACGACAATGAAACGGTTGTTTTCAAGCCATTGTCTTGTTCATCAATAACCTTGCCCGAAAAAGTGCGGCGGATTTCGAGATAAAAGAAGTTGCCGCCAAACTCTTGACTCGCATCGGGCAGTTCGGGACTAATCAGCTGCTTGTCCTCGCCTATTTCCCAACCTTGGACATGCTCGGCTTTTGCAACTACATTCCATAAATCTCCGGGGTCGGCTTGAATGCAAACACGAATGGGGGCTGACGATTCGTATTCCAGTTTGTAATTTCCAGCCGCGTCTGATGTGGCTATATTCAGGTCTGGCTCGGAACACTGTTGCCCGTCGAACTTTTTGAGATGAACAGTGATATTCTCGATACCTTCTTCCGTATCTTTGTTCTTGTAGACATGTCCCGAAAAGACCCACTTGACGACGGTGGGAGGGGGAGGAGCTGGGGGTGGAGTTGGCTCTGCGGGCACGGGTGTTGGCGGCACAGGAGTTGGCGCGGGTTGTGTTGGAGGTGGCATGGGAGTTGATGCTTGGTTATGAACGATAGTCGCAAGTTCAGCAACGCGCAGGTTTATTTGCTCAAGTTCGTTTAGAATACGATCGTTTGCTCTTTTATAGCTCGGGAGAATAATGCTCATTGCTACAATCCCACCCAACGCCAAAAGCAAGGCGATGATGGCGACGATTGCCCATTTCTCGTTCATCAAGCGCGCCGAAACGGCAGGCGGTCTTGCTTCAGATGTTGGACCCACCTTTGCCAAAAAGGATAAGTCAAGCTCGCCGACTGCCCCAAGCTCTTTGAGCAGCTTTTTGATATTCTCTTGGTTATCCTTTGTTGGTTTTTGTCCCGCAAGTCTTTGTAATTCCGTCAACTTGGTTTGACGTTCATCACTAGTCACAGATACCTCCCACCAGCAATGGGCTATGATTATTGCGGTAAAGTTGCGCGCTTGTTCAATGTGAGAACCAAATTTTCCAGAAGCATGAATAGATTGGTCCCGTCAGAATCGTTCCATAGCGGTTTCTGGAAAAAACTGTCTTGGACATTTTGAACGTTTTTTGCGATCTCTTCCCAGTATTTGGCTGACACATTATTGGGAGTGTTGCCGAGTAATTTGTTGGTATTGGCTATGTTGCGCCTCAGAATTTCTTTACCCTGTTTGTCTCGCTTGATATTTCCCCACTCGCTGGCGCAGCGCTCGAGTTCGCCGCAGGATTTTTGAATGGCGCGCATGCCCGTCAATTTGGCTTGGTCAGATTGAAGATACAGCCCTCGGGTCGCGTTTTGCTCCATCGCCGCGAGTTTTTCGTTTGCCCGTTCTCGGTTGGCGGGAACGGCTATGAGACTTTGCCATTCCTGTGCGTCTTTTTGCCACTGTTCTTGCTTTGTTTTTTGCTCTCGAGTCCATGTTTCCTTTTGCTTGTTCCACTCTGTCACATCAGCGTCCTGCTGCCTCTCTATGTCATCTACTCGTTGTTCAATTAGGCCGTCTTGCCGAGCTTGAATCGCGCTGGTGATTTCGGCAATGGCTTGGTCAAGATTTCCTGCTTGATAAAATTCTTGTGCGCGCGTGGATGCTGCGCTTGCCTTTTGGAATTGGTTTTCGGCAAACCACTCGCGGCGCATCTTGCGCCATTCGTCGAGCGTTTCATCGTGGCGCGTCGTTCCCCGTTCCCGCAATTCGATAGCGCGGTCCATTGCGAGAATGGCTTGTTCGAGCTCCTTTTTGTCGTAAAGTTGCTTTGCCAGCGCAAACTGTTCGAGACTCGCGAGACGGTCGCTTCGCGATTGCTCCCATGCCACCCTGAGCGCGTTGTCTTGAATTTCGACGGCGGGCCACAAGCGGGCGGCTTGCTCAAGTTCTTGAAGCGCCGCGTCCTTGTCCTGAGTTTGCCATTTGGTTTCCGCGGCACGCACATGCGTATCCGCAGACCGCTGCAACAATTTCTCAAAATTGTCCGGTCGCCTTTCCTCTGGCAATTTTGCGCGCAATTCGACAAGACGTTTCAAATCGGGTTCAACGCTCTTGTCGCCGCGATTCGACGCGTCTACCAAGCGCTCTTCAGCGAGCAAAAGATATTTGGCTGCCAAGCCATAGTCGGGTTTGAGTGCCGCTGCGAGAGGCGTTTGTATTGACGGACTATTGACGCCGTAAAACGAACCCGAGATTGAGAAAGGGTCTCGGCTGCCTGACGACGCGATAGGAGGAGGATTTGGTTTGGGTTCCAAAATTTTTGCCGCTTGATTCAGCCAAAAGCTCGCAGTCGAGATTTGGTTCCTGTAGGCATTGCTAATTTCAATCTGCAAGGTATTTGTGTGATTCACGAATTCACTGCTATTACTCTTGTTGGCAATGTCGCGCGCGTCGTTCAATAGTTTTTGGGCTTGGTCTGGATTTCCCAGACTCAGTTCACGCTTTATCTTGGCTTCGGCTTGGGTGAACTCGGCATCCCACTTGCTCTTGAGTTGTTTCCGCAGAGTTTCGATGCGCTCGGACAGAGACGGCGGAATATCTTGAGGCGCGGTTCGAGAAAACTCGTCAATCTCGTTTTGGATTTCAGCAAGGATTGCAACTCCGCCTGCGCTTTGTGTCTTGAGCTTGAGCGAATTTAATCTGTCCTCCACTTTGATCCAGCGGTTCAACTTCTCAGTCCAAGTCTCCAGCGGAGTGCCATCCAGCAGCACTTGTTTTTTACGCGCGTCGTTCAAGATTATCTGTGCGGTTGCGAAATCAGTTTCTCGCGCCTTGGCGAATTGCTGCGCCAAGCTTTGCTGCGCAGCAATGCGTTCTTCCAATGCCTTGATGCGAGCATCGCTGTCACCCAGCCCTTTCGGATAGGTGAGATTTAATTTGGTAACGAGCTCTATCTCGCTGGCGTCAAAAACATACGCGCGCAACCCTTCCAGTTTTCCTTTGGCGGACATCAGATCCTTGTATGCGGCGACGTCATCAACCAACTTGTTTGCTTCTTTGAGTTCATTCTGCGCGCCCATTAAGCGTGCTTGCCATTCATCCCGCACCTGTTTGCCAAAGGCATCATCCGGAAAAGCGGTCAATAGCTCTGCAAGTCGTGTCAACTCCAGTATCGCCGTTGCCTTGTCCAATGCTTGTTCTTGCATCTCCGTACTCCTCGCTGTTGCCAGCATCTGTCGTGTTTTCAGTTGGCGCGCCTTTGCAACGCATTGATTGGCGGAACCATTTTGCGCGTGCAGCAGGAATCCGCGTCTAATCCTGTCGCATTTTTCTGCGTCTTGCAGAGCATCTGCTGTTTTTGGAATCGCAGTGGCTTCCTGAAACGGAAATTGTGCGGACACACTTTTGACCTGCTCAAGCGCTTGGTCCGGATCCTCGGCTAAGAATTCAAGCAGGTTCTGATAGGGAATTTCTTGCCAATTCGTTTTCGCTTTGTCATAAAACTTGCGCGCCGCGTCGAATTCTCCATTCGCAAGGGCGCGCCGTCCTTGACGCAATTCATAGTACAAGTTTGCCTCGGCATACAGAGGGCGCATGGCTTGGGCAAGCATCATTCCTTCGGCGCTGGGCTTGGTGGCGGCGTCGAGAATCTCGAGCGCGTTCTCGATTTTAGCTTCATCGTCCATGTCCGCTAACGCGCTCGTCACCAAGATAGTGCCGCGCCGACGTTCTTCTTCGGATTTGGGAAAAGGACGCGAATCGCCGAGCATCGCGTTGACCACGCGCTGCCACAGCTGTTTGTGTGGATATTCGGTGAGCGCGTTCAGACAAGCGCGCGCCATCAGACGATAGCGGTTCAATTGAAGCGCGATGGTCTGGTCGGCATCCGCCATGGCTTGGTCGTCCGCCGAACTCGCGCCGAGCATTTCCAGCGCTTCTTGGTAGCGTCCCGTTTCGATAGCCAAGCGCGAGTCCTGAACGAGTTTTTCCCAGCGCCCTTTGAACTGTGCATACAGCTCCCCATAGCGCTCTTCCAGACCTTCGATGATAATTCCATCAGCTAACGCACGACGGCGCGCCAAATCGAGGTCGAACAAAACCTCTATATCCGCTTTCCGCCGCGTTTGGGCAAGGGCAGTCGGTGTTTTTCCCCAGCGTTTGTTCAGAGCATCCAGCGCCTTCAAGACCTGATTCGCCGTCGTATATCGTGTGCGGGGATTGGGATGAACCAAGCGCAAGAGAATATGACGCGCGCCTTCACTCAACGCATCCCAATCTGTCTTGGCTTGTCCCGACAAACGTGTGACCACATACTTGGCATTTTTCTTGTCCGTCGTTTGAAGTTGGATGCCAAACAAAAAGGCAAAGGACAAACAGCCGAAATAAAAAGTATCGAATTTTTGCCCGTGCGGCGCCGCGTTGTTGGCAAACGGCTGGACATATTTGATGGCTGACTCGAGCCAAGCGCGCTCGCGCTCGAGCATGTTCGCCGCGCGCTCAGTTTCGACGGGGACCAAATCGTCGAGCAAGTCATTTCCGTTCTGTTCGTTCGGCTGACGGATTGCGCGCAAGCGGCGGCGCAAGCGCAGCTGGCGCGTCCTTTCGCGTAAACCATCCGCGCTCGGATTGGCGAGCAAACCGGCGCGCAATCCCACTCGAACGAATTCTTCTTCTTCTGGGTCCACCGCAATTCTCAAGCGCGTTTCTGCTTGCGCCGCAAGTTGGCGCGGTGTTTCAACGCGATATGCCAACTCTTGACATTGCTTGGCGAGCTCATAAGGGTTCTCCGCTTGAAACCGCAACAAATCGCGATAAGGGATTTGATGCCACTGTTTTAGCGCATCCCGATACAGCTTGGCGGCTTGGCTATATTGTTCCCCTTCTCGTGCGCGTGCGGCTTGGCGCATCTTGAGATGAAATTCGATTTCTGCGCGCAGCGGTTCGAATTTTGTCAGAGCGTGTTTACCAAAGGTCGTTTCGAGCCACTTGGGCTCGAGCGCATCTTTTGCGCGTTCGAGCAGATTGTCATCTTTCGCGTTTTCTAACGCGGCGATGAGGGTCGAAAACACGCTTGCGCGGTCATGTCTAGCCATAGCTCAAATGTCCAATACTCTCATCCACTTGTATCCTCAGCAGCTTGGCGCGCTTCCAGCATGATGCTATAACGTTTCAACCGCAGCGCCATTGCCGGGTCGCTTGCCGCGAGCGCGGTTTCGTCTTGCAAGAATAGAGCGAGCGCATCAGGTTCTATTTTCGAATCGCCGCCTGTCAGAGCATCCCGCACTCTGTCCGCCAACTTGTCCCATTGCCCTTTTACCAGCTCATACAGTCTGGCATATAGGTCGTCGAACTTTTCGCTCAACGGTTCGCCGAGCAGCTCATGCCGCCGCTTTGCCAAGTCCACCGCGTAAAAGTCGCCCGCGCCCGGATTGCTCGCGTTTCGGGCGACGCGCACAAGTTCGTCGGGTGTTTTCTGCCACCGTTCCCAATGCTCCTGAAGAGATTGCTGCAGCGTCTGCGCGCTCGGATAGCGCAATTTGAGATTGGGATGCAAAGTTGTTTCGATAATGTGCCGAATTCCTTCGCTGAGCTGTTCCCACTTTTCTTGAATAGCGCCCGACGGACGAGTTATTACCAGCGTCGTTTCATCCGACTTGACGACTTGGGGCTCGGTCTCAAGCAGCAGCTGATACCACAATAGCCCAAAGCGAAAGAGGTCGAATTGAAGGGTTTGGGTTGTCGCCTGCGCCGTGACGTTCCAATCCAAGACACGCAATTGTTGTCCTTCGTTTGCCGCGTTGTCCCAGTGAATGTCTTTGAGCTTGCGGTCGGCGCAGGTGGTGCCCGTGTTGTGTAAGAGTGTCAACATGCGCGCATATTCCAGACCCGCTTGAACAGCTATCCGTTCGCGCGCGAACATCTTGCGTTCGCGCCATACACAATCCGCCAAACTCGGCGCAGTGACCAGCTCTAAACCCAACAAAAGCCATTTCCCGCCTTGCGCGTAATAATCGTTTTTGAAAAAGATTACGCGCGGGAAATAGCGAGTCCTGTTTCGTTCCGCTTGCGCCAGACGCATCAACAAATCGGCTTCGCTTTTGAAACTCGCCGTCAAGCGCGGGTCGAGCGCGGGACGCGCGATTTTGACGGCGATTCGGTCCTTGGCATCCGCCTCATTCACAGCCAAATAGACCTGTGAGGTTAATCCGCCGCCGAGCCGCGTTTGCAGGCGATAGCTGTGCTGCGTATCCGGCTGAATCAGCCGCCCCTCGCCCAACTCATTCGGGTCCATGCTTTAGAATCCTCATTGTTGCGTTTGGCTGTAGCGCCAACGCAAATAGTCCCACACCGCCAGCCGCGTGAACGACACGAAATCGCGCGCGCCGATGCGCGTATCGTCGCGCAGTTCTTCGGGGCCCGCCTTGACATAGTTTTGCAGCGTCTTGATTTGTTTTTTGCCAAGCTGCTGCAGCTCGGCGGCGAGTTTGGCGCCGAGCTCTTCCGAGCTGTATCCGTGTTCTTCGGACTCGCGTTCGGGATTTCCCAGCACAAAGCCCTGCATCGCGATGATATACAGCGGAATCTGTTCGCCGGGCGCTTCGCGGCGCGTCAGCCAAACTTGCAAACCGCTTTGTGGCAGGCGCAGTTGATAGCGGCTGCCTGCCGGGTCGTATTGGCGGCGCACCCAGCCCAGCGCAAAAGCCAACGCGAATTGATGCGCGCGGTCCAGGTTGTCCAGCGCGGCAACAAATTGCGGATGGAATAGGCGCGGCGGCTCGTTCAACTCGCCCAATCGCCGTTCGAATTGCAGCGCATTCTGTTCGGCGGTAAAGACCTGAACGATTTCGGGATTCACTGCGGGCGAGCTCGAGAGACCATTCGCCAATTTGTATTCCGCTTCGAGCCGCTTGTAACATTCGAGAACCGAAAGTGGCACAACGTCTACTGATGTCAGCAGGGTCGCGCTGTAGGGATCGCTCGCTTCAAGTGTTTGCACGCGCGAACTGCCTACCGCGCCGCGCGTATATGCTTGGATGAACGGCGTCGTTTGTTGAATCGTCTGGTTCGCCCACATGAAACGCTCGAGCTGCATCGCGGTGGTGTGTCCCACGCGAAAATCGAGCGGCGGGTCGGTCCAACCGCGCAATTCTTGAGCGCGCGCTGTCATGACTGTATCGCGCCAATCGCCGGTGTCGGGGTCATCCAGGAACACATCAAAGCGTTCGCGCCACACATCCTGTCCGGCGATTTCGCCGAGCGTGAGCAGGGTCTCGACGAACGCCTGTTGTTTCTCGCGTTCCAAGGCGAGCGGGAGCGTTTGCCCCGCATAGCTCAGAGTCAGTTCGAGCGCGCCGTCCGGTTTTGCGCGCCAATAGAGCCGTTCAAGATTGGGCCGAAGCTGCGGTGCCCAGTATTGCGTATAGAGCCGTTCTAATAACGCGTCGTCCATAAAGTATTTGCGCACGATGATTTGCGCCATCTCTTGGCGGCGCGCGGTTTGCGCGTCGAGCTCTTTTTGCAGTCCTTGATACACGACACTCGCGCCGCGCGTCGTTTCGCCGGGTTTGGCGCCGCCGCTTTGTTCGGCATATAGCGCGGCGGTTACCTGGACAAGATTCGTTTGGGCTTGGCTGGCTATTGTTTTGAACGCGGCGGCGAGCTCCGCCATCGTGTGTGCCCCTTGCCCTGCCGCGCCGGGCCATTGGAGCTGTCCAAATTGTTGCTCCACGCGCGCGAGCAGCGCTTCCAGCTCTTGCAAAAACGCCTGCGTAAATCCAAGCTTGCCCGTGCGCGCAATCACAATATCTTGCTGTGCCTGACCATTCAGCAAGCGGAGGAGCTCTTGATTCAACATGGTCTGGAACGCGGCTTTGTCCTTTTCGACATTGTGCGCGCCAAGGGATTCAAGTTCGGGACGCACCGCTTCCGACATTCCCTTTTGGTCCACGCGCCAGATGACGCGGGCTGCGTCGCCCGCGCGTAACATAAAGTCAGCGGCAACGTCGGCGGGTTTGGAGGCGGCAGCTTCTTGATTTTGGTTGGGATTAAGCGCAATGGGTCCCTGCGTTTGTTCGCTGCCGGTCAAGAACCAATGCACCAAATCGCGCGCAAAGCGCACGCGCAGCGTATTGACAATGTCCAGCAACGGCAGGCGATAGGTGTACGCGCCGTAACTGCTCACAACGGGTTCGCCGCGATGGAGCTGCTCGGCAGAAGTCGTCGCGCGGGTATTGCTGCGATAACTAACGAGGTCATTCACCCGATTGCGCCCCTCGGGGTCGAGGCGGTCCAACAGCACCGTAATCACATCCGCCATCATCGGGAACATGCCAATTTGCGGCGTCCAACGCGTCAGGGCGTTATGCGCGCGTTCGCCGTCAAATAGATAACAGTCGTCAAACAAGCTCTCGGTGACATAGCCATTGAGGATCGCGTCCGTCGAACGCTGGCGATAAACCATCGGATACGGGATGCCTTTGGCGAGCAAAAAGCGTCCCAATTCGCGCAGCGCGCCCATGGCATTCAACTTTAATTTCTGGTCGCGCGTCTGGACGGCAAACGCATTGTCAGTGACGAGGAACGCTGCCAGCGGAATTCCTTCCTTGGTGACAGCGCGGCTGGCAAGGCGCAGCAGATACGCCAGGTCGAACAATTCGCCGCTGCCCGTGCCACCTGCCAATGAGCCAACAATGAAAATTTGTGTCTGGCTCTCTTGATAGATTTCGCGCAGCGGTTGTACGAGCCGCCGCCACAACAGCGAATCCGATGGACTCTTTTGGACGTCGCGGAACGCCATCGCGCGCCCGATTGGGCGTCGCTGTCCGCTGCCGTGCTGTTTGACGTTCATCTCGGCTTCGGTCAAACGCTGGCGATAGTCCTGCACGGGGAACCACTGCGCGAGTTCGGAATCCGCGTTCGGGTCACTTACAAGTTGGCGCAGCGCCTCGCGCAGGTCTTCCGAGAGCGTCAAAACTTGGTCGACATCGAGCTGGGCGCCCGCAAATTGCACGCTGACAGGTTTGCCCGCGACGATTTCTTCTGGATTCGTGTCAATCGCCAAGAGACGAACTTGGGGCTGCCATTTGCCCGCGCCTGCATCCAACAGATTCTTTTTCAGATGTGTCAAGACCCAGCGTCCCGTTCCGCCTAAACCGATAATCAGCGCGGGTCCTGGTCGCCACACCGGTGGACGGCCGGCATACATATCGGTAAACGTTGGCGGCAGCGCAGTCGGCTTGACCGGTTTGACCGGAGGATAACCTTCGCCAACCGGGCGGCGTTGGCACCACAACCAGCACAGAATCATCAACGGGATGAGCGGAATCAAACAGCACAAGATGGTCCACAACGGCAGTACCAGCGGCACGGCTGGGATAGATGAGGACGCAGAAGCGCCGCCGGGAATGGGTGTAGGAATCAACGCCACGCGGATTTGGCACGTTAACGCGCTCGGCGCTTGGCCGTTCACGCTGTCCCATGACTGGTCTAGCTCGTGCTGCCACATTGCATTCATACCCGGCGAGCCGATGTTGTCGGTATCCAAGCCGTTGTAAATGATGATGCCCTTGCCGTACAACGCGTAGGCGTGAACGACGCCTGTCTGTCCATTCGCGTTCAATGCTTCCGCGTTAGCGCACCAGCGCAAATCTTTTGTAACCATCACATTGGCGTCGCCAATTTCGATGCCCTTCATGTTCGCGGGGTCAACATAGCCGGGCGAAGATGGATTCGGACTGACCAGCGTATCGTCAGACAGATACCGGAATTCGCCGCTGGTAGAACCGAGCGCGCCGGGGTTGTTGGTCGTGAACGGGTACGGCAGCCAGCTGTAATCTACCGGCGCGCTGCATTCGTCGGAATCATAGATGATGAGTTTGCGCCCGCTGGCAACCCAATCTTTGAGAGTTTGTTGGTCGGACGCAGGCAAACTGCCGATACTGCAAAATTGCGAAATAACCAGAGTGTCGTACTGATTGAGCGCTGCCGGGTCAATTTTGGATGGGTCGAGCCGGTCAAAGGTGACACCGGGGCGGCGACTGCTCAGGTCGAATACGCTACCGAGAATCATCGCGGCGACCCGCTCGCTTCCATTACTCCCGATGACGCCGCCGGAAGACGGGGCGGATGGAGGAGTTCCTGTGAGGATAACCGTGGGTAGCGCTTGTGGCGTCCCATACGTCAGCCCCACAGGCGCGGCCGGACGCGCGGCGAGCGACTGACAAGCCCAGAACACGAGCTGATGCCCAATGAGATAAAACAATCCCATCAACGCAAGCAGCGCCAGCAGGCACGGGACCCAACATTTAGGTCCTACGGCGCGTTTGTTTTTCCACCAATCCGGTCCGCCGCGCCAACGATTGGCGAGCCACCACAATAGAAATGCCAATGGCAAAAGCAACAGCGGCAAGAGCCACCAGCTCCAATCCGGACAGGCAGCTGTAATCTGCCCGTTCGGATTGTTGATGACTGGGGTTGGCGCCGGCGCGGGCGCACAGGTGCCGGATATGGTCAAATCCACATTCCAAATGGCAAGAACCGCGCCGTCGGCAATGGCTTGCACTTGAAAGCGATTCGCGCCTGCAGTCGCACCGGAGGGCGGAGCAACCACGACCTGGAAATTTTCCGTCAGACCTGTATCGGGAATGTCGAGACTGCTCAAATTAGGCGGAGTGACTTGAATCCACGATTGATAACTCGGCGGGTCGGTGACGAGTTGTAAATTGCCAATATGCCGCGTCGCTCCGGCAATGAGTCCCTTGACCGTGTTCGGCAAATCCTTGGCGTCTGCAAGCGTCACGCTGTTTCCACCCGCGTAGGTCTTGCTCACCCACTGCTTCCAATTGTCTTGTATCGCCGTTTCATTCGTGGAAGAAACGAATAGCAGCGTCATCTGCTCATCGCGCAATTCATCTAGCACCGCGTCAAATTCAAGGTCATCCGCCGTATTGAGCGAACCATCGCGTCCCGGGTCAGAGTCGTGCGGCACAGAATCGCCAAACATGATGACGAAACGCCGCGAACCCGTCCGCCAACCCACCGCCGGGTCGGAATACATTTCATAGAGCGCGCGCGAATATGCTTCCGGTGTATCTTCGCCATTTTCCAGCGTCAACCCGTTCAACGCGTTCTGAACTTTGCTGCGGTCACCAGTCAGCGCTTGATGCAAAATATAAGGATGGTCGCTTGGCGCGCCATAAGGCAACACGGGATAATCGGAAAAGCCCACAACGCCGAACTGAACATCACCCAGCAGCGCCGCAAGGTCGCTCATGATGGTCGTCGCATTCGCCGCCGCAGATTGCAGAACCGAGTTCATGCTTCCACTGACGTCAAAGACAAACACCACGTCCGCCTTGCCGGGTGAAGGCGGAATGGATACCATGAGATTTTGGATGGGGGAAGGCGTCGCGGGACACACGCTCAAGGTGAGCAAGGTCGGCGTGAGCTGTGGCAACGCGACTGTGGCGCCCGGTATTGATGTGACGGCAGGACCTGTTGTCACCGGCGCGACAGGTGTAGCAATTGGTCCGAGCGGTGTCGGCGTATATGTCGGTCCGAGCGTAATCGGTTGACCAAACGAAATTTCTTGGCGAAAACCGTTACAGTCTAGAAAAACCGCAGCGCCGCTGGATTCGACATTCGTCGCTGCGCCACTTGCAATTTTTGCTTTGAACGAGCGTGTGAATTTTTCGCCCGGCTCGAGTTCGTCAATTTTCCAGACCACCTGTCCGCCGACGATTTGTCCGTCGTCGCTGATGCTCGATGGGTCGAGAGAAATAGATTTCGAGGGTTCAAGCCCCGCGCTAATCGTCGCACCGCGCCCCGCGAGGTCAGTTCTGCCGCCGCTCATCTTGACCACGAATTGGCGCATCTCGGCGGGCTTGGGGTCGAATAGATAGGACTCGGCAAGGGCGCGGCGCGTCATTTGTTGAATGCTGGCGCTGTCAATATCTGGCTCTTGGCCCAGACCAACGACATAGACCGCGATGTCGCTCGCCAGTTTCGACGCGGCATCAAACGCGTTCGGATTAAAGCCGCCATTGTCGTGTAAAAAGAGGATGATGGCTTTGTGTCGCCCAGGTTCGGCTTTGCGATTCAGTTCATCTTGCGCCAGTTTCAATCCATCTTCAAAACCGGTATCCGCGCCGGATTCGATTGCCGCAATTTCAGTTTTGACTTGCGCGTAATCTTCCGACAAAGGGAACAAACTGACGATTGTGCCTGTAACGCCGATATTTGCCGTTATCAAACCCACGCGCGAATTTAATGGCAAAGCGTCAGGGTCGGTCAAGACGGCAGGACTCGCTTGGTCAATTACTGAATTCGCCAATGCTTTGGCATGTTCCAATTTCGACGCCGCGCCTTTGCCCGCGCTGGCGGAATTATCAATGATGAGAATCGCATCCACCGGCGCGCCGGGAATACCCAAACACTGCGCGGAGGCAGTTTGCGCGTCAATTTGGATCGAGACGTTTGCTACATCGCCGGGGCGAAGCGGCGTGGGATTAACTTGGGCGGTGACTCCAATGCTGTTCGGAACGGGCGAGGCAACCGACGCGGAGGTTGGGGCAGTAGTGGCGATTGATGTCGGCGCGGCAGTCGTGGCAGGGACGCTTGAACTGCCGGACGCAGAACTATCCAGTTGAATCGTATCACTGCTGGCAAGAACGTTTGTCCCGTTGCGTAGTTCAGCATAAACGGTGTGCGCGCCGTCCGTCGCGGGCAACATCCAATCTATGTTTGCCTGAAAGGGCTGCCATTCACCAAACGCATCGTCGTCATTGCGGAGGCGCATCTCTTGCGCCCATTCTTTGCCGTACAGGTACAACTTGACTTGTGGCGAGTTGGTGACGGCTTGTTCGCCGTTTATGACCAGCGGAAAAACATTGTCGCGTCGTCCAAAAGTTTGCGTCCAATAATGCCGATAGGGCGCGCCGGCATCGGGAAACGTGTCCGCGCTGTCGAGAATATAACCGACGCCTGTTTCTGAAAACTCGGGATTGAGAATGTTTTCGCGATGTCCGGGACTCGACATCCAGTCGGCGACGACTTTATCGGCGGAATCCTGCCCGACGGCGATATTCTCGGCAATCGCGCGCCAAGGAAAATATCCCGCTTGCTCGATACGCGTCTCTGCGTTCGCGCCGTTGTGCGGATTATCATGGCTGAAAAAATCCTGCGTCGCCATCGCCTGACTCTGGGCAGCCGCAGCCGCTTCCAATTCGCGATTTGCTTTGAGCGGCGGCAAATTCGCGCGCGTCCGTTCCAGATTTACGAGTTCGACAACTTGCTGGGCAAAAGACGCGGCGTGGACCGGCGGCGTGAGATTACGCGCCGCAAGCAAGCTGCCGGTCAGCCCGAGGGCGAGGAGGAGGGCGAGGAGAAGGGGGCGAGTTTTCATAAGTGGGTCCTGTAGTTGATAACGCTCGTTTACTTTTTCTTTTTTCCCTCTTTGGATTGGTCCCACATTTGCTTACCCAAATAAATTACAGCCCCGGCAAGAAGAGGCCCCAGTCCAACGCTGATTGATCTATTCCATGGCAGCGGAGAAATGGCTATAGGGAGGTCACTGATTTTTTGCAAAGCCGTCTGGCTGCCGCCTCCCCATAAACTGAGCTCGGCAACGTGTCCCAAGACAGTGTCTGGCTGACTAGTGTCCCAAGGGAAAAGAATCTTGCACCGTTGATTAATTTGTTCCTTGCTTCCAACCATGCCTGCATACAAGATGTTCTTGAAATTCTGCAGGTCGCTGCAGAGAAGGGATGGCAGCGAGGGACTGTTCAATAAGCGAAACTCGACTCGAGCTTCCATATCCTTGTAATTCGTTACGGCGAAACGAACCTCGTCTTCGTCATTTGCCGAAATATAGCGCGGCGCAACAATCAGCACCGACATGCCCTGAAACTGCCATTGCCCGGTGAATTTCTGAATTGCATAAAAACTGGTAAACGTCCAGATACCGACGAGAGCAACAAAGATTGCCGCTACGAGCCAGCGTTTCAAATTTTTTCTGCCTCGTACTTTTTTGCTTGGCGCTTTTTGGGGTGCGCGTTTCACCGCTACATTCTTGCGACGCTTGGTCATACTTTCTCACCCAGTTCAGACGCGATGGCAATTGCAAGCACAGCAAAGATAGCTAGCGCGACCGTACCGAGAAGCCATCGTGGGTCTCCAAATACAAGCGCCAGAATCCCACTTGCCAGAGCAGTCAAAAGCGCAATCGCCGCAGTCAATGGGCTGCGTTCTCGGACTTGATCGAACCAGTTTGGAGCATATCCGGTCTCAAGCTCGGTGGACGCTTCTTCAATCATTCCCTTTGGTGAGGACTCTATGCTCTGGCGCAATGCGATTAGATCCGGAAATTCGATTAAACGCTCTTTGCCGATTTGTTCTTCGATGATACCCAATTCACGGTCTGCGCGGAGAATATCATGCTCTGCGAGCGCGTGAATCCGAGTCACTTCGCGAGTGACGAAATCATGCAGTTTTTTGTCTTGGGAAGCTCGTTCCAAGATCGCTTGCGCGCGTTCATAGATACCGCCAAGGGAACCATCATCCGAGATTAGTTCTCGAACTTTCATTGCGCGCTCTTGCGCGTTAGTATAATTTCCCGCGCGCAGCCAATCTTCAGCCGCATTCAAGTCGGCAGTCAATGCCGGTGCCAGTCGCATACGCGCTATTTTTTTGGATGTCTCAATGTTTTCAGCAAACGGGTCTTGATTGGAAAGTTGATTTATGAGTTGCCATGCCTCACGGGGGTCTGGATGCTTGGTTGCCTCGGCTGCTTCTAGCAAGCTTTTGTTGACTTTTTCACGCATTGTAACGGCGCGGTCGCCTTCGTCTTGAAGAAAGCGAGACAGCGCACGATGCCAGTCTTCGTTCATATAGTGAAATTGTTCCAGGGCGTCTTTGATGCGTTTGTAGGCAGCGTGAGGAAACTGAGTCAATTCTTGTTGGGCTAGCAAGAGGTACTCTTGCGCCTTGTCATTTTCATAGGTAATTGCCAGACGATGAAGATTGTCAATTGCTTCTTGCGCAGGGGCGGATCCGGAACGCACAAAGTGCCCTTGGTAAAGAACAAACCAATCAAGTTCCTTTGCTCCTGCTATTTTCCTTGCTTCAAAATCTTCAATCAGTTCTTTGAATCGCCCCAACATCAGATTCGATAACAAAATCTCTTCCCGCGTCGCAGCTTCTGCCCGACGCCGTTCCGCTTCTGCAAATAACCTACGCCATGCAATTACTTCTGGCTCTTTGGCTTTGTATCGCTCGACGAGGCGGAGCGCGGCCGTTGCATCAACCAATAGTCCTGATTTCCAGAGTTTCTCCATCTCGGCGATGACCGCTTGCACTTGAATTTGCGATTCAGCATTTCGCTGCCAGATCGCAAACCGCCCGAACCAATATTGAACAGTTGTGACGTCGCTTCCAAGCACTCTTCCTAACGCTTCAAGCAGTTCCTCTGCTTGTTCAAGGTGGGGAGAATCCTCTCTGTCGAGTTCTCGCAATTCTTGTTGGATTGGCTCTGCCGCGCTCCTTTGGGCTTGGATTATTTCGCCTTCTTTTGTCTTGATCCATTCTCTTTGCTCTGCGGTCGCATGGTCTCTGGCTTGGCGCAAAATCTCTAGCGCGCGGACAAAGTTGCCCGCGCGCGCCTCTAAATCCGCTTTGGTGATACGTTCGATGACAAAATCAGGGGTGTCCGCCATTTTCATTTTACTTTGCGTACAGTAATTGAATTCAGTTCTGCAGCAATATACGGCCAATTCTTTTGAGGGGGTAAGGGCACAGGCACCCTTACCCTCGTCTCTAATCATCTCACCGCGCCGATTTCAGAATATCCGCGATTTCCACTTCGATGGTGTGAATGTCGTCCGCCAGCACCAGGTAAAAGAGAATGTTGATGTCGCGCACGCGTTCGTTGCTCATGTCGGACAGTTTCGGCTCCAAATCCTGCTGCAGGCGTTTCAGGTAACGTCCTTCGGCAAAGCGTTTCCGCACACGGTCCCGGTCTACAGGCAAACTCTCGATTCGTTGCTTGGCTAACGCGTCGGCGTCAAGGCCGCCTTTGTCAATGAAATCTTGAACGCGCTGCGCGCGCGCCGCATCGAGCGCGGCTTGGACTTTCGGGTACGAAATATCCTGCCGATAAGTGGTGAGGCCGCGCACATCTTTGCGAACATAGTTGAACGTTTTCAACGCCTCAAAGATATCAGGGTCCTGACCTACGATCGGACTGGTCAAAAAGATGTGGATTGGCTTGGATTCGGTGAGAACGAGCTCACCCAGTTCGGGTCTCGCTTCGCTGGGCAAATCGAGTGCCCAGTAATTGCCTGCTTTCTCATCCACGCCGCGCTGAATTACGCCGAACGCCCAACTGCGCGCAAAGAGCCGAAACCGCTCTGCATCCTCCAATTGCAAGACAACATCGTTGTGAAACTCGCGCGGTGGTTGATTGAGCTCGACCAGTCGCCGTTCGAATTGCGCCGCATGGACTTCGGCGGGAAAGACGTGCAGCGTCTCGCGTCCCAACTGCCCTTTGCCACCCGTTTGGCTGCCCCAGTCCTGTACGTAATTGCGGTAGAATTCCTTACTGCCCTTGTAGGAACGAATCTCGTCGAGAGGCACGAGGTCCAGCGTATAGACGAGGCGGCACCGGAAGCGGTCGCTCGAATTTATCACGTCATTCAATGGACCGCGCGCTTGACTGAGATTCAACAACTGCGCTTTGACGCGGTCAATATATGTGCGTTCGTTTGGGTCTGCACCATGCGCGACATGCAAGTAATTGGCTGGCACGACGTTGCCTCCGTCGTATCCCAAAAGGGGACCGCCGAACGCAGCCAGTTCCCGCGCCAGGTCGTCCGGCGCCGGATATTTGCGGTGCATGAGGTATTTGACCACTGACTCTTGCGCCCAAGCTTCGGCAAAAATTTTGCGCGCGGGCGCGAGCAAGAGTTCGAGATTGCGATCTTGGGATTTCATGCCCAGCGTGTTCTTGTCGCCGTTCTGAACGGTCAGAGTCAGTTTGTATTCCTCGCGCGTGCCCACGCGGTGATACGCCAACTGCCAGTCAAACGCCTTGAGAAATGCATCAAGCCCGTCTGTCAAATCATGGGCATAGCGTTGATAGAGCTCATCCATGTAACCCGCGTCCCATACAATTTCGCGCACGCGCACCTGATTCTCGGCAGTGACGAGCGAGGCGATTTGCCCGCGTCCGCGCGCGAGCCGCGCATACAAGCTATCATAGCCGATGGCGAGCGTTTCAATCCAGCTATGCACGTCCTTTTTGAGCGCCTGTGTGTGCTCGAGCATCTTGAGCACCGTATCGCGCACCATCGTCTCGATAATGTCGTTTTTGTGAACGTCAATCAGCCGCTGCTCCGCCTCCAAATAGCGTTTCTGACGGTCGGTCGCCGGACCAAACATCCCGCTGGGTTTGGCTTCGAGCTCGCGTTTGGCAGCTTGAACGCTGGCGATGGCAGAGCTGCGAATGCCTTGTTTCTCGCGCAGCGCTTTGGCATCATTCAGCGCCTTGATGAACGCGCTGAAAATTTCTTCCAGTCCTTCGACAAAATCGAGCAGATAGCCCAGCTTGGCGCCTTTGGCTTCCGCTTCGGTTGCGCCGATGCTGCCATTCAGGATATTGTTGACCTCGATCTGGAGCATCAGCCGGAAACGCGATAAGTGAATGTCGCCATACTCGTCCAACGCCGAACGATATTGTCCGCCCTGCCGCTGCCCTGAGCGCGCGTCTTCGCGCCCGAGATACAAACTCTTGAATTGGTCCACGCCGGGGAAAATCCGCAGCAACGCTTCGGGGCCCTTTTCACCGCCGCTGCTCGGAGGCACTGCTGCGATGAGCGTTGAATTAAGGACCTGAAGGGCACGGCTGCGCGCAGCTCGAAATTCGGGCGTGTCACCCGGGGGGTCAACGTGAATTTCCCACGCCTTGACGTCGCGCGCCGCCAATTCTTGGACCAACCCCGGATTCTGCGGACTATAGTTTTGCCACACGCGCAAAATCTCTTTGCCCAATTGTGTTCCGGCGACTTTATCCGTGCCGCGCAACTGCTGCACTTCGGCTGCCTTGAGAAACGTTACCGCGCCTTGACGTCCGCGCGTTCCGGACCCGGCTTCGGCGTTGCGGTCAGGCGCGAGTTCGGTTGGATATTTGTCGGCATCGCGCTTGCTCGGCGCGAGCAAAATTTCCATTCCCTCTTGCGCGAGACGATAGCTCAATTCTTCCATGATATGGTGCATGGGAAGAATGATGGTGTAGGTACCAATGGCGGAATCGAACGCCGTGTGCCCCAATTCGGCTTGGGACTGTCCAATCTGCGCCATCACATTGGTCGCGTGCCGCTGATAGCGGTCCTCGCTCGTCTGTTGGTCTTGGTCCAACATGCCCGCAATCGCGTCGGCGATAGCTGCGGTAACGCCCAATTCGGGCGGCACATTCGTCAAGGGCTGATTGGTGCGCTGCCCGTCAATGTGATACATAAAATCAAACAGCTTGCCAATCATTTCGTCATGCCAGATACCCTTGTCGCCCTTGGCATGATAGTACATGGGATAGCCAATGTCCCAGGTGAAATCCACCATGAACCGCCGATTCTCGCGCATGGCAGCAAAAGAGCGCGCGCGCATGACGTCTTTGACGCCGCCGGGAATTGCTTGAAACGCCTCGGGCAACACGAGAAAGCCGCGCAAGCGCACCGGCAGATTCCCCGCATCTACTTCGGCAATTTTGCGGACCAAATAGGCAATATCCACAAACATTCCAGCGCCTGTGCCGCCCGCGACGGAGCTGACCAAGAAAACGTCGAGACTGCCGATAAATCCTTGGGCGCGGCGGATTTCGTCAATCCGGGTTTTCAATTTGAGATAAATCTCGGAAAGGTTGGGCGAGGCAACATCTTTGAAAATCGCAAGTCGCCCAAATTGGCGCAATTGTCCCGCGCCGTGTTGGAGATTGAAAATCGCGCGCGGCAGCAAATTTAGATAGGTTCGCGCCTGAAACCATGAACCCACCTGCGGATGGTCCCCTTGCGCCACCTCGCGCGCGAAATTAAACACATCACCGCCGATGGCAAAATATTCGCCGGTATCCAGCTCTGTCCGCAAGACATTGGCAATATTTTTTTCCTCGGCTGCCGAACGTCCCTGCTCGGATACCGTATCAAATGCAACGAGTTTGATGTGCGAGGGCATTTGGCGCTGCTCGGAACCGAGCAGTTCGCCTTTCAAGTGGCGCAGCGCAAGCACGCCTGTGCCGCCGAGTCCGATAACGAGTGCTGGCTTGAACATTTTTTCCTCTCCTCTCCTATGGTGGGTGACGAACGACGGGTAACAGAGCAAACCGCGCGTTACTTGTCGACGTTTAAACTGAGCATTGGCTCAGCAATGATTCTTGAATTCGATTCCGCGCAGGAACGTTATCGGCGCCACGGTTCAGGAGCGTCGCCTGCGGCGAGACCGCCGGATGGGAGCTCGTATTTGAGCTGCAAGTTGTATTTCAAGTATTTGACGCTGCCGTGCATCATTTCTTCATCGGACAACTGCTTGTCGCCGTCGTCGTGTATGGCTGTCACACGGATATGGTCCTGCCCCTCGCGTTTCACGCTCAACGATTTGAGCCGCGTCGCCGCGTACAGGCGACTCCCTTTGTAGGTGACATGGTTGCGGCCGACGGTTGAGAGCTGGAACGGTTGAACGATTCCGCCATCGAAATTAGTGACAGTCAGTGTGCCCTTGAGTGGGTTTCTGCGGCTGAGGATTTCGACAAAACCCCAGACGAGCGCGCCAAGAAAGAGTAACCCCAGCACACCCATCCCGCCTAACCGCGCCGCGTACTGAGTGCGATTCTCGACAACCTCGACGTTGGCGGCGATGGCGGTTACATCATAGAGGCAATTCGGCTTGAGTTTGGCAATGGGCGCAACCTCGATGCGATAGATGCCCAAATCGCTCAAGCTCGTCGTCGTCGCGCGATAACGTCCCGGCGAAGCGGTGGGCTTGAGAACCAATTCTTTCGAACGGTCCTTTTTATTGGGGTCCGTGACGCGCAGGTCAAAAAATTGGGATGGCGTGCCGTCAAAGCAGCTCGTCGGCGCAAGCGGTTTGTTGTCAACGTCGCGGTACTCAACCTCTACTTCAAAATTCCATGGGCTGAACGGCATCAACGCGGTTTCGATTTGCTTGGTGGTGGGCTTGACGAGCGCAAAGCGCACAAGCGTCGTCGGTGTAACCAGAAATTGTCCGACCGGGCCATTGACTAGCACGGATTCATTGCCCGCGCCGTCCTTGATTTTGACAACCAAGCTGTGTTGATATGTTCCGCTGGCGTCTGTTCGCAATTTTCCTGTCAGTGTGCCAGCTAAGCCGAGCGTCAACGGCACAGTCCAAGATTGGCTGCCGCTTTTCACGGTTGCTTGAGCGTTCACCTGATAGCCCGATTCTATCAATCCACTCAGCGCAAAGGGCGCACCGCTCCGATAGCGGAGCTCGTATTCCAACGGCACATCTTGATATTGCAAAAAGGTCGCCCCGCCGCGCCAACCAGATTGCAATGGCTCAACCGCGAACGGTGATGGTTTGGTGTTGACGATGATGAGTTGATTCCCGTCCGGGTCATAGGTGGTCGCCAACACCTGCGCCGTAAAATCTCCGCTTTCTTCGGGAATGAACGAACCGGCATAAATGCCATCGCTTACGCGCGGGAGTGAAATCTCGAATGTCTTGGTCGGACCGACGATGGTTGCCTTGATATCCAGGGCAAATCGTTTGTCGGCATATTCTTTCAATAGCTCGCCGCTGCTACCGTATAGCCGGACCTCGACGCGCACCGGCAGCCCTTGGGCGTGCAAACCTTTCAATGATTCAAGTGAGGTCTGTATTTCAACCTCTTGCTCGAGAATATCAGGACGGTCTGCCAAGTCGAATGGACATTCAAGGCGCCAATCTCCCGGTGGTGGATCATTAATTCTTGCAATCTGGATGAAACTGTCTAACCCGATAATCATCACTCCGGGGTCTCCATCTTGCAAAGGTTTGGTTGCGCCTGGCGCAAAGACCGAGACATTGCCATCCACGACCGGTTTATGCATAGTAAACTGAACCAACGAAAGATAAGGACGAACTGGCACGCGTCCGCAAGGAACTCCTTTCGGTTTAGGTAGTCCAATGGCTTCATAAATCAGTTCTCCAAGAATTTCTTGCATCTTGCGCCCAAATGTCCGGTTGTCATCTACTTTGGTGGCGTGGTTTTTCGTAATTGTTTCCCAATACCCTTTGGATTCGGGCCAATAGTTATCCTCACTGTCATTGAGCGCGACGACAAAGATGCGATGTTCCGGAAAATCGTCCGCGACGCGTTCGATGAACTGCCCAAAATACTGCGCCGAGTCAAAATTTTCGCAGGGTATGGAACAATATGGCGCGCGCGGCACAAAGGGCGCGCCGTCTGTAAGAACGATGATCGCTTTGAGGCGATGACTCGGCACGCCTGCCGCCTCGTCGTCTTGCTGCATCTGCTCAAAAATGCGGCGCGCTTCGGCAAAGGCGAGCATGGGGTCGGTGTTGCCCAAATTCTTGCTGCCCGCGTTCAATTCTTTCAGGCGCTGGGCGGTCAAGAGCGGCTTGATGTCGTCATATTGCAACTTCCAATCGTCAGCTGTGCGCGGCGCAATGGTCTCGTAAGATTTATCGAGAGGATTAATCGTATGGTCGCCAAAGTCCACCATACCGACGCGCAGCGTTATCGTCTCGGAAATGCGGTTGCTATAGTAAAGCGTTCCGAGAATGTCCATGATGGCTTGCGTGCCTTCAAAGCGCAGCTGATTGCGGTCATTCGGTTCGGGATGACTGTCGCTTCCGAAATCTTTACCCCCCATACTGCCCGATTGGTCAATGATCAGAACCAAGTCAAGACCGTTATAGGGCGGTCCGTCGGCGCGCGCGGGCTTTGCCTGCCATAGACCCATCCATACGATCATGATGAAAAAGAGTCCCGTCACCAGTTTCCATGAAACGTGCGTCATTCGCGCTGCCTCCTCAACCCTAACCATTCATTCTCCTACTGTCCCTGTTCTAAGCGAGTGATTAATGCTTCCGGATAATTTTTCGCACGCATTATTTGCTGCGTTTTGCTTACATCGTACTCGACGCGGCGAAACCAAACCTTGTTTGCTTCCAAATCAAGCAGTGCATAGCCGGCGCGCGGGTCGTGGTCGCGCGGCTGCCCTACACTGCCTGGATTCATCACCACCGGATGCTGCTCCAGATTATCTAGCGAAATGCCATCCGGGTGATTGAAAAACTCGCGCCCAACGCCGCCCATTGGCTCTAAAAGATTGCTCCACTTGTATCCCGCGCTGGCGCGGTTGGCGCGCCAAAAGAAGGGAATATGGCTATGTCCTACAATCAGTAGGTGCGCGGGTTGACCGTTGCTTTCAAGATAATTCAGACTTGCGTTCGCCCGCGCGTGTTCGCGCAAGTAGGATGCGCCCCCAATCACGTTCTTTGGGTCAAAGCGCGCAGCGCACGCGACGCCGTGCGCCAAACAAACGCGCGGAGCTGCTATCTGCCACATTGGAAATTTGTCGCGATAATCGTTCATCCGTGCGCCAAAAAGCGGACTCAACTCCCCGGCTTGAATTGCCGCAGCGCGCTGTCCGGCTTGATCTAGAACCAACTGGACCGCAAGCTGCGCCTCTGGGTCATTCACGCCGAGCCGGTCAATCGTCGGCGTTTCAAATGTCAGTTTGGGCAACAACTTGACAAACAACGCAATCGCATAGTCGTGATTACCCGAAAGCCAGCATTCGGGCGCGACCGGCAGGTCTTCCAAAAAAAAGATGCACTCTTTGGGTTGCGGACCGTACCCCAAGAGGTCGCCGAGAAACCAAAATTCGTCGGCACCTTGCTGGCGCGCGTCGGCGATGACTTGCTCCAACGCAACTAAATTGGCATGAACGTCCGAAAGCAGCGCGATCCGCATATTTCGAGATGGTTACCTCACGCATGGGCAGTATGTCATTCTGAACGGAGTAAAGAATCTCCACTCGGCAACGAGAGCTGCTTTGTCCTTCAGCATGACAGGGCGCGAATTTTATTGGTGTTGTCTATCAATATTGGTAAAACGATTCGTCTTTGGCGTAATAGCCGGGAAACTTTTCTTTTACTTGGTTGCGGATGCGCTCGGCTTCGATTTGATAGCGTTGTCTTTCGGCAGAATTCCGAGTGTTCCGCAGCTTGCGAATCTCTTGGGCAAAACTCTCTTTCAGATGGTCTCTCTCCTTTTCCAACCGTTGAATGGTGTTCGCGTTGTAATTTGCCCCCCAATAATCCAGCGCACGCGAAATTTCCTGATGCGTCTCTTGATTCGCTTGCAGCGCATTCCACGCTTTTTGACTCGAGGGTTTACCAATTTCTGTGGGTGGGGCGCTCAAATACGCTTTCGATTTGGCAAGACTCCAGTGCATACTGAGCGTGGGTACGAGTCCATCTGCATTTCCGTCCATAACTTCATGCGCGACATCTTGCGCTTTGGGGAATTCGCCATTGCCAATCAACGTTTTGACCGTCGTTTCTGCGGCTTGGCGGTCAAGGCGAAACTTTTGCTCTGCGCTCAACCAGCTCTCGATTCTTTCCCACTGTTCCAATTTTTGGCGCATGATTTGGTCTAGCCCTGGAATATCGGGCGCGGGCAAAGGACGTAATTCGCCGTGGTCAAACGGGTCAATCACGCGCAGCGCCTGCAGGCGATTGTATGAATCCAACTGCTGCGCGCTGGCGAGGGCTTGGAGCGCGCCTTGAAAATCCTCTTCATTGACGGCGCGCTTGAGATTCTCGATTGCATTATCCAATTCTTGCAGTTTGGTCGCCATCTGCTCGCGTTCGATTTCCAGCGCTTTGACCGTCCGATGTTCGCCATAATTCGCCATGCGTATCGAGCCCAGGATATTGTCCGCCTGGGCGAGATTGCCCCCGCGCAAAGCATCGCGCACGCGTCCCGTTTGATTGTCGAGAAATTCCAACTCACTCTGCATCTTGCCAAGCTCCAGACGATTCTGATGAACATTCTTTTGAGTTTCATCTTCGCGCTGTGTGATTTGCGCGTAACCATTCAGAAAATTGGCGATCTCTTCCGCCAGCGCGTATTTCTCGCGCACCTGGCGCAGTTGTTCGGTCAAAGCATCCTGGGCGGCGACATGATTGCGTTTGTCGTCATTCGCCGGACCGGTCGCTTGGATTTTTTTCAAAGTTTCTACGTCTACCTGCAGGCGCACCGCCGCGTCCGTTACTTGGGTTTGAATCGCCAGCGCCTCGCGGTGATTCGGATTCAACTGCAAAATTTTGATGGCGAGGCGCCAGCGATGACGCCACTCGTTGGGCGATAGCGCGTTCAGCTGCGCAATCAGCGCGGCGGCAATCTCGTCCACGCGCTGATGATAAAAAATTTCAATCTCTTTCGCGCGCCCGGGGTACGCTCTACTCAGCTCGTCGCGAATCAGCTGGGCTTGGAAATAATCTTCGGCGCTCTTGTCTTCGCCTAACCGCAGCTGTATCAGCTCTTTTTTCTCGGCGACCTCGAGCTCTTCGGTGACACGCTCGGTCTCGGCTTGAATCTCGCGCGCAAGCCCCGCAGTGACAGCCCCAACCTTATCGTCCGCCAGCTTCAAATGGTCGAGCGCGGTCCGATAATGAACTCGTCCCTGTTTGAATTCCACCTGCGCCAGACGAAGCCAGATTTCCGGCTCGTCGCGGTTTTTTGGATGCGCCACCAAGAGCCGTTCCAGCACGAGCTGCGCTTCTGTCAGTTTGCCCTGACTGAGCTGGGTGGCAACGACAAACATCTGACGAATGTGAATTTGGCGCCGAAATTCTTGCAACTCTTGATTCGCCGGGTCCCATTCAAGCGCGCGGTCGAGCCAATACTGCGCGCCCTTTTCATTTTCCGTGTCTGAGAATTTGCCAATGGCGGCGGCATTCTTGGCGCGCTCGCGATAGGCGCGCGGCAGGAGGCGCGTTTTCCATTCCTGTCCTACTCGCGGATTGCTCGCCTCGAGCTTGTCGAGTCGTTCTTCAATCTCGCGAACGGGCAGCGGTGACTTTTTTTCTAATTGGCGCAATTCTCTGACCAGCCCTCCCTCGTATTCCGCTTTCCATTCTTGATAGGTCTTGTCAAATTGTCGCTGCTGGGGAATCGGTCTTTCGCGCCACGGTTCTATCAATTTCAGCGCGGCTTCGATTTCGCCAAGTCTGTATCTATCAAGCGCGGTTTTATAATCGAATTCCGCGCGGTCCTTTTGTGCGACAGCGCTTGCTGCCTCATCGAGCCGCCTTTGCGCTATTTCTGCATCGTCGCCCTTGTGGTCAACAACGATGGCGAATTGTTTTTGCGCCTCTTCGTATTGATGGTCCTTGTAGCTCTGACTGCCGAGCAGAAACGCGCGGCGCGCTTGGATTTGGTCGAGCAAACGCAGCATCGCCATTGCCGCACCCGGTTTCTTGGCTTCTTGCTGCGCCAGCGTCTCTAGTTTTTCCAGCTCTGTCGGGTCCTCAATCGCGCGCGACCGAGCATGCAAATCGCGCGCGGCTTGGTCCACATTGGTGCGAATCTGAATTTTGTTGTCTAGTTTCACCAATTCGGGAAATTCAGTGAAACGCTTGCCGAGCTCACGCTTGAGCGCGGCGAGATCTTGCCCGGCTTGCTCGACATTTTTTTCTACGAGCTGGTCAATCCGCGTGACCTCCGCGCTCACGCGTTGGTTCAACCCTTTGTCCGCAATCGCCCGTTCCGCCAACTGCGCCGCGCGCGCATAAATTTCCGCAAAAGGTTCATCGCCCTGCGTCAAGTCGCGCACCGTTTGCGCTTTGGACAATGCCTCGTCATAATTGCCTACGCGCAAGAAATCTTCCGCGCGCACCAAGTCGGCGTTAAAGGCGGGGCGTGTCCGCGTACGCGCGATGTTTTTTGCCGTCGCGATGTTTTCGGCATAGGGGTCTTGCAATGCCAGTTCGCAAGTCTCCTGCCATGCCTTGCGCGGGTCGGGATTTTTGGCATGTGTGGGCGCTTCCAACAGCGCGCGATTCAATTTGTCACGCGCCTCGACTGCTGGTTCGACCGTATCTTTCAGAAAATCTTCAAGTGTCTTGCGCCGAAGGTTCTCTATGTATTTGAAGTTGACCGTAGCGTCTTGGATTCGTTTTTGGGCTGACCGCGGCGTGCGTGCCAGCTCGTCTTGAGCCAAGTGGTAATATTCTTCTGCCTTGCTGTTTTCATAATCGGTCGCCATACGATAGACTTTATCGTAGGCTTCTTGTGCCAGAATCATGCCAGAGGTAATAAACTTTCCGCCTGTAAATACAAAATTAGGCAGTTGTTTGAAGCCACGGTCTTTCAAATTTTGCAGTTCATCAAGTACGCTCTGAAACTGCCCTTCAATCATGCTCGTGACCCATGCTTGTTCACGGTATGCCGCTGCCTCACGCCGCCTCTTGGCTTCTTCGTACAGCTTGTTCCACGCGGTGACTTCCGGTTGCTCGTTCTTGTAGCTCTCGACAGTCCGAAACGCCTCGGTGGCATCTACCAGTAACCCGGAACTCCACAACTCTCGAAGTTGTTTGGTAACCTCTGCGATTTGTTCGCGCGCATCTGCATTGCGCTGCCAGATTGCAGACTGTTCTTGCCAGTTGCGAACACTCGGGTCATCGTCTCCGAGAATGGTCGTCAAATCATGAATCAGCCGTTCGACGTTGTTGAGATTTGGAAATTCCTCCTTGTCTTGGGCGCGCAAGTCTCTGAGGATGGGTTCGGCGGCTTGTTTTTGGGCGCGCCGAATTCCGTCTTCCTTTTCCTTGACGAGGGGGCGTTCGTCGCGTGTAGCTTTGCCGCGCGCAAGTTCGATGGTTTCTAGCGCGCGCAGATACTCTTTGCGTTTGGACAGTTCGTCTGTGTCTTGGAGCAATTTTCGTAGGTCAGACGCGCGCCGCCATCCGTCCAGATTGGCGCGCCAGTCTTTGGATAGTTTATCGTCCTTGCCCATCACACGTTCCAAACGCTCGACCAAATCCTGCGCTTGGGTCGGATTTGGCGCCGCTTGTTTTTCCAGCGCGCGCAGATCTCTCAAGAGCGCGTCGCTTGCTTTGGCTTGGGCGCGGCGCACCTCGGTTTCTTTTTTAGCGATTTGTTCTTTTTCGCCATGCTTGGCGCGGCGTTTTGCGTCGGTCAGGGCGTCGAGCGCGCGCGCGAATTCCTCGTCGTTTGCGAGTTTGTCAATGCGGGTAAAGAGGTCGTGGAAAATATCAGCGCTCATACTGGCATGTCCAATACTTGGATCTTTAAGCGTCCGGTTTTCCGAGCGTTCTTGTAGAGCTTGGATTTGTTTTATGATTGCTTCGAGCTGCTTGTGATATTCGGTCCATTCTTGGACATAACCTTCTCGGGGTCTGCCGTTCGGTTTGGAGATACGTTTGAGTTCGGTTTCAAGACGCGCTTTTTCTTGCCTAAACTTGGCAAGGGTTTGCTGAATGGATTGACCGTCATCGTCCAACATAAAGATCTCACCCCTGCTCAACCTGAAAATATTTGCTTAGCGATGCTCAGGCAGATAGAAACGGCTAAAGCAGCTGCCGCCGGGCCAATTGGCTTTTTCAATCAAACGAAGCCGGAGGGTGTACCACCCTGGCTCTAGCCAACGTTTGGTCTTGTCTTTTTCATTTGCTCGATAAAGCTCGATGCGCCCCAACTCGTTCAAGTTATTGCGATTTGGGACAGCTTGGTCTCCTGTTCTCACATGCGCGAGTCCATCGCCTGGTCCAAGCACATCCAGCTCATATTTCTCATGAACTCCTGTGATAAGCGCTGCAATACCTTGAACAACTAGCACTGGTGGCGCAGGATCCAAGATTGAGCCGTCGCGAGGTTCGGTAATCTCTCGCTCGCCTGCAACACAGCGCTGTGATTCAGGATAATTGGGTGGTTGAGGCACTGGCGGCGGCAATGGTTGGCAGCGTAAATTAACCGCTACAGGTGCGGTACTGGCATTATCGGGTTCAAGAATCCTGAGAGTTGCTCGCACTGTGCCTGTGAACCCCGGTCTGCCCAAAGGAACATCAAAGGGTTCAACCCGTTCTATGCGAGAGTTCGCAAAAGTGAGCTCCTGGATTGGCCCCATCACACCATTGTCTAGTTCCCACCGATATTTGATCGTCCCTTCACGATTCACTTGAATTTCGCCTCCGAACGAAAACATTTGGGGACACTTGTCCGCAAAATCAGGGGCAACACGAGGAGAAACAGCAAGCACTTGAAAGGGCGGTTGTGCCGGCGTATTGGTCAGTGTGATTGTTGGCGATGGTGTTGGCGTCAGTGTCGGTGTGCGCGAAGGTGGTATCAGCGTTGGGACAAGCGTTGCTTCTTGAACCTTCGTCGGCTGCTCGGTTGGGTTGGGTGTTTCGATGACCTCCTGCATGAAAATGCCCATCCATGCCTTTTCTGGCTCGTTACTTGCGCTCAACGTTTGCCATATCGTGGCAATACTCACAGCGAGTACGATTGCAAAGGCAAGCCCAAACAACAATCCTTTAGGCGGACTCCACTGTTTTCTCCAAAAAACGATCAAACGCAAACTGGTATAGGTCCATGCGAAAAACAGAATCATGATAACCAAGTCGAGTGCCCAGTATTCCAATGCAAGGTGCGGACGTGTCTTGTAGTTTTCTGCCAGCGAAACATCTACCTGTCCAGATGCTTGCCTCGCGCCTTTATCATGAACGAACAAAATACCGTTGGTCTTGCTTGTACCGCGGTTAAAGTTTTGCAGGTCAAATTCAATCGCATATCGCGTACCGAGCGCGTTGATTTGCTCGAGCAATCTTGAATCCGTATCTTGCAGTAACGCACACTCCAACTTGGTTTCTCGAATTGGCCGGCATATATCATCGGATGTATTGACCTCAGCAATGAGAACGACATATATCGGAACAAGATTATCTCTGGCGTATTCGGACAGCTGCTCCCAATCCTGTTTGTTTGTGGTCACCAAAACAATGATTGTGCGCGGCTGCTTCAAGATTCGCTGTTGGGGCGTGAGATTCGGATCATCGTTCTCATATTGACTCTTTATTGCGTCCAAAACATCTGCCAGTTTGTCTCCATTCAACTCTTCCAATGGAATGTCAGATAGGGCATTCAACAAAGTTCCCGCATCTGCCATCGTGGCAGGCGGAATCTTCGTTCCTGCTTGAAAACGTCGAACAGTAACTGTCGTTTCAAGAGTTGACCTCAAGAATCCGCGCTCGACCAAGTTTTTGAGCCAGTCATATACTTGGTTTGGCTGTTTCTGATTCACCGACAGGACAAACTCTATCCTAACTGCGCCCGTTCGAACGGCTGTTACACGAGTATGCTGAATCGGCGCATCGGAATCCTCCATTCTGAGGTAATAATCAAGTTGAGACGGAGCTGGCACAGGCATACCTGTGTCTCGATTCCACACTCGCGCTCTAACCAACGTATTAGGCAGCTGAGAGAGATCCGTACTTTCAACCGAAATACAATATTTGCCCATACATTCCGGCGCGGACGGGGTGGGCGTTTGGGCGCTAACGGAAAAATCTCCCAAATGGACGATAAGGAGAATTGTTGAAATAGCTGCGATGATTCTGTATGTCATAAGAATCACTAGATATGAAAAGGTCTTGGATTGTTTTTTGTCGGTTACTGCTTCAGCTAGGTTTTTTCCCTTGAGGCCCACCGGTCCGCGGTTGAGACGTATCACGATACCAATCACGTTGAACGATTCCAATTAGCGCAATAAAGATTATTGCCAAAAAGATGCTAATGTTTGTCAAGAGCCGAACGGCAAAGAGCATGGGCTCGCGTCCGCCTTGCGTAAGGCGCTGTAAACTTGCTCGAGCGTAATCTGGATGCGCAATCAACCCAATCCACAAACCGATGAACACAACGAGACAAACCACAAACACACGTGCTAGAATTTTCATCCGTCGCCAATCTACGGAGGTTGGCAGTCTTCGTGCTTTTGAGCGGTCCCGCCCGTTGCCGGACGCGGACCAGAAAAAATATACTGCAAAACAAAACGCCAATCCGGTCAGTCCTATTAAAACAAACGCGAAAGCAATCCCTGAAATGGGGACGCCGACTAGTCTCATGAGGTTTGACAAATTGTCCATATCTACTCAGACCGTAAAGCAGTCATCTGCGTTTTGCAGGCCGTTCATCCATGTTTGGAATTCTTGGGGAAATCCTCCGCACTTTTGATAATGTGTTTTCGCTTTGTCGCGGTAATCCCGCACTTGGCTTGCCCTTGTCTCGTTATTCGGTTCGTCAGCCGCACAGGCGCGAATGCTGGCAGCTTCGTACACCTGCGCCAGCAGAAACTCGTGCGCATTGCAGATGTCGTCGTGTATGGCGTAGGGCACATTCGCAATCCGCGCAGACAATTCCGGATTCTGGTTGAGCAAACCTATCAGTTCTGGCAGGCTCGTTCGGTTTATCTCCTTTTGCGCATCACTTGGGGCTGAGCGTAATGGTCTCAGATGAGCTTGAATCAAGTAGTGACAGTACTTGAAGAGATTCTTGACATATTCCGTATCGCCGGTGAACTCGCCGTTAAGTCGTCGAATTCGATCTTGTTCATTCAGATCCCGGACCGCCCCCCAAAGCGCCAAGCGAGCTTTGCTGAACCGCTTGAGGGATAACATGATGACACCCACGATGAAACTATTCTCCGGGTCGCGTTCATCCAGATCACGTTGATGGTATTCTTGATATTCTCCCCAAATTACGCGAGCCGCTTCCTCTTCATCGTTGGAACGGCTATAGAGCATCTGAAAAATTAGTTCGATAAAAGCCCATGGGGTGGGCAAGGTAAATTGTTCAAGAACCACTTTAGTTCTCCTCCAACAAATTCAGATTCCTTCGCCCTTTGTTGACTTTTTACGTTTGCGCGGCTTCTCTGAAGTTTTCAATGGGTTTGGAGCAAGCATGTGAGAAGACGCGGACTTGGCCATTGCTCCTTGCCGATTGATAAACTCCGCGAACGGTATAATGACCGCAACAGGACGCCCAAATGTATGAATGATGAAACTTTCGCCTCCAAACTGGACACGCTCTATAACATCCCTCGTTTTCGTACGCAACTGTGTCGAGTTGATTGTTTCCGGTTCCATGGACTCACCTTTTCCTTCCGAGCGCCCAGCTGTGCTCGATTCGTCGTCTCGCCAGCGAGAGTTGCGCGGATGCGCAGCTACGACAGACTGTGCCGAGTTGTACATGTATATTGACTTGCATCATCGCACAGTTTCGGGTAGAAATCGTTTCAATTCACTCTCGCGTGACTCTCGCGTAACTGTCACGCAACTGTCACACGCTCGAATGTCTATGCGTTACGCTCCATATCGGCAATCACTTGCGCGAGGCACTGGACCGCATCGCGCCGCACGCGGTAAAAGGTGCTCGCGCTCATGTTCAGCTGCTGCGCGGCGAGCTCGTTCTTGATTTGCTCCACATATTCCTTTTGTAGCACGTGATGGTAGCGCGCTTCGGCGGAATGATGTCCGCAGTCGAGCGACCGCACCTCCCCCATGGCATAGTCGAGCAATTGCTGCAACGCGCGCCCGCGTGCAAGCGCGGAAATCTTGCTCTTGTCCCCCAAAAGAAATTGCGTGAGGCAGTTGAGATTAGACAGGGGATGCTTGCTTAATTTGTCAATTTCCCAATAATGTTCTAACGCGTCCGAGACAAACGTGATGAAATCGGCCGAATTGATTTGAATGTCGCCCATCCTATTTCCCCTCTCGATGCGTTTTGATGATTGACAATTTGAGAAAATTTATTTATCTTGTAGCAACTGTATGGAATTGCTCGAGATGTACATGTCTTTATATACATGACGCGTTTTATAGCGTTTTTCTTTCAACCAATTTATTCTCTAGATGCGAGGCGCTTCCATGTCCTCATTTCCGACCCATCTCACTTTGCTGGTTCGCCGACGCCTTGCGCGTTACTTGGCTCAACACTCCAGCGTTCCCTCGAGCGATTTTTTGCAAGCTGTGCCGGAGCTTGTCGCAATCCTTCGCAAAAATGATGTCTCGGGACGTTATGACCGTTTTCAGAAAAACGAGCGACCGCGCTTGACGCCCACGCGATATATTGACCGCGTAATTTCAAATTGGGTGGCGGAACGAACGCGTTGGCGTCAACTCGCCGAATATCAAGATGCCGCGTGGCAAGCATTGTGCGCGCGTCAAACGCGCGCGGCGGAACTTTGGCTTGGGTCCAGACGTTCCTTGAAGGGATTCACGGCTGACGATTTCGCGCAGCAAGCAATGATCTTGATGCTGCGCGCCGAATATCCATTCGATGTAGAATTTGAACCCTGGACGCTCACCATTTTGCATCGCGTTATTTTCGGCCGAGCGCGAGTCCAAAAAGATGTGTTGGATCATCAACCCGATTCGTTTGAGGAGTTACTGCAGCTGGGGGACGTGGAAGGAACAGGGATTGAAAAGCAATTTGCGGACCCGCTCGCGCATAAATTTGCGCAAATGCTCCAAGATCACGAACTCTTACAGCGCGCGCTAGGACAATTGCCGCCGACGCTGCGGAATGTAATCGAGTTGTATTATTTGGAGGGGCTAACCAACGAGGAAGTTGCTCGTAAATTAAGCGCGTCAATCGCCGTTATCTATACACGCCATCATCGCGCCCTGAAACGCTTGCGTGGCCTTTTGACCAGATAACCGATGTCAGAAATGTGCTGTTTGCTACATCAGTACAAATGAAGGATTTTACTTTTCAAGGAAATGTGATGCCGTCTAAAAAACTTCGAGACCACCCAACAAAAAAGAATAAACCTTTTGTGCGAAATGTTGCGCGCTCGCCGCAGGAATGGGAACAACAGCTTGCCGAACTTTATTCTGCGCTGCGTGAACCCGATTCACCATTCCAGCGCCTTCATATTGAAACGGAACAAGTTCTTCCGCTCTATCTCGCGCAGGAACGGCGGGGTGAAAACGCCGCGCAAAATTTTCCTTTGATTCATCAACATCTCCAAGCATGTTCGCAGTGCAATATCTTGTATCAACGCCTAAAAACCGCGTTAGCCGCTGCAAATCCGCAACCGCGCGCGGCGAACGCGCGGCAAAATCGAGAGATTGAATCTTTGCCGCGCAAGGCCTCTGCCCTGCAAATTATTCAATCTCCCGCCACCCCGCGCGCGCCCGCTCAAGTTCGATTCGTCCTCTCTCCCTCCGCGCTTTTATCGCGCAGCCAACCAAGTTTTGTTGCGCGCGGCGCTATGCCGCTATCGGAGCGTCTGCTCTTTAGCGCGCAGGTGACATTTGACAAACATCCGCTTCTTGTACAAGCTTGGTTTGCGCCTGCGCGCAAGAAAAATTGTGTGAATGTGCGGCTGGAACTGGCTGTGGCAACCACAATCGCCCGCCGCGCGCGCGCGATTTTGGATTGGGGCGAACATCATCTCGAAAGCAAATTCACGCGCGGCTCAAGCACGTTTCCAAACCTTGCTGTTGTTCCAGCTGATTCTCCTATTTCTCTCACCCTCCAATTTTCGCCCCATGTACGCACTCGCTCGCATCCGCGACCTCGCTCGACAAATCGCGTATCAAAACGCGCAACCAAAACACGCGCCAGACAAGTTTGACCTCGCTGCCGTTTGCACCCAAAATCTCTGCCACGTTCCCTCAGCCCTCTGGGAACAATTCACACCGCGCTCGCAATCCCGCGCTCGGTTTGGCGCTGGGTGCGGGCTGCACGCGATTTCGAAACGCGCGCGCAAGCCGTCATTGCGCGCGGCAATGGACACCGTACTCGGGCGCGCGCGTTGGTCGCATCGCTTGGCAAGTGGACGGCGCGGCGACGACAAAATTGATAGCGTTGTTTTACAAGAACTTTAGTGTGGAGAATCCATTAGCGCGGCGCTTGGTTCCGCGCCGCGCTAACTCATTTGACAGGGCGCGATGCCGCTCCAATGGGCGCCCTTTGTGGCGATTGGGAATGTGTGATGCAAGCGAGCCACAGTATTTACCATGGCTCGCTCAAATGTAACTTTTAACAGCCGCTACCGTGACATGGACTGTCCGAATGAGTTGGCGTTGGCTCTGCCGCCACGCGTACGACGATGGGGCGCTTGGGAACATGCGTCCCCATTGCAACCAAACTCAGCGGGATTGCAATGGCGAGCGCGATGAACAGACTAACCAGCATTTTGTGAATATGAGACATTGAGGTTTTCTCCGACATACAGTCACTCGGTACAGGTATCGAGCGTTGTGAGTGACTGCGTGCCGCCTTTCGTTTGAATCTCAAAGAGAAAGGACGCGAACCCCTGTCCAATTCAGACAAAATCGAAAAAATGTTTTACAATAGCTTTGTCGTGTGAGAGATGGGAGAATCCTTTGCAAACAACATCGCGCGTGAATTGAGCAAGCGCGATTGGCGCTTGGCGGAACCGTTCAGGGAATTTTCTGTGGCGGTGGAAGCTGAGTTGCGCGCACAGGGACATGACCCCGCACACGCGGAAGCAACTCTCATCGCGCGCATGGTCACGCGTTGTTACTCGCGCGTCTTGTATCTCGCCTGTGGGGAAAAAAGCGCGGCGCGCGAACGCGCGTATGTGGAAGTAAAGGCGTTCCTTTTCGCGCACGCGCGCCATCTGTTAGTTGAAGAAGGGGAGGTGGCGCAAGACCTCACCCAAAAGGCGCTGCTTGAAATCTTGGAGCATTACGCCGAGTGCAAAAATGGAGACGCCTTTTTGGGGTGGTGCAAACAAATTCTCGTACACGAACATCTGGACCGCCTACGCAAGCTCTCGCGCACGCAGAAAACGCCGCATGGAAAAAAATACACCAAACGCATACTGTCATTGGATGCCATTGCGGAACAAGCGGAAGCGGACGAACCGCGCGTAATGACGCAGGACGCGCTTGCACAGACACAAAACGTAGTGGGCGCGGCGCTGCGCGCGCCGATGCTCGAGATTTTTTTGGAAACGCTGCGCCGCTGTTTGAAAAAAGAAATCCGCGTCCGCGTGCTGGTGGAACTTTATTTCAATGACAAATCATTTGTCGAACTCGCCCAAGAGCTCGCGCTCTCGGCAGTCAACATCCAAGTCATTAAATCGCGCGCGCTGCAAAGCTTGCGTGAATGTGTGGAGATGAAACAGCTCTACGCGACGTGGCACGCGTAACAAATGCCGAGCCGCTGACGACTGTCCGCTAATTTTGAGATGAACCCATCCGACGCCGACAACATCCCCGCGCCGCTGAAACGTTTGCGCGACGCGTTATGGGGTGAACCCGAAGACGACATTTCGCACGCGAAATGTCGCGCCTTGCTGCCTGCATTTGTCCAAGCCGAAGCGGACGGCGAACCCGTCGCCAAACTCTATGCGCGCGTCAAACATCATCTCGACCATTGCGACGAGTGCGGCGAGGAATACGCGTTGCTGCTCGACCTCGAACTTGCAGAAATGCGCGGCGAAATTGAATTTGCGTCAGCCATCTCGCCCGACGCGCCGCGTTCGCTCGAACAAACGCTTCAAGAGCTCGCGCGTCGGATTGTCGAATCGCTCGCGCCCGCATCGCTGCCCGAGTTTGGCGTGATTGCCGAAACTTTTTTCGCGCGCGTAGAGCAATTGGGAACGTTTGAATTGCGTCCCAGCGCGGCGCAAGCGCTGGGTTTGGGTAGGCGCGACACGAACCCCGCGTTGAACATCATCGCCGCGAGCTATGCCGCGACGCAAACGTTGGCGCGCGAAATCACGCGCGCGCAATTTGAAGAATGGATAGCGCGCGACACACTGGAAACAGAAATCGAAACGCGCGCGGATGCCGCCGCGCGCGCCGTCGGTATCCAACGCGAACTTGCCGCGCGTTTTGCGCGCGTGTATGCGGAACAAATCGCGCGCGAACCGGACGCGCTCCGTGATTTGCTTTCATAGCGCGCCGCGCACAAATTTCAATTTTGAATTTTCAATGGTGACGGGAACATTGCGGCGAACGGGAACGTTGCGGCGAACGTTCCGTACGGCGGTTCACATTTTTCGGCGTTAGAGAACGCCTCCTACGCACGTTTGACGTTTCACGTTTGACGTTTCACGTTTGACGTTTCACGTTTGACGTTTCACGTTTGACGTTTCACGTTTGACGTTTCACGTTTGACGTTTCACGTTTGACGTTTCACGTTTGACGTTTCACGTTTGACGTTTCA
>Ga0226835_1000388_pt1 | contig 55558 bp, 51 predicted proteins | sample LAC_MetaG_1_FD_163627 | JGI IMG/M metagenome (GOLD analysis project Ga0226835, IMG submission 163627) | Anaerobic ammonium oxidizing microbial communities from anammox membrane bioreactor (MBR) in UC Berkley, California, United States -... | ecosystem: Engineered > Bioreactor > Anaerobic >...
GCGCCGGCCGCGAACACGGTGCGGCTGAAGTTCTCGAACGCCTCGGTGGCCGCGGGTGCGAGCTGCCGGCGGCGTTCGCCCGTCTCGCGGGTGGCGGTGGGGAAGATGGGATCGGCCATGACGTCTCCTTGGGGCGCTGCCCCCCGTAGAACGTGTCGGAGCACGACGTTGTTCCGTCGGGGTCGGTCCGTCGGGCCCGGAGGGTCAGGCTCCGCCGGTCGGGCCCGGAGGGTCAGGCTCCGCCGGTGGGGCGCGGGCGGGGTTCCGGATCGCCGGCGGTGACCGTCCAGGCCGCGTCGGTGCGCACGCCCGACTCCGGGGCGGCGGTGGTGTCGACGACGCGGTGCTCGAACTCCAGGCGGTCGGGCCTCACCTCGCAGGTCACGTAGCCGCGCCGCCGGGCGTTCACGTAGCGGAAGTTGGGCAGCCCGCGGATCTGGGTCTCGGCCACATCGGTGAGCGCGGCCGGGAAGTCCGACGATATCGACGTGCTCACGATCTCGGTCGCGACCGGCGGGGTCGACGGGTCCTCGGGGTCCTCGGGGATCACGCCGAGGGCGCCGAGGTGGAAGTCGCCCGAGATGACGACGGGGTTGTCGACGCCTCGGAGCTGCGCGAGGAGTCGACGGCGGGCGGCGGGGTAGCCGTCCCACTGGTCGAGGTTGTAGAGGCTGCCGACGAACGGCATCCGCCCCATCACCACCGACTGGGCGATCACGTTCCACGACGCCGAGGTGCGCTCGAGCGCCCGCCCGAGCCAGCGCTCCTGGGCCCGGCCCAGCATGGTGCGCCGCTCGTCGCGGGCTTCGTCGGTGATGGGGCCGGCCCCGGCCGGGAGCGAGGGATCGCCGGCGGCCTGGTCGCTGCGGTACTGGCGGGTGTCGAGCACGAAGAACCGGGCGAGGCGGCCCCAGGCGACCTCGCGGTGGATACGGAAGTCGGCGCCGCGCGGCGGGTCGACCCTCAGCGGCAGGTTCTCGTAGTACACGCGGTACGCCGCGGCCCTCCGGGCGAGGAACTCCTTCCGGCTCAGGCCCTCGTCGCCGTAGTCCTCGCCGGCGTGGTCGGCGGCGTAGTTGCCCGACACCTCGTGGTCGTCCCACGTGCAGACCCACGGGAACCTCGCGTGCGACGCCTGCAGGGCCGGATCGGCCTTGTACTCGCCCCAGCGGGCCCGGTACGTGGCGAGGTCGACCGGGTCCGCCGACCGGTAGGGCCGCACCGCGGCCGGGTTGGGGTCCTCGTCGTAGATGTAGTCGCCGAGGAACACCACGAGGTCGAGGTCCTCGGCCACGAGGTTCCGGTGCGCGGTCCAGTGGCCGTCCTGGCGGTTCTGGCACGAGGCGAAGGCGAAGCGCAGACGGTCGGGCCGGGCCCCGGCGGCGGGGGCGGTGCGGGTGCGCCCCACGGGGCTGGTCCGGTCGCCGACCCGGAAGCGGTACCAGTACCACCGGTCGGGGGCGAGGCCCCGGGCGTCGACGTGGACGGAGTGGGCCAGCGCGGCGTCGGCGACGGCGGTGCCCGAGCGCACCACGCGTTCGAAGCCTTCGTCGTCGGCCACCTCCCAGCGCACCGGCACCGGCGCCTTGCCGATCCCGCCGTCGCCGGCCAGGGGGTCGGCCACGATCCGGGTCCAGAGGATCACGGAGTCGGGGCGGGGGTCGCCCGACGCCACCCCGAGGACGAAGCGGTCGGCCGGCAGCCCGGCGGGCACCGGAGGCAGGGGGCGCCGGGAACGGGTCGAACCCGACCCGGACCCACAGCCCGCCGCGACCGCGCCTCCGAGCAGCCCGGCTAGGAAGGTCCGGCGATCCACGCCCGGGGACGCTACCGCCCCGAGGTGGGTGCCCGCGGTGGCGGCGACGGTCGCGGAGTCGTCGCCGCCCGCGGGTCGCTCAGCCGGCGGGATGGCGGTTCGACACGTAGTGGCCGACGGGCGACTGCAGCCCCACCCCGAAGCGGTTCCATCCGTTGATGGCGACGATGGCGAGCGTCAGCGCCACGACCTCCTCGGCGCTGAAGTTCTTGTCGACCTCGGCCCACACGTCGTCGGGTGCGCCCTCGTCCGGCAGCCGGGTGAGGGCCTCGGTCCACGCCAGCGCGGCCCGCTCCCGGTCGGAGTAGACGGGTGCCTCCTCCCAGGCCGAGGTGAGGTAGAGCCGCTGCGACGTCATCCCGATGGCTTCGGCGTCCTTGGTGTGCATGTCGACGCAGAAGCCGCAGCGGTTGATCTGCGACGCCCGCAGCTTGACCAGCTCGAGCAGCTCGGGCTCGAGGGTGCTCGAGTGCACCGCCTCCTCGAGGCCCAGCATGGCCTTCATGGCGGCGGGGAAGGTTGACCGGTAGTCGACGCGCACGGTGGGGCCTCCTTCGTCACGCCCGGGCCCCGGTGGTGGGAACGGCGCCGGGACACCTCCGGGCCTCACATGGGACAACGTATCGAGCTACGAGGCTTATGCCCGAGCCGGCAGCGGAGTCAGGCCCGCGTCCCTAGGTAGGCGTCGCGGACCCGGGCGTCGTCCTGGATGGCCGCCGGCGGCCCCTGGGCGATGAGGCGCCCGAGGTCGAGGACGAATATCCACTCGCACACGCCCATCACCAGGGGCATGTCGTGCTCCACGATCAAGACGGCCAGGCCGTCGTCGTGGGCCAGGGAGCGGAGGAGCCCGGCGAAGGGCGCGCTCTCGGCGTCGTCGAGGCCCGACGACGGCTCGTCGAGCAGGAGCAGGCGGGGGGCGCCCGCCAGCGCCCGAGCGACCTCGACCAGGCGGGTGGTCCCCGTGGACAACGACGCCACGGGGGCGGCGGCGACTGCCGCCAGCCCCACCCGGGCCAGCACGTCGTCGGCGACGTGCCGAGGGTCGACCGGGTCGGACGACCACTGCTGGCGTGTCTCGGCGGCCAGGAGCACGTTGTCGCGCACGCTCAACGAGCCGAAGACCTCGATGCGCTGGAAGGTCCGGCCGATGCCGGCCCGCACCCTCCGGTACGGGGCGAGGCGGGTGATGTCCCGGCCGTCGAGCAGCACCCGGCCCTGCGTGGCCGGCTGGAGGCCGCAGATCACGTTGAAGAGGGTGGTCTTGCCCGCTCCGTTGGGCCCGATGAGCCCGGTGACGCGGCCCGCGTGCACCTCGAGGTCGACGCCGTCGAGAGCGTGCAGGCCGCCGAAGGTCACCTGCACGCCCGACACGGAGAGCACGGGCGCCGGGCCGCCGGGGATCGTCACGACGGGCGGGCCGTGCGGCGCAGCAGCAGCCGCAGCGAGGGGAAGCCCAGCAGCAGCGTCTGGAACCCCCAGCGCAGGCTGGACGCTGATCGGCCGTCGCGCTCGGCCTCCCGGACGGCGTACGCGGCCTCGCCCACGTGCAGCCCGACCGCCACCCAGAACACGGCCTGGTAGGCGGGGCGGGGGACGGCCGGCGTCACCCGGCCCGACCACCACCGCCACACGCCCTCGTGGTGGGCTATGAGGCCGAGCAGACCCATGCCGGAGAGGATGGAGACCCACCAGCCGGCGGCCGGGTGCTCGACGTCGACCGGCACCGCGTGGTCGACGGGTTGCGAAGGGCTGATCGCGACGAGCGGGATGTCGCGCGCCGTGCGCGCCTGGTACTGCGTGTACCAGGGCGACTCCCGCTCGAGGCGGAGCCACATCCGTTCGGCCTCCTCGCCCTCGAGCCGGCGGGCCCGAGCCGGGCTCCGGTGCCGACCCACCTGCACCTCGACCTCGGGTCCGGCCTCGAGGTTCAGGTACCACGAGGGGTGCCGCTCCTGGGCCGAGTTGGAGGCCACCACGACCACGTGGTCGCCCTCGGAGAAGTAGGGGAGGGGCACGGTGCGGGCCTGTCCCGTCCGCCGGCCCCGGGTGGTGAGCAGGAGGAGCGGGTTGCCGCGGGCGCGGGCCAGGACCCGCCCACCCGTCGACCGGTACGCCGTCCCCTGGAGAACGACGATCGCCTTGAGCATCCGGCCCTTCGGAGTCCACCAGCGGGCGTTCCCGGCCCGGGTCGGGTCTGTACGGCCCATGATCAGTCGAGCGCCCGCTCGTCGCGCGGCGACCGCACCGCGGCCTCGACCCGCTCGAGGGCCGCGACCACGCGGTCGGTCTGCTCGCGGTCCTCGTGGACGAGGCGGATGATCCAGTACCGGAGGTAGCGGCCCATCGAGTAGCGCAGGAACAGGACCGACCCGATCACGGCGGCCACCAGCCCGGCCACGCCGCCCGAGATCAGGTACGGGATCTGCTCGCCCACGTCGAGGGTGCCCGAGGCCCCGTACCAGCCCGCGATCACGAGGACCACCGAGGCGATCACGAGGATCGTGCCCACAGCCAGGGCGCGGGCCTCCGGACCGTGCGCGCCGCCGCCCGCCGGCAGCGATGCGAGGGCCTCTTCCAGCCGGGCCAGCCGGTCGGGCTGGTCGGTGCGCGACGGCGGCGGCGCCGGGTCGGTCATGGTCGTGCTCCTGTTCCGGTCGTTCCTAGGTACGCGGCGTCGAGGGCGCCGGCGATCTCCGCCGACGGGCCCGAGAACTGGACGCGCCCGTTCATCATCAGGGCGGCGTGGTGCGCGACACCCAGCACGGTGTGGGCGAACTGCTCGACCACGAGGATCGACACGCCCTCGCGCGCGATGGTCGCCACCTGCTCGTAGAGCTCCTCCACGAGCAGGGGAGCCAGGCCCATCGAGAGCTCGTCGACCAGCAGCAGCGCGGGATCGGTGGCCAGGGCCCGGGCCAGGGCCAGCATCTGTTGCTCGCCCCCCGAGAGGCTCCCCGCGCTCTGGCGGGCCCGCTCGCCGAGGCGGGGGAAGCGGGCGTACGCCCGCTCGTGGACGGTGGCGGCGTGGCGCCGGTCGGCCGACGCCAGCGCCAGGTTCTCGGCCACCGTGAGGTTCGGGAAGACGCCGCGGCCCTCGGGCACGGTGCGCACGCCGGCTCGGGCCAGGCGGTGCGCCCCGGCCCCGTTCACGTGCCGCCCGGCCACGTGGACGCAGCCCGCCGTGGGCGTCACGAGCCCGCACGCGACCTTGAGCGTGGTGGTCTTGCCCACGCCGTTGGGGCCCAGCAGGGCGACCACGCTCGCCGGCGGGACGACCAGATCGACGCCGTGGAGGACCTCGATGGAGCCGTACGCGGCCCGCACGCCGCGCAGCTCGAGCGCGGGCCGCGCCGCGCCGGCGGTCACCGGGCCGGCTCCGCGGTGCAGAGCCCGTCGTCGATGCCGAACAGGCCGTCGAGGGCGCGCACCCGCTCCGGATCGAGGGCCTGGCCGACCGGCCACGAGCCGTCGAGCGCGGTCAGCGGATCGGGCGTGGTGGTCGCCCGGCCCCGCCGCCGGCCGGCCACGTTGCGGGCCAGGCCGCCCAGGACCGCGGCCACGCCGTCACGCTGGCGGGCCAGCACGATCGCGGCCACCGCGGGCCCGACCGCGGGAACCCAGCCCAGGGCCGGGGCGTCCTGGGCGAGGATCGTCATCCCGGCCAGCGCCAGGCCACCGAGGAGCGGGCCGCTCGCGGTCTCGATGCCGCCGATCACCGCGATCAGGAGCACCGTCAGGCCGCCCAGGGCGGTGAAGCTCTTGGCCGAGATCGACACCTTCATGGCCGCGAGCATCGCCCCGCCGAGACCGGCCATCGCCGCCGACAGGGCGAACACCACGAGCTTGGTCCGCGTGAGGCTCATGCCGGTCATGGCGCACCCGACGGGGGAGTCGCGCATCGCCACGAGGCGCCGGCCCAGGCGCCCGCGGCGCAGCCACACCACGAACACCGCCGCCAGCCCGTAGGCGGCGGCGAGGACCACGAACCAGGCCCGGTCGCTGTGGAGGGAGAGGCCGAACAGGTCGGGTCGCTCCAGGGTGATGCTGGTCCGGAACAGGCTGTCCTGCGGGAACACCATGTAGTCGACCAGCACGGCGAAGGCCAGGGTCGAGAGCGCCAGGTACAGCCCCTGGAGGCGCAGGGCGGGCAGCGCGACGAGTGCGCCGACCGCGGCCGGTACGGCCATGGCCACGAGCAGTCCCGCCCACGACCCGCCGCCCCCCACCTTCGACATGGCGACCGCGCCGAGCCCCGCGAACGCGAACGGGCACAGCGACACCTGGCCCGCGAAGCCGGTCAGGGGCACCAGCGACAGCCCGATCAGGCCCAGGGCGACGCCCTCGCCGACGCGCTGGACGTCCTGGCCGGTCATGAACCCGGCCCCGGCCCACGCGAGACCGGTGAGCAGGAGCGCGCCGGCCGCCGCGTGCCGTACCGACGGCACGCGGCCGGTGACCGCGCGCACGGCCCGCGCCCCGCGCAGGCGCGCCTCGGGCAACGCGAGCAGCGCCACGAACAGGAGGATGACGGGCAGGGAGTCGGTGAAGCCGGGCAGCCAGTCGGGGAAGCGGTCGCCGGGGAAGGCCTTAGGCAGCCAGTAGCTCCCGTGGGACTGAGCCAGGCCGAGGATCATCGCCCCGAGGAACGTGAGGGGGAGGCTGCGGAGCCGGCCCACCACCGCGGCGGCGTAGGCGTCGATGACCAGGAGGGTCAGCAGTACCACGTCGAGGGTGATCAGGGGGGCGATGAGGATCCCGGCCAGGGCCGCCAGCGACGAGCCGATCGCCCACGACAGCGCGCTGGGCCGGGTCGGCGCCACCCCGGAGAGCGACGTGAGGTCGCGGTCGTCGACGACGGCTCGCATGGTGATCCCGGCCCGGGAGTGGTGGAGCAGGTGACGCAGGGCGACGACGGTCGCGGCCGCGATCAGGAGCGTGATCGCCCGGTGCCAGGAGATGAACACCCCGGCCACGTGGAACCCCTCCGCGGGGAAGAACTCCTCCACCACCCGGGGCGCGCCGGGCTTCCAGATCTGCTGGGCCAGGCCGAGGCAGCCGGCCAGGATCCCCACCGTCACCACGATGGTGGTCGCGAAGGGCGCGCCGTGGAGGGGCCGGATCAGAGTGCGTTCGAGCAGCGCGCCGGCCAACGGCGCGAAGACGAGGAGCACGAGGGCCAGGGAGACGAGGGTGGGGATGTCCTGGTTGACGTGCAGCTCCCAGTACAGGAACGCGGCGAGCATCCCGATCGCGCCGTGGGCGAAGTTGAAGATCCCCGACGTGGTGTACGTGACCACCAGCCCGGTGGCCGCCACCGCGTAGATCCCCCCCGTGACCAACCCGAAGATCGTCAGGCGCAGGAAGGTCGTCACGGCGTGGACTCGCTCAGCTCTGGGCCTCGGGGTTGGGGACCTTCGCCGCGAAGCGGGGGTCGCACTCGAAGCCCTTCTCGGGGAAGACCCGGGTGAACTTGCCGCCTCGTACCTGGAGCAGCACGTAGCACTGCGTCAGCCGGTTCGCGCCGGGGTCGCCCACCGCGTGGATGCCCTCGCCGTCCCACTTGTGGACGCCGCGCAGGTATTCGAGCAACCCGGCCCGGGTGACCTTGCTGCCGAGGTGCTTCACCGCCTGGGCGAAGAGGAGGCCCGACGACCACGTGAACGCACCGAGGGCGGTGGGCTGGCCATCCGCCTTCTCCGTCCACTCGATGAAGGTGGCGGTCTCCCGGTTCGAGTCGGCCTCCTCGAGCGGGTGGACGCTCACGCCGACGTAGGCGCCTTCGGCGGCGGGGCCGGCCTGGGCGAGGAAGTGCGGGTCGTAGGACTGGGCCTGGATGTCGACGATCGGGATGTCGACGCCCTGGGCCTTGATCTCCTTCATCAGGTTGGCGGGGTCCTCGAGCCCGCTCCAGACCGTCACGTACCCGATCTTCTTCGAGCGCAGCTCGTCGACGGTCGGGCCCCAGTTGAGCTGGTTCAGCGGCGTGCTGTTGCGCATCACGAACCGGAACCCGGCCTGCTCGTAGCCCGACTTCTGCTGGAGGGCACGGTTCTTGGTCTGCGGCAGGTCGGCGTAGAGCGTGGCGGCGCGCTTCACCGCCTTCGGGTGGTGCTCGGCGAACCAGTAGGCCGGACCGGCCTGCCACTGGGTCAAGGGGTTGGGTACGGCGTGGATCACGTTGTCGGCGTTGCTGTGCTTCGAGGTCGTCGACATCGTCGGCAGCACGGGGAGATCGCAGCCGGCGGTCACGTCGACGATCTGGTCGTCGAAGACGATCGCCGAGCCCACCAGCGCGAACCCCTTGTCGCACGCCTCCTCGACCGGGGGTCGGGGCTCGAAGAAGCTGGAATCCTTCTTCACCAACTCCAGCTTGCGGCCGTTCACGCCGCCCAGGCTGTTGCAGTGGTCGACGAAGCCCTGCATGGCGTCCTGGCTCGGCTTGAACAGGCCGGGCTGCGGGCCGCTGATGTCCTGGACCGTGTAGATGGTGATCGACTCGTCGGTGACGCCGACGTCGGTGGCCCCCTTGGCGTCGCCGGGGCCGCAGGGGTAGTCGGACGGCGCCGCGGTGCGGGCGGGGGCGGTGGTGGCGGGCGAGGCCGGGCCGGCACCGGGCCGGACGGCCGCCCGGTAGCGCTCGCGCTCCGCCTCGCTCACCCGGGTGCCGCAGGCCGCCAGCGTGGCGGTGCCGGCGGCGACGGCCACGGCGACGGCCAGCAGGCGCGCTCGAGTGGTTCGGATCACGTCTCCCCCCCGGTCGGGTCAGAGCCGGCGCCGGCGGCGGCGACGGGTTCGGTACACGACCACCGCGGCGCCCGCCGCCACCAACGCGACGGCCGTCCGGCGGCGTCGCCGCCCGAGGGCGGCCAGCGCCTCGGGATCGCCGTAGAACGACACGGGTACCGAGAGGACGTAGCCGGCGGCGGCCACGGCGTCGAGGCGGCCGCGCGGGTCGATGGTGAGCTCGCGGCGGGCCAGGGCCTTGACCGGGTTGACCTGGCCGCTGCAGAGCTTGGCCATCTCCAGCCACGGGCCGGCGAGTGCGGCCGCGCCCTCGGCCGGGCCGTTCGACACCACCACCTCGTCGCCGCGGAACGACACCGTCACCGAGATGTCGCGATCCGACGCCGTGAGCACCACGTCGCCGCGGGCGAGGCTCGCGACGCGGGCCCGGCCCGGGTAGTCGCGCAGGTTCTCCTCGAGCAGGCCGCCGAGCATGGTGGCCATGCCGGAAGCCTCGTCGCCGTCGGCGAGGACGACCTCGGGACCGGCCATCAGATCCGGGCCCACCACTTCTCGATGCCGAGGTCCTCCGCGATCACCTGGAGCGCGTTGTAGCCGGGCCCGAAGGTGATGAACCCGTGGGGGTGCTGGGTGGAGCCGGCCATGTACAGGCCCTCGACCGGCGTGCGGTACTGGCCCAGCTCCGGCAGCGGACGCTCGTCGAGCATGTTGTCGAGGCTGATCTCGCCCATCATCCAGTCGCCGCGCACCATGTTGGGGAGCTTGCGGGCGATGTCGTGCGGCGTGAACACGGACCAGTCGACGATGTGGTCGTCGGTGAGGTTCGGGGCGTAGCGACGCCAGGCGTCGATGCACTTCTGCCCGTACCACCGGCCCATCTCGTCCCACGCCCCCTCACCGCCGTCGGCCAGGGCGAACGGGGCGAACTGGCGCAGCAGCCCCGTGTAGTACCCCTCGGGGGCGTCGGTCGGGTCGTAGAGCGAGTTGACCGCCGCGTTGGGCTGCGGCTCGACGAGCTGGCCCCGCCGGATCTTCTCCCAGTCGGCGTCGAGGCGGGCGGGGGAGTCGATCCCGAGGTTGACGACCCAGGCCCGGTCCACGTCGGGGTCGAAGGCGGCCGCCTCGTACTCCGGCAGGGCGTCCATGGCCAGGTGGACCGAGAAGAGCGTCCAGTCCTTGTGCTGGATCTTCGACTTGACGTCCTGGGCCAGCTCCTCGGGGATGGCCCCCGGGTCGAGGAACTCCAGCATCGTCTGCTCGACCGAGACGGTCGACGCCACCAGCTTGCGGGCCTCGAACTCGGTGCCGTCGGAGAGGCGGACGCCGACGGCGCGGTTGCCGTCGACGAGCACCTTGGCCACCTCGGCGTCGGACCACATCACGCCGCCGTGCTGGGCCAGGTCGCGCCACAGGGCGTGCGCCAGGCGGTGCGAACCCCCCAGGCAGAGGTGCCAGTTGTCGATCTTGCCGACCAGCAGCGGGTAGCCGATGGCCAGGCCCTTCACGTCGTTCGTGTACGAGCACACCGCCCCGTGGAACGCGAGGTGGGCCTTGATCCGCGGGTCGGTGAAGTGGCGGTCGAGGAACTGGTTGATCGACTCGCGGCGCAGCTTGACCGAGAGGAACTCCGAGCGGTCCTCGACCCCGAAGGTGGCCAGGGCCTTGGTGAGCTCCTTCACGCTCATGGGCGGCTGGTACATGAGCGTGCCGAGGAGCAGGTCGACGAAGCCGTGCGCCTCGTCGTAGAGGCGCCGGAAGGTCTCGGCGTCCTCCTCGTTGAAGCGCGCCATCGAGGCCAGGGTCTTCGCCTGGTCGGTGTGGACGGTCAGCGCCTGGCCGTCGTCGAAGATCGACGCCATCTGGACCTCGGGCCGGACGTACTCGATCCCGTGGCCGCGCACGTCGAGGTCGCGCACCGGGGGCGCCATGTCCACGAAGGTGTGGTAGTTGGCGTGCATGTTGTGCACGAAGCCGGGCTGGGTGACCTCCTCGCTGCAGAGGCCGCCGCCCTCCTCGTGGCGGCGCTCCAGCACGAGGACCTCGAGGCCCGAACGGGCCAGGTAGGAGCCGAGCGTGAGGCCGTTGTGGCCGGCGCCGATGATGATCGCGTCGTAGGTGGTCTTGGGCATCTTCAGCTCGCTCCCTTGCCGTCGTAGGGGGGTTGGCCGGAGGGCCAGGTGGTCTCCACGCCCTTTGAGTAGGCCTCGAGCAGCACCTGGACCATCTGAGCCTGCCTCATCAGGAAGCGCATGTCGCCCCGGACCTTGATGGTTCCCGACAGGGCGGCGTCGATCGGGTCGGCCTGCGCCGCCGCGATGGCGTCGAACGCGGCCGCGGGGCCGGTGAAGCGGTAGTCGAGCTTCACCGACGGGTCGTCCTCCTCGAGCTCGCGGTACCAGGCGCACTGGCCCCCCTCGAGGCGGATGAGGAAGCGCAGCACCTTGCCGTCGGCGACGTAGGGGGAGACGCCGTCGCCGACGATCTCGACCGCGATGGTGAACGAGTCGGACGGGACGTCCTTGAGGGTGGCTACCGAGGCGTTGATCGCCTCCTTGACCGACTCGTACCAGTCGGGGGTGTAGACGTCGGGCATCTCGACCTCCAGGAGGGTGGACCCGGCTCAGGAGAGGCCGGGGACGAGGAAATCTCGGATGAACTGCTGGCGCTGGGCGGGGTCGTCGCGGTCGAAGGTGACCGCCGGCGTGACGATGAGCGAGAAGACGATACGGGTCATCCACTCGGCGGCGCGGCGCACGTCGAGGTCGGGGCGCACCTCACCCCGCTCCACCGCGGCCTCGATCAACGGGATGACGGCCTCCACGCCCATCGAGAGGAGGTCGTGGCTGTCGGTGGTGAGCAGGTGGATGAAGGCGTCGGGGTCGGTGCGCTGCATGGCGGCGTTGAGGGGGTTGTCCTGGAGGAAGGCGACGGTGAGGTCGGCGGCCTCCACGAGCTGGTCGGTGAGCGATCCCAACGGGGCGGTGCGGCGGCGCAGCTCCTCGATGTACCGACGGGCCTGGTCCGCGGCGACCGCCCCGTAGAGCGACTCCTTGTCGGGGAAGTGCCGGTAGATGCTGCCGCGCGAGACGCCGGCCTCCCGGGCGATGTCCTCCATCGAGGTCTTCTGGAAGCCGTAGCTGGAGAAGCACATCTGCGCCGCATCCAGCATCCGTTTGGTGGTCGCCGTGCTGGTTTCCGTCACGACCGCCCTCAACGATCGGTGCCTTCGAGGCTTTTCCTAGCGGACGTTAACAAGAACACACTTGCACATCGGACGTCAAGTGTTATGTTGTCCGCACCGAGGAGTCGACCGCGGGCGCGCGAGGTGCCCGGGAGGAGGGGACCGTGGATTCCCGTTACGACGTCGTGATCGTCGGCGGCGGTCACAACGGCATGACCATCGCCGCGTACCTGGCCAAGTCGGGCCTGAGCGTCTGCGTGCTCGAGTCGCGGTTGGAGATCGGAGGCGCACAGGAGAACATCGAGCCGATGCCCGGTGTGCGGATCGACCCGCACGCCTCGGTGCTCTACGCCGCGGCCGCGCCCGGCTTCGAGCAGCTCGAGCTCCACAAGTACGGGTTCCGGATGGAGTACTGGAACCAGTACGGCATGGCCATCGACACCGAGCACCGGGCCCTCATCAGCGGCAACCGCTGGACCTACGCCGAGGCGGCCGAGAGCATCCGGCCCTTCAGCGAGAAGGACGCCGAGATGTGGCCGCTCCAGCAGGCCGCCATCGCGCCGCACACCGAGGACATCCTGCGGGCCACGTTCTGGACGCCTCCCTTCCCCCACGAGCTCGACGTCGACCAGGCCGACCTCCCGTGGGTGCAGGCCTGGACCAAGGCCATGGGCGACCTGCTCCCCGGCAACTTCTTCGAGGCGTCGATGGTCGACGTGCTCGACGACATCTACGAGAGCGGCACGCTCAAGGCGCTCGCCGGTCTCGGCGCCTGGTACTCGGGCGCCGCGCCCACCTGGGAGGGCATGGCCCCCCAGGCCTTCGGCGGCACGCTCCTCGCCTCCTACGGGTCGGGCTCGCCCAAGGGCGGGATGCACACCTACGCCCACGCCATCGCCCGCTGCGCCATCGCCCACGGCGCCCGGGTGCTCGTGAACTGCCCGGTCGAGGAGATCATCGTCGAGAACGGGCGGGCCGCCGGCGTGATCCTCGCCGACGAGGCCGCGGCGGCCGGCAAGACGATCTGGGCCGACAAGGCCGTCATCTCGGCCGTCGACGTCCAGCAGACCTTCCTCAAGATGGTCGGGCCGCGCCACACGGACCCGTCGTTCCGCCAGAACATCTCCGACATCAGCCTCAAGGGCGGCAGCCTCTACGTGCTGCACATCGTCACCCGGGAGCTGCCCAAGTGGGGTGGCCAGGCCGGTGAGGTGGTCGACCGCTTCGGCTACCCGGGCTCGGCGCTGTTCCCGATCGACGACTGGGCCGACGTCACCCGCCAGATGCGGGAGACCTACTCGCGCAAGCGCACCCCCACCGGGGCCGGCAACATGCCGCTGGCGGTGCTCATGCCGACGGTCTACGACCGGACCCGGGCGCCCGAGGGGATGCACGTCCTGTCGCCCATCTACATCAACCTGCCGCCGCCCGAGTACCACGTGGAGGGACCGCACGCGGTCAACGAGCAGGTCGACCGGATCACCCGCGAGATCCTCGACATCATCCGTGAGTACGCCCCGAACATGACCGACGACAACATCGTCGCCACGTTCGTGAACACCCCCGAGGACTCCGAGTTCCGCAACGCGGGCCTCGTCGGCGGCAACTGGTACGCCACCCGGCACTGCACCGACCAGTGGTGGACCAAGCGACCGCTCCCCGAGCTCTCGCGGTACCGCACCCCGATCGACAAGCTGTACCTGTGCCACCAGACGTCGTTCCCGGGTGGCCTGTGCCTGATGGCGGTTCCCTACAACCTGATGCACATCCTCATCGACGACGGCCTCGTGGAGCCGGGCTCCTGGTGGTACCCGTCGCCGTACCACATGAAGGACACCGAGAAGACCGGAGCGGCCCGATGACCGGCTACAACCCCGAGCTCGCCCACGGCTACCAGCCGCCCGAGACGCACCTCCAGGAGTTCCCCCGTCAGTCGAAGTACGACGTGGCGGTGATCGGCGCCGGCCCCAACGGCCTGATCGCGGCGGCGTATCTGGCCCGGACCGGCCTGAAGGTGTGCGTGGTGGAACGTCGCTACGAGATCGGCGGCGGCCTGGCCACGGAGGAGATCCTCTTCCCGAGCCACTACTCGAACCCGCACGCGATCTACCACATGATGCTCGACTACATGCCGCCTCTCCAGGACCTCGGGCTCGACAAGCACGGTCTCACGTTCGTGTCGCCGAACGCCCAGACGGGAGCGGTCTTCGACGACGGCTCCTCGCTCCTGCTCTGCCGCATGATCGAGGACACCAAGGACTCGATCGCCAAGTTCTCCGAGAAGGACTCCGAGACCTTCGGCCGGGTGTGGCGCAAGTGGCGCCAGGTCGTCGACGAGCTGGTGGCCCCGGCCACCTACCTGCCGCCCGTCGCCCCCATCGACCTCATCGAGGCCATGGAGAAGACCGAGATCGGCAAGGAGCTGCTGGAGCTCTCGGAGCAGAGCCCGATCGAGATCATCACCGACCTGTTCGAGAACGAGAGGGTCCGCTCGCTGCTCCTCTACGTGGCCTGCATGTGGGGCCTCGACGCCGAGGAGAGCGGTCTCGGGTTCATGGTGCCGCTGCTCATCGACCGCACGATGAACAAGGGCATCTGCTACGGCGGCTCCCACCGCCTCGCCGCGGCTCTCGCCCGCGAGGTCATCCAGCACGGCGGCACCGTCCTCGACACCTCGGAGGTCGTCAACATCCGGGTGGAGGGCGGCGTGGCCAAGGGGATCGACCTCGAGGACGGCCGCAGCATCGACGCCGGCATCGTGATGTCGAGCCTCGACCCCCACACCACGTTCCTCGACCTCGTCGGGCGCGAGAACCTCTCGCCGTCGCTCACGTCGTCGGTCGAGCGCTGGGAGTGGGAGAAGTGGAGCTTCTTCACCACCCACATCGTCACCGACGACCGCCCCCGCTACGGGACCGACGACCCGTGGGCCGACGACGCCTTCATGACCGTCATCGGCCTCGACACCGTCGACGGCCTGCTCGAGTACTGGGACGGCGTGATCGAGGGCCGCATCGACGGTCGGATCGTCGGCCACGCCACCTGCGAGACGATCTACGACCCGACGCTCTCCAAGGTGCCGGGCCACGAGGTCGGCTTCCTCCAGATCCACGCCCCGTACGACCTCGAGGGGGGCTGGGACCAGCGCACCAAGGAGATCGAGAGCCTTGTCGTCGACACCTGGAAGGGTGCGGCGCCGAACCTCAACGTGATCCAGCGCCACTCCGAGACCCCGGTCGGGATCGAGACCCGTCTGCCCCACATGCGCCGCGGCTCCATCAAGCACGGCGCCTACAACCCGCTCCAGATGGGGGCCATGCGCCCCAACGACGAGTGCTCCTCGTCGCGCACCCCGATCGACGGGCTCTACGTGTGCGGGGCGTCGACCTACCCGGGTGGGCTGATCATCGGCGGACCCGGCTACATCGCGGCGAACATCGTCGCCGAGGACGCCGGCGTCGACAAGTGGTGGAAGCTCCCCGACTACATCCAGAAGTACCACGACACGTACTTCGCCGAAGACACCTCGGTCGCGTAGCCGCGACCGGTGTGAAGGCCGGTCGGCACGCTCCCCCCGCGTGCCGGCCGGCCCCCCAACGGAGGTCAACCGTGCCCAACAAGTCCTACGACGCCATCGTGATCGGTGCCGGACACAACGGCCTGTGCCTGGCGGCCTACCTGGCCCGCGCCGGGCTGTCGACGGCCATCGTCGAGCGGCGCCACGAGGAGGGCGGGGGAGCCAACACCGAGGAGCCCGTCGTCCCCGGCTTCCGCTTCAACCTCCACGCCAACTACATGGAGTTCTTCGACATCATCCCGATGATCCAGGACTTCGACCTGGAGAGCGCGGGGCTGCGGTCGATCAAGCCCGAGAACCAGGCCGGCATCGCCTTCGCCGACGGTCGCCCGCCCGTCGTCCTCCACCGCAAGGACCTGCTCGACAAGAGCCACGCCAGCATCGCCCGCTACTCCAAGGCCGACGCCGACACCTACGTCGAGCTCCAGAAGCGCACCCTCGACTTCGGGCCCCTCTTGGGCTTCGGCATCTACAACCCGCCCTTCCCGGGCATGGACGAGGGCCAGGCGGCGCTCGTCGAGCAGCTCTTCGGCGACATGGGGCTGCGGGCCTCCGACTGCATCAAGACGCCCAAGGTCATGATCGACGAGCTCTTCGAGAGCCCCGAGATGCGGGCCCTCCTCTACCGGGTGAGCGTCGAGTTCGGCATCGGGGTCGACACCGCGGGCGGAGCCGGGATGATCCCCACCGCGCTGATGTGGATGATCGGCAACTGGCGCCTCGCGCGCGGCGGCACCCACACGCTGGCCAAGGCGATGAGCCAGGCCTGCTACTCGGTGGGGGTCGACCTGATCGAGAACACCCTCGTCGACTCGATCATCGTCGAGGACGGGCGCGCGGCCGGGGTGGTGACCCGCACCGGCGAGATCCGGGCCAACAAGCTGGTGGCCTCGAACGCCGACCTGCGCCAGACCCTCAACGACTTGGTGGGTGCCGAGCACCTGCCCGACCACTGGGTCCGCCGGGCCAAGAACTTCCGCTACGGGCCGAGCCACGTCCTGGCCACGCCGATGTTCTGCCTCTACGACGCCCCCGCGTACAAGTCGGCCCGCTGGGACCCCGACATCGACAAGACCTTCTACACCGTGGTCGGCTTCGACGGCCCCGACGACACGTTGCGCTACATCCGGGATGCGTACTCCGGGCTCCTCCCCGAGCCCGCCGCCGGCACGTGGGTCAACAGCCTGTGGGACGCGACCCAGGCGCCCGCCGGCCGTCACGCCGCGACGGGCTGGTACTTCTTCCCTCCCGCGAGCGACCTGACCGCCCAGGAGTGGACCGAGGTCCGCGAGACCTACAACGACCGCTTCCTGGCCCGGTGGCGCGAGTTCGCCCCCAACATGACCCGCGACAACGTGATCGCGGATCGCCTCTACACGCCCGACCAGATGGAGAAGAAGAACTACATGTGGGAGGGCGACTTCTCCAACGGGGAGATGTCGCCCGACCAGATGGGCCTCAACCGGCCGTTCCCCGAGGCAGCCGACTACCGCCTGCACCTCGACGGCCTCTACCTTTGCGGCCCGTCGGCGTATCCCGGTGGTGGGATCCACGCCGCGCCCGGCTACAACGCCTACAAGGTGATCGCCGAGGATCTCGGCCTTCCGAGCCCGGTGGTGGAGGAGCGCGGCTACTGAGCCACCGGCGGGACCCGGCCCGGGCCCCGGCGGCTCGGCCCGAGCCCGGGACCAACGCCGCGAGTACAGCAGTTCGCCGGGCAGACCGATCGAAGAGGGGACCATCGGATGGCTGACTTCACGGGACGGGTAGCGGTGGTGACCGGAGCGGGCTCGGGCATCGGGCGGGCCACCGCGCTGCGCCTGGCCGCCGACGGCGCCCGGGTCGCGTGCCTCGACGTCGTCGCCGACGCCAACGACGAGACGGCGGAGATGATCGCCAAGGAGGGCGGCGAGGCGATCGCCCGGCACACCGACGTCACCGACGAGGCCTCGGTCCGCGACGCGATCGCCGCCACCGTCGAGGCGTTCGGCGGGATCCAGATCCTCGCCAACGTGGCCGGGATCGGCCGCTTCTCCCACACCACCGAGATGCCGCTGTCGGACTGGAACCGCATCTTGGCGGTGAACCTGACCGGCGTGTTCCTGACCTCCCGGGAGGCGCTGCCGCACCTGCTCGAGGGCGGCGGCGCCATCGTCAACGTGGCGTCGATCTCGGGCGTCAAGGGTCACGCCTACGCCGCGGCGTACTGCGCGTCCAAGGGCGGGGTGATCGCCCTCACGCGGGCCCTGGCCATCGAGTACGCCAAGCGCAAGGTGCGGGTGAACGCCATCTGCCCGAGCGGGGTGCTCACCCCGATCATCGACAGCTTCACCTACCCCGAGGGCGCCGACGAAGCGGCCTTCGCCCGGATCCTGGCGCCCAACGAGGGCTTCTGCCAGCCCGAGGAGATCGCCGCCGCCATCGCCTACCTGGCCTCCGACGACGCCATCAACATCACCGGCACCACCCTCAACATCGACGGCGGCGTCGCCGCCTGACGCCGCCGCCGCGCCCGCCGGGCGGCCGGACTTGCTCGGCGTCCCGCCCGGCCGCGGTCGGGCTCGACAGCCCGCCTGCTGGGGTGGAGTCCCGACCGAGGGCGGGTCAGGCCGGCGACGTCGCGGGCGCCAGCACCGATCGCACCCGTTCCAGCGCCACGACCGGGTCGGCGCCGAGCTGGCGGACCTCGACCGCGAACCGCTCGGCCGCCTCGTCGAGGGCCCGTGCGATCGCCCTCCCGTCGGCCCGCGGGGGGCTGTCGGCCACGACCGTGCCGCGCCGCCGCCGGCTGTGCACGACCTCGGCGCGCTCGAGCTCCCGGTAGGCGCGGGCCACGGTGCCGGGGGCCAGGCCGAGGTCGTGCGCGAGCTGCTGGATGGTCGGGAGGCGCGTGCCCGGGGCCAGCACGCCCGACGCCACCATGCGCGCCACCTGCGCGCGGATCTGCTCGTAGGGCGGGACCGCCGACTCGACGTCGACCGTCAGGATCACGCGGGCCTCGCCAGCGGGGCGGCCGGCTCACGACGGGGCCGCGAGCGGCCCCGTCGGCGGGCCCAGAACCGTGCGCTGCGGATCCACGCGAGGACCGAACCGAAGAACCCGACGACGGCCATCCAGAAGCCGGCGCCGCCGACGACGGGGTAGCGGGGCCCGAGCAAGCGGCCGGCGTCCACCACCCCGCCGGGCGGGATCGGGCGCCGGGTCACGTGATCCCCCCGATCGTCCCGCCAGCGGATCACCACGTGGTCGTGGGGAGCGGATCCGGGCACCGCCGTCGCGTCGATCAACTCGGCGCCCACCGGTGTGCGGAACACGACCTCACCGCCGGCGGTGACGCCCTCGAACGTCGCGGAGAGCACGCCGACCATCCCGAGTGCCGAGACGGCGGCGAGGAGGGCGGCGACCAGGCCGTGGTGCACGGCGCGCACGGTGATGGTCCGGAGCGCCTCGTCGACGGGGAGGATGTCGCCGTCGGCCGTCTGGGCCCGCTCCACCACCCGGATGACGGCGTACCGGGCGAGGGCGGTGATCCCGAGGGCCGCCGCCAGGAGGCCGAGAACGGCCAGGCCCACCCGGGTGCGGTGGCTCTCGGCCGTGGCCGTGATCAGGGCGCCGTAGGCCACGATCAGCGCGATGAGGGTGGCCGTCACCGCCCCGGCGTTCTCCGGCCGGTAGCCGGCGGGCGTGCGGGCCCGCAGGTAGGCACGGCGGACCGGTGAGGCGTCGTCGGGGGCGCGGTACTGGGCGGTCATCGTCCCGACGACGCCGCCGGCGACGACCCACAGCAGCACGATCTCGGCCCAGAGCAACGAAGGGTGGGAGACGCCGGGGACGAACCCGACCGCGATGCCTACGACGAGCCCCGCCACCGAGCCGGCCACCCGACCCCGGTGGGTGCGCCGCAGGCCGGCGACGAGCTCGGCCCGTCCCCGGGCGTCGAGGTGGAGATCCTCGACCTCGGTGAAACGCTTGAGTCGCCGTGCCGACGGCCGCCCGGCCCCCACGGAGTAGATCATCAGCGCCGGAACACCGATGATCACCACCAGCAGGAGGATCTCGAAAACGGGGAGTCCCATGCCGGCAGGGTACCGACTAGAACTCAATCAGTCAAGAGTTTGATATATACCCCGATCGAAGGGCTCCGGCGGCTGCCCGGTTCAGCGCTCGGCGACCGCCTTGATGCGTTCGAGGGTGGTGCGCATGCCGTCGATCAGATCCTGGCGGCGGTTGGGCCACACCACTCGTTCGAAGAGCCGGACCGGCAGCGGGTTGGCGACGTTCTCGAACGACTCGGTCACGTCGGTGGCGCCGCCGCCGTCGGCCGGCTCGAAGCGGTAGCGCCAGCGGGTCTGGTCCCGGCCGAGGAGCTTGGTGGTGAACGCGAACTCCTCCCCGGGCGTGGCCGTCGCCACCACGGGGGTCGTCATCCACCGGACGAACCCCCGGCGGTTCCAGCCCCGGAACCTGGACCCGACCTTCCCGGGTTCGCCCAGCCACCGGCACGACGTGGTCTCCGGGCTCCATTCGCCCATCCGGGTCACGTCGGCGACCAGGTCGTACACCCGGGACGGCGGCGCCTCGATACGAACCGTCACCGCCCCCTCCATCAGCGCCACGTCCTCGACCTCCTCACGGCCGGACTCGCCTCCCCGACTCGCCCCTCGACTCACAGCTGGGGGAGGTCAGTCGGAGGCGAGGCGGCGCAGGACGTAGGGGAGAATCCCCCCGTGGCGGTAGTACTCGACCTCGGCGGCGGTGTCGAGGCGCACCGGGGCGTCGAAGCTCACCTCGCCGGCCCGGACCCGGACGGTCGCCGGCGCCGCTCCCGGCGTGATCCCGGCGATGCCGGTGATGGTGAACGTCTCCTCGCCGGTGAGACCGAGCGAGTCGGCCGACTCGCCCTCGGGGAACTGGAGCGGCAGCACGCCCAGGTCGATGAGGTTGGCGCGGTGGATGCGCTCGTAGCTCTCGGCGATCACGGCCCGGACCCCCAGCAGGGCGGTGCCCTTGGCCGCCCAGTCGCGTGACGACCCGGAGCCGTACTCCTTGCCGGCGAGGATCACCAGCGGGACGCCGTCGTCCCGGTAGCGCATGGCGGCGTCGTAGATCGAGAGCTGCTCGCCGCCGGGCAGGTGTCGGGTGAAGCCACCCTCGACGTCCGGCACCAACCGGTTGCGCAACCGGATGTTGGCGAAGGTGCCGCGCATCATCACCTCGTGGTTGCCGCGGCGCGATCCGTAGGAGTTGAAGTCCTTCGGCTCCACGCCCTGGTCGATCAGCCACGCCCCGGCGGGCAGCGACGGGGGGATGGTGCCGGCGGGGGAGATGTGGTCCGTGGTGACGCTGTCGCCGAGGAAGGCCAGCACCCGGGCACCGTCGACGTCGGTGAGGGGCGCCGGATCGGCGGTCAGGCCTTCGAAGAAGGGCGGCTGGCGCACGTAGGTGGAGTGGGCGTCCCAGGCGTAGGTGTTGCCGCCCGTCACCTCGAGGCTGCGCCAGCGGTCGTCGCCGGTGAACACGTCGGCGTAGGCGTCGGCGAACATGTCGGGTCGCACGGCGTCGCGGACCGCGGCGGTGATCTCCTCCGACGAGGGCCACAGGTCGCGCAGGAACACGTCCTTGCCCTCGGAGTCGGTGCCGATCGGGTCGTGGTACGGGTCCCAGGTCATGGTGCCCGCGAGGGCGTAGGCCACGACCAGCGGTGGGGACATCAGGTAGTTCATCCGGCAGTCGGCGTGGATCCGGCCCTCGAAGTTGCGGTTCCCCGACAGGGTCGAGCACACCGCGAGGTCGTGGTCGTTGATCGCGGCCGAGATCTCGGGCAGCAGCGGCCCGGAGTTGCCGATGCAGGTGGTGCAGCCGAAGCCGACGAGGTCGAAGCCGAGCTTCTCGAGGTACGGGGTCAGCCCGGCGCGCTCGTAGTAGTCCATGACCACCCGTGACCCCGGCGCCAGCGACGTCTTCACCCACGGCTTGGACGTCAGGCCACGCCCGACGGCGTTCCGGGCCAGGAGGCCGGCCGCGATCATCACCGACGGGTTGGAGGTGTTCGTGCAGCTCGTGATGGCGGCTATGACCACGTGGCCGTCGTCGAGCTCGAACTCGGTGCCGTCGGCGAGCCTCACCTGTGCCGCGGCGAGCGGCTCCCCCGACGGCGGCGCCGACGCGGCCGGTTCCTCGGCGCCTTCGTCGCAGGTCGTGGTGCCGGCCATCGACGCCGGCGGGTCGCTGGCCGGGAACGAGAGGTCCGACGCCCGCTCGGCGCAGCCCATGGGCCGGGCCTCGGCGCGCCCCTTGATCCGGTCGAGGGCCGAGGCGAACATCTCCGCCGCCCGGTCGAGCGGGACCCGGTCCTGGGGCCGCTTCGGGCCGGCCAGGCTGGGGACGACCGTCGACAGGTCGAGTTCGACGACCGAGGAGAACCGGGGGGTCGGCGTCGACTCGTCGTGCCAGAGGCCCTGCTCCTTCGCGTAGGCCTCGACGAGCGCCACGAGGTCGTCGGGCCGGCCGGTGAAGCGCAGGTAGCGCAGGGTCTCCTCGTCGATCGGGAAGACGGTGGAGGTGGAGCCGTACTCGGGCGACATGTTGCCGAGCGTGGCCCGGTTCTCGAGGGCGACCGCCGCCACCCCGGGCCCGAAGAACTCCACGAACCGGCCGACCACACCGTGGCGGCGCAGCAGCTCGGCGACGGTCAGCACGAGGTCGGTCGCGGTCGAGCCCTCGGGCATCTCTCCGGAGAGGTGCAGGCCCACGACCTCCGGCGTGAGCAGCGAGAGGGGTTCGCCGAGCATCGCCGCCTCGGCCTCGATCCCCCCCACGCCCCATCCCAGGACGCCCAGCCCGTTGACCATCGGGGTGTGGGAGTCGGTGCCGACGAGGGAATCGGGGAACGCCACCCCGTCGCGCACCTGGACGACGCGCGAGAGGTACTCGAGGTTGACCTGGTGGCAGATGCCGGTCTCGGGGGGGACGACCCGCAGGCCGTCGAACACCTCGGCGCCCCAGCGCAGGAACTGGTAGCGCTCGCGGTTGCGGCGGAACTCGAGCTCCGCGTTGCGCTGGAACGCGTCGGGGGTCCCGTAGACGTCGGCGATGACCGAGTGATCGATCACCAGGTCGACGGGTACGAGTGGGTTGATCCGGGCGGGATCGCCCCCGAGCTCGGCCATGGCGTCGCGCATGGCGGCCAGGTCGACGATGGCCGGCACGCCGGTGAAGTCCTGCATGAGGACCCGGGCGGGGCTGAACGCCAGCTCCCGGCGGGGCCCGGCGCCGGGAGTCCACGACGCGAGGGCGTCGACGTCGTCGGCGGTGACCCGGTCGCCGTCCTGGTGGCGCATCAGGTTCTCGAGGAGGACCTTGACGGTGTACGGGAGCGAGCCCAAGTCGGCGACCACGTCGCCCAGCCGGTAGATCGCGTACTGCTGCCCTCCGACCTCGATCGACCCGCGCTCGCGACGTTCCACCATGGCGTCTCCCTTCCTCTACCACCGAGGATGGTCCCGGGCCGACGCGCTCGCAAACCGGCGCCGGCGGTCCCGGCCGGCGGTCCCGGGGCCCGTCGTCCGTACGGCGACGCGGCCCCTACGACCGGCGGGCGATAAGCGCGATGGCCTCGATGTGGTCCTGCCAGCGGTTGAACGCGGCCCGGATCTCCAGCACCCGGCGCCGGGCCGGCGCGTCGCGCGCGGCCCGCATCGCGGTGGCGATCGCGTTCCCCGCGCCCTCGTCGCTGACGACGCGGGTGGCCGAGAGGAGCCGCATGGGGGCTCGGTGCTCCTCGATCACCTCGAGGCCGGCGTCGCCCAGGAGCCGGCGCCATGCCTCGGCGCGCAGGGGCCGGGTCGAGACGTGGGTCTGGCGCGAGAGGTCGGCGACCAGTTCGCCCTCGACCGCCTCCGGCAGGTCGTCGGGGCGCAGGCACAGCTCGTGGATCGCGTACCGGCCGCCGGGAGCGAGGAGGCGCGCGGCCTCCCCGACGATCGCCGCCTTGTTCGCCGGGTTCTGCATCGTGAGCATCGCCTCACCGACGACGACGGTGGCGCAGGCGTCGTCGAGGGGGACGTGCTGCGCCGGCCCCTCCACGACCACCCCGCCGAGGGGTTCCACCACGGCCCGGACCTCCGCCGCCGCTCCCGGGTCGCGTTCCACGCCCGTGTACGAGCCCGGCCGCCCGGCGAGGAGGAGGCGGGCGGTCTGGCCGATCCCGGGCGCAAGCTCGACGACCCGGTCCGGGGGACCGACGCCGAGCGAGGCGACGAGCTTCTCGGTCAGCTCCCGACCCCCCGGTCGCAGCACACGCTTGCCCAGCCGGGCGAGCAGCCAGTTGACCGGCATCTTCTCGATCGGGGCGTCGGGCCCCAGGTGCGGGGCGTCGTAGCCGTCGGGCCCGGCCGGCGGAGCGTCGGTTCCGAGCGGGTCGGGCGTCACGAGCGGCCTCCTCCGGGCTCCGGCGGTTCCTCAGGTGAGCCTTACTTTATCGCCGGATCGCTCCCGGTCCAACGTGCGCCGGAGCCGGACGAGCCCGACGAGGGTGCGGGGCACCCGGCGCGCCAACGACGTGCGTGCCGGACGGGTCTCGGTGACCGTCACGGGGATCTCGACGACGTGCATCCCGGCCCGCTCGGCCCGGGCGACGAGTTCGGTGTCGAACAGGTCGGCGGTGAAGGTGCACGCGTCGACGACGGGGCGGAGCGCCGCCGCCGCCCCGACCTTCATCCCGTGGGTGTCGGCGGCTCGGATCCCCAGCAGCAGGTGGGTCAGGCGCGTGAAGGTGCCCGTGGCGACGCGCCGGAACCACCCCCGCCCGTCGTGGGCACCGTGGCCCCGTTTCGTCGCGAGGACGAGGTCGGCACCCGGAGCTGCCCCCGCTGCGGCCCCGTGGCCTCCGGGGCCTCCGGGAAGCCGGGCCAGGGCGGCGTCGAGGAAGTGGAGGTCGTAGTAGTCGACGTTGAAGATCGCCCAGACCTCACCCCGGGCACTGAGGATCCCGGCCCGCAGCGCGGCCCCGTAGTCGGCGTCGGGGAGCTCTATCGCGCGCACCGGCCCCACGGTCGCCCCGAGCTCGACCAGCACGCGCCGCGTGCCGTCGGTCGACCCGTTCTCGATCACCACGATCTCGAACGGGGTGCCCCGCGCCCGCAGCCCCCGATCGATGTCGCCGACCGCCCGGGCCAGCGTGTCCTCCTCGTTGTACGCGGGCAGGATCACCGAGAGCAGGGCTCGCTCACTTCCGTGGGCCACCGGCGACGGAGCCGGCCGGGAACCTCCGACGCTACCGCCCCCGTGGCCCCGGCGGGCCGCACCGGGGCCGGCTAGCCGTCGGCGGGGGCGTTCCGGACCGCGGAGACCTCGAACTCGAGGTCGACCTTCTCGCTCACCAGGACGCCGCCGGCCTCGAGCGCGGCGTTCCAGTTCACGCCCCAGTCCTTGCGGTTGATCCGCACGCCGCCCTCCAGGCCGAGCCGGTGGCTCCCGAACGGGTCGACGGCGTTGCCGGTGTACTCGAAGTCGATCGTCACCGGCCGGGTGACGTCCTTGATGGTCAGGTCACCGGTCACCCGGAACGTCTCGGGGTCGACGGCCTCGACCCGGGTGCTCTCGAAGCGGATCTCGGGGTAGGTGTCCATGTCGAAGAAGTCGTTGCTGCGAAGGTGCGCGTCGCGGTCGGCCGACCGGGTGTCGATGCTCTTGGCCTGGATCGTGAGCTCCAGGTGCGAGCGGCTCGGGTCGGCCGCGTCGAGGTGGCCGGTCCCGGCGAACTCGTTGAACGTGCCCCGGACCCGCGTGACCATCGCGTGGCGGGCCGAGAAGCCGATCCGGCTGTGGCTCGGGTCGATGGAGTAGTCGCCGGTCAGATCCTGGGTCAGCGCGGTGGTGCCGGTGCTCGTGGTGGTCATCGCTGCTTCTCGCTCCTGTCGGGTGAGGACCCCGGTCGTCGACGGCGGGGCGGGCGACGGCGGGGCGGGGTCGGTGATTGTTGCGAACGCAACCGGATCCTAGGGTGAGGTAGTTGCGAATGCAAATACCTGCGGAGCGGACCCGGAGCGGTGCCGGGACCCGGACCGAGGATTGGGGCCGGGGCGGTAGTTAGGGTAACCTAACTTTATGTCACCGGACGGGCGCCCGGGTCGCCGGCAGGGGATAGCCCTGCACTCCGTCTCCCTCGTCCGCCGGGGTCGGACGCTCCTCGACTCGTTGAGCCTCGAGGTGCCGTCCGGCGCGACCCTCGCCGTGATGGGGCCCTCCGGAGCCGGCAAGACGACCCTCCTGCGGACGCTGGCGGGCCTCGTCCCGCCGGCCTCGGGCCGGGTCGAGCGGCCGGCCGAGCGGGTGGCGATCGTGTACCAGGAACCCCGCCTGCTGCCGTGGCGCACCGCCCTCGCCAACGTCGCCCTCGTCGCCCGGGGCCCGGATCCGCAGGGCCGGGCGCGCCGCGGGCTCGAGACCGTCGGGTTGGGCGACGCCACGCACCTCTTCCCGGCCGCGCTGTCGGGCGGGATGCGTCAGCGGGTGGCGATCGCCCGGGCCCTGGTGTGCGAGTCGCCGGTCCTGCTCGTCGACGAGCCCTTCGCCGGGCTCGACGCCGCCACCGCGGCACACGTCCGCGACCTGCTCCTCTCCCACCTGCACGACTTCCCGCGGGCGGTCGTGTGGGTCACGCACGACCCGGAGGAGGCGGCGGCCGTGGCCCGACGCACCCTCCGGATGGACGGACCCCCGAGCGGCGCGTGGAGCGTCGTGTCGAACGAAAGGATCCCTTCATGACCCGCCGATTCCTCACCGTCGCCCTGGTCCTGGCCCTCGCGGTCTCGGCCTGCGGTTCGAGCGGAGGGACCGACGACGCCGACCGGACCGCCGGCGACACGACGCCGGCCACCTCGGCCCCCGCGCCCCTCGACGTGCTGCGGATCCGGCATCCCGAGACGCTCGCGTTCGCGGCGCCGTTCACGGCGCTGTCGGACGGCGGGCCGTTGCACGAGGTGGCCCGGAAGGTCGAGGTCGACACCTGGTCGACGCCCGACGTGCTGCGCTCCCTCCTCCTCGCCGGCCGCTCGGAGGTGACCGCGGTGCCCACCTACGTGGGCGCGAACCTCGCCAACAAGGGTGTCGACGTGCGCCTCGTCGCGGTGGTCGTCTGGGGCCTCCTGTGGGTGATCGGTCCCGACGGCGAGAAGGCGTCCTGGGAGAGCCTGCGCGGCCAGACCGTGATGGTCCCCTTCCGCGACGACATGCCCGACCTGGTGTTCCGGCGCCTGGCGACGGCCAACGGGCTCGAGCCCGGTCGTGACTTCACCATCGAGTACTACGCCACCCCACCCGAGGTCGTGGGCCGGCTCGTGAACGGCACCGGCCGGTGGGCCGTGCTGCCCGAGCACGTCGCCACCCTCGCCCTGACGAAGGCCCGACAGAACGGCCACGCGCTCGGCCGGGTCCTCGACCTCCAGGAGGAGTGGGCGTCGACCACCGGCGCCGAAGCGCCCCGGGTGCCCCAGGCCGGGGTGGTGATGCCCGGGAAGCTGGCCGGGACGCGCCCCGACGTGGTGGCCGCGGTGCTCGACGCGCTCGAGGAGTCGGTCGGCCTGGTCAACGCCGCCTCCCCCGAGACGGTGGCGGAGCTGGCCCGGGCGTCCGGGCTCCCCGCTCCGCTCGTGAAGGACCTGATCCCCCGCCTGAACCTGGAGGTCGTCCCGGCGGCCGAGGCGCGCGGCGAGCTCGAGCGCTTCTACAAGGAGCTGGCCGAGCTGAACCCCGCCATCATCGGGGGGCGGCTGCCCGGCCGGTCGTTCTACCTGGACGATCCACGGTGAGGCCGCGCCGGACCGTCGGGGCCGCGATCGGCGTCGCCTGCCTGCTGACGGTCTGGGCGCTGGCCGCCGGCCGCCAACCCGAGCTGACCCTGCCGTCGCCCGTCGAGACCGCGGCCGCGTTCTCGGACCTCTGGCGCGAGGGCGTGCTCCTGGGCGCGCTCGGAACCACGCTGGGGCGCGCGGCGTCGGGAGTGCTGATCGCGCTGGGCCTGGGCATGGTGTGGGGGACCTTGGCCGGCCGTTCCGAATGGGTCGCGGCCATCGGACGGCCGGCGGTGGCCACCCTGATGGCCGTACCGCCGGTCGTGGTGGTCGCGCTCGGGCTCGTGTGGCTCGGGCCCACCGGCGCCGTGGTCCGGTTCGTCGTCGTCCTGGTGGCCCTGCCCCTCCTGGTCGTGGCGGTGCAGGAGGCCGTGCGTGACGTCGACACCGACCTCGTCGAGATGGCCACGACCTTCGAGCTCTCCCGCTGGACCGTCTTCCGGCACGTGATCGCCCCCGGCATCGCCTCCCCCGTGCTCGCCGCCGCGACCGTCACCGCGGGTCAGGCCCTCCGGGTCGGCGTGATGGCCGAGCTCCTCGGGACCTCAGACGGGATCGGTGCGCTGGTCGGGCGGTCGCGCACCAACCTCGACACGGCCCAGCTCTTCGCCTGGGCGATCCTGCTGGTGGTCGTGGTGATCGCGCTTGAGGCGTTGGTGCTCGGTCCGCTGGCGAGGCGGCTCCTGCGCTGGCGCGACCCCGGGCCGCCGGGCGGGCGGGCTCCGGGGCCGGCCCGGCGGCCGTGGTGGCCGTCGAGGCCGGTCGGGCGGTTCAGGCCGTCAGGGTCGTGAAGTCGTGCACCACCTCGGCGAGGCGGGGGCCCTGCTCCTCCTGGAGGAAGTGGTGGGCGCCCTCGATGGAGGCGTGCGGCTGACCGGCAGCGCCGGGCACCCGCTCGTGGAACACCCGCTCGCCGCCCGCGGTGATGGGGTCGGAGTCGCTGAACGCGGTCAGCAGCGGCTTGGTCCAGGCCTCGAGCACCTGCCAGGCGCGGCGGTTGTCGGCGGCGGCCGGGTCGTCGGGCGCGGTGGGCACCAACGACGGGAAGATGCGGGCGCCGGCCTTGAAACGGTCGTCGGGGAACGGGGCGCGGTAGGCGTCGACCACGTCGTCGGCCAGGGAACCGCCACAGCCGAGGTTCACTATCGCGCCGGTGTCGAAGTCGTCGGTCTCCTGGGAGAAGCGCTGCCAGGATAGGAAGGCGTCGGTCATCCGCTGGTCGCCGGTGGGCAGGCCGGTGTTGGCGACCACGATCCGGTCGAAGCGGTCGGGGGCCGCCGCCACCAGTCGGAGGCCGATCAGGCCGCCCCAGTCCTGGCCGAAGAACGTCGCCCGGCGCAGGTCGAGGGTGTCGAAGAGCAGCGACGACATCCACGCCACGTGGCGGGCGTAGGTGTAGTCGCCCATCGCCGTGGGCTTGTCGGAGCGACCGAAGCCGACGAGGTCGGGGGCCACGCACCGGTGGCCGGCCGCGACCAGGCCCGGGATCATGTGCCGGTAGAGGAACGACCACGACGGCTCCCCGTGCATCAGCAGGACGGGCGGGGCGCCGGCGGGGCCCTCGTCGAGGTAGTGGACCCGGAGGGTGGCGTCGCTCCCGTCGCCGGCCGGGACCTCGGCGTAGTGGGGCTCGTAGTCGAAGTCGGGGAGGCCGGTGAAGCGGTCGTCGGGGGTGCGGAGGATCTCCATGGCGCCAACGTACCAAGATGTTGACGACCTGTAAATATCCCGCTACGGTCGAACCATGAGCCCGCCGGCCGCCGCGGTGCCCGAGGTCCCCAGGCCGTACCTGAAGGCCGACGACCGCCGGGCCCAGATCCTCGACGCCGCCGCCGTGATCGCCGGACGCGACGGCCTCGCCGCGCTCACCATGGCCGGCGTGGCGTCGGAGGCGGGCGTGAGCCGGCAGTGGGTGCACGAGCACTTCGGCGACCTCGCCGGCCTCTACCGGGCGCTGCTCTTCGATCGCTTCGCTGCCCTCGACGCCCGCATCGACGCCGAGGGCCCGCCCACGTCCGGCGCCGGGTTCGCCCGCTTCGTGGCCCGGGGGGTGATCGACGCCGCGCCCGCGGACCGGCGCATCCTGCGTGCCGCGGTCGACGGCGGCCTGCGCGACGAGCTGGCCCCCGTGGAGGAGGAGGTCCGCACCCGGATCTTCGGGCGCTGGCTGCCGCTCGTGCGCCCGGGGTGCCGCGACGACGCCGAGGCCCGGGCCGTGGTGCAGGCGGCGGTCGGCGCGGTGTTCGGCCTCGCCGACCAGGCCGGGCGCGACGGCCTCGACCCCGATCGGGCCGAGGAGCTGATCGGCCCGCTGATCGCCGCCATCGCCGACCGTCGCGGGATCACCGACCGGTCCGTCCGACGAGCAAGGAGGAGCCGTGCCGTCTGAAGCGCCCTACGAAGGTGTGGTGGGCCGAACCCTCGAGGAGTCGACGCCGTGGTGGCCGCCGCTGCCCCGCGCGCCGGAGGGCGCGCCGAACGTGGTGGTGGTTCTCCTCGACGACGTCGGCTACGCCCAGTTCGGCTGCTACGGATCCGACATCGAGACCCCGACCTTCGACCGCCTGGCGGCCGGCGGGCTGCGCTACTCGAACTTCCACACCACCGCGCTGTGCTCGCCCACGCGGGCGGCCCTGCTGACCGGTCGCAACCACCACACCAACGGCATGGGCCGGATCGTGGAGCTGGCGACCGGCTTTCCGGGCTACGACGCCGTGGTGCCGCGCGAGAACGGGTTCCTCTCCGAGATCCTGCGTGGGGAGGGGTACGCCACGTTCGCGGTGGGGAAGTGGCACCTGACCCCGCCGGCGGAGATGGCCGCGGGCGGCCCCAAGTCCCGCTGGCCGCTGGGCCGGGGCTTCGACCGCTACTACGGCTTCCTCCACGGCGAGACCGACCAGTACCACCCCGACCTGGTGCGCGACAACCAGCAGGTCGACCCGCCGCGCACCCCGGAGGAGGGCTACCACCTGACCGAGGACCTGGTCGACGAGGCCGTCCTGTACCTCAAGGATCTCCGGGCCTACTCGACCGACCAGCCGTTCTTCCTCTGGTTCGCGCCGGGTGCCTGCCACGCGCCCCACCACGTGCCGCGTGAGTACATCGAGCGCTACCGGGGCCGGTTCGACCAGGGCTGGGACGCATGGCGCGAGGAGATCTTCGCCCGCCAGAACGCGTCGGGCCTGCTGCCGCCCGGCACCGAGCTGAGCGAACGGCCGTCGTGGGTCCCGGCCTGGGACTCCCTGAGCGCCGACGAGCGGCGCCTCTACGCCCGGTTCATGGAGGTCTTCGCCGGGTTCCTGACCCACACCGACGAGCAGGTCGGGCGCCTGCTCGACTTCATCGGGTCGCTGGGGGAGCTCGACGACACGATCGTGCTCGTGATGAGCGACAACGGCGCCAGCGCCGAGGGCGGCCCCGGCGGATCGTTCAACGAGATGTACTTCTTCAACTTCGAGCCGGAGAGCCTCGAGGAGAACCTGGCCCGCATCGACGACCTCGGCGGCCCCGACGTGTACAACCACTACCCGTGGGGCTGGGCGTGGGCGGGGAACACCCCGCTGCGGCGCTGGAAGCGCGAGACCCACGAGGGCGGGGTCTGCGACCCCCTGATCGTCCACTGGCCGTCCCGGCTGGGTCGCCCGGGTGAGACGCGCCACCAGTACGTGCACGCCGTCGACGTGATGCCCACCCTGCTCGACCTCGTCGGCATCGAACCTCCCGGCGTGATCGACGGCGTGGAGCAGAGCCCGATCGAAGGTGTGAGCTTCGCCCCGACGTTGGCCGACGCCACCGCGCCGAGCCGTCACACGCTCCAGTACTACGAGATGCTCGGCTCGCGCGCTCTCTACCACGACGGGTGGAAGGCGGTGGTGTTCCACCCGTTGCCTACGGTCCGCTACACCCCCGACGACGACCCCTCCCGGTCCTTCGACGACGACGCCTGGGAGCTGTACCACGTCGCCGAGGACTTCTCCGAGGTCCACGACCTCGCGGCGCGACACCCGGAGAAGCTGCGGGAGCTGATCGACACCTGGTGGGCCGAGGCCGAGGCGCACCGGGTCCTGCCGGTCACCAACGTGCCGATCGTCGGCCTCGACCACCGGTACGCGCGGCAGCGCTACGAGTTCCTCCCCGGGATCGGGGCGATCCCCCAGTTCATCTCGCCCAGCATCACCGACCGCCCGTGGCGCATGTCGGCGGTGCTCGACGTTCCCCCCGGAGGGGCCGAGGGAGTGATCGTCTCGCAGGGCGGCCACGCCGGAGGGTTCAGCGCCTACCTCGCCGGCGGGCGCCTCCACTTCGCCTACAACTTCCTCGGCACCACCGTCACCAAGGTGGGGGCCGAGGTGGAGCTCCCCGCCGGTCGGGTCGACGCCCGGGTCGAGTTCACCCCCTCCGACGACCGATCGGGGGAGATCCGCCTCTTCTACGGCGACGTTCCCGTCGGCCAGGGGTACGTGCCGCGCACCACGCCCCTCTCCATCGGGATGGGGGTGTTCACAGTCGGCTACCAGCGCGGCGGACCGGTCGTACCGGGCCGGAAGGGGCGGCTCGACATCACGCCCGGGGCCCTCCAGCGCGTGGTCCTCGAGCTCGGTAGTCGCCGTCCCCGGCCCGACCTGCCGCCCGACGCCGACGACCGCCTCGGCATGGGGGCGCAGTGAGCGCGGCGCTGGAGGTCGTGACCCTCGGGACGGGCAGCCCGCTACCCGACCCGAACCGGGCCGGCCCGTCGACGCTCGTGCGCGCCGGCGGCGCGACGCTGCTCGTCGACGCCGGGCGCGGCGTGCTCATGCGCATGGCCGCCGCCGCCACCGGCGCCCCGCAGCTCGGCGCCGTGCTCGTCACCCACCTGCACAGCGACCACCTCACCGACCTCAACGACCTGATCACCACCCGGTGGGTGATGTCGTTCGGCCCGCCGTCGCCCCTGCGCGTCGCCGGCCCGCCCGGTATCCGCGGCGTGGTCGACGGCCTGCTCGCCTCCCTCGCGCCCGACGTGTCGTACCGCCTCGCCCACCACGCCGACCTCACCTCGCCGCCGGCGGTCGAGGTGACCGAGCACTCGGACGGTCCGGTGTTGGAGCTCGACGACGTGTCGGTGACCGCCGCGCCCACCGATCACCGCCCTGCCGCTCCTAGCGTCGCCTACCGGATCGAGCGCGACGGGCACGCCGTGGTGATCGCGGGAGACACGATCCCCTGCGAGGGGCTCGACCGGCTCTGCGCCGGCGCCGACGTCCTGGTCCACACCGTGGTCCGCGACGACCTGATCCGCTCGCTGCCGGTCGCGCGCCTCCACGACGTCTGCGACTACCACTCCACCGTGGCCCAGGCGGCGCAGACGGCGGCCCGGACCGGGGTCGGCACCCTGGTGCTCACCCACTGCGTACCGGCGGTCGCCCCCGGCGCCGAGGAGGAGTGGCTCGCCCTGGCCCGGGCCGAGTTCCCGGGTGAGGTCGTGCTCGCCGCCGACCTCACCACCGTCGCGGCCGGCTGACCGCCCCGGACCGGTCAGACCGCCGCGACCGCCCGGAGGCGCGGGACCGACGGCGTCGTGGACGCGACGAAGTCGCGGATCACGCGGGCGAAGCGCCGAGGATCGTCGCAGTGGGGGAAGTGGCCGGCGCCCTCGAAGATCTCCAAGCGGCTCCCGGGCATCGCCTCGTGGGCGGCGTACGCGTGCTCGACCGGGATGATCGGGTCGCGGTCGCCCCAGACCACCAGGGAGGGGAGGTCGCCCGTCAGGTGCAGCCGGGCGCCGGCGCTGACCTGCTGACCTCCGACGCCGACGACGGCCCGCAGGGTGCGTACGAACGCGGCCCGCGTCGCCGGGTCGGCCAACGAGTCGCAGGTGCGGCGGATCTCGGTCACCTGGGGGCTCGTCCGGAGCCCGATCCGCCGCAGCCCGTCGACCACCCGCCGGCCCAGATCGCGCGACGCGGAGTTGAACGCCAGCGGCAGCAGGTACTCGGAGCCGGGGAAGGCGGCGAGACGGACTAGAGGACTGACCTCACGCCCCAGGCCGCCCGACCCGACGAGCACCAGGCGTTCAGCGCGGTCGGGGTACTGGTAGGCCATCTGCATCGCGATGCCGCCCCCGAGCGACTGGCCCACGATCGTGGCCCGGCTGTGGCCCAACACGTCGAGGAGATCCCGCACCGTGGTGGCCGCGGCGCCGAGGGAGTAGTCGCCGACCTCGGGCTTGGCCGACCTCCCGTGGCCCAAGAGGTCGGGGGCCACCACGACGTGGTCGGCAGCCAGGTCGGGGAGCACCCCGCGCCAGGTGGAGGAGCTCCCGGCCATCCCGTGGATCAGAACCACGATCGGTCCCCGGGAACCGGCCCACCGGAACGCGATCTCGTCGCCGTGGATGGTCACTCGGTCGAGCTTCATGGGCCCTCTTCCGCACGTCGGTGCTCGTCGGGGTGCTCGTCGCGGTGCGGCGAGCGTACCCAAGCCCGTCGGTCCGGCCGGGGACTCGGGTCCACCCCATGGATCCGCCGGGAGCCCCCGCCGGGTACCCGTTCCCCTGCCCGGGGATCCGCGTAGGCTCGCGCCGGTGGACCAGCCGTACCCGACCCGCGACGCCACGTTCGACGCGTTCGGAGCCCACGTCAGCCGGGGCAAGGTCGACGCCTACCGGGCGATGGGGCTCGACCTGGTGATGGGCGAGCGGTCGGGCGTGGCTTTCCACGACGCGTTCTCCGACCGGTCGTGGATCAACTGCCACTCCAACGGCGGGGTGTTCAACCTCGGTCATCGTCACCCCGCGGTCCTCGACGCGGTACGGAGCGCCCTCGCCGACGCCGGCGGGCTCGACGTCGGCAACCACCACCTGGTGAGCGGTTGGCGGGCCCGCCTCGGTGAGCGCCTGGCCACCACCACCGGGGGCCGCCTGCCGATGAGCGTGCTCGGCGTGAGCGGCGGCGAGGCGATCGACGTGGCGATCAAGGCCGCGTGGGCCGCCACCGGGCGGCGCGGGATCGTGTCGGCCGAGGGCGGCTACCACGGCCACACCGGCCTGGCGCTCGCCACCGGCGACGCCCAGTACCGCGACCCGTTCGGGCCCAACCTGCCCGGCTTCACGCAGGTGCCGTTCGACGACCTCGCGGCCATGGACCGGGCCGTCGACGACACGGTCGCGGCGGTGATCCTCGAGCCGGTCCCCGCCACCCTCGGCATGCCGATCCCGTCGCCGGACTACCTGGCGGGGGTGCAGAGGTTGTGCCACGAGCGGGGCGCGCTGTTCATCGCCGACGAGGTGCAGACCGGCCTCGGCCGCACCGGGCGCATCTGGTGCCACCAGCACGACGACCTCGCCCCCGACGTCGTGGTGACGGGCAAGGGGCTGTCGGGCGGCGTGTACCCGATCACCGCGACGCTCATGACCGAGGCCGTGCACCGGGTGTTCGACGACCACCCGTTCGTCCACATCTCCACCTTCGGGGGCGCCGAGCCCGGGTGCGCGGCCGCGCTGGCCGTCCTCGACGTGGTGGAGGCCCCCGGGTTCCTGGAGCGGGTCGAGGCGCTGGGAGCGCGCCTCGAGAGCGCGTTCGCGGGCCTGCCGTTCGAGGTCCGCCGGCGCGGGCTGATGATGGGCCTGAAGTTCGACGCCGAGGGTGGGGGCCTGGCGGCGGCCAAGGCCTGCCTCGACGCCGGGGTCTTCGCGGTGTTCGCCAACAACGACACCTCCGTGCTCCAGTTCCTCCCCCCGCTGGTCCTCGACGACGACGAGTGCGACGATCTGATCGCCCGGATGGCAAAGGCGCTGGGCTGACGGCGAGCCCATGACGACGGAGCCCTCGACCCGCCAGCCGTCGGCCGAGTCGCTCGCCGAGCTCGAGCGGCTCGTCGACGAAGCCCTGCGCCGCGGCGACGACTCGCAGCTCACCGTGCTCGGCTACGGAGAGATCACGACCGTCCTGGCCTGGCCCGAGCCGTCGGGGCCGTGGGCGTGCAAGCGCCTCCCCGTCTTCGAGGACCGCGCCCGCTTCGACGCCTACGCCCGGGTGTTCGACGACTACCTCGCCGGGGTGCGGGCGGGCGGCACCGCCGTGGTCGACAGCCGGCTGCACGCCGTCGAGCTCCCCGGCGGCCGGCTCGCCGGCTACTGCGTACAGCCCGTCCTGGCCCCCGACGCGCTGGCTCGCAACGCTCTCGCCGCCGCCGGCCCCGACGAAGGCCGCGGGCTGCTGCGCAGCATCGTCCGGCGCATAGAGGCCACCATCTCGCCCACGGTGGGGCTCGACGGCCAGCTCACCAACTGGGGGCTCGTCGGCGGGGAGCCCGCCCTCCTCGACGTCACCACGCCGTTCCTGCGCGACGCCGACGGGCGGATGCGCCTCGACCTCGACCTGTTCCTCGCCGCGCTGCCCGCGGTACTGACCTGGCCGGTCAAGAAGCTCCTCGTCGACTCGATCCTGGGCCGGTACTTCGAGGTGCGCTCGACCGTCGTCGACCTGGCCGCCAACCTGCGGCTGGCCGGGCTCCCGGAGTGGGTGCCGGCCATGGTCGAGGTCGCGAACGCCGAGCTCGGCCTCGACCTCACCGAGGAGGAGGTCGCCCGGTACTACCGGTCCGACGCCCGGCTCTGGCAGTTCATGCTCTGGGTCCGGCGCGTCGACCGCACGTGGCAGCGCCGGGTGCGCCGCCGGCCCTACCCGTTCCTGCTCCCCGGCCCCGTCGACCGTCATCTCTGAGGGAGGGCAACCACCGATGGAGGGCAGCCGCTCGGCGGTCGTGGCCGCGTTCTTCGCCAACCTGGGGATCGCGCTGGCGAAGTTCTTGGGGTTCGTCTTCACCGGGGCGGCGTCGCTGCTCGCCGAGGCGGTCCACTCGGTGGCCGACACGGGGAACCAGGCCCTCCTCCTGCTCGGCGGCCACCGGGCCCGCCGCCGCGAGACGCCCGAGCACCCGTTCGGCTACGGCCGTGAGCAGTACTTCTGGGCCTTCGTCGTGGCGATGGTGCTGTTCTCCCTCGGCGGGCTCTTCGCGATCTACGAGGGCATAGGGAAGATCCGCCACCCGCACGCCCCCGAGAACCTCTTCGTCGCGATCGCGATCCTCGTGGTGGCGATCGGCCTGGAGACGGCATCGCTCGGCAAGGCGGTGCGGGAGGCGAACAAGCTCCGGCGGGGTCACTCCTGGTGGGAGTTCGTGCGGCGATCCAAGAACCCCGAGATGGTCGTCGTGCTCCTCGAGGACCTCGGCGCCGAGATCGGCCTCGCCCTCGCCCTCGCCGGGGTGCTCACGGCGCGCGTCACCGGCGACGGCCGCTGGGACGCCGCCGGCAGCCTCGGCATCGGAGTCCTGCTGGTGGCGATCGCGGTCGTGCTGGCCGTAGAGACGAAGAGCCTGCTGATCGGCGAGGGAGCCGCCCCGCGCGACCTGGCGGCCATCCGGTCCGCGATCGAGGGCGCGCCGTCGGTGCGGCGCCTCATCCACATGCGGACCGAGCATCTCGGGCCGGGGGAGCTGCTCGTGGGAGCGAAGGTCGAGCTCGACCCCGGGCTCGGGCTGCCCGAGGTCGTGGCCGCGATCAACGAGACCGAGGGCCGGTTGCGGGCGGCGGTCCCCGCGGCCCGGGTCGTCTACCTGGAGCCCGACCACCTCTCCGAGCATCGGGACGGGCCCGACGACCGCATCGAGCCGGCGGGCTGATCCCGCCCGGGCGCGCCGTGGATCAGGCCTCGGACGCTCCGCCGCGGTCGTCGTCGCCCGACAGCCGGGCCAGGCGGGGCGCGAGCTCCTCGACCCGGGCCCGCGTCTCGGTGATCCGGCGGTCGAGCTCGTCGACGAGATCGACCGCCCGGGCGAAGCGGGCTGCGACGATGTCGACGTCGACGGCCGGGCCGTCGAGCTCCTCCACTATGCGGTCCAGCTCCGCCATCGCCTCGCGGTAGCCGAGCTGCCGGGGCGGCACGGGGGTCTCCGCGGCCGCGTCGCCGGGTCGGTGGTCGTCGGGTCGGGGATCGTCGGGCACGGGGCCTCCGCGGTCAGGGGGTGGGGTCGGGTCCGCCGGGCTCCACCCGGCTGCGGATCCGGCCGTCGGACAGCTCGGTCGTCAGGACCTCACCGGGCTCGGCGCCGGCCGCGCTGCGGACCAGGGTGCCGTCGGCCCGCCGGGTGAGCGAGTACCCCCGTTCCAGGACGCGCCGCGGGTCGAGCGCCGTAGTGACGGTTCGGCGGCCGGCCACCTCAGTGGCCGCCAGCCCGAGGGCCCGGCGCGCCCCGTCCTCGGCATCGGCCCCGCGGCGGAGGGCCCGGCGGAGGCCGTCGTCGAGGGCGTCGACGGCGGCCCGCTCGACCCGGTGGGCGTCGAAGAGGACGTGCGCACCGGCCCGGTCGAGGGCCCGGTGGCCACGGGAGGAGACCGCCGCCCCGGCCACGGCGACGGCCAGGGCGCTCTCGCGCAGCCGGCCGGCGGTCTCCGAGGCCAGACGGCGGGCCCGGTCGGTGATCCCGTCATGGACGGAACGCACCTCCGCCACGAGGCCCGCGGCCACGGCGGTGGGGGTGGCGAAGGCCCGCTGGGCGAGCTCGTCGGCCAGGCACGAGTCGGCGGTGTGGCCGATGCCCGTCCAGACGGGGACCGCGCTGGCCGCCACGGCTCGGGCCACCGACTCGTGGTCGAAGGCGGCGAGATCGGAACGGGAGCCGCCTCCGCGAACCATCACCACCACGTCGAGGCCCTGTTCGAGATGGTGCCGGCCGAGTCGGTGGAGCGCGTCGGTGATCGATCGGGGCGCATCTCGTCCCTGGACGGCGGCGCCCGCGACGACGATCCGGAACGCGTAGCCGGAGTCGACGAGGCGCCCGACGAAGTCGTGGTACCCGTCGGTGGCCGCCGCCGCGACCAGGCCGACCCGGAGGGGAAGGACCGGGCGAGGCAGCTCCCGGTTGCGGTCCCAGAGGCCCTCGGCCACCAGGGACCGCACGAGCCGCGCCCGGGCGGCAGCGAGGCGGCCGACCAGGCCCTCGACGTCGAGGCGATCGGCGACCAGGGCCATGCGCCCCTGGTCCCAGAGCGCGACCTCACCGTGGACGCGGACGTCCAACCCCGGTTCCAGGTTCACCCCGGCGTCCTCGAGCTGCGCCGCCACGGCGTCCCAGCGGTCGGACCAGAAGGCGACGTCGAGGGTCGCCTCCCCGCCGCGCCGGCCTCCGTGGGGGTCGGCGAGCGTCAGGTAGCAGTGACCGCTACGCGCGTTGCGGGTCGACGAGCGCAGCTCGCCGTGGACCCAGACGCGACCCCGGAACCGCCGGGCCAGCGCCGAGCGGGCCGCCGCGTGGAGCTCTCCCACCGACCACGTCTCGGAGGCCGAACGGGCGTCGGGCCGGGGCTCGGTGGTCGGGCCGGACGGCGGCGGATCAGGGCTCTCGAACAGCCGCATCAGGACCGCTCCCGTCGACAGATCGTCCCGTCCGGACGCGTCGGATCGTACCGGTTGCGCTCCGTCCGGCCGCGGGCCGGGCCCGCCCGGATGCGTGGGGAAGGGAGAACCGGGTGGTCCCCCGCCGCAGCAGGTACGGGGGACCACCCGGTCGCCGGGGGGAGGAGGCCGGGGGGAGCGGCGCCCGGGCCTGATGGCCGCCGGGCGCCGCGCCGTCCTCCCGCCGATCGTGGGTCAGTGCTCCATGGGCTCGTCGGCCTGGGCCGGCTCACCGGCCTGGAACACGCCGAGCGCACCCTTGGAGGCGTCGACCAGCTTGTGGGTCAGGAACGTGTAGGTGCCGGGAACCGGGAGGGTGAACTCCACGAAGCCGCCCTGGGCCGGTTCGAGGTCGAGGGCCTGTGAGCCCCCTGCCTCCGGTCCGGGCCGGAGCAGGTACGCACCCTCCTTGTAGACGGTGTCGAAGATGGTGCCGATCACGTGGAAGGCGGAGTCCGCCTGCGGGCCGAGGTTCAGCACCCACACCCGGATCCGCTCGTTGGGCTCGACCCGGATGGGCTGGGCGGCGTACTGGTTCACGTAGCCGTTGAACACCACCGCGTCCCACTTGCCGGTCATGATCTTCTCGAGGGCCGGGAGCTGGCCGGCCGGCGCGGTGTAGAGGTCGGACTGGAGGAACACGAGCTCCTTGTCGACCTTGGGCAGGCCACCGGGCGGGTCCACGATCAGGGCGCCGTACATGCCGTTGGCCACGTGGTGCACCACCGGTGGGGTACCGCAGTGGTACATGAAGATCCCCGAGTGGTTGGCCTTGAACCGGTAGACGAGCTTCTCGCCGGGGTTGATCGTGCGCATCTCGTCGGCCGGGTTGACCATGCTGGCGTGGAAGTCGATCGAGTGGCCCATCTTCCCGTCGTTGACGAGGGTGAACTCGAACGTGTCGCCGACCTTGCCGCGCATGACGGGACCGGGGATGGAGTCCTTGCCGTCGGTGGAGAAGCTCCACATCTCCTGGCGGATGCCGGGCGCGATCTCGACCTGCCCCTCGACGGCGTGGAGGGTGACCTTGTGGACGGTCTCCGTCGACGGCGCGGGCGCGGTCGGGTCCTTGGCCTTGAAGCCGGCCGGCGGCTCGGCGCTGAAGTCGATCTTCTGGCCCGCCGTAGCGGCGCCGTTGTCGGCCGCCGGCGCGGCGCTCGACGCCTTCACGTTCACGGGGCTGTCGGCACGGGCGAACGCGAAGATCGAGAAGGCGAGCGCGGCGATGGCGGCGAAGCTCACGACCGCGGTCCACACCCGGACCTCCGAGCGGCCGGTGAGCACTTGAGCCGATGGTTCGGGGGTGCCGGACCCGGTGTCGGCACTCCGGTCCACGGTCTTGGACATGGTTCTCCTCCTGCTGCAAAGGGTTCCTGCTGCGGGGCTGCTGCCTCCGACCGAGAGATTCCCTCGTGAGGAGATAGTCAACCCAGGTACGTTCGGCACAAGAGATGGGTCCTTGGTCCCACATCCTTCGTGCAGTGACGTACTCCACGATGGTGGCCCGGTCGAGGCCACCGTCTCGAATCGGAGCCTCAGGGGCCGGTGCGAGCCGGCGGTGGGCCGCCTCGATGGCGGGGGCATGCACGCCCCGCGGGCCCCGGCCGCCGCGCCTATCGTTCCCCCGAGCCGACCAACGGGGGACTGACGATGCTCCTCAGCACCATGCAGGACGACTACCCGCTCACGACCACCATGTTCCTGCGCCACGGACAGGCGGTGTACGGGGGGAGCGAGGTGATCACCTGGACCGGCGCCGAGCCGCGCCGGGCCACCTTCGCGGAGGTGGCCGAGCGGGCCGAGCGGTTGGCCGCCGCCCTCACCGGGCTCGGGGTGCGCGAGGGCGACCGGGTCGGCACGTTCTGCTGGAACGACCAGGAGCACATGGAGGCCTACCTGGCCGTGCCGAGCATGGGCGCCGTGCTCCACACCCTCAACCTGCGCCTGTTCCCCGAGCAGCTCGCCTACGTGATCAACCACGGCGAGGACCTCGTGGTCATCGCCGACGGGAGCGTGCTCCCGCTCCTGGCCCGGGTGGCCGGCCTGCTCGAGACCGTCCGCCACTTCGTGGTCGTGGCGCCGGCCGACACGAGGCCCCTGGCCGAGGCCGTCGCCGGCCTGTCCCCCCGGCCCGAGATCCACGACTACGAGGAGCTGATCGGGGCCGAGACCGGCGGCTTCGCGTGGCCCGACATCGACGAACGGGCCGGAGCGGCGATGTGCTACACGAGCGGCACCACCGGCAACCCCAAGGGCGTCGTGTACTCCCACCGCAGCACGGTGCTGCACTCGATGGCCGTCAACGCCGGGAACGCGGTGTCGTTGAACGAGTACGACAAGGCCCTCCTCATCGTCCCGATGTTCCACGCCAACGCCTGGGGCATGCCCTACTCGGGCTGGTTCGCGGGCGCCGACCTCCTCATGCCCGAGCGGTTCCTGCAGGCCGAGCCGCTGGTGGCCATGACCGAGGCCGAGCGCCCTACCGTGGCGGGGGCGGTGCCCACCATCTGGTCCGACGTGCTGCGCTACGCCGACGCCCACGGCTCCGACCTCTCGAGCTTCCGACTGGCCGTCTGCGGCGGCGCGGCGGTGCCCCGGTCGCTCATGGAGGGCTTCGAGAAGAGCCAGGGCGTCCGGGTGATCCAGGGCTGGGGGATGACCGAGACCAGCCCGCTGGCGGCGCTGGCCTTCCCGCCCCGGGGGGTGCCCCTGGGGACCCCCGAGGAGATGGACTGGCGGGTGCGGACCGGGCGGGTGATCGGCGGGGTCGAGCTGCGCATCGTCGGCGACGACGACGCGCCGTTGCCCTGGGACGGTGAGGCCGTGGGGGAGATCGAGGTGCGGGGACCGTGGATCACCGCCGCCTACCACCGCGACCCGTCGGCGGAGAAGTTCCACGACGGCTGGCTGCGCACCGGCGACGTCGGGTGCGTGCACCCGAAGGGCTTCATCCAGATCACCGACCGGGCCAAGGACGTGATCAAGAGCGGCGGTGAGTGGATCTCCTCGGTGGAGCTCGAGAACATCCTGATGGGCCACCCGGGGGTGCAGGAGGCGAGCGTGGTGGGCGTCCCCGACGAGAAGTGGTCGGAGCGGCCGCTGGCCTGCGTGGTCCGGGCCGAGGGCTCGACGGTCTCCGCGTCCGAGCTGCGCGACCACCTGGCCGGTCACCTGGCCAAGTGGCAGCTCCCGGAGCGCTGGGCGTTCATCGACGAGGTGCCCAAGACGAGCGTCGGCAAGTTCGACAAGAAGGTGCTGCGCCAGCGCTACGCCGACGGCGACCTCGACGTCGAGACGCTCGGCTGAGCCGCGCCGGCGTTCCTACGCGCCGGCGCCGGCCCGCAGGTGCTCGAAGCGGCGCAGCTCCCGGCGGGCGATCTGCGCCAGGTGGACCTCGTCGGGGCCGTCGGCGAAGCGCAGGGTCCGGGCGTGCGCGTACATCGCCGCGAGCGGGAAGTCGTCGCTGACCCCCGCGCCGCCGAACACCTGGATCGCCCGGTCGATCACCTTCGTCGCCACCCGCGCCGCCACCACCTTGATGGCGGAGATCTCGAAGCGGGCCGCCTTCTTCCCCGCGGTGTCCATCAGCCACGCCGCCTTGAGGGTGAGGAGGCGGGCCTGCTCGATCTCGAGGCGTGACTCGGCGATCGCCTCGCGCACCGTCCCCTGGTCGGCGAGCGGCTTGCCGAAGGCCACCCGGGTCTGGGCCCGCATGACCATCAGGTCGAGCGCGGCCTCGGCCAGCCCGATGGCGCGCATGCAGTGGTGGATCCGGCCCGGCCCGAGCCGGGCCTGGGCGATGGCGAAGCCGCTGCCCTCCTCGCCCAGCAGGTTCGACGCCGGCACCCTGACGTCCTCGAAGAGGGTCTCGCAGTGGCCGCCGCCCTCGTCGTGCCCGAACACGGGAAGCGTGCGGACCACCCGGGCCCCGGGGGTGTCCATCGGTACGAGGATCATCGACTGGCGCTGGTAGGGGTGCGCGTCGGGGTCGGTGACCCCCATGAGGATGGCGAGCCGGCACCTCGGGTCGGCGGCGCCCGACGTCCACCACTTGTGCGCGTTGATCACGTACTCGTCGCCGTCGCGCTCGATCCGGCTCGAGATGTTCATGGCGTCGGAGCTGGCCACCCAGGGCTCGGTCATGGCGAAGCAGGAACGGATCTCGCCGTCGAGCAGGGGCCGGAGCCAGCGCTCCTTCTGCTCGTCGGTGCCGAACTGGGCGAGGATCTCCATGTTCCCGGTGTCGGGCGCCGCGCAGTTCGTGGCCTCGGGGAGCAACGGCGAGGGGCCCATCACCTCGGCCAGCGGTGCGTAGTCGGTGTTCGACAGGCCGGGCCCGTACTCGGCGTCGGGCAGGAAGAGGTTCCAGAGCCCGCGGGCGCGGGCCTCCGCCTTGAGCTCCTCCATGACCGGGGGCGCACTGTGCGGGTCGCCCGACTCCTCCCGCTGGCGGCGGTAGACCGCCTCGGCCGGACGCACGACCTCGCGGTCGAACTCGACGAGCCGCTCGCGCAGCTCCTGGGAACGGGCGCTGGGGGAGAAGTCCATCTCCGGATCGTAGGTCCATCGGTGCTAGACACGGCGGCCGTGAACACGCTGTCCTGGGTGCTGCTCGCCGGGGCCGGCGTGGCGGCCGTGGCCAACTGGTGGTCACGCCTCGTGGGCTCGCGTCGCGTCGAGTACGTCTCGAAGCCGGCGACGATGCTGGCGCTCGTGGGGGTGGCCCTCGCGCTCGATCCCCTCCACGCCGATCAGCGCGCCTGGTTCGTGGCCGGCCTCGTGCTCTCGCTCGCGGGCGACGTGTTCCTCATGCTTCCGGCCGACCGGTTCGTAGCGGGGTTGGGCTCCTTCCTCCTGGCCCACGTGGCCTACGTCGTGGGCCTCAACCTCCATCCCGGGTCCGCCACCGCCCTGCTGGTGGCCTCCGTGGTGGTGGCGCTGGTGGCGGTCGGTGTCGGGATCCGGATCGTGCGGGGTGCAGCGGCCGCGGGCGGCGGACGGTTGGCGGGTCCGGTCGTCGCCTACATGGCGGTGATCTCGGCCATGGTCGTGAGCGCGGTGGCGGCGGGTCCGTGGATCGCGGGTGCCGGTGCCGTGCTCTTCTTCGCCTCCGACGGCCTGATCGCCTGGAACCGCTTCGTGACCCCGATCCGGTGGGCGCCGGTGGCCATCATGGTCACCTACCACCTCGGGCAGGCCGGCCTGGTGCTCTCCCTGGCGCCCTGATCCCGCCACGGTGAGGCACCCGGCCGCCACCGGTGGCGCGCCGGCGCCGCGCGGGGCATGGTGGTGGGATCAGGTGTGACGGCCGGGGAGGGACGTGATGGCCGCGGGCGTGCTCGCCAGCCGGTACCGCGATCGCGCCGACGCCGGGCGGCAGCTGGCGGCCCGGCTCTCCGCCCTCCGGTCGGAGCGGCCGCTGGTGCTCGGGCTCCCGCGTGGCGGCGTGGTGGTGGCGGCCGCGGTGGCGACCGCGCTCGGCGCGCCCCTCGACGTCCTCGTGGTCCGCAAGCTCGGGGTGCCCAGCCAGCCGGAGCTCGCGATGGGGGCGATCGGCGAGGACGGCGTCGTCGTCCACGACGGGAGGATCCTCGCCGAGGCCGGCGTGTCGGACTTCGCCCGGCACCGGGTGGAGGCGAGGGAGCGCAACGAGCTGCGGCGGCGGGTCCGCGTGTACCGGGGAGACCGGCCGGGACCCGACGTGGCCGGGCGCACGGTCGTGGTGGTCGACGACGGCCTGGCCACCGGCAGCACCGCCCGAGCCGCCGTGTCGGTCCTGCGCCGGCGGGGTGCGGGCCGGATCGTCATGGCCGTCCCGGTGGGTTCTCCCGACGCCGTGGCCGCGCTCGGCGAGGTCGCCGACGAGGTGGTCTGCCCCCTGGTGCCGCCCCGCCTCGGCAGCATCGGCGAGTGGTACGTCGACTTCGCCCCGACGGCCGACGCCGAGGTGCTGGAACTCCTGCACCGGGGGACGGTGGAGCCGGATACCGGGCCGGGGTCCGAGCGGGGGCCGGGGTCGGAGGGGGCCGAGGGCGTGACCGTCCCCACCCGCTTCGACGTGGAGCTCCCGGTCGGCGGATTCCTGACCGCCGGGCGCCTGACGGTGGTCCCCGGCTGCGCGGCGGTCGTCGCCTTCGCCCACGGCCGGGGGAGCGGCCGCGACAGCCCCCGCAACGTGAAGGTCGCCCGCCTGCTCCAGGCCGCGGGGTTCGCGACCCTCCTGGTCGACCTGCTCGCGCCCGCCGAGCGGGAGGGGCCCGACGCCGGCGCCGACTTCGAGGAGCTCGGCCGCCGGCTGGGGGACGCCACCGCGTGGCTGAGGGAGCGGGCCGGCTTCGGGACGCTCCCCGTGGGCTACCTCGGCGCCGGCAGCGGCGCCGCGGCGGCGCTCTGGGCGGCGAGCCGGCCCGGCGCCTCGGTCGGCGCGGTGGTGTCCCGGGGCGGCCGTCCCGACCTGCTCGGGGAGCGCCTGCGTGCCGTGGAGGTGCCCACGCTCCTCGTCGTCGGGGGTGAGGACCGGGCCGTCCTGGAGCTGAACCGGCGGGCGCGGCGCCTCATGGCGGGTCCGAGCCGCCTGGAGGTGGTACCCGGCGCCGGGCACCTCTTCGAGCGGCCCGGCGAGCTGGAGGCGGTCGCCGGCTTGGCCCGCCGCTGGTTCGCCCGCCACCTGCGCGCGGCCGGTCGGCGTCAGGGGACCTGAGCGGCGGGCCGGCCCCCGCTCGGCGTCAGGTCCGGGTGGCGGCCGCCGATACGCCCGGCCCGCCGTGGACGCGGTGCTCCGCGATCTGCTCCACGGTCAGGATCGGGATGTCGTGCTCCTTGGCGAACACCTCGAGGTAGGGGAGGCGGGCCGGGGAGCCGTCGTCGTGCAGTACCTCGCAGATGGCCGCCACGGGGACGAGGCCCGCGAAGCGCATCAGGTCGACGGCCGCCTCGGTGTGACCCCGGCGCTCGATCACCCCTCCGTCCCGGGCCCGGAGCGGGAAGACGTGACCGGGACGCAGGAACTCGCCCGGCTCGGCCTCGAGGCTGCCGGCCCGGCGGATCGTCACGGCGCGGTCGGCGGCGCCGATCCCGCTGCCGGCGTCGCGGTGGTCGATCGAGACCGTGAACGCCGTGTCGCAGCCGGCGTGCTCGGGAGGGACCATCGGGTACAGGCCCAGCGCGTCGAGGCGTTCCGGTGCGCTCGGCATGCACACGAGGCCGCGGGCCCAACGCAGCATGAAGTTGACGGCCTCGGCGGTAACCAGCTCCGCCGCGACGACCAGGTCGCCCTCGTTCTCACGGTCGGCGTCGTCGGTCACCAGCACCATCCCGCCCTCGACGAGACGCGACAGGGCTTCGTCGACGGTGTGGTCTCCTGCTGCGTAGCTCATCGGACTCCTCCGGATGCGGGTACGGGGGCGGCGGGTGCGGACGTCGTGGCCGGCAGCGAGAACACCATCCGGCAGCCGTGCGGTTCACGGCGCTCAGGGCGGATGGCGCCGCCGTGCAGGCCGACGATCCACTGGGCGATGGCCAGCCCCAGCCCGGCGCCGCCGTCGTGGGCGGCGCGGGCGGAGTCGGCCCGGTAGAAGCGCTCGAAGATCCGGTCGACCTCGGAATCGAGGATACCGGGGCCCTGGTCGTCGACCTCGACCGTCACGGTCCCGCGGACGACCCGGGCCCGGAGCTCGACGGTCCCCCCGGGGGGCGAGTGACGCAGAGCGTTCTCCAACAGGTTGGCCACGACCTGGTGGATCCGTTCGGGATCGCCGTCGGCGGTGAGGTGGTGCGGCTCCACGTCCACCCTGATCGCGACGTCGGCCGGGGCGTTGAGGCGCGCCTCGCGGACCGCGCCCTCGAGGAGCGGCTCGATCTCGAACTCCTGGCGGTCGAGGACCGCCGCGCCCGACTCGAGGCGGGACAGGTCGAGGAGCTGCTTGACCAGGCGGCCGAGGCGTTCCACCTGCGCCAGCATGGTGCGCAGGGTCTCGGGGTCGGCGGGCTCCACGCCGTCGACGAGGTTCTCGAGGACGGCCTGCAGCGCCGTGATCGGCGTTCGGAGCTCGTGGCTGACGTTGGCGATCAGGTCGCGGCGCACCCGGTCGGTCTCGCCCAGCTCCGAGGCCATGGCGTTGAAGGCCCGACCCAGCGCGCCGAGCTCGTCGCGCGAGGTGTCGGAGACCCGGCGGCTGTAGTCGCCCCGGGCCATCGCCTCGGCGGCGGCGGCCATCTCCCGCAGCGGCGAAGTCAGCCCCGACGCGATGACCCGCACGAACAGGAGGGAGATCGCGGCGGCCACGATGCCGCTGACCGACGGCCACACGCCGAGGCGCACCCCGCTGTAGAACACGAGCACCGTGGTGCCCACCGCGCAGAGGATCACCGCCGCGAACTTCATCTTCAGCGAGGTGAAGTGGTCGAGCGGACGCTCGGGGAACCGACTCGGCATCCAACCCGTGGGCCGGTTCGGGCGCTTCACGGGCGCTCCGGGCCGAAGGCGTAGCCCACTCCGTGGACGGTGCGCACGACCTCGTCGCCGAGCTTGCGGCGCAGGGCCCTGACGTGGGAGTCGACCGTCCGCTCGCCCGACGGGACCTCGTACCCCCAGACCTCGGTGAGGAGTTGCTCGCGGGTCACGACGGCGTCGGGCCGGCGGGCGAGGTGGAGCAGGACGTCGAACTCGGTCGGGGTGAGGTGAACAGATTCCCCGTGGAGGCGCACGCGACGTGACGCCGGGTCGATCTCCAGGGTGCCGACGCGCAGGGGCCTGCTCTCGAACTCCTGGCTCGATCGTTCCGCCCGGCGGATCAGCGCGTGGACCCGGGCGACCAGCTCACGGGTGCTGAACGGCTTGGTCATGTAGTCGTCGGCGCCCGTGCCCAGACCCACCACGAGGTCGCTCTCGGTGTCGCGGGCCGTGAGCATCAGGACCGGCACCGGGTGCTCGGCCTGGATCCGGCGGCAGACCTCCAGGCCGTCGAGGCCGGGCAGCATGAGGTCGAGGATCACCAGGTCGGGGCGCAACTCCTCGCAGGCCGCCACCCCCTGGGGGCCGTCGGTGGCGATCGACGCCGCGTACCCCTCGCTCCGCAGCCGGGCGGCCACGGCGTTGGCGATAGAGGTCTCGTCCTCGATGACCAGCACGGTGCGCGCGGGCGCCACGACGGGAGGTGCCATCACGGTTCCAGGATACGGAGCGGGCCGTGGCCCCGCGCGCCCCGGAGCGTGGAGATTTCGTGGAGACGGACGGGCCCGCGGTGGGCGTCAGCGGGCGGTGGCGTCCTCGAAGGCCATCAGGAGCCCCACGGTGTGGCGACCCAGCGCGAGGGGGTCGAAGCCGCCCTCCTGCACGAAGAGGGTCGGGACGTCGAGCGACTCGAGGAGCCGCGCCGCCTCCGTGAAGGCCGCGCCCGTCACCGCGAGGGGGTTCTCGGGGTCCTCGACCGCGGTGTCGACGCCCAGCGACACGACCAGGGTGTCGGGCCCGAACGAGCGCACCTCGCGCACGATCGCGGTCACGGCGTCGACCCACTGGGGGTCGCCGGCGCCCGGCGGCAGGGCGATGTTGCGGTTGAAGCCCTCCCCGGGGCCCGCGCCCCTCTCGTGGTAGAAGCCGGTGAAGTGCGGGAAGCACCCCTGGCCCGGGTCGGCGTGCACCGAGGCCACGTACACGTCGGGGCGCTCGTAGAAGATCTCCTGCGTGCCGTTGCCGTGACGGCCGTCGAGGTCCACGACGGCCACCGTTCGGGCCTGGTGGTCGCGCATCCACTGCGCCGCGATCGCCGCGTTGTTGAGGAAGCAACCGCCGCCGTAGAGCGCCTCCCCGGCGTGGTGTCCGGGCGGGCGGCAGGCCGCGTAGGCCGCTCGGTGGCCGTCGAGGACCAGGTCGGCGGCGCTCAGCGCGACGTCGACGGCGGCCCGGGCCGCGGCGTGGGTGCCGGGCCCGATGAGGGTCATCGTGTCGAACGCGTAGCGCCCTGCCCGGGCCCAGCCGGCGGCGGGAACGGGGGCCGGGCGGCCCGAGGTGACCTGGGGCAGCGCGAACACGTAGGGGACCACCCGGTTCTGGCCCGGGTCCTCGACCAGGCCGGCCGCCACCCATTCGTCGTACGCCTCGGCGAGGAAGCGCAGGTACTCCGGATCGTGGACCCGCTCTAGCGGGGCGTCACCGTGCTCCGAGGGGCCCTGGAGACCGGCCCCGGCCGCCTCCAGGGCGTGGCGCAGGTTGGTGATGCGGTCGGGGGTGTCGGCCGACGGCACGCGGACCCCGGCCCATATCTCCCCGTCGGGGCGGTGGAGCCAGTGACGTTCGTCCCAGACGACAGGGATCCCGAGGCCCATCCGAGGAACGTACCAACGCGGGGTTCGGACCTGACAGGGGGGCAAAGCAGGCATTTCCCCACCCCGCGCGCGTCGCGTGACGGTGACGGGTCCGGGCCGCGCACGGTGGGTGGGAACTTGCTCAGGACGGGTCCAGAGCGACCGCCCGCGACGGGTCCACGGAGATGCGGACGGCTTCGCCCGGCGCCGGTGGGTCGGGCCCGGGCACCGCGACCGACAGGGGCTCCTCGAACCCGGCTGCCTTGACCCGGACCAGGAAGTGGTCGCGGCGGAAGGTGCACGACTCCACCACGCCGCTGATCGGGCCGCCGGCGTCGATCCGGAGGCCCTCGGGCCGCACCGCGGCACGCCCCCCGTGGGGTCCGGCGTCGAGGATGTTGTCGAACCCGACGAAGCGGGCGGTGCGCTCGTCGACGGGGTGGTTCCAGATCTCGGAGGGCGGACCGGTCTGCACCACCTCGCCCCGGTCGATGACGGCCACGCGGTCGGCGACGGTGAACGCCTCGGCATGGTCGTGGGTGACGAACAACGCCGTGGTGCCGAGGGCGGAGAACAGGCGCCGGAGCTCGCCCGCGAGGTCCTCGCGCAGCCGACGGTCGAGTGAGCCGAGCGGCTCGTCGAGCATGAGGAGCCGGGGCGCGGGGGCCAGGGCCCGGGCCAACGCCACGCGCTGCTGCTCGCCCCCGGAGAGCGACCGCACGTCGCGGTGGTCGAAGCCGTCGAGGCCCACGAGGGCCAGCACGCCCCGGGCCCGGCGGGCGGCCTCGCCCCTCCCCACGCCCTGCATGCGCAGCCCGAAGGCCACGTTGGCGAGCACGTCGCGGTGCGGGAAGAGCGCGTGGTCCTGGAACATCAGACCGAACCGCCGCCGGTGTGGCGCCACGCCGGCCAGGTCGTACCCGTCCCACGACACCGTCCCGGCGTAGGGGACCTCGAGGCCGGCCACGGCCCGCAGCAGGGTGCTCTTCCCGCCACCGCTCGGACCGAGCACCGCGAGGGTCTCACCCGCGGCGACCTCGAGGTCGACGCCGTCGAGCGCGGTCGTCGATCCGAACCTGACGGTGAGGCCTCGCACCTCCAGCATCAGAACGCCCCCACCTCGCCCACGCGGATCCGCTCCACCAGGAGCATCGCCCCCGCCGTGAGCACCATGAGGATCGACGACGCCGCCATCGCCTGCCCGAACGCCTCCGGCCCGGGTTGGGACAGCAGGCGGAAGATCAGGACGGGCAGCGTCACGGTGTCGGGCCGGGCGATGAACAGGGTGGCCCCGAACTCCCCCAGCGATACCGCGAACGCGAGGCCGGCCCCCACCAGCAGGGCGCGGGCGACGATCGGCAGGTCGACCTCGCGCCACACCCTCAGCGGGGATGCGCCGAGCGTGCCCGCCGCCTCGCGCAGGTGCGGGTCGATGGACTCCAGGACGGGTACGAGCGCCCGGACGACCAGCGGTGTGGCTACCAGGGCGTGGGCCAGCGGGATCAGCGCCGCCGACGTCCGCAGGTCGAGCGGCGGGCGGTCCAGGGCGATCAGGAACCCGAAGCCCACGGTCACGGCCGAGACCCCCAGGGGGAGCATCAGGAAGGTGTCGAGGGCCGCGAGCCCGGCGCGACCCCGCCGGCGCGCCGCGGGCTCGCCGGCGGCGCCCGGGCGGCGGGCGAGGACCGCGGCGGCCAGGCCACCCACCGCGACCGCGACGGCGGTCGCCGCCACGGCGTTGCGCAGCGACGCCGCCAGGGCCGCCGCCGGCGACGCGAAGAGGATGCTCGACGCGCCCCGCCCGGCCAGCGCCCGGTAGTGGTCCCAGCCGAGGCCCTTCGGGGTCTGGACCGACCGCGCCACGAGGGCCACCAGGGGGGTGACGACCAGCGCGAGGACGAGGACCGCCTGCGCGCCCGTCGTCGCCCACCCCACGATCCCGCGGGGGCGGCGGGCGGTACGGCGGGCCGGTTGCAGCGCGAGGGTCACCTCGCGCCGACCCCGGGCCCGCCGGCCCACGGCGAGGACCGCGACCACCGCCACCAGCTGCACCACCGAGAGGGCCGCGGCGACGCGCAGGTTCAGCAACTCGGCTGTCTGGCGGTAGATCTCGGTCTCGAGCGTCGAGATCCGCGGCCCGCCCAGCACCAGGACGATCCCGAACGACGTGAAGCAGAAGAGGAAGACGATCGAGGCCGCGGAGACGATCGCGGGCCGGAGCTGGGGGAGCGTCACCGAGCAGAACGTCCGGATCCTCCCGGCGCCCAGCGTGCGGGCCGCCTCCTCCTGGCGGGGGTCGAGATGCGCCCACAGCCCGCCGACCGTGCGCACCACCACCGCGTGGTTGAAGAACACGTGGGCGGCCACTATGGCCCACGCACCCGAGCCGAGTCCCAGGGCCGCCATCGGTGCGCCCGGCCCGAACAGCGACCGGAACGCGGTGCCCACCACCATCGTGGGCAGAACGAACGGGACGACGACCAGGGCCCGCAGCACCGATCGGCCGGGAACGTCGACCCGGGCGAGCAGGTGGGCGCCGGGAAGGCCGAGCACGAGGGTCAGGGCGGTGGAGAGCGCCGCCTGCGCCACGGTGAACCAGGCGATGCCCCGGAGCCGGGGGTCGGTGACCACCCGGCCCAGGGCCGAGAGGTCCGGGTGCCCTCCGGGCACCAGGCCCCGACCGACGATGGCCGCCACCGGGTAGGCGAAGAAGACGGCCACGAACGATGCGGGCACCACGGCGAGCAGGAGGGCGCGGCGGGTGGGCGTCACCCCGCCTCCCCAGGGGGCGCCGGGCCGGTCCGCCTCACCGCAGCATCACCCGGGTCCAGTCCTCGATCCAGGCCTCCCGGTTCGCCCCGATACGGGACGGCGAGACCGTGAACGGGTTCTCCGGCACCGGTGCGTAGCGCTCGAAGGATTCCGGCAGGGGTGTGCCCTCGCGCACCGGGTACACGTACATCCGGCCCGGCACGTCGGCCTGGAAGCGCTCCGACAGCAGGAAGTCGATCAGCTCCCGGGCCGCCTCCGGGTGCCGGGCGCCCTGCAGCACCCCGGCGAACTCGATCTGGCGGAAGCAGGTCGAGAGCAGCGCGACGGTCGGGGTCTTGTCGGGAGCGGTGGAGTCGTCGGTGACCTCCGCGGTGGGGCTGGAGGCGTACGACACCACGAGGGGTCGAGGCCCGCGCCCCGAGCTCCCCGAGAACTCGCCCGAGTAGGCCTCTTCCCAGCCCGACACGACCTTCACCCCGTTGGCGCGGAGCCGTTCCCACCAGTCGAGCCAGCGATCGCCGCCGAAGCGGGCCACGGTGGCCAGCAAGAAGGCGAGGCCCGGCGACGACGTGGCCGGGTTCTCGACGACGAGCAGGTCGCGGTACGCCGGGCGGGCGAGATCGGCGAGGGAGGCGGGCAGCGCGAGGTCGTGCTCCCGGAACCAGCGCCGGTCGGCGTTCACGCAGACGTCGCCGTAGTCGACCGGCGTGACCCGGTGGCGGGGATCGAGGCGGAACCGGTCGGGGACCCGGGCGAGGGCCGGCGACCGGTACGGCTCGAAGATGCCCGCGTCGAGCGCCCGGGAGAGGAACGTGTTGTCGACGCCGAAGAGGGCGTCGGCGAGGGGCCGGTCACGGGTGAGGACGGCCTGGTTGACCATCGAGCCCGCGTCGCCGGCGCGCAGGACCTTGATCCGGATCCCGGACTCCTCGGTGAAGGACCGCAGCACCTCGGGGGAAGCCGCGAACGAGTCGTGGGTGAGCAGCGTCACGGTCCGCTCCCGCGGGCCGGAGGGTCCGTCTCCCGCCTCTCCGGTCCGGCTCGACCCGCCGCCGCACGCGGCGCCGGCCACGGCCAGGGCGACCACCGCGGCGAGGATGCCGGCGGACCACCGGCCGACACCACGGCCGGGGCGGGCGGGCGGGCGGGGTCGGTACCGCGGCGGACGGCGGCTGCGGCCGGTGGGTTCAGGCACGGGAACCTCCGTCGGGTTGGACGGCCAGGATCACCCCGGCGTCGAGGGAGACCTCGGCCCGGTCGTCCTCCATCTCGTTGCTGACGCCGCGGGTGCTGCCGGGCGCCAGCGTCTCGCCGTGCAGCGGGAAGCGCAGGCCACGGGTGCGCACGCCCCGGGCCGGTCCGCCCACGGCCAGCAGGGAGAGCAGCGACCCGGGTTCGCCGGCGAAGCCGCGGTGGGTGCGCACGACGGCGAGCCGGGCGTCGCCGACGAACGCCTCGATCTCGAGGCCGGCGAGGTCGGGGGAGGCCAGCAGGAGGCCACCGGCCAGGAAGTGGTCGACGCGGCCGCCCCCACCCCCCACCACGATCGCGTGCCGGGCGCCCCGGTCGAGGGCGACCAGCAGCGCCAGCTCCAGGTCGGTGCGGTCCTTGGCCTCCGGGTGGCGCTCGACCTCCGCGCCGGAGGCCACCGCGGCCTCGACGTCGGCCGGGTCGGCGGAGTCGAGGTCGCCGACCACGAGGTCGGGTGGCCGGTCGAACGCGGCCGCGTTCCGCAGACCGGAGTCGGCGGCGATGACCAGGGCGCCGGCGGGCAGATGGGCGGCCCAGCGGGTGGGTACGGGGTCACCGCCCGCGAACACGACCGCGGTGGTCGGGACCCCGTCGGTACGGTCCATGCGGATCCCTTCGCCGGTACCGGCGCCGCCGAAGGGGGCCGGCCGCGCGGGGCGGGGCCGCTGCTCCCTGCGCCGGCATGACCCGGATCAGGTTCTGACGGTCGGGGGCTGCGTGCCCCTCCTCTCAGCCCGGCGCACCGGACTCCCGTGTTGACGCGGACCACCGTACCAGGCTGCGATCCCGCCGGAAGCGGCCGGCCGAGGCGTCGGGCGGCGCGAGGGACCCCGGTCGCGACGGTGTCTCGACGGCGGGGCCGCCAGGGCCGCCGGGGAGTCCCGGCCTCCGTCAGCCGGTGCCGGCGCTCAGTCGGTGCTGGCCACCGCGATGGGGGGAGTCCCGGGGGTCCGGGCCCGGGCCAGCGCCCGCTCGGCCTCCGACACGAGCTCGTTCGCCTCCAGGGCGTGGGTCGGGTAGCTGGCGATGCCGGCGATCATCCCGTCGTCGACGGGGGCGTGCGAGGCGCGGGGGAGCCGTGGGCCGCCGGGCCCCTCGGGTGAGCCTCCGTCGGCGGCGGCGAGGCGGTTGAACTGGCGGCGGATCCGCTCCAGGGCCAGGTATGCGCCGTGCTCCGTGGCCTCCTCGAGGATCAGGCCGAGGCGGTCGCCGTCGAGACGGCAGAGCGTGTCGGTGCCCCTCAGGATGTCGCGAAGGAACACGGCCCGGCCGGCGATCCCGTGGCCCTCCGCCTCCTCGTCCGGTCCGAAGGCCAGGATCACGACCGACATGGGTTGGAGGCGCCGCTTGGCGGCCGCCACCGCGTGGCGCAACGACGCCATGAAGTACCGGGTGTCGAAGAGGCCGGTCTCCGGGTCTACGAGGCTGTCCTGCCGTTCGTGCACGCCTCGTTATTCGGCAGGTGGGGCATCGCGGTTTAGGGGAAGGAGGCCGCCCCGGCTGGCGCGCCCGGTCCGGGCGCGGGAAGGGTGGTCCGGTGTTCGCGACCAGCCACGTGTTCGCCGGCGCTCTCGTGGGCCTGGCGGTGGGCGACCGGCCCGCGTCGGCCTTCGCCGCGGGGGTGGCGTCGCACGTGGCCATGGACCTGATGCCCCACTGGGCCGACCCCGACCTCGACTACCAGGGGTTCCTGCGGGTGGCGCGCCCCGACGGTCTGGTCGGGCTCGCCGCCGCCGTGGCCGTCGCCGGCGCGGCCGGACCCCACCGGAAGGCGGTGCTGGCCGGGATCGCCGGGGCCGTCCTCCTCGACGCCGACAAGCCGTGGCGCCACTTCTTCGGGCGCAACCCCTGGGAGGGTCCCATCGACCGCTTCCACGTGGCGATCCAGAGGGAGGCCCCACACCGGTTGCGCCAGGAGGTGCTCACCGCCGTGGGCCTGGGCGTGGCGGCGTTCGCGGCCCTGGCCGTGCAGCGCCGTCGCGGGGTGTGACCCGCCACGATCGGCTGGCGCAGCCCAGTCCCGAAATCGGACATTTGCCTTGCTGTGACCATGCCGTCGTGTCAGAATGCCCTTATTCACCACGATCGCGCTCACCGCGCGATCGAACTCCGCGCCGCGCGCGGGGCGGGCGACAGGGAGGAACCCGGTGCGGAAGTTCTTCACGTCCTTGGTGTCGGCGGCGCTCGCCGCGGCCGGCTTGGTGGCTGTGGCGGCGGTGCCGGCGGCGGCTTCGGTCGCGGTGCCGCTGAACTGCGAGGCGAGCACGCCGGCGGGGGCGCAGGCGGTCAACCAGGACCTCGCCGTGAACACGGTCGCTCCGGTGAGCGTGACGCCGGGGAGCCGGTTCACGGTGTCGGCGTCGGCGGATCCGATGAGCCTGCCCGCCACCCAGGACTCCCCGGTGGGCACGGTGACGTTGAACAACTTCCGGGACTTCGTGTTGCGGATCCCGGTGCCGGCCAACTCGAGCTTCGTGTCGGCGAGCTTGACGGGTGGCGCGAACCTGGGGCCGGGGACTCCGACGGTGGTGGAGTCGGGGGGCACGATCGTGGTGACGGTTCCGGGTCCGGTTCCGGGGGGGACGGCGTTCACGTTCCCGACGGTGAACGTGACGGTGG
>Ga0226835_1000389_pt1 | contig 54955 bp, 43 predicted proteins | sample LAC_MetaG_1_FD_163627 | JGI IMG/M metagenome (GOLD analysis project Ga0226835, IMG submission 163627) | Anaerobic ammonium oxidizing microbial communities from anammox membrane bioreactor (MBR) in UC Berkley, California, United States -... | ecosystem: Engineered > Bioreactor > Anaerobic >...
GTGGAAGGCATTCTCGCCACTATCTATGAAGGTCTTTCTTACGGTGTCGGAGACGCTGTCATCGGCATCAATCCGGCCTACGACACACCCGAGATCGTGGCCAGGCTCCTTGAAGCCACTGACCGGGTCATGACCGCCCTGGCGATGCCGGGACAGAACTGTGTGCTCAGTCATGTGACCACTCAGGTGAGAGCCGTCAAGAATGGTGCCCCGGCCGGGCTGATATTCCAGAGCATCGCCGGTACCCAGAAAGCCAACGAGTCCTTCGGAATCGATATCGAGACGCTGCTGGAGGCAAAAGAGGTCGGTCGCGCCCATCTGAAAAACCAGGGCGGCAGGGTAATGTATTTCGAGACCGGTCAGGGCTCTGAGCTCTCTTCCTCTTCGCACAACGGTGCCGATCAGCTTACCCTGGAGGCGCGGTGCTATGCACTGGCTCGGCATTTCGAGCCGTTCCTGGTGAATGACGTTGTCGGCTTCATCGGACCCGAATACCTGGCTGACGGGCGCCAGATGATCAGAGCCGGTCTCGAGGATCACTTCATGGGCAAGCTCCTGGGACTTCCCATGGGAATCGACGCTTGCTATACCAATCATATGGACGCCGACCAGAACGACCTGGAGAATCTCGCCATGCTCCTCACCGCATCCGGTGTCAACTATTTCATGGGAGTACCCATGGGCGACGATGTGATGCTCTCATACCAGACCACGAGCTTCCATGATATAGCCACGCTGAGAGAGGTGGCCGGGCGACTCCCGGCACCGGAGTTCGCCGCCTGGCTCGAGGAGATCGGAATCATGGACGGGGGGCGGCTCACAGAGCGTGCCGGGGACGCCTCCTATATTAAGTCTCTCTGCCGCTAGGCATCAGCTCTTGAGCTGGAGCAATACCCGTCCGGCGAAAAAGCTCTTCGGATCGCTCTCGCTGGCACGCCTGAGCTCGCCTCCACTGTAGCTGATCCGCAAGAATTCCATCGCCGAAGTTCCTCTTAGAAGAGCGCTCAGAACCGGAGTGACATCCTCCACAGGTCTACCCATGATTGTCTCAGGTATGAAATCCTGCTCCGAATAGAGAACGAAGAGCTCATCGATATCGCCGCCTGAGCTGATGGGGAGACCACTGAAAGAGCGATTGCCAGCGGGCTGCCTGATGCTTATCATCCGGTTGGGAATGGTCTCGCTGGCGCCTTTCATCAGAGGCGCCGAGGCAGGCAGCGTCTCCGGATAGAGAAGAAGATGATTCTGACCGTTGCCGTCGGCATAAAGAACCGCCAGATAACAGGGGCTCAGGGCACGGACCCTGAGACGAATGGTATCACCAACCCGGAGCCCGGTCTCCATGGCGACCTTGTCATACTTTTCCGAATCCAGCCCCTGCTTGAGAAGGGAGACTTCGAGACCCTCGCCCTTCACCGCCACGGACTGGAACATTCCTTTCATGGAGGTGAACAGACCCGAGATGGTGCCCATAGTCTTGGTCTGGACCTCTTCCTCTTCATTGGCCAGAGCCTGATATTCGCTATCAGCACTGTCCACGGTATCATAGTCATCGAGGTCGGGCTTCGAGACCTCCATCGTTGGAGCGGCGGCAGGAGCAGCCGGAGCTCCGGGAGGCTTGATGCCGAGACAGTCGTAAACGGTCTCGGAGCTGATGAAGAGACTGGGATGAATCCACTCGCGGTAAGGCTCGCTTCCCTGGATCATCGGCCCGACATGGATCCCCACCACCTGTTGATTCATGATGATCGGGCTGCCTACTGCCTCGAGAGGCAGTCCGATACTGTGGACGAATTGAGTGTCCTCCGAGCCTTCCACCACATCCAGGACATAGCCGCTTTCCAGAATCCCTCCCCGGCTCTTCGGGTCCACCGAGAGGGCGAAGATCTCATGCCCCCGGCGAGCCTGACACTTTTCGGCCATATTGAGAGGGGCCGATCCCGGAGCAGAGACCGGATCGACCTGAGTGACAGTCGCCTGGCCTGTGTCTACAAGATATTTGACTGACAGGAGAATGGAGCGCCCGTCGAAACTACAGGACTTGAGCAGCCGGGGCAGGGGCACGCCATACTTGATATGGTTCCAGATACAGGCCACCGCCACCCGGGCATCCGGCGGAAGATCCCCTACCGAGAGACTGGGTGCAGTCTGGATCGCCAGAGCAGTGTCCCCTCCCAGGGTCTCATAGAGCTCTATAGCCTCCTCCATGGCGGTATAGCCATTCATGAGCATTGCCGTGGTGCTCTGTTGCGCCGGCGGAAAGTTGATCCATTCCGGATCTATTTCTCTGAAGAAGAAGAAATTGTAGTCGCCGTCGTCGCTGGAGAGCAGCTTCGTGAGCGCTGCTTCGTTCTGATACTGTTTGTACTGTATATGGGTGAGCCTGGAGTCGGACATATAGAAGCGAGCCACGGTCCGATTGCGCGAATCGCGAAGACAGAGCGTACCGAGATTGCGGGCATTGATCAGGGTCTGCAGTATAGTAGTGATCTGCACCCGGTTGGCCTGACCGGTGAGATCCGGCTCCCGATCAAAATCTGCCTGCATGCAGGCTTTGGTAATCCTGCCCGGGGTGTCCTTGTTCATGGGCTTCAAAGCAGGCAGGAGCTCGACGGCGGCGATATTGTATCGCCAGCCAGCCAGCTCCAGGGGCGGCCAGAGTCCCGACTGAGAGGCTGACCGCTTGGCCATCCAGGGATCGAAAAGCCCGTGCACCGAGATCTCCCGCACCCCGAAGCGCTCGCCGGTCCCCGGTATCTCGAAAGCTACAGCCTCCACCAGCTCCAGGAAAGGCACCAGACAATGTGCCGCGCTGATCGCGGTCCCGTCCTTGACCAGCCAGGCGGAACCAATCACCTCTCCACCGGGAGCCGTCCGGTCGATCAACCAGCCTATGGAGCCGAATGGGCTTTCTTCCTGGGAAAAGTTCATTGGTCGAGAGAATGAGTGATCTAGATCTAGTAATACTATTTAAGGCGATTGTGCAGCAAATTGTCACCTGATGCAAGCTGCGCCGCCCTAAAAGAATCTACAAATAGCTTGCCGCCCCCGTTGCAAAGCGACAGGGGCGGCAGGCTCATTCGATCCGGGATCGGAACAAACCCTCTTGACTATTCCACCTCCTCAGGAAAAGAGATTGGCGTCCCGTGCCGATGCGACGAACCAGTTGATCAGCCCGGGCGTGGACAGAGCCAGAAGGGCGATTATCACGCCGATACCAGCCCTGGTGACCGGCGTGAGCCGGACAGGAAGACCCAGGATCTTGAAAGTGGACTCTCTGACCAACAGCCCGTGCAGGAAGAGGACCGCGCCGACAAAGAGACCGGCAATCTCGGTCAGATTGGCCACGATATTGAGCAGGGCCTCGAGGTTGGCGATATTGTTCACCCGGACCGTGCCTGCCGTGTTGACGCCCAAAATGGCAGTGGCGTCCTCACCGATCGTACCGTTGGTGGCACCCTGGATCGCGGAGCTGTCATCGAGCACCGCCACGCAGGTAACTGGACTGAGGATATGATAAAGGACGGCGACCCGGGCGGCCTCGCTATAGTCGCGCTCCTTTATCAGCCTGTCCACGGTGCGCCTGGCGCTCAAGAGACAGAGCTCTTCCTGCTCGGCGCAATCGAGCTCTACCGCACCGCGAGGCTTGCCGTCGCAGAGGCGGTAGTCTGTCTCGAAATCACGAACCCCGGGCTGGAAGCGGGAGAAGAACTGGCGAAGAGTGGCGGTCAGATCGCTTTGCTCGTACACCGGATTGAAAGACGCGATCTCCGTATGGTTCTTGAAATACTCGAGAGTATCCGTCTCGCCGCTGTCGAGAGATAGCTCGAAAAGAGCCGGCTTGCTCACGAAAGGATTCATGATGAATATCTCGGGGAAAAGCGCAGGCTGGGCTCCGTGAATCCAGAGGACGACACCGCCATGTGACTGGCCTGCGACCTCGGCCGCCTTGACCACGGACTTGAGGTTGCTCTGCCCGCCGACGAAGTCCGCTTCGCTCAAGAGAGGAAGCGCCTGCAAGACCGGGGTGGGCTTGCTGAGAGCAGTCCGTTCTTGAGAAGCCACCATTACCGATACCGGCACCGACTGCGGAGCCGCGGCAAGAGCGCTCTTGATCTTGTCCAGCTGCGGTCTCACACTGCTCGATCCGTCGATGACCACCAGGACATGCTTGGCGTTCTTGCTGGTCACCTCCTCGATGTCCCTGACCGCCCAGAGCGGCTCCACCGTCTCTGCTCTGGGAGCAGCCTGGTGCCGCGCTCGCTTCTTGCGAGCGATCATGGTCTCGACATCTTCGAGCTGCTGCTTGACTCCATGGGAGCCGTCGATCATCACCACAACTTTCTGATTGTCGGCGTTCTCCTCTCGCTCTTGCTCGGCAAGGGCTCGTTTGCGGGCTTCCGCATCCTCGTGCGCATCCTCCTCGGCCATGACTGTAGCAAGCTCATCGAAAGCCGCCACTCTGGCGATGGTGGCATCCCTCCGGGCACTGACCATAAGCGGGCTGTGCTCGATCTGCGAAGCAGGTAGGCTGCCTTCGAGGACGAAGCGGCCAAGGTAGCTGCGACTCTCTTTGAGATTGCTCTTCAAGCTGCTGAGCCGGTCGTTCGACTCGAGCCGGAGAGCGTGCTCGCCATCGAGGGCGAAATTGGTGGCGATGAATCTGGGAAGCACAAGATTGGCCTTGTCGACACCATCGAGTTTCATAGGCAAAGCAGCCTTGAGCTGCACTCTCAGCTCGCTTCCTTCCCGAACCGGAAAGCAATGGAAGAGATATCTGCCTCTTCCCAGGTCAGTCATGATCGCCGGATTCTCGTGGCCGACCGACGTATAGGAGGAGCCACTGACAGCCTTGCCGGAGGCGGCGAAGCTGGCGTCCAGGGACTCGCCATCTTTCCACACGGTCAAACCGCTCACCGCCGCGCCGGGCGGCAGGGCGATCTCGGCCCTGGCCTCCTGATCAAGGACGCTCTCATTGCGAAACACATAAGTCCAGCTCACTGTAGAGGAAAGCGAATTGGGGCTGATTGTGCCGTTGATGGCCGAGCGCACCAGGCTGAGACCTTTGATCGGGGTGCCCACCACATGACGCCTGAGATAATCGTCCGACATAGCGCTGTAGTCGCTGTCTGACTCGCCTGTGAAAGGCTTGCCGGTGACGCTGAAATAGAGACGCTGGACATCGGACTGCTTGATCGGCATGAAGAATCCTGCCAGACCTACAGAACGCGCGTCGGCAGTCTCCAGGCGAAGCTCCTTCTCCGTATCGAGCCGGCGCAGCATATCGAGACTGTCGCTGCGCTCGGAGGCGGCCTCGCTCAGGGCGCCTATCTCCGCCCCCCGCACGCACCAGGAGCGGCACTCCGAGGCAGCCAGGGAAAGAAGACCCACCACTACACCGCAAGCCACATATACTGCCACGCGCAGTCGCGAACTCGCGAAATCGAGATTGGCTCTCACTCTTCTTGCCAGATAGATAAGGGTAAAGCTGGCGAAGAGAGAAAGCATGCCGATGGTAAAGAAGCCCGTGGAGAAATCCGTGCCGGTGGCTTCGCTGAACTCGGCGCAACGGGTGAACAGCGCCGCCATGGAGACGCCGAAAGAGGCCAGACCAGTGGCTATACCCATCCCCATGAGCAGACCCCGGCTCGGTCCGAAGCGATGGTCGCTCCGGCAGAGAGCGCTCCAGGCACGATAGACAGCAAAGGGAATGAAGAGCACCATGAGAATCTCGACGAGAGTCTCGCAGGGATGACTGATGAGAAGCAGGGTGATCCGCTTGGGACACGCCATCAGAGTCAGGGCTGTGATCAGTAGTGGTGCCGCCACGCCGAAAGACATGACCAGGAAACCATCCACCCCTCTCCAGAGCTTCCTGGGCGGGGGAGGCATAGGCACGCCGTTGTCGTACCATTGATTTTCAGCATCGTTCTCAGCCTCGTTCTCAGACTCACTTTCAGCCTCCTTCTCAGTGTCATCCCCGGTTTGCTTCGCTTGCGGCACCGCCACTTTCCGGAAGAGGTCCTGAATGGCGCCGATTGTCTGAGCAAGTGGAGATAGCGTCGGCGGCTCGGCCGCCCCGTTCGTCTCCTGCGCTTTATCGTAATGGTGGTATATATGCACCACTCTGGGAAACTCGACGATACCTGGCTTGGAACCATTAGTAGTATCATCGACGGAACTGTCTTCGAATTCGATGCTCATGGCGAAAATCCCCGGATGGCGACGTCCTCGTCCGCTCGGAACGAGCAAGCGAAAAACCGCTCTTCGAGCGGGCAGAGGTAGTCTGGAACTGTAACTGGTAAGTTGAATTGAAAAGTCCGAAAGCGGACCCTATCACAATAAGGTCATCCGGATAAATTTGCGACAGGGTTTTCCCCAGATCGCAAAATCCAGGTGAGTCGACACGGCTGGCTCAGGACTCGTCTTCTGCCTTGCAGAAGACCCTGAACCAGCCGTGTCTCCAGAAGAAGAAAAGAAAACCTGCCGAAATCAATACCATGAGCCACAGGGGCTCCGGCATATTCCAGGGCGAGCTCTGTTGATAGAAGTTCATCCCGTAGATGCCGGTGATCAGGGTCGGAGGCAGAAAAATCGCCGCCAGGATAGCAAGGAAAGTGGTCACCTCGTTCATCCGGTTGCTCACTGATGACATATGAAGGGACCTGAGGTCGGAAGTGAGACTGATGAAATACTCGACATTTTCCATGGACAGTCCGGCATGATCGAGCAGATCGTGGGCGACCAGCTTCTCGTCTTCGCTGGCATAATACCGGGAGTCCCGGACCATCCTGCGAAGCGCTTCTTTGAAAGGGAGCAGGCGGCGCTTTATGGCGACGAGATCTTTGCGGGATCGGTGTATACCACAAGCCATGGTGCGCTCCGAAGTGAGCAGCACCTTGTCTTCCATTCTCTCCAGCCGGCAGCTGAATCCGTCGAGAGCCGCTTGATAGCGGTCGATAGCCGCCTCCACGAAACGCTGGACGAGATAGAGCCTGCCATTGTTATGCATAAGCCCGTGGTGGGCCCTGATGTCTGTCTTCACCTGCTCGATGGACGGAAGCGGCTGGCAGTGCACGGTCACGACGGTGTTGCCCTTTTGCAGGAGGGAGATCTGGTCGATAACCGAGAGCCCGTCGTCGGAGAGGATCTGGAAAGAGAGCACGAAGCAGTCGTTATGAAGCTTCTAGCTCGAGACCCCGGAGCGATCGAGGAGTTCGTCGGCAACGCCCTTCTCCAGGCTGACATGGGAAACCAGCCTGCGGACGAATTCCCGGTCGTAGCGCCCCTGGATATCGATCCAGACCGCCGAGCATTCGCTGATCAGCCCCACCGCCTGATCGGGTTCTTCCAGGGCTCTATCGGTAAAACAGCGCTCATTGAAAGATACGATGGATGCAGTAGTGATCCCGGTCTCGTTCTTGGCTCTGACAACAGTCGACTCGGGAGACATCGGCTAGCACCTCCGGGTACACGGAAACAGTCTGATAGACACAGGGTAAGGGAAAGAGGCGCCCCGGTCCATGGTAGAAACCGCAAATATAGATACTGCGGAATATACCTAGAGCTTGAGCCAGACGGACTTGAGCCTGGTGTAGGCGGCAAGCGAGTGCACAGCCATCTCCTTGCCCCAGCCGCTCTGCTTGAAGCCTCCGAAGGGACTGGCGAAGTCATAGCAGCCGAAACGATTGATGAAGACCATACCGGCGTCGAGCCTGCCGGCTACGGTATGGGCACGCGAAACGTCCCTGGTCCAGAGCCCGGCCGCAAGGCCATAGATAGAGTCGTTGGCCATCTCGATTACTTCGTCGTCACTGGCGAAGGGGATGACCACCAGGACAGGTCCGAAGATTTCATCCCGGGAGACTTTCATACGATTGTCCACATCGGTGAAGATAGTCGGTCTCACGAAGAGCCCCCGGCCATTTTCCCCTCGAGTATCGCGCTCGCCGCCGACAACGATGCGGCCGCCCTCGCTTTTGCCAATCTCGATGTAGCGCATGATCTTGTCGAACTGCTCTTGATTGCACTGCGAGCCCTGGTCGGCGCTCTCGTCGAACTGCGCACCGCACTTGACACCGCTTGCGATATCGACCAGACGGGCCACGAACTGATCATGAATCTTCCTGTGCACGAAAAGCCGGGTAGGCTCCGAGCACTTCTCTCCCTTATGGGAGAACATAGCGGCATAAGAGCGCTCGATGGCAAAATCCAGATCCGGCACATCGTCGAAAACGATATTGGGCGATTTGCCCCCGAGCTCCAGGGAGACCTGTTTGAGATTCGAGGCGGCAGAACTTGCCACCACTGCTTTGCCGGTGGCGGTGCTGCCGGTGAAAGAGACTTTGTCTACCCCCATGTGCTCGCAGAGGAGCCGCCCGGTCTCGGCACCGCCGGTGACCAGATTGATGACACCTTCAGGAAGGTTATCGATCTTCTCGTGCAGGAGCTCGAAGAATCTCAGAATCGATAATGAAGTGAAAGGAGACGGCTTGACCACCACCGTATTGCCCATGGCAAGCGCCGGAGCTATCTTCCACATGGCAAGCAGGAGAGGGAAATTCCAGGGGACTATGAGAGCGCAGACCCCCAGGGGCTCATGCACCGTATAGTTGATGAAGCCCTCGTCCTGGGGACTGCATTCCGAATAATGCTTGTCCGTCCAGCCGGCATAGTAGTCGAAAACATCGGCGGCCTCGGGAAGATCATCGTTGATTGCTTCCTTGAAAAGCTTGCCGTTATCCAGGGCCTCGAGAGCAGCAAGCTCGGCGCTGTGCTCTCTGATCAGATCGGCGATACTCATGAGCAGCCGGGAGCGCTCTCGCCGGGGCATAGATCGCCAGCGCCGGTCGGCAAATGCTTTGCGTGCCGCCGCCACCGCCGCGTCGATTTCTCTGTTCCCGGCCTGTCTGATCTCGCACAGCCTTCTGCCGGTACCGGGATCGATACTGGGGATGCTTTCGGCTGCTCCTTCATAGAGCCAGGCACCGTCGATATAATGGCCCCTTTCTTCTTTCAGCCAGCCCTGAGCCCACTCGAGCAGGCGAGCAGTATCACTCTTGTCGACGGTTTGCATTACTTCCTCCAGCCCGGGCATAAGACAGAAGCTCCCGGCAGCGCTCGGTATCGGCTTTGAGCCCGCGCAAGCATTTGCCATCGAGCAGAGCCACGAACTTGTCCAGGAGTCTCAGAGAGTCTATCAGATCGACCACTGCCGAGGACTCGAAAACATTGAGATTGAGCTCAGCCTGACAGGCCGCCGCCTCGACACTGTGGTGGCTGCCCATTACGTGGAATGCGCCGATCATGACGGTCTCGGGCACCACCGGGTTGTCTTTCCCTTTGAAGAAAGACGAGCCTTCAAGAACCATGGGCAGGACTATCTCGCCGAAGCCCCCATCAGGACCGGAAGATAGAAGCCTGAGATCCCTGGCGATTTTGAGCAGGAGCTGAGCGATTCTAGAAAGGGTCCCGGACAACTCCACGAGTTCGTCCATGTTTTGAGCCTGATCGAAAAGATCGGGAGCAAGACGCAAAGGGCGCCCGCATATAGAAACGAGCTCCCCGGCGACTCGATCACGGTACTGCCTGCTGGCGCCGCTCCCGTCACCGATTACCGTACCGCCCAGATTGACAGCTAGAAGGCGAGTGCGGGACGAAGCCAGATCTTGTCTCAGACGACTGAGGGCCGAGCACCAGGCGCTGAAATAAGTAGCGAGACTTACCGGCAGCGCATCACGCAGGCATGTCCGGCTGAGTGTATAGATGTCGCTGCTGGCATCTGCCTGTCTGATGAGGGTCCGGTCCAGAGCGATAAGAACCTCATCGAGACTTTCAATGCGCTCGAGTAGAGCAAGACGAAAAGCAGTATGGCAAGTGTCCGCCGTCGACTGGCTCAAGTTGACATGCCGGCGCGGATGCACCGGCTCGTAGAGACCCGGCGGTCGGCCCGCCTTGCTATTGGCCAGATTCGCCGTCACCTCGTTGAGATTGGCGTTGAAGGCGATGCAGCCACCTCCCGAGAGAATATCCACCGGGAAGTGCTCCCGGTGCTGCCCGGCGAGAATCTCATCGAGAGCACCTTCGATATACTCGGCGATCTCTGCGTCGATCTCGCCGGCGCTCAGGTTGGCGCGCAGAGCAGCCAGCTTGACCCGGCAGAGAGCCTCGACAATCTCGGGGTAATCGCCCAGAGTTTTTCCGGAGATACTCATGGCATCCAGGGCTCGCACGGTGGCACAGCCGTAGAGCGCCCCTTCCGGTACCGCTACGGTACCCAGGGAATCACTCTCCTGGCGCTCTTTCTGTATCTGCTTACTTGACTCGGCCATAGCGGATCATTCTCAGGTAGTCGGAGCTCACCGTTCCTTCACTTGTATCGAAGCCGAACAGGGCCACCAGCCTGACCTGATCTCCCGAGACCCGGGTGACCCGGTGCAGGGAATAACGACCTTCGAAAAAGACCAGGCAACCGGGTCTGATATCGAGAGTGAGCACCCCTTCTCGATTGCCCTGAAGAATCGATAGGACTCTCTCATAGTTCTCATCCTCGGGACTGCGGGTCAGGGGGTAGACTTCATACTCTCCGCCTTCTGATCCCTCGATGAGAAGCGAGACGACGAAGTCGGTCTGATCGAAATGCCAGCGCAGATGATCGCCTTCTTTCATAACGGCGATATTCATGGCGCCCAGGGGATCGGCATAGCGAAAGAGCGGTCCCCGGTCGAGCACATCCGATACGAAGTCGAGGAAGACCTGGCTGTCATAGAGACGCCTGATCATCGCCTCAGGGGGAATCTGGTCGTATGCGACAGCGCCGAGAGCCGTGGTGTCGGTGCGATTGACAGGATGGTCATCAGGCAGAGAAGGATCTAGAGGGGTGAGATAGGCATTGCCGGTGAGGGTGTTGTGAAAAGCCAGAGGCGACAGATCCCGGGCCTCGGCAGCCAGACCTTCGATGCGATCCGTGCCGATGAAATCCTGAAGCAGGCAATATCCAAACTCTTTCAGCTCCCGGCGAGCCTCCTCCACGAGAGCGGCATAGCCGGCGCTGCCGGGCTCGAGAATGGGATACTTGCCAAGATCGACCAGATGCTTGATTACATCAGCCACGGGAGCACTGGATTCATCCCGGGCAGAGCCTATTTCGATAGCCAACTCGATAGCCCTCAAAGTACACGACAGTGAAATGGTAATCCGGCCGGGGCATCCCGATCAATAACAGGGCGGCTTAAATCGCCTCAATCAGCCTGGAACGGCAGGGCAAAATCAAGGACGATTCACCGCCGGCGACACCATTTACGATATTGATTGCGATACCAACGAGCCGGTTCTCCTGTGGGTCCCCAGGATACTAAAGGAAAAGTTAACAAACCCTTGCCATTGTCCGGCCGGTTTTCCATAATTTAATGCTTGAGGGCTGGGTATGTAATTGTCGACGGGACCGGCGCGAACATCCTCAACTGAATCCTGATATCAAAAGCGACACGATTTCGAAGGGGTCGCTTTCTTTGTGCTCTATGAGGTAAGTCAATGCCCTACGGCAGTGCTCCAGTTTCCAGAGATGAGAAAGACGCCTGTGGAGTCGGTTTCATTTACCGCCCCGAGGCGCTTTTCTCGAGCATCAGCGATGCTCTGGCAGCTCTGCGCAATCTCGAGCACCGCGGCGCCTGCGCCGCTGACGGGCGCTCCGGAGACGGCGCCGGGATCATGACAGCCATCCCCAGGGATCTACTCAGAAAAGACGCGATTCATATATCTGAGCGCGATGCCGTAGGCATGATTTTTCTGCCTCAGGGACAGGAATCGGTCAGGCAGCGGGCCAGAGAGACTGCCGAGCGTATCGTCGAAGCCCACGGCTTCTGTGTGAAGAGCTGGCGCAAAGTGCCGGTGGACCGCTCCGCCCTCGGACCTCTATCTCTGTCGGTGGCCCCGGCCATCGAGCAGCTCATACTTTCTCCGGACGCCGGCATCGACAACGAGGAAGCCGAGCTTCGCTTATACGTAGCCCGTCAGGAGATCACCGAAGCAGTCGGCCACCCCGACTTCTATATAGCTTCCCTCTCCAGCCGCTCCATCGTTTATAAGGCCATGGCCAACAGCACCGACCTGGAGCGCTTTTATCTAGACCTGCAGAACGAGGAGTACAAGAGCCGCTTCGTCGTTTTCCACCGCCGCTTCAGCACCAACACCACCACCCGCTGGAAGCTCGCCCAGCCCTTCCGCATGGTCGCCCACAATGGCGAGATTAACACTATAGACGGCAACCTCAACTGGCTCATCGCCAGGCTGAACGCCAACTGCGACCGCGTCTCACGGTTCGATCCCCACACCCTTCGCCCGGACTGGGCAGGCTCCGACTCGAGCATCCTTGATTTCGCCCTCGAATATGTCATCCGCCAGGGGGACACCCCGGAATCGGCGCTCATGAAATTGATCCCGGAGGCTTACGAGAACGAGTCCTACCTCGAGGAGCACCCCGAGATTCTTCATTTCTACGAATATTTCAGCTCCATTCAGGAACCCTGGGACGGTCCCGCCCTGATGGTCTTCTGCGACGGGCACAGCCTCGGAGCGACTCTCGATCGCAACGGTCTGAGACCTGCCCGCTTCAGCGTCTACGAGGACGGCAGCATGCTCCTGGCATCGGAAGCCGGTCTGAGCCTCTCCACCGAGGCCAGGATAATCGAGAGCGGCAGACTGGGACCCGGTGAGATGATCGCAGTCGACCTCGATACCGGCGCTCTCAAAAGAGATATCAACATCAAAGAGACCGTGGCGAGCCAGTATCCTTACGGGCAATGGCTCCTCCAGCAGAGACGGGCCCTCAGCCAGCTCCCCTTCGCGGAGCAACCCTCTCTCGACCACGAGAGCCTGGTTCGCCTGCAAGCAAAAAGCGGCTTCAGCAAAGAAGACATAGACAACATCATCACAGCCATGGCTCTCAGCGAGAGCGAGCCCGTCTTCTCCATGGGAGACGACACACCACTGGCGGTGCTCTCCAGCCGCCCCCGCACCATCTACGATTATTTCCGCCAGCGCTTCGCCCAGGTCACCAATCCGCCCATCGATCCCATCAGAGAGCGAGTGGTCATGTCCCTGACCATCAACCTCGGCAGCAAACCCAAGTCCCTGGTGCCTGACAACGTATCCGCCCAGAATCTCCTTCTACCTTCACCGCTTCTCAATGAAGGCGAAGTGGACTTTCTGCTCAGCCTGGAAGAACCTCTCAAGTCAGCGCGGGTCTCCACCTGCTTCGCCCCCGAAACATCCCTCGAAGCAGCCATCGATGACATGCTCCAGGAAGCCTGTCGGGTGATTGAAGAAGGCGTGTCTATCATCATCTTGAGCGATCGCACGGAAGACCCAGGAGCTCTGCCAATCCCGCCCCTGATGGCAGCCGGCGCCCTGCACCACGAGCTGATCAAGAAAGGCCTCCGCCTGGCAGCTTCCATAGTCGTGGAGACAGCCCAGTGCTTCTCGAGCCACCACTTCGCCTGCCTGCTTTCTTTCGGAGCCCAGGCAGTCTGTCCATACCTCAGCTTCGAGAGCATCAGACACTGGTATCGAAGCGAAAAAGTGCAAGCCAATATAGAGGAAGCGGCGCGACATCTCGACGGCGAGCCGAGCAAGATCGAATCCATCGAGCACTACCACGAGCTCACCGCCGCCGAAGCGCAACAACGCTATAAACAAGCTATCGAAGCCGGGCTTCTCAAAGTCATGTCCAAGATGGGCATCTCCAAAGTATCCAGCTATGTCGGCGCCCAGATCATGGAATGTATCGGTCTCGGCAATGAAGTCGTGGAAAAATGCTTCGAGGGTATCGGCACCACTATAGGTGGTCTCAATTTCGCCGATGTCAAAGAAGAGATCCTCAGGCTGCAGGAGAAAGGAAGAGGCGACATTGTCCGTCTCATCGATGAAGGCATCCTGCGCTCGCGAAAGAGCGGCGAGCACCATCGCAATAATCCCGACCTGGTCAAAGCCCTGCACAGAGCCGTGCTCCTGGATAATGCCGGTGCCGATGCCGAGACCAGAAAAGAGCAATACAAACAATACAGCGAGCTCGCCGGCAAGCAAATGTCCACAACCCTGCGGGATCTCTTGCGAATCAAATCAGACCGGCATCCTGTCGATATAAGGGTAGTGGAGCCTGCCTCCGAGATCTATAAGCGCTTCCTCACCGGAGGCATGTCTCTGGGCGCCCTGAGCAAAGAGGCCCACGAAGCACTGGCGGTGGCAATGAACCGTATCGGCGCCCGCTCCAACTCCGGCGAAGGCGGAGAAGATCCTCTGCGCTATCACGACATCGCCGTGGATAGCGATGGCACCAGTTCAGACTTCCCCGGACTGAAAAATCTCGTTCCCGGAGACTCGGCAGCATCGAGAATCCGCCAGGTTGCCTCCGGAAGATTCGGAGTCACTCCGGAGTATCTGGTCACCTCCCAGCAGCTCGAGATCAAAATCGCCCAGGGCGCCAAGCCCGGCGAAGGCGGTCAGCTCCCCGGACACAAAGTCTCTCCCTATATAGCCAGCCTGAGACGGACAAAAGAAGGCATCACCCTGATATCGCCGCCGCCCCACCACGACATCTACAGTATCGAAGATCTCGCCCAGCTCATCTACGACCTGAAAAGCATCAACAGCGAAGCCGGGATATCGGTGAAGCTGGTGGCGGAAAAGGGAATCGGCACGGTGGCGGCCGGAGTCGCCAAAGCCGGCGCCGATATCATCCATGTGTCAGGTCATGACGGCGGCACCGGGGCGGCTCCAATAAGCTCCATCAAGCATGCCGGCATGCCCTGGGAGCTCGGGCTCACCGAAACCCACCGGGACCTCAAAAAGCGCGGACTGCGATCGAGAGTAACAGTGCGGGTGGACGGTGGGTTGCGCACCGGAAGCGATGTCATCAAAGCAGCTCTTCTGGGCGCGGATCAGTTCGCCTTCGGCACCATCGCCCTCTTATCCCAGGGCTGCATCATGGCCCGGGTATGCCACACCAACAATTGTCCTGTCGGTATTGCCACCCAGAAAGAAGAGCTCCGCAAGCGATTTTCCGGAGACCCGGCATCGGTGGTGGAGTTCTTCCGATTGGTCGCGGAGGAAGTCCGTTATCTTCTGGCCGACATGGGCTATACACATTTGCGCGAGCTCACAGGACGTGTCGACCTCCTGGAGCAGACCACCGGCAACAGCCCCAAAACAGGCGGCATAGATCTCAGTGGTGTCCTGGCGCCTCCGCCTGACAGTATCATCGACCCGGATACCCCCCTGGACCAGGGCACTGATCCATCGGCAAGATCGCTCAATGAGACCATCGTCGCAGACCCCGAAATAGTGCAGGCGGTATCGTCCCAGGGGATTATCATGAAAGCTTATGACATAAGCAATACCGACCGCAGTGTCGGCGCCGGGCTTTCCGGAATGATCGCCAGGACCCATGGCGACCAGGGCTTCGACGGCCAGATAATTCTCAATTTCCACGGAACCGCCGGCCAGTCCTTCGGTGCTTTCAATGCCAGGAATATCCGCCTGACTCTATGCGGACAGGCCAATGACTATGTCGGAAAAGGCATGAATGGCGGCGAGATCGTCATCAAACCCGAAGGCATTCTCGATAGCGATCCTGTGGTGGCAGGCAATACCTGTCTCTATGGTGCCACCGGCGGGCGGCTTTTCATCAAGGGTCGAGCCGGCGAGCGCTTCGGCGTGCGCAACTCGAGCGCCCGGGCAGTGGTCGAGGGCACAGGCGATCATGCCTGCGAATATATGACCGGCGGAGCCGTGGTCATTCTCGGCCGCACCGGACGCAATTTCGGTGCCGGTATGACCGGCGGCATCGCTTTCATTTATGACGCAGACGGCGCCTTCGCCACCAGATTCGATGCCGGTCATGACAAACTGGCGACTCCTCTCTCCAGCGATCAGGAAAGCAAACTCCGCAAACTGATCGAGGATCATCATCATCTCACCCACAGCGAAAGAGCCGCTGCAATACTGGCCGACTGGGAGAATCAGAAGAATTGCTTCATCCAGGTCATGCCAGTCAGCGAGCTGCGCCGCATCCCCACCGAAGAAGGCGACGCCTTCACCGTCTCCCACACTGCCTGATTCCAATTAAAAGCCCAGCTCTATATCCAACTCATATATTTACACCAGCGGCTGGCTTCACGATAATGAGCAGGCGGCGAATTTGGTAATAGATGAGTATCCGAGCGAAAACACAAAAGCTCTCCTTTGCAAACAGAGTCAAATTGGCGGGAGTCCTGCTCCGGGAGTTCCGGGTCTTTCTGATCACAGTTACTCTGGCGTTTTCGGTCTCCACCCTGCTTCTTTATTTCATCTATCCGATTAAAGAGCTGCCGGTGCACCACCACAGTCTCCTGGGCATCGCATATGACACTTTGCATATGACTTTCTTCGAGCAGCCCATTCCCTTCGTGGACGACTGGCGGCTGGTGCCGGTGTTTTTCGGTCTTCCTCTCCTGGGTCTGCTGGTAATCGTCGACGGTGCCGTACGCCTGGGAAATATCGTCGTTCAGAGCAGAAACTTCTCGAAGGAGTGGCAGAAATTGCTGGCAACATCATATGAGAATCATGTCGTGGTTTGCGGTCTTGGCAATGTCGGGAAGCGGGTGGTAGAGCAGCTCCTGGCTTTCGGCGAAGAGGTCGTCTGCATCGAGAGCAACCATGATGGCCGATTCATCACCGAGATGGAGCAGCGCAAAGTCCCGGTAATCATCGCTGACGCCACCAGACGCACATCTCTCGAGGAGGCCAATGTTTCCAAAGCGAAAGCGCTCATGGCCCTCACCAATAATGATCTGAACAACCTCGAGACCGCCCTGACAGCCAGGGAGATCAATCCCTCTATTCGGGTGGTCATGCGGATGTTCGATCAGGGACTGGCGGACAAGGTCAAGAACTCCCTGGGCATAGATTGTGTATTCAGCGCTTCGGCTCTCTCGGCTCCGGTCTTCGCCCAGTCGGTGGTGAGCGAGAACCTCCTCTCCTCCTTTCAGTTCGGCAACACCCTGCTCAATGCTTACCAGCTTCCGGTGCACGACTCGTCCGCTTTTATAGGCATGAAGATAGACGACGTCCGGGCTGCTTACGAGACCACGATATTGATGCACCAGAGAGGCGACTCCGTCGACTGGAACCCGCCACCGGATATAGTGCTGAGTGCCGGCGACAGATTATTGATCATGACCGAGAGCCATAACGTCAAAGCCCTGCTCGACGCCGAACGCGGTCAGAAGAGATGATATTCCAGACCCAGCCGGGCAAGAGGCTCTTCGAGATCGGCTGGTATTGAAGCGAGGATTTCGATTGCTTCGCCGTCCGGACGAGCGAAACTGATGGAACGAGCATGCAAAGCCAGCCGGTTGAGCTTGTATGTATCTCGAAAGAAACGATTGATCTCGCCTTTTCCATAACGAACGTCTCCGACTATGGGATGGGCAAGATGCTTGAGGTGACGCCTTATCTGGTGCAGCCTGCCGGTCAGCGGACTGGCCCTGACCAGGGACCACCGGTCTCTGTGAGCCAGGGGCTCGAACTCGGTGACGGCATCGACTCTCTGTCCGCCATTTCTCTGAGGAATCGGGTGAGCCAGAGTGGTTCCCTCGAGCATGGGCCCCCGCACCAGAGCCAGATATTCTTTGCGCACTCTGCCGGCTTCGGACTCGTTTTGAAAATAACTGGCTATCTCGGGATCGAGACCGAAGATCAGAACGCCACTGGTGCCCCTGTCCAGACGATAGAGCGCATGCACGCGCTTGCCGACTATTTTATCCCGTACTAAATCAGCGGCGGTGACAGCATCGTTGTCCCAGCCACGATGAACGATCATGCCGGAGGGTTTCATGACGGCGATCAACCGATCGTCTCGATAGAGGACTTCGATTTCTTCCTGCCGCATCTCCGAGACCCCGTGCCTGCGGAGTCATTCTAGCAGCAGAGACTAGTAGCGCAGGCGAGGGCGCTCGCCTCCGGGCCTGGGCGGCATGAAAAACGGAGCGGTGTTGCCGGGCCGATTCTGCTGCCCTGGCTGAGGCAATTTCCCTTTGATTCCGTCATACATCATCGGGTTTCTGGTCTCCAGATCGAACTGACCGCGATTACGCATGGTCCAGTTCATCAGGTCCGAAAGACTGCCGCTAACCGCGGTCCCGTCGCCGGAAAGCCCGGCGGTCAGCGCCGTCATGTCCCCGGTCCTGGCGGCGGTCCGCAGGCCGTCCAGGGCCTTGATGGCGCCGGGAAGCGTGCTCGCCAGACTCTGTTGCTCCTCCACCGGCAGCCTCATGGGGAGAGTGACCTGCTCGGGCCAGGGGGTAGCTGCCGGAAGGAAGGCTGGCTTTTTGAGCGGGTTGTCTATGGTGAGAGAACCGGTGGGGTTCCTGGGATCGCTGGTGTCCAGGACGAGCTTGTGGATATCGAGACGGTTGCCCTGGGCATCCACGGACTGCATTCCTTTGATTCCATCCAGAGTCAGGCGGGTCGGAGTGGTGGCAAGATTGAAACTGGTCTCGCCGTTGTCTGTGCCCATGGCTACGCTATAACCGCGAGCGAAACCCTGGTCCCCGAGAGACATCTTCTGCTCGGTCTTGAACTTGAGCTTGAGCTGATCGGCGCTCAGGGTGACCCGATCGAGACCGGCGAGAAACTGGCGAGTTTCAGTATTAGCCGCCTCGGGATTGAGAGCCGATAGCTTGTCATACATGGAAGCGAAGTCCATAGAAAGGCTTATCTCTTTGCGCTCTGGATCGATATTGATTCCAGAGCGGCTCATCAGGTCGGTGATTCCGTTTTGAACGGCAGGATTACGCATAAGCTCTTGAATCCGGCTCATGACCGGACCGCTTCCTGGAATCTCGCCGGTCCGTGAGGGTGTGAGAGGCTGACGACGCCGGAGCAGACCGCCTGGCGGCATGCTCTGCCCGTCGCCACCCAGGAGCTGGCGAAGGAGATTGCCACCATCGGGAAGCCCCTGCTGTCCGGCTTGCTCGAGAGCGCCGGCAGGAACGATCCGGCAAAAGCCGTCCTCGCAGATTAATTTGCTGCCGTCCGGTCCGTCTTTGATGGTCGGGCCGGCATGATTAGCGTCGCCGGCTAGGGTTTGCTCGCCGGCAGTCGGGCGTTTGTTGCCGGTACTACCCTGACCACTGCCGTTCAGGCTCCAGATATCGCCAAGGGAGCTGCTTCCCAGTCCGAAATATTGCCCCTCCTGTTCAGGCTGAGGCTGGGGCTGTGAGACGTCTTGTGTTTTGCGGGAAGGAACTTCAGGTTGCGTATCGGCCATGACAATCCTACATAAGCCGGCTGGGGAACCGGCTCATTGACAAAGGGGCGGAAACTGGGACCTGACAATTCTATGGGGGGTTTGTGAACAAACTGTACCCCCGGCGCGGCTTGCATGGGGGAATTACGAAGACGATCCGGACTCTGATTCCGAAACCCTACTCCCAGGTCATCGGGGGCGGACCCACCGAATCCTCCACGGTCTGCTCCAGAGAGCACCACCGGTGAAGCTCGGCAAGGCTCATGCCGGAATGGACCAGGAACTGGCCCAGGACCTCCACATCGGCTCGAGTGATCCGGAGCTCTTCCCCCTGCTCGTCATCCACCATGTTGATGATAGTGTCGAAATATTTAGCCACCAGCTTGAGCATCTCGTACTCATCGGCGTGAAAAGACTGGGGATACATGAGAGCCGTAGTGAGCTCGTTCCTGGAGATGCCGTCGCCATTCTTGTCGAGCTTGTTGAAATTGCCGGTGAGCAGGTCGATGATCTGCCGGCCGTCCAGGCTGGTCTCGGCACCCTCGGCCGGACTGGAGCCCTCCGACCCGGTCTCGATCAGGAACCGGATGTCCTCGAGGGCCCGGCGTGCCGCCTGCTCCTGTCGTGATTGCTCGGTCATGAGACTATTTTAGAACGGCTCCTCTATAATTCACCTGAAAGATGCAAGAAAACAAGGTATTGGAAACTACCAATGACTACTGAAAATTCCAGGCCAGGCCGCACCGATGCGGTGCTCCTCTCAGAAGAAGAGCAGGTATCCGAAGTGCTCGTATCGGCTGTGGGCAATCTCTGGGAAGCGGTAAACGAGCTGACCAGGCTGCAACGCACCAAGAAGGAAGACTATCTTGTCACCATATTCGGTTCGGCAAGAATCAAACCCGATACCAGAGCTTATGACCGCGTCCGCAAGCTCGGCGCCAGCCTGACGGAGATGGGATGCGGCATCATAACCGGTGGAGGACCCGGTCTCATGCAGGCGGCCAATGAAGGAGCAGCCTCGGTGCATGGTCATGCCTCGGACCGCTCCATCGGCATCCGGGTGGACCTGCCTTTTGAGCAGAACGCCAACCCCTTCGTGGGCAAAGCCTATATGCACAAGACTTTTTTCTCGCGCCTTCATCACTTCATGATCATGTCCGATGCCTTCATCGTAGTGCCCGGTGGTATAGGCACCCTCCTGGAGCTCTCCATGGTCTGGCAGCTCCTGCAGGTCAGACGCCTCTACGACACTCCCCTGATTCTAATCGGCGACATGTGGAGAGAGCTGGTGGAATGGGCGAGCCAGTCCATGCTCACCGACCTGGAGCTGGCAAGCCCCGTGGATATCTCAATCCCGACCTGTGTCTCCTCCTCCGGCGAGGCTCTCGAACTCATCGCCGCCCACCGTGAAAGGTGGCTCAAACACGAGACATAACCTGTTTATAGGCCCTCTTCCGGGTGGTATGACCTGATCAGGCAGGTTCGCAATAAAGAGGGTGGCCATGGCTGACAGCGACAAGAAAAAGACCTCCACTGTGGAGACGGCGTTCCTCCACGACAACACCATCTCACCCCGGGACGACAGGCGCCTGAGGGGACAGACCCTCCGGGAAGCGTTCCCCCGGGAGAGCCATGCCGGCTGGCAAGCCCCCGCGGACCGGGAGGACCCCATAAAAGTCCTGGAGCAGTCGAATCAGGGCAGGCTCACCGAGCTGACCCCGATCCGCTACGGGCGCATGAGCGTCACCCCTTTCACGTTTTTCCGTGGCTCCGCCGCCCTCATGGCCATGGACCTGGGTACCGTCGCCCACACCGGGATCAGGGTACAGGTCTGCGGTGACTGCCACCTCCTCAATTTCGGCGCTTTCGCCACCCCGGAGCGCAATGTCATATTCGACCTCAATGATTTCGACGAGACCCTGCCGGCCCCCTGGGAATGGGACCTCAAACGCCTGGCGGTGAGCTTCGTCCTGCTTGCCCGGGAAAGAGGATTCAAGCCCAAATCCGCCGAGGATGCCGCCGAGGCCGTCACACGCGCCTACCGGAAGAAAATCTTCGAGTTCTCCAAGATGAGCATCCTCGATATCTGGTATGCCAAGCTCGACTGGATGAGCGTTATCGAAAAGACCGGCGACCCCGAGCTCCAGAAACGCCGCAAGGACAAGCTCAAGAAAGCCAAGAAACGCTCCATCCAGGACTACCACTTTCCCCGTATGACCCAGGAGAAAGACGGCTCTTACACTTTCCGGGACAACCCGCCTTTTCTCTATCACTACGAGAAAAACGAGCAGAAGAAGTTCTTCGACCAGATCGGCAAAGCCCTGGATGTCTACAAGTCATCGCTTCAAGAGGACAAGCAGCGGCTCTTCGACCGCTACCGGCTCCGGGACGCCGCCATCAAAGTAGTCGGTATCGGCAGTGTCGGCACCCTTTGCGGCGTCGCACTCATGCTGGCGCCGGACGATGAGCCCCTCATCCTCCAGATCAAAGAGGCGCGCGAGTCGGTCCTGGAGCCCTATGCCGGCAAAAGCACTTTCGAGAATCACGGGCAGCGCGTGGTAGCCGGACAGCGCATTATCCAGAGCGCCACGGACATTTTCCTGGGCTGGACTCAGTTCGACGACGGGCGCAATTTCTACATCAGACAATTGCGGGATATGAAAATCAAACCAGAGCCGGATCTCTGGGACGAAGACCAGATGATCGCCATCGCCAAGGTGATGGGTCATATCCTCGCGAGAGCCCATGCTCGCACCGGTGATGCCACTATGATCAGCGGCTACCTCGGCGAGGAGGCGGTGTTCGATCAGGCCATCGCCAGTTTTGCCGTTGAGTATGCAGACCAGATGGAAACCGATTTCGAAAAATTCACAAGCGCCATCAAGAAAGGCAAGATCGAAGCTCAGTTCGATCCGGAGTCCGACTGAATTGGGTATAAAGCAATATATGGAGATTTGCACTCACCGGCGCCCGGGTGAGAGCCGTTTCATAGAGAGCCACTACCTTCGATATCACGGCAGCCGCATGTATCCCCGAGCCTTATCCAGCCGCACAATGCTAATTGCCCTGGCAACAGCATTGATCCTCGGTGCCGGCACAACCTCTCCGGCCGGGGCGGCGAAGCCAACACCGGCAACGGTCCCCTCCGTAGAGACCCTGGATGGCGGGCTCTCCACCCTGCACTGGAAAGGCAGCACCGGCAACAATACTACTTTCGTCTGCGTGCACGCCCTGGGGCTCTCCGCCGGCGCCTTTGAAGATTTCGGCAAAGTCATGTCACGGCGAGGCTATGATGTCTATTCGCTGGAAGTGCGGGGTTTCGGCCCGGAGCGCCACCGTCCCGGTTTCAATCGCATAGACATGGAAACGAGCGTCGCTGACTTGAAGAAATTCCTGTCCCTTCTCAGGAACCGATCGCCGGGAAGGAAGATAGTCCTGTTCGGGGAGTCCATGGGTGGTGCCATCACCATGAAGACCGTCTCCGAGGTGCCGGAGCTGGTGGATGGAGCAGTGGTATCGGCGCCGGCCTGGCAGCTCTACAAGCTCAAGCGCATAACCATAAAAGGTCTCGGCGACCTGATCCTCCCCGCACCGGGCTTCGCGGCGAAATCAGTGATGAGACAGGCGACTACCAGCCCGGCACTGATCAGGAACTGGACCACCAATCCCGACGATAACGTCAAACTCAAGCTCAGCCTCGGGGAAGCATACAACTATTATCGCTTCATCAGACAGACGCCGAGCTACGGGGAGAAGATCGAAAGCACCCCGATGATGGTCATACAGGGCTTCAAAGACAATCTCGCCAAAGCGAGCGGCACTGCCAGATTGTTTTCCATGATCAAGAGCCCGCAGAAGCAATTTCTCTTATCCTGCGATTCCGAGCATCTGATGCTCGAAGAGGGTCAACTCTCGCCGAAAGTGACCGATCTGATGCTCTCCTTCGTAAAGAATCAAGTGGTCTCCGGAAAGGAAGCCCTGAAAAATCGCCTGGTAGTGCTGGACAGGAGCCGCCTGGGTAGCAAGGACAAGCTGCGGGTTGACAGGCTGATCAGGCTGTCCGGAGCCAACAAGCCTGTTCTCTCGGTCACCCGGGCAGAAAAAAAGCTACCGGGTCTCTGATGCCATAAGAGCATAATAGACCAGAGCCGAAACGCCGAATCCGACGAACCATGCATATTCATAGAGAAAAGCCAGGGGCTGGACGAGAAGTCCGATCCAGGCGGCAGCACAACCAGTTATGGTGGCAATCACCGCCTTCGGATTCCAGCCTCTCCGGAATCGATACTCTCCCTGCTCTCTATAGAGATCAGGAAGGAAGAGCCGGCCCTTGCGCACGAGCCAGTAGTCGACGATGAGCACCCCGGCGATGGAGCCAAGACCGCCGCTATAGCCCTGCAACCAGGAGAAGATATAGGCAGAGGCATCGGCGAGAAGACGCCAGGGCTGCATCAGGATTCCCAAGAAGCCGGTGATCAAACCGCCGGTGCGAAAGGAGATGAACTTAGGAAATGCATTGGCGAAATCATTGGCAGGTGATACCACATTGGCGGCGATGTTTACACACAGTGTGGCGACAGCGATAGTGAACATCGCCACCGCCACGAAGAGTCGATTGTCGAAATGACCGACGAGCTTTACCGGGTCCCAGAGCTCCGACATCGGCACCCCGGGAAATATCAAGATCGCCGCCGAGGTCACCAGGACGCCCATACCGGCATAAGTCGTCATGGACAGGGGAAGCGCCACCACCTGGCCGAGCATCTGCTCTTTCTGGCCTTTTCCGAACCTGGTGAAATCGGGCATGTTCAAAGACAGGGTAGCCCAGAAGCCGATCATCGCCGAGAGCGACGGTATGAAGACAGGCATGAATTGAGAGAGGCTCTTGAGCTTGAAGGGCTGATCGAGGATGTTGCCGAGCCCGTTAGCGTTATTGACGGCCCAGACAGTGAGCGCCGCGGTCATCACGAAAACGAATGGTGCCGCCATGCCGGCGAGCTTTCTGACCAGGTCCATGCCCCGGAAAACCACCAGGATATTGATGCCCCAGAAAAGCAGGAAGGAAATCCAGGCCGTGGGGGTATGACCGAAAATCGCCGGACCCAGAAGCCCGTCGAAACCGGGAAATATCGCCCCGAACAGGCTGTGCAGGGCGGTCCCTCCGATCCAGGCCTGGATGCCGAACCAGCCGCAACCTACAACAGCCCTCATGAGAGCTGCCAGATTGGAGCCGCTGGTACCATAGGCCGCCCGGGCGAAGACGGGGAAAGGGATACCGTATTTGGTTCCAGGATGGGAATTGAGCAGAATGGGCACCAGCACGATGACATTACCCAGAAAAATAGTGAAGAGAGCCTGCCACCAGCTCATGCCGGCGGCGATCAGTCCGGAAGCCAGCATATAAGTCGGGATGCAGGCCGACATGCTCATCCACAGGGCAGCATAGTTGTAGGTGGTCCATACCCGTCCGGTTACCGGGACCGGAGCCAGGTCCTCGTTATAGAGCCGGCTGGCCGCCAGGGCGCCGTCCGCAATCATTTCGACCCTGCCGTCTTCGTGCTCGAGAATTTCCAAGTCTTTAACCGGCCTAATATGCTAAGCAAGCCTAATGTTAGCAGAACACGGCTCTGTGGACGATTCCGGGCTCAACACCGAATCCCGCTGCAAAACAATCTTTGACCTTTTGCTCTCTTTATATAAAAATGGACAGAGTTTCCAAGGGGTAAGCACGTGTTTAAGCGAAGAAGTTTTCTGGGTCTGGCTGCAGCGATATTACTCGTCTCCACGATGACTTGCGCCTGCGGAGGCTCGGACGGCTGGACCACGATCAAGCCGGAAGGCACAAAAACAACCTTCGAGCTTCCCGAGCCGGTGACCCACCCGGAGCGGGAAGGCTACTTGATGTACCAGTCCACCACCGGAATGGAGACAGCGAACAACAAAATGCAGATCGGGGTCTGGCAGAGAAAAGACAATCTCAAAGAGATCATCCCTCCCGGCACCGCCGACGCCGACGCCCTGGAGCTCTTCGAGACCCACTGCCTCGATCAGGTGCGTGCCAACCTGGCAGAACAGAACCTCCCGTTTCACCTCGAGTTCGTCAAAGACCTCGGGGTGGACAACGGTCTCGGTCAGCAGTACAGGTTGAACGTAGGCGATGAGTTCAGTATCAACCAGTTCTACATCAATCCGGACGTCTTGATCTGGGTCAAGATCGACAACAGCGACGAGTCCAATCCACGGGTCAAGCGCTTTCTCGAGTCTATCGAGCCCTGAAGCCCGGAGACTAATCCTGCGGGCCGAGCATCTTGGACTTGCTCAGCTCTTCGAGCCCGAACGGAACATTATCCGGTCTGGTAGCGGCGGGTTTGAATTTGACCGCGATTCCTTTTTTGCCAAGAGCCCTGACGGACTCCGTGGTCACCCCCTCGCAACCGGCGAAGTTGGCCTCTTTCAGTGTCTTGTTCTTGCTCAGGGACTCGATATCCACACCGGGCATAAGGCGGGTACGATCGAGTGTAATTCTCCGCACAGGTATTTGCTGGAGCCCCTTCATGGTCTCCGGGTCAAGAATGGATACCTCCAGGGTAAGCGTCCGGAGAGGTTTGCCCTTTGAGAATTCTGGCAGAGCCGCCGGCGCGAACGTGCAATTCCTGAAAGTCACGCCCTGGAGCCTGGGGAGGCCGGTCATGGTCTCGATCGCCCGCTTGCCCAGATCCATGTCGATGAATTTCAGAGCGAGCAACTTCTTGAGCTGCGCCAGCTCAACAACCGACGAGTCGTCGAGATTCCTGCCCGACACTTCCAGATATTCGAGGTTCGGGCAAACAGACATGCAGGCCAGGGCACTGACGGTGAGTGAGTCATTGTTCTGGAGGTAGATCATTCGAAGACCTCTGGTCCGAGCTATAGAGGCAAGCCCCTTATCGGTGAGAGGACAGTAGCCCACCCGGACCTGGCTTATGGAAAGGTCCGTAAGATCGTCGAAAGTTTCACCGGTTACCTCTGTTCGCTTGATATCGAGATTGGCGATAGAGTTGACATCTTTCATGCCCGGATGCGCGAGAAGGAGCTTGAGATTCTCGTCATTGACCGATCCGGCACCACCTCTGACACTGACACCAAGCGCCTCGACTCTCACATCGAAGAGCTCCTTGGCAATCTTTGCCGGATCACCATACAATTTTCCGGGCACCGGATTGATAAAAGGCTCCGACGCCGCAAGCTCTTTCTGAGGCACCACCACCGGTGTGTCAGAAAACATGAGATTGTAGGCGAAGAAGCAAAAGAGCGCAGCGAGAATCGTGGTGGCTATCGCGATGATGCGAGGCTTGGTGTTGCTGGCGCTCTCCGGAATGAACCCGGACTCTGGCTGGGATTCGGGCTCCTGAAACGGCACCGCTTCAATGGCGTCCTTGAGCAGTCCGAAATGCTTGAAACGCCGGGAAGGCTCCTTTTGCAAACAGGTACGCAGGCAATCTTCGATGGCGCCCGGGAATGTCCTGCCTGTTTTTTCGGACAGAGAAAGCGGTACCTCGGACACCTGTTTCATGATCGTCTCCACCGCCGTGGCTCCCATCAAAGGCGGCTCGCCGGCGAGGGTCTCGTACATGAGACAGCCCATCGAATAGATGTCGGCGCGCTCGTCGACATTTTTTCCCTCAGCCTGCTCCGGAGACATATATAGTGGAGATCCTATGCCGGCCCCTTCCCTTGTCAGAGACTGATCGCCCTCGGCGCTCTTGGCCAGCCCGAAGTCGACGATCTTGACCAGGATCTCGCCGTCTTCGCCATCCACGAGCATAATATTGCTCGGCTTGAGATCGCGATGATAGATCCCGTTATAATGGGCATTGGCCATGCCGTCACAGATCTGGATAAAGAGCGGTGCTGCCTCTTTCCATTCGAGAAACTTGCACTCCTCGATCAGATCCGCAAGGCTCCGTCCTTCCACCAGCTCCATGACCAGATAGAGGAAGCGGCCGGCGACGCCGAAGTCCAGGACCTGGAGGATGTTGACCTGCTGCAGCCGGGCGGCTGCTTTCGCCTCTCGCTGAAAGCGCACAGCAAGCTCCTCGCTCACCTCGGTCTTCAATACTTTAATCGCCACGACCCGGTCAAGAGTTCGATCATGGACGGAAAATACAACGCCGAGCCCACCTTCCCCGAGTTTTTCCTTTAGCTCATAGCGACCGGCGATCTCTTGCTGGTTGAAAAACTCGTCTGGGTGAAAAAGGTACATAAGGTATAGAATACATCTCTTTAGAGGCAAGCGGAGCCCGCCGTGAGGATAACCCTCTTCATCTGCACTATCTTGCTCAATCTGGTGCCTGTTTACAGCGCCATTCCTGCCCAGGCCAGGACCTTTCAAGAGCTGGAGGATCAGGCCCGGACGAGCAATGAGATGGTAAAGGGCAAAAGCTTCGGAGACGGCCTGGGTTTCGTCGAGTCGATGCTCAATGTCATCAAGCGAAATGCCGGCTATGTATTCGATTCTAGAATTCTCGGCATCAAGAAGTCCCGACTGGAGACCGGCAGAGCCACCTATTTTTTCAAGAAGCCCCAGAAAGTACGGCTCGAGGTCCATTCCCACGGCATGAATAACGGCGCGGTGGTGGTGAAACAGAGCGATGGACTGATCAGAGCATCGGGAGGGGGCGCTCTCAAGTTCGTGAAGATGACCCTGGAGCCGGACTCTCGCATGCTTCAGCTCCCCAACGGCTATAACGTCATCTCATCGGACCTGGCTAGCCTTCTTACCGGACTCAAGAGGCGCGCCCAGAACGGCGCTTCGATATCGGTCTCGAACGAGGCGGTGAGCGACAAGGGCCAGACACTCAAGATAATCGAGGTCCAGGGCAGAGAAAGCAGCAAGGACCACAAGCTCGAGCGAATCTTCGTCGATACCAAGACCAGGGTGCCGGTCCGCTGGGAAGTCTACACAAACGGCGGCCTGGTCTCCATAACCGAATTCGATAACTTCAAGCCCCGCCCCGACCTGAGCGAAGACCTCTTTCAGCTCTGATAGTGAGGAATTTCATCGTGACCGCCCCTTCCCATCGATCAATCGCCACCGGCCTGGCAATCGCCCTTCTTGCCCTGGACTGCGGTCTCCCGGCCCTGGCATCGGATAATGCCCCGCCGGCCAGGTCGGAGAAGTCCGGGCTTGCCCTGCAGATCAAAGAGAAAGACCAGGTCACCCTCAGCAATCTCAGGGACGTCGGGCTCTGCCTGGAGCAGATCAAGCAACAGGCAGTGAATATATACGAAGAGGCCACCCGCAAAAAGGTCCCGCACTCAGAGTCAGCCGAGATCAAGGATCCAAGCGAGCTACAAGATTCCCTCCCGGAGCCGAGCTCCGCTTACCTGCCGGTGAGACCCGAATGGGTGGTCTTTTACGTAGGGACAATGGAGCCGATTATTCATCTTTTCAAGCAGGATGTCCGGGCCACTCACAATGACGGCAAGTTTTTCGTGCCCAGGGGCACAGGCAAGCGTTTCCACATGATCTTCAAGGAATACGAAACCCTGGTGGCAAAGCTGAACGAGCATCTCAGCAATCTATTCGATGAGAATGGCAGAAAAGACAATAACAGCGCCATAGCCAGGGAGGCGACCCGTATCCACCGGGTTGCCGAAGCTATGGAGAAGGTAAGAGTGGAAGCCTTCAATCTCGTTAAGAATGCCGGCGAGAGCCCCGAGCTGGAAGAGGTCGATATAGCCCCGAGCCCTGAAGTCGATCCGGACAGAGATTAAGCCCGAGTTTTGTTAAGAGCCCCTGTGCCGGGGAGAGAATTCCGGGTCGGCGAGGAAAGTAGTTATTGAAGCTGAAGCCCGCCTGCCAGTGAATCAAGACATTGTCCCGGGAAGAAAAACAAATCGAGAGCGAAAAGATCGAGCTCCGGGAAGCCGAGCCCGAGATTTCCGAGCCCGAGAATTCCGAACAGGGGTCTCTGCCTTTTCTCGGTGACGATTACGAAGTCCTTGGCCAGATCGGCAGGGGAGGCATGGGCTCGGTCTACAAGGTCAGGGACCGCAATCTCGATCGGATCATGGCGTTCAAGCTTCTGGACCGGACCCTGGCCGAGGACCAGGTAGCGCTAAAACGCTTCGAGCAGGAAGCCGCCGCCGCCAGCCAGCTCGATCACGACAATCTTGTCGCTGTCTACGGTCACGGCCGGACCCGGGATGGCACACCATATCTGGTGATGGACTATCTCGAGGGCAAGAATCTTTCCGAGGTTCTCAAGGAAGAAGGGACCATGGAGCCGGGAAGAGCCCTGAGCATTTTCCAGCAGATAGCCGAGGCTCTCAGGCATGCGCACGAGCAAAATGTCATCCACCGTGATATAAAACCGACCAATATTATCCTGACCCGTACAGACAGCGGTGCCGAGATTGCCCGAATTGTCGACTTCGGCATAGCCAAGGTGATGCCTGCCGCCAATCGCGAGACCCATGACCTCACCGAGACCGGCGAGGTCTTCGGCAGCCCGCACTATATGAGCCCGGAGCAATGCCTGGGCTTCATGCTCGATCAGCGCTCGGATATCTATTCTCTGGGCTGTCTCATGTATGAGGCACTCACCGGCGATTCGCCTTTTGCAGGAGCCAATCCCATCCAGGTGGTGGTCAAGCATATCAATGAAGATCCGGTGAAATTCCCATCGTCAATCACCACCGGCAGTATCGCAAAGAAACTCGAGCGGGTGGTCCTCCACTGCCTGGAGAAAGACAAGAATAATCGCTACCAGTCAGCCTCCGACCTGCTCAAAGATCTCGATCTGATCAAGGTCGGCAAGAATCCTCCGGCTTACTCCCTCGGCAAGAAGCACAAAGCGCAGTTCTCCCAGCGACAGGTCCTGGGCTTCTGGTTCGCTTCCCTGCTGGTTCTTTTCTACACGCCGGCGATCATCGCCGGCAGCTCTTTCGGCAACATCCTCAGCACCCTCATGCCTGCAGCGGCGGCAGCCATAGGACTTTTGGGAACCTGGGTCTTCTACTCCATGGCCTGGGACAAGCACAAGCAGATCCATGGAGGCAAAGCCAGCGCCTCCGCCTGGTGGAGCCTTCTCATCCCGGCATTTATTGGAACGGCGATACTGAGCCTGGTGCCCTTTGCGGTTTCGATAATGGGACTGGGAATCTCGCTCCCTAAAGAGCTGGTCGAAGTGCTATTCCCGATTCCCCTCTTCCTTCATATCTTCTCGGTAATCGGGGCCCTGGCAAGCAGTCTCGGCTATCTTATCTTTCGGAAGGAAGAGAAGATCGCCTTCCATTATATCGTCACCAGGCTGTTCTGCACCGTTATGGTGCTGGTCGGGCTTGCCTGCGTGCTTCTGCCGAAACCCATCGCCCTGGGACTGCAGGGAACCGCCTGGTATGTGGAGAAGCACAATCCCGGGCTCTGCCTCCAGATAATGGACCTGGCATCCCTCTTCGACAGGGGGCTCCACTCGTACATCTCTCTTGCCGAGCGCGCGGCCGCGGTCAGTCGCTATCAAGACGCAATCAGCTATCTGGATCGTTTTCTCGCCCTGGAAAAGCTCGACATCTACCAGACAAGCAATGCCCTCTACCACCGGGCCGATTATCACAACAAGCTTGGCATGAAGGACCAGGCGATAAAAGACGCCCTGGCCTCAGTGAAAGAGAATCCAGGCATCGGTCAGACCCAGAAAGTAGTAGACCTTCTCAAAGGTATGGGCGAAAGCCAGTCCGCCCTGCAAGCTATAGATACCTGTCTGGCAAAGTTCCCCGGGGAAATGGAATGCCAGAGGAAGCGGCTGGAGATGATCATAGAGATGAAACGCTTTCAAGAAGCTATCAATGCGATTGACTCACTGATGGCGTCCGGCGGGCAGACCGATCTCCAGAGCCTGCATTTCGTCAAAGCGGAGCTGGAGAGAAAGCTCGGTCTGGATGCCCTGGCTCGCACCGACTACTGGACGGTGATCAAGATCCTCGAGCCTCTGCCGGCCACCCCCTACGGGGACGCCCTCATGTCCTGGTCTTACAAACAGATCGGCGATCAGATCTACGCGGATCAATACAAGAAGAAATCAGGGCTCTCCGATCCATCGGCCACAATAGAACAAGAGCTGGCCGGCAAGAAACTGCCCATCAAATTGAAAGGAGATTAAGCGTGCCTGGACAAGAAACGAAGTTGATCGATCCCCTCAATCCGATAACCGATAACCGATAGCCGAAGAGTTAGGAGAGATAGCTATCAACCATCTCTTTAAAACCTTTCCGGACCTGACCCTGTCAATAGTTTACAATTCAGTAGATTCCGGAATCCAGAAGGCCCTGCCGTGAACAAACCACAGTCCAACGACGAATCCCAGCTCCTGATTCAGCTGTTGAGAGCAGGTGGTCTGGTCTCGGAAGCTGATGTGGAAGACTTCAAGAGCATCGCCAAAGAGCTCAAGATCCCCTTCGCCCAGGCGATCATCAACTCCGGACTGCTCAATGAGCGCAATATGCACGTTTGCATAGAGGCTCACAAAATGGTCCAGAACAGAGAGATCAAGGCTGACCTGGCCATCAGAGCAGTGCGTGTGGCAGTCCAGAAGAAGTGCAGCCTGGCAGCTGCTCTCACCTCCGTGCGCAAGTTACACCAGACCACCCGGGTGACAGTGCCCCTGGCAAACGAGCTCTCCAACATGCTCCTGCAGTCCGGCGCCATCTCCCAGGAGCAGCTGGGTAAATTGCTCCGCAGAGCGGAGGAGTCCCAGATGATGATCGGGCAGCTCCTGGTATACGATGGCATTCTCGATACATTCGAGATGCTTGCTGCACTGAATGCGGTGCGGATGGTGAGGGAGACCGGTCTTGACAAAGACAAAGCCGTCAAAGGTCTCACCCACGCCCTCAAGAACAAGACCACCATAGAGCAAGGACTCTTCGAGCTTGGCTTCTTCAAGCCTCCGGACGCCAAGACCACCAGGGTCGGCGAGATATTCACCATGGCCAGGGTGCTCTCTCGCAAAGAGCTGGCTGAGTGCTACGAAATCGAGCTCTTCAAGCAGAAACACTTCGGTCAGATTCTTGTCGAGCGCGGTCTCGTCAACAAAACCCAGCTCGAGGCTTCCGTAGCGCTTCTCGCCTCCATCGCCAAAGATAATATCAAGCCTTATCTCGCCGCCCAGGCCCTGCGCAGCATCTGCAAGGAGGGCGCCCGCACCGAGCCGACCATCGAAGAATACGAGAAGAAATCAACCGCCAGTAGCGAAAATTTCCGCCTGGGCGACCTGCTCGTGGAAGGCGGGGTAATCACCCGGGACATTCTCGAGCAGATCGTCAACGTCAACCCCGACAACGCGGTGAAGGTCGGCAGCCGACTCCTGAAAGCCGGAATGATCTCGGAGTCCACTCTTTTTGCCGCCCTGCGCTTGCAAACCGCCCTGAGACTGGGCTATCTTTCCCGGGACAATACCCTCTCGTTGCTGAGACACTGTGTCAGGGAGGGAGTCAAACTCGATCAGGCGCTCCGGGACCTGGATATCTATGTGCCTTCGCGGATGCAGTGGACCTGGGTCTAGCGGGAACAAACCAACTCGCTTAATCGACTGATCCCTTAAGTTCAATCCGTTCAATCCCGATTAACAGATAGGAAATCATGAGAAGAACCCTGACTGCCATCCTGAGCCTTCTGACAGCGTCCCTTTTCGCATTCGCCATGCCGATCCTGGCGCCCTATTCATCGGTGGCCGAAGCGAAATCCTGCACCTGCCGCTACGAGAACGACTCTGCCGGCGGGGAATTCTATTTCGTCCTTCGCAAAGAGACCCCGGACCTCATAACTGTCCTTGTTCTCAGCAAATCGAGTAAAGATTCCACTTACCTTACCCAGTTACAAGCCGATCAGGGCTATGAGCTGATCGGCACATTCAAGAGCTTCGACGCGGCGAAGTTCATGGCTATGGCAGAATGTCCTGAATGCAAGTAGAAGCAGCCAAGCTGGAGAAAGCCAGGGCGCTCATAAAAAAAGGCGAGACAGAGGAGCTCTCCCGTCTCATCGAAGAATGTCCCGGGCTCACAGACGAAAAGTTCGAGCCCGAAGAAGAGGGCTCACTGTCTCTGACGCTTCTCCATCTGGCTGCAGGATACGGGCAGGAGTCCGTGCCGCCGAACGCCCTGAAGATGATCGAGATCATCACCGCCGCCGGTGGCGGGAGCGAGGACCGCTCTCCGGCAGAGATAGCCCTCCTCTGCGGCAGCACCGCCCTGGCCGGGGAGCTCTCCGCAGGCGAGGACCTGATCTCGCTGGCAGTGGCCGCCGGGATCGGCGACGTCGATGCCATGGCAACACATTTCGAAAGCGGTCAGACCCTGGTGCTGGGCGAAGAATATATCGAGTCCGGTACCTTTAGAATGGTCAAAGCCCTTGAATGGCCGCTCCTTCTCGCCGTCAAGAACGGTCAGATGGAGGCGGCTTTCTACCTGCTCAAGCACGGCGCCGACATCAACAGGCTTTCTGCCGAAGAAGCAGGCGGCGTGGCGGCGACCCCTCTGCACTGGGCATCAAGACACGGTCATTACGAGCTGGTCAAATTCCTGGTCAGCTACGGCGCCGGCCTCGGCAACAAGGACGACCGCTTCCGGGAAACACCTTCTCAATGGGCGCGGCGTGCCGGTCACGAGAAGATTGCGGACTATCTGAGCTACCTGGCCGGATGATACTCTGACTCTTCTGACTCTAATGAATAGCACACCCGTTATCAGGAGCGGGTAGTGTTACACCGCTTCTCCAAAACGCTGAGAAGGAGAGCCGTCGGTAGTAGAAGAAGCGCTCCCCAGACCAGCATGCGAAGCTTATCCTGCTCATTATTCCTGCCTGTGATCTGCTGACTCGTACTATAACTTCTGCCTGGGAGCTTGAGTAAAAACTCCTGGAGAGAAGGGTTTCATGAGACGCACCGATACCAGGCGGAGAAGTTCTTGCCAAATGAAAAGATCTGACCCTGACGTTCACCGGCAAAGCCGATACAAACATTGAGCCAAGTCAAGTACTTTGGCTCATTTTGAGGAATACATGCCGCACCACTGAGTTTTTGCTGCTGGCATGGGGGATGACCATAGGCTAGAGAGAGAACTTCCCAGCTCAATTTCTATCGCGCCGGCAATCCCGGAGAGGGCTTCTCCAGTTTCTCTCTCTACCCTCGATCCCGGAGAGAGCTTCTCGAGCTTCTCTCTCTACCCTGGCAATCCGGAGAGAGTCCGTTCTTTCCCTCTTCTCGGACTCAGTTGATAGTGACATTGCCCCTGGTATCAGATGTCGGACTCAGGGATAGCTCCGGAATGATATTGGGCGGGCTGTCGTCGAAGCCTTTGGCGCCCGGGCGCATGCGGCGAGCGAACATGGTGAGATGATCGCCGTGCTGGAAAGCGAAGAGATTATAGGAAGTCGAGCCGTCCTTGGGCAGGATCTCGAAAGTCTTCACTGCCTTGATGAGAGTGAGAGTCTCTTTGGGAACGCCGCACTCTTTCGCGACCCGGTCATAGGTCATATTGATCTCTTTGACCTTGTTCTGCTTGACGAACTCTTTATTGAAGCGATTGGTGCTCAGGGTGCCGATCTTGCCCGGGTCATAGCATTCGATGATCAGGCGCTCGCCGCCGTTTTGATTCATCTTGCTGAAATCCTCGGCTATCTCCAGGGCTTTCTCCACCGGGCGCTCGAGATAGATGCCGCTTTCACCGGTCTCCAGAGCCTTAGCCCGGACAGGCACGAAGGTCTTGTTGTTATAGCGGATGGCGAACTGCAGATCGGGCAGGACGAGGACATCGTGACTGCTGTCACTGGCCAGGGCCTGGGCGAAAGCCGGCAGGGAGAAGGCGGCAAAGGCGGTAGCCAGAAGCGTTGCTCGTGTGTTTTTAGAGAACATGACAAATTCCTGAGTTGGACGCACTGAAGATAAGACTAGATTATTGACGGTTTGTGCCGCCATTTGCACGCCCGAGGCGATCCTGTCACCTAATTTTAACCTCCGGAGCGGCTCCTATCTGCTTGGCAACGCTTCTCCGACAGGAATTCTGCCGCTATCGAAGTGTTTGAAGATAAGGAGGTCCATCTTGAAAGCATCCGGCTTCACTGCCAGATCTCCGGACAGGGGGTAGGCGAAGACGAACACGAGAAAGACGTTGAGAGCAAGGGTCATAGCTACCAGTACGGTCATGATGATCTGAGCCAGGACACTCTTCACCCCGAAGAAATAAGTGAACAGCACGGTAAATACACCGCCGATGATGAGCACAGCCCACATCACCGGGGACAAACCGGCACCGGCAGTGATCAGCCTGGTTCGCCGGTTTTCGGTCATCTGGCACATCTCGGAGAGAATTTGCTGCCTCACCGATTCTTCCTTTTCCGAGCCGGTCTCGAGATTGCCTATCTCTTTCCAGAGCTTCCAGGCGCAGGAGAAAGCGCTGGGACTGTAGGTCCCCCTCTCCATAGCCGGCCATTCGTCATTGATCACCTCCACTGCGTACTCATAGCAGAGGTCCTGCAGGCGCTTGCGTGATTCGAGATCGCTCAGCCCGTAGGAGCTGAGAAAGATATTGGCGACTCCGGAAGCCTCATGCTCGATGATCACTCTCAATTCCTGCTGCTTGCCCATGGCGTCCACCACGACGAATCCCAGAAGGACAGCGTAGAGAGTACCGATTACCGAGAGGAGATAGCCGGCCACCTCGTGATAAGAAGTCAGACTTTCGACGCCGACCCGTTTGCGAACCAGGAGCATCCCTGCTACGGCAAGCATCGTGGAGACGATCACGAAAATAATGCCGAGGGTATAAGAACTCATCTAGCTTTTTCTTTCTTACGAGCTGCGCTTGAAGAGGAGTCCGGTGAGCATCCTTATCTCGAAACGGCGGCTGTCATGACGAAGAACCCTGGGCAGCTCGCGTTTCTGGAGAAGCTGGAACTCAGGGGCCAGAGCGCTGCGCAGACTCTCCTCCGAAGAAACCGGACAGCCTTCTTCGTCGACATAGCCTCCGAGCCAGAGCTCTTTCGGAGTGACCCTCTCATTCCAATCGAAAGCCGAAAGAACCAGGAGTAGACCCCGGGGAGCCACTAGACCGCGAGGTCCACCCATGCGGGCGAGCAGAGCGGAAGGGCTCGGGAGCCTGGTGATCACATCGGAAAGGACCACAGCATCGAAGTCTACATAATCGGCGGGCAAGCTGGAAGGATCGCAGCGGCGGAACTCTATGCGATTCAAGCGCTCGGCATCGAGCTCCCGGACATAATCCCGGGTGAGGGCACCCTCTTCCGGGACGCATACCTCTACCCTGCCGGTCTCTTTCAGCTTTTGAGCCGCATCGACCAGGTGTCCCCTCAGATCCACCGAGATGATCCTCTGGAACCTGCCTGCCAGGATGTGAGCGAGACCGCCCACCGAGCCGCCCACCTCGAGCGCTGAGCCAGTGCCGGTGCCGGCCTCGTCAATGTAGGCTGTGAGCCAGTCCGCCACGGTCTGTTGATAGCAGGCGAGCCGACCTGAGACTTTCTCCAGGGGCGAAAGCGCCTCGGCAGCGAAATAATGGCTGAGGATTTCGCTTCGCACCGACCCGGAAGCGGAGCCGGCGGACTCCCTGTCGCTGTTCAGAAGAACCACGCCACTTGCCGCGGAAGCTTTGCGGCGAGCCAGGCGGAATCCGGAATGCTGGAAGAAGTGAGGGCGGAAGTGAAAACGAGCGTGAGAGGTGGCTTCGTCACCGATACTGATGAAAGAGCCGCCCATAATCATCTGGTGCTCACCGTCATAACAGGGAGTGCTGAAATCATCGTAGTAGCGATGGATTCTGAATCCGGGCAGAGGATTGAAATGATCCTCGAGCCATTGCCAGACATTGCCGAAGAGATCGCTTACCGGAGCATCGCCTTCACCCACCGGCGATTCGGAGCCCCATCGAAAATTGAGATTAGCGTTTGCCGCCACTTTATCGTTATCATGTCCGCAGAGCGCCCGGAGGCGCTGGTGCTGAGCTTCAGTGGGCAGCTCATAAATGATATCGGCAGAAACTCCGGCGTCCGCCGACGAGTCCTGCTCCTGCCGCCAGCTCGCATAAGCCCTGGCCTCATGGTAGTTGACCACGCAGGGCCAGGACCAGGGCATGGACACGGTCTCGAAACAGGTGCGCAGGCTGTACTCGTGCGAGCCGGCCGGACCACAGGGGGTCCAGAAAGTCGGCCATTTCACATTGCGAAAGATGCGCCAGCGCCAGCCGGTCTCGGACCAGTAGCGCCTGTCCTGGTAGCCTCCGGAGCTGACGAATGCCCAGAATTCACCGTTGCTTATCAGGTTGCGACTCACTTCGAAAGAGTCCACTTCTTGCGAGCGCTCGCCATATTCGTTGTCCCAGCCGAAAGTCGGGAAATCGACCGGCTTGCCCAGAGTGACTGTGCCGCCACTTACCGGGACGAACGAATTGAGCGGGTAATCCTCGCCGGCTCTCGGAGCGGTGCGGCTTTCCTCGAAAGCGGAAGGATGAAGAGGCGGCAGCCACTGGGAACGTTTCACCAGATGCAGTGGCAACTCCCGCATCAGGACCGAAGATGTCTCGATATGGATGCGTTCGTGCTCGAAGCCCATGAAAAGAGCCCAGAGAGGGTCACTTATGTTGACGGGCCGATGTCCGTCGGCGAATCCCTCATGGCTCTCGATCACTGACGAGACGATCTCGTAAACTTGCCTGCGGTAGGCGATCAGCTGGTCTATCGAGGGCCACCGTATATGGTTCTTAGCCATGTCGTCCCAGGACATCTCATCGACACCGGTCTCGAAAAGGCTCTCGATATACTCGTCGACAGGCGACTGGACCAGCCCTGCGACCCGGAGCTTGTTGACATAGAGAACTGCCGGGTGGGCGTAGTAAAAGACCATGGGATGCCTTAAATCGTGGTAAGGCGGCCGATAAAAGGCTTCTTCGGTGTTCAGGCTGGCAAAGAGAGCCTCGGTAATCGTCCAGCCGTTGTCGAAGTAGTCGCGCACCTCCTGACGTGTGCAGGTGTGCAGGTTCGGGATCGGCAGGGCGGTCAGATAACCCTCCCTGGAGATGCCCGGGCAGCGATCCGGATTCTTGCCGGTCCACCAGTCGGAGCCCCGGGGGCAGCTCAGATCCATCTCAGCCTGGCCGAGATTGGCTGTCCAGCCGGATTCGATAGTGCCAGCAGGGACCCTGGCCATACCCAGGCTCGGGTTGCGACCATGCGCGTCTCTGGGGTGCTCCGGCTTGTTCTGGATTTCCTGCATAGTCTTTACCTGTAAAGAGTTTTAGGGTTATATCCCCTAGTCAAGATCTAGTCTAGGAGGTTTATTTAATGTCCTTCACCAGGAGGAACTTCTCGGCTACGCTGCCGGCAATCTCGCCGCGATAATCGGCCACGGCTGCGAAACCAGCTCTCTCGAGGAGCTTGATATTGACGTCATTGTCCTTGCGGACTCGCACGGAGAGCCTGGAGAATCCGCGCTCAATGGCGCGGGCCTCCCGGCGGCGGTGCAGGACCGATCCGTAGCCACGCCCCCGGCAGTCCGGTCTGGTGCCCAGCTCGGCAAAGTAATAGGAGTCCTCGGGGACTCCATGAGCCAGGATCTCTTCCTTGCCGAAATAATCAGCCATGGGGATGCCGATGGCGAAGGTGGCGATCTTGCCGCTCTCGCTATCCGGGTCGGTGACCACGAAAACATCCCCGCCAGCCGTCAGGAAAGCCTGGATATGATCCCTGACCTTCTGCCGCGTCCAGGTCTCGAACCGGGGCGGACCGGTGAAGCAAGCCAGATAGATATCCACCACCTGCTCCAGGACATCTTCCGGGATCGGGTCCAGGTAATGCTGAATTTTTTCCTCGAGACGGGGCGAGTCGGAACTCATCTGAAGCTCTCCTGCTTTAAGGACATGATTACGAGAGTAAGGCGAACTTTGGGTGAACGAAAGGCTCTCCGGGATGCAAATCGTAACAGTCCCCGGTGCCCGGGGCACCGTTAGGGAACTATTGTTTTTTCGCGCTCTTGTCAGGCAACGAGAACAGATAATCCGTGATCAAAGCGACCTCTTCCCTGGTCAGGTTCGGGTGCGGCATCATATTCGGTTCGGAGGAGAAGACCTTGTAGTTCTTGCTGACATGCTCTTCGGGATCAGCCAGATGCTCCTGGACGAATTTTCGGCTGCGGCGCGAGCCGATTCCGTCCAGGGGCTCACCATCAAGGCAGCCGCTTTCGGGGGCTTCGGACTCGATATAGTGACAGTCGGCACAGCCGTTTGCCATATAGAGCGAACGCCCGGCAGCGACCTTTTCTTTCCGGGTCATTTTCTTGGACTTCTGTCTCTTGCCGGCGCTCCGGCCACCTTCAGCAGGACTTGGAGCAGGCGCAGCCAGGGTAGAGGCAAGACAGAGGAGGGCAAAGATCAAGAAAGCGATGTTTTTCATAGCCGTAATTCTAGCGGATAATCTCGAGGATGACTGAACCGCTATCCCCCGACCGCCCCCCCTGCCCGCACCTGACCGCAAGCCCGGAAACGGGCGACCTGGTCATTATCGCCGTGGGAAACAGCCTGGTAGTCGAGGACAGCGCCGCTCTCACCTTATTGGATCGGCTTTCCGAAAGAAGCGGCGTCTGCAAGTTCGCGGTAGGCATCTATACCTCGGTCATCCCAGCGATCATCGCCTGTCACCGGGCTTATCTGATCATCGATGCCATGCCGGAAGATGAAGAGACATCCACCTTCAGTCTCCTCCCCCTCACCGCAGCCGTCCTCGACAACCGGAGCCCGGATAATCCCGGGCTCCGGGCAAGCCATGGCCTCTCTTTCATGGACGAACTGCGTATTCTTTCCAGAAGCAGCCAGACCCTGCCCGAGGGCTACTTTCTCGGTGTCTCTTCCAACAGGATCGACGATTATCTTCGATCACTCGAGCAGGCACTCGAGCAGGGACTCGTGCACCGGTCGTAGTGGCGGGCAGGGGGAGCACGAGGGAACGCATGTTCTGGAAAAAACTCTAGGCCCTAAGACTGATGCAATAATCTCCCAGTTCGGTTGCAATAAGGGCAGTAACCGTTCGGAAACCAGATTAAATCAATGGACAAAGCCCTCAAGCTCAAGAAAAATCGCTTCTCAGAGTTCTTCGCCGTGATCAGAGCCCAGGGAGAGGTACATGCCCCGGTCCGGGTCTCCGAGAAGTCATTCTCTTTCAAGCCGGTGGAAAGCCCTGCCGAGATAGCTTTCGAGGCGCTGCGGACGATCCTGCCTCCCAAAAAGCTCTTTTTCATTCCCCAGGAAACGCTTCTTCGTTATGAGAAGGATCGCATCGAGGAAGTCAAGCCCGAAGAGAAACGCCAGGTGCTTTTCGGCGTCCACCCATGCGATCTGGCCGGTCTCGGGATCATGGACGAGATTTATGGAGCCGAGCCCCGGGACCCGCATTATCTGGCCCGCCGTGAGATGACCATTGTCGTGGGGCTGTCCTGCATGCCCGACAAGCATTGTTTCTGCAAATCTATGGGCACCGACTCCCCCCGGGAAGGATACGACCTCTTCCTTACCGAGCTCGAAGAAGACTATTTCATCCAGGTGAGAAACCAGCGCGGACTCATACTCATCAATGCCGCCCCGGATCTCTTCGAGGAGGTGGACGCCCCGGACAAGAAAGCCTACAAAGAATATTGGAGCAGGCGGGACGAAGCATTCACCCGCGGCTTCGAGGGCGACAATATCCAGTCTCTCATGGATATCGAAGCCGACAACCAGCTCTGGGAAGACCTGGGCAATCGCTGCCTGAGCTGCGGCAATTGCACCCCGGTCTGCCCCACCTGCTATTGCTTCGATGTGTTCGACGTGCCCAGTCTCCATGCCCATCAGGGGGACCGTGTAAGAGAATGGGACAGCTGCCAGTTCGTCGGCTTCGCGAAAGTGGCAGGCGACTTCAATTTCCGCCCGGGTCCTGTGGACCGCCTGAAATTCTGGTACCGGCACAAGCTGCACGGCTTCGACGATCCTGCCGGGATCCCCACCTGTGTCGGCTGCGGTCGATGCACCGAGAGCTGCCCCAGCGGAATCGACGACATAGTCAATGTGGTTCTGCGCTTGCAGGGAAAGCCCTCCGAATTGATAACCGACAAGCCAGAGAGAAAGGAAGAGGACTGAGATGCTCACCAGATGCGACACCACTCCGTTCATGCCGATCCAGGCTCGAATAAAATCGATCATCCCTCTGGCACAGGACAACCATCTCTTCGAGTTGCGCCTGGACGATCCCGGCAGCCTCGTCAATTGCAGGCCCGGACAGTTCGTCCAGCTCTGGGTCCCCGGCGCCGGCGAAGTGCCGATCTCGGTCTGCTCCGGCAGTGTCGACGGCAGCCTGGAGCTCTGCGTGCACCGCACCGGTCGGGTGACGAAAGCCCTTTTCGACCTCGAGGAAGGCGACTGGGTCGGGGTCCGGGGTCCTTACGGGAACGGCTTTCCCACCGAGGAGCTCGAAGGCAAGAATCTCGCTCTCATCGCCGGCGGTCTGGGGGTGGCACCGATTCGCTCTCTCTGGCAGTACATCCTCGATCACCGCGAGAATTTCGGCAAGCTCATACTTTTCTACGGCATGCGTCATTCCGGTCTCCTGCTTTTCCGCCAGGAATTCAAATGGCTCCTGAGACGAGGCGATATGGAAGTCTATATAGCCGCCGAGGAGGTAGTCGGACCCGATCTGCCGGCTGCTTCCTGGCAGATCGGTCGGGTCACAGACATGATCCAGCTGGCGGACATTACCGAGGATTTCGAGGCGGCAATCTGCGGTCCGCCGGTCATGTACCGGTACGTGGTGCATGAGCTGAGAGCAAAAGGTCTCAAAGACGACCGCATGTGGCTCTCTCTCGAGCGTCATATGAAGTGCGGCGTGGGCAAGTGCGGTCACTGTTTCGTGGGAGGCACCTTCACCTGCCGCAAAGGACCTGTGTTCAGGCTCGACGAGCTCGACTTCCTGCCCGGGGTGGTGGAGTGCGCATCATGAACGAGACCCGCAGCGTAAACGGCCAGAAGCTCCTGCCCTCCATAGCGGTGCATGGTCTTACCGGCTGCGCCGGCGAGCTCCTGGTGATCCTCGAGAATCTGGACAAGCTCCTGCCCTTCGTCAGAATCGCCAGCTTCCCCTTCGCGCAGACCCGCAACGAAGACAACAAGCCTGTAGACATAGCCTTCGTCGAAGGCAGCGTCAGCCAGCCCCATGACCTCGAGCGCCTCAATGACATTCGCTCGAAAGCGCGATGGCTGGTGGCGGTGGGCAATTGCGCCGTCTGGGGGTGCGTCCAGAAGGGCGGCTGCAACCGCTTCGATCGCCATGCCATGCTCGAGGAGACCTATGGAGGCGATTCAGCCATCGCCACTCTCGAGGCTGCGCCCCTGGCGGATCATGTCCGGGTAGACGTGAAACTTTCCGGTTGCCCGATCAATCCCACCCAGCTACTGGCTGTGACCGCCAGCCTCCTGCGCGAGCACCTGCCCCTGATCACCAGCAAGCCGGTCTGCCTGGAGTGCAAGCTCCGAGAAAATCCCTGCGTCCTCATCGAGAACGACCTTCCCTGCCTCGGGCCAATCACCGCCGGTGGTTGCGGAGCCCTCTGCCCTTCAGTGGGCGCCGCCTGTTATGGCTGCTGGGGTCCCTGCGAAGATCCCCAGGTGGACGCCATGGCCACCGTGCTCTCCGAGAAGGGCTACAGCCTCGATGAGGTGAGGACGCGTATTCTCACATTCGGCGCTCCCGAAGCGCTATTCGACAGGGTCAAGAAAGCACAATGAGTGAAGCGAGATGAGCGACAAAACCGAACGCAAACGGATCGAGATTCCCGAGATCGTCAGGGTCGAGGGGCACGCTGCGGTCAATGTGGATATCGAGGGTGGCAAGGTCAAGAAAGTCGAGCTCGATGTCTTCGAAGGCACCAGATTCTTCGAGCGCTTGCTTGCCGGTCACAGCATGAGAGAGGTCCCTCATATCTCTTCGCGAGTCTGCGCCATCTGCTCCACCGGTCATGTGATAGCAGCCATAAGAGCCGTGGAGCGCATCTGCGATTTTACCGCAGGTAATGTCACATCCCTCTTTCGGGAGCTCATGCACCTGGGCATGATCATCGAGTCCAACGTCACTCATCTCTATGCCCTGGCGCTTCCGGATTTTCTCGGCTTCCAGGACGTGTACCAGTTCGCCACCGAGCACCAGAAAGAATTCGGCACCTGGACGAATCTGCGCAATCTGGGAGCGAAGATCCAGACCCTCGTCGGCGGCCGCCCCTTCCATCCGGTCAACCTTCAGGTCGGCGGCTTCTCCAGCTATCCCCGACCGCAGTCGCTCAGCGAGATCAAAGAGCTCCTCGCCGCCCACAGGCAGGAAGCCATCGACACGGCACAGCTCCTCATGACCCTGGAGCCGCCGGTGAGACGCACCAGCGAGCCGGTATTCTTGAGCCTGGTTCCCGAAGGCGATCATTACGGTTATTTCGGCGACCATGTCGTGAGCAGCGAAGGTCTCAGCGCCGGCATAGACGAATACACAGACTATCTCAAGGAGGAGCCGGTGCCTCATTCCCATGCCAAGCGCTCTTCAGCGGCGGGCAAGCCCTTCATGGTGGGCTCCCTGGCCAGGCTTCACTTCTTCCATGACAGGTTGACCAGGGAAGCAGCTCTCCTATACGGCAGCTCCGCCATGAAACGTGGCGACAACAACACCATCTGGAACAATCTCAGCCAGGCCATCGAGGTCGTGGAAGCTTTCGACCGGGCCACCGCGATCATCGATACCCTGACGGAGTGCCGCGCCGAATGGCAGGACGCCGCCAGCCTCGGCAAGGTCGAGCCGGTCGCCGGGCGAGCCGCCGGAGCGGTGGAATGTCCCCGGGGCACCCTCTACCACGACTACACTCTGGACGACGAGGGCAAGGTAGCCAAAGCGAACATGATCACACCTTCGGCGCAAAACACATACAGGATCGAGCGCGACATCCAGGAAGTGGTCAGCCAGGCGCTCGAGAAAGAGGAGATGGCAGACGAAGAACTCTCCCGGAACCTCGAGACCCTGGTGAGAGCCTACGACCCCTGCAACACCTGCGCCACGCATATGGTCAAGGTTCGCCGCGTCAATCAGTCTCGCGGCTGATTCTAAAGATGGTTGAATAAGAGACCCTATTGATTCACACTTTAAGAAAGAGGATCAGAAAGAGGCCGCTATGAAAGTCATTTTAGCCCTTGACAAGTCCGAGTTCTCCGATACGGCCATGGAAGCCGTGGCCGGCAGGAGCTGGCCCCCGGAAAGCGAGATCACCATCGTCCACGTCGTGGATCTGGATATCGAGATCCATGACGGCAAAGAGACCGAGGACCTGATGAATCTCGACCCTTACAAGAAGGGGATCGTCGACATGTCGAAAGAGTTCATCGACACCCGGGTAGCCGAGCTGGCTGAGAGGCTTCCCGAGTGCAAAGTGAAAGGAACGGTTCTCCAGGGCCGACCGGCCGACGCCATCATTTTCGTGGTCGACCGTGACAGACCGGACCTGGTAGTCCTGGGCTCCCACGGGCGAACAGGGCTGCCGCGCCTGATCCTGGGCAGCGTCGCCGAAGCCGTGCTGCATCAGGCGACCTGCTCGGTGGAGATCGTCAAGCATCGAAAGCCCGGAAGCAAAGACGACCGCGAAGAGAAAGAGTCGGCTCAAGGCTATGTTTTCCGTGGCTGAAGCCGAGAGGAGTGGGCTAATGGCAAAATACATCAAGACCTTCGATGAGATCTCCCTGGCGGATGTGCCCCTGGTGGGCGGCAAAAACGCCTCTCTGGGCGAGCTCGTCAAAAGCGTCGCCATTCATGGCATTCAAGTACCGCACGGATTCTGCGTAACCGCCACCGCTTACCGGCTTCTGATCGAAGAAGGCAAAATAAAAGATGAGATCGAGCAGCTTCTCTCCGGCGCAGACAAAGGCGACCTGGACGATTTCTCGAGCCGAGCACGGGCCTGCCGGACCCTGATCAAGAAAGCCGGAATACCCGCTGCCGTGGCGGAAGAGATCAGACAGGCATACCGAAAGCTCAATCAATATTTGGACAGAGGGGAGCACGGACACGAAGTCGATGTGGCGGTGCGCTCCAGCGCCACCGCCGAGGACCTGCCGGATGCTTCCTTTGCCGGGCAGCAGGAGACCTTTCTCAATATCAGGGGCGAAGACGCTCTCCTGGAAGCATGTCTCAACTGCTTCGCTTCTCTTTTCACCGATCGCGCCGTCTCCTACAGGATCGACAAAGGTTTCGATCATATGGCTGTAAGCCTCTCCATAGGCGTCCAGAAAATGGTGCGCTCCGACCTGAGCTCATCGGGAGTGATCTTCACTCTCGACACCGAGAGCGGTTTCCGGGATGTAGTCCTGGTCACGTCCACCTACGGTCTCGGCGAGAATATCGTCGCCGGCCGGGTCGATCCCGATGAATTCCTGGTATTCAAGACGACCCTCCAGAAAGGATTCGATCCGATTCTAAGACGCCGGGTCGGCGCCAAGCAGTACCGGATGATCTATTCCGGTCACGGCACTAGAACTACCCGCAATATCGAGGTCCGTCCGGAGGATCGCGAGCGTTTCAGCATAAGCGATGCCGAAGTGCTCAAACTGGCTCACTGGGCCTGCACCATCGAGCACCACTACAGCGAGCTCTACGGCAGACCCACTGCCATGGACATCGAATGGGCCAAAGACGGCAATGACGGTCATCTCTACATCGTCCAGGCCCGACCCGAGACGATTCACAGCTCGAAAGAGACCACTGTGCTCGAGGCATTCAGGCTGGAGACGCGGTCCGAAGTGCTGGTCACCGGGCGCTCCATAGGCGAGCGTATCGGCGCCGGCCCTGTCCGAACCATCGGCGACGCCTCCGAGCTCGGTCTTTTCAAAGACGGCGAGGTCCTGGTGGCGGATATGACCGACCCGGACTGGGAGCCGATCATGAAGCGAGCTTCGGCGATTGTCACCAATCGTGGTGGCAGAACCTGCCATGCCGCCATCGTCAGCCGCGAGCTCAAGATTCCCTGCATAGTGGGCTGTCACAACGCCACCGGGGTTCTCAGGGACGGCGACCTGGTCACGGTATCCTGCGCCGAAGGGGAAACTGGAAATGTCTATAAAGGCAGGCTATCCTTCACCCGCAACGAGATCGATCTAAAGCAGCTTCCCGAGACCCGCACCGAGATCATGGTCAATGTCGGCAATCCGGATCAGGCTCTGGCTCTGGCTCAGCTGCCGGTCAAGGGAGTCGGTCTTGCCCGGGAAGAGTTCATTATCGCCAACGAGGTCGGAATCCACCCCCTGGCCCTCACTCGCTTCGACGAGCTCCAGGACGTCACAGCGAGAAGCCGTATCGAGGAGATCACGAGACTCTGGCCGAGCAAAGAGGACTATTTCGTCGACAAGCTGGCCGAGGGCATCGGCACAATCGCGGCGGCCTTCTACCCTCGCCCGGTAATCGTCAGGCTCTCGGACTTCAAGACGAACGAATATGCCAACCTCCTGGGCGGGGCCCAGTTCGAGCCCGCCGAAGCCAACCCCATGATCGGCTTCCGGGGCGCCTCTCGCTATTACGATCAGCGTTACCGGGACGGCTTCGCCCTGGAGTGCAGGGCGCTTCTGAAAGTGCGAAAGAAGATGGGCCTGGTCAATGTCAAAGTGATGGTGCCCTTCTGCCGCACTCCGGAGGAAGGCAAACTGGTCATCGACGAGATGGCTCGTAACGGTCTCAAGAAAGGCGAAGACGATCTGGAAGTCTACGCCATGTGCGAGTTGCCGAGCAATGTCCTTCTGATGGCGGAGTTCGCCAATATCTTCGACGGCTTCTCCATCGGCAGCAACGACCTCACCCAGCTGATCCTGGGAGTCGACCGAGACTCCGAGGTGATGGCCGATCTTTTCGACGAGCGTCAGGCGGCGGTAAAAAAGGCCATAGCCATGGCGGTGGACGAGGCCCGGGCGCACGGGCGCAAGATCGGCCTCTGCGGTCAGGCCCCCAGCGACTATCCCGAGTTCGTCCGCTTTCTCATCGAGCTGGGGATAGACAGTATCTCCCTAAACGAAGATGCAGTGATCAAGACCATTTTATTGATAGCAGCAAAGGAGGTCGCCAAGAGATGAAAGTCCTCATCGCCCTGCAAGATTCCGACTGTCTCGATGCCATAAGCGGCTTCGTGCTCAAATACCCATGGCCACCGGACACGACCTTCAAGGTCATGCATGTTGTCCAGCCGGTCCTGGTCAACAGCTATATGTCCCTGGTACCCTCGGCCCTTACCGAGCCCATTACCGAAGAGCGCTGGCATGCCGGCAAGAAACTGGTTCGAGACTTCGCCCTGAAGCTCAAGGATGCCTGGCACACTCCCAATATCGAGGAATATGTCGAAGAGGGAGACACCAGACTGGAGCTCGAAGATCAAATTGCCAAGTGGGAGCCGGACACGCTGGTGCTGGGCTCCCACAGCAAGCACGGTCTGGAGTCCCTGGGGAGCGTCTCGAGAGGGGTGGTGAGCACCGCTGCCTGCTCGGTCCTGATCGTGCCACTCTGCGCCGAGCGCGAGAAAGAAGCCCACGACAGGAAGCGCAAAAAGCTGCATATCATAGTTTGAGGCTGTGTGTGAGGCCGGATCTGAGACTAAACCCTGACTATCTCGACGGTACAGGGCGAATATAGGGCCGCTGTGCGGGAGACATTGCCCAGGGCCGCCCTGGTCTCCCCGGCGCTACCGCCCCGGGCCCCCAGAATCAGACGCTCAGGCTCCCACTCCACGGCAGAGTCGATGATCTGATCGATGGGGCGACCTTCCCGGATCTCGAAGTGGACATTGGAGCCGGCAACACTTTCCAGCTCTTCCCGGCTGCGGGACAGAAACTGCCTGGCTGCCTCGAGCCTGTGCTCCTGGATCTCGCTCAAGACCTGAGCGTGCCTGGTCTCATCGGTGACATTGAGTGGCTCGACTACGGTCAGCAGCTTGAACTGACAACCCTCGGGCCAGTGGCGCTGGCTCATCTTGGTGACGACCTGCCGGCTGTAATCCGATTCATCCAGAGCAATCATGACTTTCATAGCACAACTCCTTATAAATTAGACCAGTCATAAATCAAACCAGGCCCCGGCGCATCGCCTGCACCGCAGCCTGGGTCCGGTCGTCCACGGCGAGCTTGTTGAGAATATTGCGCACATGGGTCTTGGCAGTAGCCAGGGAAATAATCAGCTTGTCGGCAATCTGCTGGTTGGACATGCCGTCCACCACGCAGGCCAGGACCTCGAGTTCCCGGGGAGAAAGCGGATCAGGCAGAGGGGGAATTTCGCTTGCCGGAACCGATTGAGCTTGACCAAAGTCATGAGCCGGTCTGACAGGCGTGCCCGAATAAAACTTCATGACCCGGGAGGCGATGGCGGAGTCCAGCCATATATCGCCGGAATTGACGCTGCGTATGGCGGTGAAGAGCCGCTCCGGATCGACATCTTTGAGGCAGTAGCCGCAGGCTCCGGAGGAGAGAGACGCGAAGATGTCACGATCGTTGTCATGGGAGGTGAGCATTATGGTATTAATCTCTTTGTACCGTTCCCTAATCTCGTGAACAGCCTGAATGCCGTCCATCTCCGGCATGCCTACATCCATGAGGATAACATCCGGACGAAACTCGCCGGCTTTATCGATAGCTTCTCTGCCATTCTCGGCTTCGGCAACCACCTTGATATCGTCGGTGCGCTCTAGGACGGCCTTCAAGCCGATTCGAGTAAGCTTGTGGTCCTCCACAATCATGATCCTGATAATCGGAAGTTCTCTGTCTGACATGCGCAATTCCTGTTCGAGATAAGCCTCTATTATATAATTCTTGAATTGAGATCGAAGTAAGATGAGATCAAAGCACACCAAGCCCCATTCTATCGAAACCACCAGCGGAAACCCGGCTGGCGAGTTATCCGACCAGGCGATCCTGAACCGCAAAAAGTGGCTTAAGATCGACGATGAGACTGAAAATCGTGTGAAAGTCTTCGACTCGATTATGGAGAAAAATGTCGAAAAGCTCATGGACACCATCTATGAGCATTTCAATGCCTTCGACCACAGCCGCGCATTTTTTCCAAGCCCGGAGATCTTGACAAGGGCTAAAAAAGCTCAGACGAACTATTTTCTCCGGCTCACCAAGGGCAATTACGACCGTGACTATATAAATGACCGCCTGAGCGTGGGACGCACTCATTACCGGGTCGGTCTGGATACCAGGTGGTATATAGGCGCCTATTGCCTGATGCTCAGCGAGCTCAGCAAGCTGATCTGCCAGGCCTATCGAGACGATCCAGAAGAAGCCGGACGGAATCTCACGGCCCTGAGGCGGATCATGTTTTTCGACATGAGCCTTGCAATCGACACTTACAGTGAAGAAAAAGAGCAAGCCATACGAGAGAGCCGGGACGCGATCAGAGAGCTCGAGACTGAATCACGAGTCACCAGGACCATTCTAGAGAACGCCCCTCTCGGTATTGTCAGGGTGACCTGTGATTTGATCATCATCGAGTGCAACCAGGAATTCGCCGGACTGACAGGCTGGCCGGCACCGGAATCATTGAAAGGCAGAAATCTTTTCGATATCGCCCCGAGACTCAATCGAGCCATATTCGACCAGGTGCTGGGTGGCGGCGCGCCCTATCAGTCCACCGGAGAGCTATGCTACCTGGGAAATCCCCCTGAAATTCGTTTCTTCGACTGGGCGGTCTGGCCGACCCAGGATTCGGACGGAAATATTTCAGGACTGCTTGCGGTCTTTTCCAATGTCAGCGACATGATCAAACTCCTGCAGCAGCGCGAGGACTTCGTCGCCACTCTCACTCACGACCTTAAGACCCCGATCCTGGCAGCGAACCGCGCCCTGAAACTCCTCCGGGACGGTGATTTCGGCACCATACAGGACTCACAGAAAGAGCTCATCGAGACTATTTTGCAGAGCAATGACGCCATGTACCAGATGGTCCTCACCCTGCTCGACGTCTATAAATACGACAGCGGCGACAAGAAGCTGCAGCTTGCACCCACCGATCTGGTGGACAAGCTCAAGCGCATGCTCAACGAGCTGACACCGCTGGCGGAGGCACGCCGGATCGAGCTGATCCTAAGCTCACCTGGTAAGAGCGAGCTGGTGATCTGCGACTGGGATGAGTTGCGAAGAGTGGTACAGAACCTCGTGGACAATTCCCTGAAGTTCACCTCAGCCGGCGGCAGCATTACAATTCAAATCGAGCAGGACTCCAGCTTCACAACCGTCTCCGTAATCGACAATGGCAAGGGGATCAGCGATGAGGACAAACCCAAGCTCTTCCAGCGCTTCTGGCAGGCTTCCTCCGGGGGACGCTATTACGCCAGCACCGGACTCGGACTTTATCTCTGCCATAAGATTATTGATTCCCATAAAGGAACTATCGCTTGCGAAAGCGAGCCCGGCAGGGGAAGCAAATTCTTCTTCTCCATCCCCAACTGCAAGCTATAATTGACCCATGGAAAAAAAGATTTCCCTTTTAGCAGCAGTTATCGTCGCCAGCGCCGCTCCGGTAATTTCGAACAGTCCCGCCCCGGCCAGCGTGCCTGACAAGAAAGCAAGCAAATTGCTCGAGAAGCAGGGATGCCTCCACTGCCACTTTGTCTCCGGTGACGGGGGCTTCATAGGACCACCTCTGGATGGTATCGGCAAGCACCGATCCCGGGAGTTTATCGAGGCCCTGCTCACAGGCTCCATTCCGGAGCCGGACCTGCCGCCCCTACCTTATCCCGATCCCAAAAGGCTCATGGACCATATGAAGCTGAGCCATTCCGATGCGACCGCCATATCCACATATCTCATGTCCCTCCCGGAGCAAAAAACGCCCATCAGAGTATCAGGGCACAAAGCCGAAGAGGAAAGCCTTCCAGAGGGCTTCTCTTTCAAGCCCGCCCAGCCCGGCGAGTCGAGCAACCGGGGTCTGAAAGCCTATCGAGACTCGGGCTGCGCAGCCTGCCATTCTATAGCCGGCAGGGGAGGACGACTGGGACCGAATCTCGATGGAGTGGGAGCCTTCCGCAGCCGCGCCTATCTCGAGAATCGCATCAAGAGTGGTGCCATAGTGATGTACGGAGCGGATCAGTACCATCCCAGCTCCTACACCATGCCGCCGCTGAATCTTCCTGATGGGACCATAAGCGAGATAACAGACTTCCTTCTCACCCTGCCGGAGAAGAATTAAGCTCAAGTCTTGTGAAGGGCCTGAAGGAGGAAATCGAATATGATCGGAGCCATCTGCCTGCATCCCTCCTGAGTCGGCGTCTGGCATAGCTTGCGCCGCTCGGTCCTGTATATTTCTATTTCTTCGGCGACCTGGCTGATAATGCTTTCGGCAATCGCGTTCGCTTCCTGCCCGTGAGTCAGCTCCAGGCGCTTCTCGGCAAGATGTCGAGCCGCCAAGAGCGCCGAGCAACCACCTGTAGGTCCCGCCCCCTCGATATCCGCCATGAACCCATCCAGGCAACCTTCGGTAACCAGGCCCGAATCATAGGCAGCGCCGATCATGGCCCGGGCGCATCCCACCGATTCGCCGTTGAGCTGGTTGATTACATACAATCTGGCTAGGGGAAACTTAAGAACCACTGAATTGCTGTCTTGAATGGAGAGAAACGCAACCCTAGCTATCTTATGACCATAAGGATTGGCCTTCATCAGCCCCGAGACCGATTTATCCTGAAATCCTTAAATCCCTGATCTCGGGTGGCGCTAACCTACTACAATCAAGGAATAATGATTTCCGAGATCAAGAAAGAAACCATGACAGCCGACATTGTAGTGACCGGCACAGTGCAAGGCGTGGGTTTCCGGCCCTTCGTCTACCGCCTTGCCCGGGAGCTGGGGCTGCGCGGAACCGTGAAAAACGCTGGCGGCTCCGTAGAGATCTCGGTTGCCGGAAACCGCGTGGAAATTGACGCATTCATGGACCGGCTTTTCAGCGACGCCCCGGACGCGGCGGTGGTAGACCAGGTCTGGCCCGTTCATTACCGGGAAGGCGATCTGAACACCGAGAGCTTCGCAATCGAGACCAGCGAAGACAGGAACGACAGCTGCCTGGAGATATCGCCTGACATCGCCACTTGCGAGCACTGCCAGACCGAGCTTTTCAATAATGACGACCGCCGCTTTCGTTATCCTTTCATCAATTGCACTAATTGCGGGCCGCGTTTCACGATCATCTGCAAACTCCCCTATGACAGGGACTCCACCGTGATGAGCAGTTTCGCCATGTGCGAGCTCTGCCAGGCTGAATTCCTCGATCCAGGAAACCGGCGCTTTCACGCACAGCCAAATGCCTGCGCCCGGTGCGGTCCATCCCTGAGCTTCCGGCTAACCGGCAGCGAGGCGATCACAAAGGGTGAAGACGCCCTGGAGGATGCCGAGCTCCTCCTCATCGATAGTGGCATAGTCGCTCTCAAAGGTCTGGGCGGTTTCCACCTTGCCTGCCTGGCCACAGACGAGGCGGCAATTCGCCGCCTGAGAAAGAGAAAGCACCGGGAAGAGAAACCTCTGGCGGTGATGATGCCAGACCTGGCCACCTGCCATCGCTACTGCTATCTCGACAAGGACGAAATCAGGGCCCTTACCGGCGCTCAGAGGCCGATTGTTGTACTGCGCAAGAAAGAAGGAGCGGGTCTGCCTGACTGCGTGGCCCCCGGGCTCGATGAGATCGGTGTGATGCTTCCCTATACTCCCCTGCATCACCTCATAGGTAAAGACCTGGACCATCCGCTCGTCATGACCAGCGGCAATCTATCCGAAGAGCCTATCGCCACTGGCAATGACGAAGCCGTTCGGAAACTATGGAGCATCGCCGACGGCTTTCTCTTCCATGACAGAGAGATCGAAAGCCGCTATGACGATTCAGTATCACGGGTGATGCTGGGTGCCAACCGCCTCATCCGCCGAGCCCGTGGATACGCGCCGGCTCCCCTGCGTCTCGATTTCTATATCAACGAGCATATCCTCGCCCTGGGCGGTCATCTCAAGAACACTTTCTGCGTGATCGACGGCAACCGCGCTTATTTGAGCCAGCATATCGGCGACCTGGACACCCTGGAATGCAGAGAGCATCTCCGGGAGACTCTGGCGAGCTATCAACATCTATTCGAGCTGAGCCCGGAGATTCTCGCTTTCGATATGCATCCGGATTATGCCACCAGCAATCTCTTCGAGCTCTGGTCGGGCTGCGATTCGATCAGCGCAGGCGCCCCCCCCATCGAGATGGCATCCATCTCGGAAATGGTGGCCGTGCAGCACCATCACGCTCATATCGTCGCCTGCATGGTCGAGTACAAACTCACCGATCCGGTCATCGGTATTGCCTTTGACGGTATCGGATATGGTGAGGACGGCAATTTCTGGGGCGGCGAATTCCTCAAGTGCGACTACCGGTCCTATGAGCGCCTCGCCCATATCGATTATCTGCCCATGCCCGGCTCCATGACTGCCCTGAGAGAGCCGTGGCGCATGGCCCTATCGGCCCTCTGGCAGTTCGATCGGGTCCGCGCCCGGCAATTCGGGGAAGAGCTGGTCGAGCGAATCCCCGGGATCGAAGCAGCACTGACGGAGGCTTTCGAGGACCTGGAGAATCGAACAGACCTGACAATGACCAGTAGTTGCGGACGGCTTTTCGATGCTGTGGCCAGCCTTCTGGGCATAAGCGACCGCAATGCTTACGACGGGCAGTCAGCCATGCTTCTCGAGGCAGCCGCCAGGAAAAGCACCGCTGGCGAAGACACCCTCCCTCTGGATTTCGAGAGCGAAGAGATGGACGGACTTTCGAGAATCTCGCTGGCTCCAGCCCTGAGCCAGATCTATCGCCTCCACACCGGCGGCAGTTCCGCCCTGGACCTGGCTTACCGTTTTCATTACACATTAGCGGTAATCATGACCGAAACCGCATTAAAGCTCCGGGAAGGCTACGGTCTGAACCAGGTCTGCATGTCGGGCGGAGTCTTCCAGAACCGTATCCTGACGACTGCAGCCGAGAAAATGCTGCGTCGCAAGGGTTTCGATGTCTTCCTGCCCGCCCGGGTGCCTGTCAATGATGGTGGCTTGAGCCTGGGCCAGGCAGTGGTAGCCCTGGCCCAACTGTCCAAGATCTAGGAGAGCAATGCTGAACGATACGGGCACCGCTACACAAATGACCTGGCTCCCTGAATACAAACGGAAAGTCACCACCGCCGCCGAGGCTATCAGAAGGATAAAGTCCGGTGACACCATCTATATACAATCCAATGCCGCCGCGCCGGTGCCTCTGATCGAGGCTCTGGTAGAGAGGAACGGCGAACTCAAAGATGTGGAGATATTCCATATACTGACCATGGGTCCGGCGGAATATATCAAGCCCGAGTATGCGGAATCTTTCAAGGTTCATGCCCTGTTCATCGGACAGAACGTCCGGGAAGCGGTCAATGAAGGGCGAGCCGACTATACCCCCTGCTTTCTCTCCGAGATCCCCACCCTCTTCCGCTCCCGCATCCTGCCCCTGGACGTCTGCCTCCTGCAAGTGTCACCGCCAGACGAGCACGGCTTCTGCAGCTACGGTGTCTCGGTGGACTGCTCTCTTGCCGCCCGCAAAGCCGCCAGAATAGTCAT
>Ga0226835_1000391_pt1 | contig 54809 bp, 46 predicted proteins | sample LAC_MetaG_1_FD_163627 | JGI IMG/M metagenome (GOLD analysis project Ga0226835, IMG submission 163627) | Anaerobic ammonium oxidizing microbial communities from anammox membrane bioreactor (MBR) in UC Berkley, California, United States -... | ecosystem: Engineered > Bioreactor > Anaerobic >...
CCCGGCGCCTTCTTCTCCTTCTCGGCGGAGAGCACGCGCATGTTGGTGATCTCGAGGGCCATCAGCTCCAGCTCGACCTGGGCGATGCGGTCGCGGAAGCGCGCGTCCTCGATCATCGGCCGGCCGGCGGAAGTCTCCTTGCGGGCGATGGCCTTGAGGTGCTTCAGCGCCGCCTTGGAGCGGCCGACGCCGGCGATGCCGGTGCGCTCGTGGCCGAGCAGGAACTTGGCGTAGGTCCAGCCCTTGTTCTCCTCGCCGACGAGGTTCTGCACGGGCACCTTGACGTCCTCGAACCACACTTCGTTGATCTCGTGCTCGCCGTCGTTCATGATGATCGGGCGCACGGTGATGCCCGGCGTGTCCATGTCGATGAGCAGGAAGGAGATGCCCTCCTGCGGGCGTCCCTCGCTGCTGGTGCGCACCAGGCAGAAGATCCAGTCGGCGTACTGGCCGAGCGTGTTCCAGGTCTTCTGGCCGTTCACCACGTAATGGTCGCCCTTGTTTTCCGCCTTCGTCTTGAGCGAGGCGAGGTCGGAGCCCGAGCCCGGCTCGGAATAGCCCTGGCACCACCAGTCGGTGCCGTCGACGATGCGCGGCAGGAAATGGTCCTGCTGGCCCTTGCTGCCGAAGGCCTGGATGACCGGCGCCACCATCTTCAGGCCGAAGGGCAGCTGCATCGGCGCGCCGGCCTCGGCGCATTCCTCCTCGAAGATGTGCTGCTGCACGGCGCTCCAGCCGGTGCCGCCGAACTTCTGCGGCCACATCGTCGCGCCCCAGCCCTTGGCGTGGAGGGTTTTCTGCCAGCGCACGAAATCGTCCTTGTGCAGGCGCTTGCCGGCTTTCACCTTGGCGCCGATGTCGGCCGGCAGATGGGTCGTGACGAAGGCGCGCACCTCGGCGCGGAACGCCTGTTCTTCGGGGGTGTAGTTCAGGTCCATGCGGGTTTCCAGTGACTGACGGTTATTTCTTGGCCTTGGCGGCGGCGTAGGCGTCCTGCGCCGTCTTGCGGTCGGCGTTGACCTTCTGCGCGTGGGGGCGCTCGCCGACCATCTTCAGGTAGGCCCTGGCCTGCGGCAGGAACTCCTCGAGCATGTCGCGGCCGTAGGCCTTCTTCGTCGCCATCGACAGCAGCGGCAGGTGCACGAAGGCGGCGCAGTCGGCATGCGTGAACTCCTTGCCGCCGATGTAAGGCTCGAAGCGCGCGAGATGCGTCAGGCTGCGCACGCCCTTCTCGAGCTGCTGCTCGACCTCCTTCTTGGTTTCGTCGGAGACGCTGCCGCCGAAGAACACCTCGTAGTAGAGGCGCCGCGCCGGCAGTTCGATGTGCAGTTCGAGGTGCTCGATCAGTTCGCGGCAGCGGGCGCGCTCGAAGGCGTCCTTCGGGTAGAGCGGCGGCTCGGGGTACATGTCCTCGATGTACTCGGTGAGCACCTGCGACTCGGTGAGCACGCCCTTGTCGGTGCGCAGGAAGGGCACCTTGCCCATCGGGGAATCCTTGCGGAACGCCTCCTTCTGCGAGGGGTAGGCGAGCTCCTCCTCGAAGGGCACGCCCTTCTCGAGCAGGGACAGCTTGACCTTGTTGTAGTAGTTGCTGACGGCGAAGCCGCAGAGCTTGAGCATGCTGTTCTCCTTTACGCCTTCGGCGCCGGTTTGAATTGCAGCGCCTTGTATTCGAGGAACTCCTCCAAGCCGTACTTGCCCAGTTCGCGGCCGTTGCCGGACTGCTTGTAGCCGCCGAAGGGGGCGAGGGCGTTGAAGGCGCCGCCGTTGATGTCCACCTGGCCGGTGCGCATGCGGCGGGCGAAGGCGATGGCGCGCTCGTCGCTGCCGGCCCACGCCGCGCCGGCGAGGCCGTAGGGCGTGCCGTTGGCGATGCGCGCGGCCTCGTCCTCGTCCTTGTAGGCAATGATCGACAGCACCGGGCCGAAGATCTCCTCCTGCTCGATGGTGCTGCCCGGCTTGACGCGGCCGAACACCGTCGGCTGCACGTAGTAGCCCTTGCTCAGCCCGGCGGGCGCGTCGGGGCCGCCGCAGAGCAGCTCGGCGCCTTCGGCGATGCCCTTGCGGATGAAGTCCCGTACGCGGTCGCGCTGGGATGCGGAGATCAGGGGCCCCAGCTTGCTCGTCTCGGCGAAGGGGTCGCCGACGGTGAACTTGGCGGCGGCCTCGACGGCGAGCTTGGCCGCCTCGGCGTAGCGCGACTCCGGCACCAGCATGCGCGTGTGCGCCGTGCAGGTCTGGCCGGAGTTGAGGAAGCAGGCGTTCACCGTGCCGCGCACCGCCGCGGCGAAATCGGCGTCGTCGAGGATCACGGCGGCGGACTTGCCGCCGAGTTCCAGGGCCACGCGCTTCACCGTCTGCGAAGCGAGTTCCGAGACGCGCTTGCCGGCGCGGGTGGAGCCGGTGAAGGAGACCATGTCCACCTCGGGGTGGGTGACCATCGCCTCGCCGACCACCGGGCCGGTGCCGGTGACGAGGTTGAAGACGCCGGCCGGCAGGCCGGCGGCGTCGATGACCTCGGCGAGGATGAAGGCGTTGAGCGGGGCGACTTCGGAGGGCTTCAACACCACGGTGCAGCCGGCGGCCAGCGCCGGCGCGACTTTGGCGGCGATCTGGTGCAGGGGATAGTTCCACGGCGTGATGGCGGCGACGACGCCGATCGGCTCGCGCACGACCAGCGAGTGGCCGACCTTCTCCTCGAAGGCGAAGTCGCCCAGCATGCGCGAATACATGCCGAAGGTGCCGATGGGGGAGCCGGCCTGGATCATCGCCGACAGCTTGAGGGGCATGCCGACTTCGCCGGCGATGGTGCGGGCGATGTCGTCGCTGCGGGCCTTCAGGCCTTCCTGGATCTTCTTGAGGAAGGCGGCGCGTTCGGCGACCGGCGTGGCGGCCCAGCCGTCGAAGGCGCGGCGGGCGGCGGCGACGGCGGCCGCGACGTCGGCGGCGTCGCCTTCGGGGATGCGCCCCATGACTGCTTCGGTGGAGGCATTGATGACATCGATTGCGGTCTTGCCGGAAGGGGCCGCCCAGCGGCCGTCGATAAACAGCTTGTCTCTGTTCTGCATGGGGCTTTCCTGGTCATTATTTACAAAACACGAATCGAACGATACCATGCTTTTGAAATAAATCGAAATGGCATTCCGCAGAGCGAAACTAACATGAATTATCTCAGCAAGGACGCGCACTTATGAACCAGACAGCCTATTCGAAGCACGGTGGAATCGCCGTCATCAGCATGAACAATCCGCCGGTCAACGGCCTCGGTTTCGAGTTGCGCAGCGGCATCGTCGCCGGCCTTGATCAGGCCCTGGCCGATGCCGCGGTGCAGGCCGTGGTATTGATCGGCACGGCCAAGGCTTTCTCCGGCGGCGCCGACATCCGCGAATTCAACTCGCCCAAGGCGCTGGCCGAGCCGAACCTGAACACCGTCATCCGCATCGTCGAAGCCAGCAGCAAGCCGGTCATCGCCGCCATCGGCGGCGCCTGCATGGGCGGCGGCCTCGAACTGGCGCTCGGCTGCCACTTCCGCGTCGCCGTCGCCGGTGGGCAGATCGCCCTGCCGGAAGTGAAGCTCGGCATCCTGCCCGGCGCCGGCGGCACGCAGCGCCTGCCGCGCCTGCTCGGGCCGGAAGCGGCGCTCAACATGATCGTTTCCGGCACCATCGTGCCCTCCGAGCAGTTGAAGGGCACGCCGCTCTTCGACGAGTTCATCGACGGCGACCTGCAGGCCGGCGCGCTGGCCTTCGCCGAGAAGGTGGTGAAGGAGAAGCGGCCGCTGAAGCGCGTGCGCGACCTGAAGATCGACTACCCGAACGCCGACGCCTTCTTCCAGTTCGCCCGCAACACCGTCGGCGCCATCGCGAAGAACTTCCCGGCGCCGCTGAAATGCGTCGACGCCGTCGCCGCGGCCGTCGGCAAGCCCTTCGACGAGGGCATGGCGCTGGAGCGCGAGGCTTTCGTGTACCTGGTGCAGACGCCGGAGTCGAAGGCCCTGCGCCACGCCTTCTTCGGCGAGCGCGCCGCCTCGAAGATCGCCGACGTGCCGGAGGACACGCCGACGCGCAAGATCGAGCGGGTCGGCGTCATCGGCGCCGGCACCATGGGCGGCGGCATCGCCATGAACTTCCTCAACGCCGGCATCCCGGTCGCCATCCTCGAGACGAAGCAGGAGGCGCTGGAGAAGGGCGTCGGCATCATCCGCAAGAACTACGAGAACTCCCTCAAGAAGGGCAAGCTGACGCAGGAGAAGCTGGACCAGCGCATGGGCCTCTTGAAGCCGACGCTGTCCTACGACGACCTGAAGGACTGCGACCTCATCATCGAGGCGGTGTTCGAGGAGATCGGCGTCAAGGAGCAGGTGTTCAAGAAGCTCGACGAGGTCGCCAAGCCCGGCGCCATCCTCGCCAGCAACACCTCGACGCTGGACGTGAACAAGATCGCCAATTTCACCAAGCGCCCGCAGGACGTGGTCGGCATGCACTTCTTCAGCCCGGCCAACGTCATGAAGCTGCTGGAAGTGGTGCGCGGCGCCGCCACCGCCAAGGACGTGCTGGCGACGGTGATGCAGATCGCCAAGAAGATCAGGAAGACCGCCGTCGTCTCCGGCGTCTGCGACGGCTTCATCGGCAACCGCATGATCGATCATTACGGCCGCATCGCCGGCCTCCTGCTCGAGGAGGGCGCCACGCCCTGGCAGGTGGACAAGGCGCTGGAAAAGTGGGGCATGCTGATGGGACCGTTCCGCATGAGCGACCTCGCCGGCAACGACATCAGCTGGGCCATCCGCAAGCGACGCTATGTCGAAAGGCCCGAGGTCAGGTATTCGAAGATCGCCGACGAACTGTGCGAGCTGGGTCGCTTCGGGCAGAAAACCGGCCTCGGCTGGTATCGCTACGAGGCCGGCAAGCGCGACGCCATTCCCGATCCTGCCGTCGACAAGCTGATCGAGGATTTCCGCAAGAAACAGGGCATCGTGCCGCGCAAGATCTCCAATGAAGAGATCGTCGAGCGCTGCATCTTCGCCCTGGTGAACGAGGCGGCGCGCCTGCTCGAGGAGGGCATCGCCCAGCGCGCCTCGGACGTGGACATGGTGTACCTCACCGGCTACGGCTTTCCGCTGCATCGCGGCGGGCCGATGCTCTACGCCGACCAGGCCGGCCTCTACAACGTCGTGCGTGCCGTGCAGGGGTTCGCTGCCGCTTCGGGCGACCCGTTCTGGCAGCCGGCGCCGCTGCTGGCGAAGCTCGCTGCCGAAGGCAAGACGTTCAACTGAATTCCGGAGATCCGCAATGACTGAAGCCGTAATCGTTTCCACCGCCCGCACGGGCATCACCAAGTCCTGGAAGGGCGCCTTCAACATGACCCACGGCGCCACCCTCGGCGCCCATTCCGTCAAGCACGCCGTCGCACGCGCCAAGCTCGATCCGGCCGAAGTCGAGGACGTTCTGATGGGCTGCGGCACGCCCGAGGGCGCCACCGGCGTCAACATCGCGCGCCAGATTGCCCTCGTCGCTGGACTGCCCGTCACCGTGCCGGGCGTCACCATCAACCGCTTCTGCTCGTCCGGGCTGCAGACCATCGCCATGGCGGCACAGCGCATCATCGCCGGCGAGGGTGACATCTTCGTCGCCGGCGGCGTCGAAAGCATCTCCTGCACGGCGCAGGAGATGAATCGGCACATGCTGGCCGATCCCTCGCTGCTGAAATGGAAACCGGAAATCTATTGGGGCATGCTGCAGACCGCCGAGACGGTGGCCAAGCGCTACAACATCTCCAAGGAGCGCCAGGACGAATACGGCGTGAGCAGCCAGGTGAAGGCATGTGCAGCCGTTGCCGCCGGGAAGTTCGCCGACGAAATCGTGCCGATGACCGTCACGATGGGTGTGGCTGACAAAGCTTCAGGCCGCCTGCTCACCAGGGAAGTGACCTTGGCTGCCGACGAAGGGCTGCGGCCCGACACCACGCTGGAGGGCGTCTCCAAGATCCGCTCTGCCGTTCCGGGCGGCGTCATCACCGCCGGCAACGCCAGCCAGTTGTCGGACGGCTCCTCCGCTGCCGTGGTGATGAACGCCAAAGTGGCCGAGAAGAGGGGGCTCGCGCCCATGGGTATCTTCAGAGGCTTTGCGGTGGCCGGCTGCGAGCCCGACGAGATGGGCATCGGTCCCGTGTTCGCCGTGCCCAAGCTGCTGCAGCGCACCGGCGTGAAGATGGACGACATCGACCTGTGGGAACTCAACGAGGCCTTCGCCGTGCAGGTCATCTACTGCCGCGACAAGCTGGGCATTCCGAACGAACGCCTGAACGTGAACGGCGGCGCCATCGCCATGGGCCATCCCTACGGCGTCTCCGGCGCGCGCCTAGTCGGCCATGCGCTGATCGAGGGCAAGCGCCGCGGCGCGAAATACGTCGTCGTCACCATGTGCATCGGCGGCGGCCAGGGCGCCGCGGGTTTGTTCGAGGTTTGTTAAGAAGCGAAAACCTGTTTTACCACAGAGACACAGAGGCACAGAGAAAACAAGAAAATGGAATTTGCTGTTGTAGTTCTCTGTGTCTCTGTGCCTCTGTGGTTAATGGTTCTGAAAGGATTTTCATGAGCGTCAAGCAACTATTCGACCTCACCGGCAAGGTCGCCCTCATCACCGGCGGCTCGCGCGGGCTCGGCCTGCAGATGGCCGAGGCGCTCGGCGAGATGGGCGCCAAGGTGGCGATCACGGCGCGCAAGGCCGACGAACTGAAGGAGGCGGAGGCGCACCTGAGGAAGAAAGGCATCGAGGTGCTCACCGTCACCAACGACCTCTCGAAGTTCGACCGGATCCCCGCCATGGTGGACGCCGTGCTGGCGAAGTTCGGCGCCATCGACATCCTGGTGAACAACGCCGGCGCCACCTGGGGCGCGCCGGCCGAGGATTACCCGGACGAGGCCTGGAACAAGGTGATGGACCTCAACATCAACGCCATGTTCTTCCTCAGCCGCGAGGTCGGCAAGCGCTGCTTCATCCCGAAGAAGGCCGGCAAGATCATCAACATCGCTTCGGTGGCCGGCCTCTCCGGCAGCCCGCAGGGCATGTACACCGTCGCCTACAACACCAGCAAGGGCGCGGCGGTGAACTTCACCCGCACGCTGGCCTCGGAGTGGGGCCGCTACAACATCAACGTGAACGCCATCTGCCCGGGCTTCTTCCCCTCGAAGATGTCGCAAGGCCTGCTGAGCCGGATCGGCGACGATATCGTCTCGGCCACGCCGCTCGGCCGGCTGGGCGGCGATGAGGACCTGATGGGCACGGTGGTGTTCCTCGCTTCCGAGGCCTCGCGCCACATCACCGGGCAGTACATCGCCGTCGATGGCGGCGCCTGCATCTCGAAATAAGGAGGCGATTCCCATGCCCGACTTCAGCACCCTGCGCATCGGCCCCGATGCGGAAAACCCGCGCATCGCCCGCCTGCTGCTGAACCGGCCGGAGCGGCTGAACGCCATCAACGAGGCGATGCCGGAGGAAATCCGCGCCGCGGTGGCATGGGCGGAGGCCGAGGATTCGGTGCACGTGATCGTCGTCGAGGGCGCCGGCAAGGGCTTCTGCGGCGGCTACGACCTCAGCCAGTTCGGCAGCGGCGAGATCGACCATCCCTGCCAGCAGGAGCGCCATCCCTGGGATCCGATGGTCGACTATGCCTACATGAAGCGCAACACCGAGGCCTTCATGTCCTTGTGGAAAAGCGCCAAGCCGACCATCGCCAAGGTGCACGGCCATGCCGTCGCCGGCGGCAGCGACATCGCCCTGTGCTGCGACCTGCTGGTGATGGCCGAGGATGCGCGCATCGGCTACATGCCGACGCGGGTGTGGGGCTGCCCGACGACGGCGATGTGGACCTACCGGCTCGGCCCGACGCGCGCCAAGCAGCTGATGTTCACCGGCGACACCATCGACGGGCGCACCGCCGCCGCCTGGGGCCTGGCCAACGAGGCGGTGCCGGCGGATCGGCTGGAAGCGGCGACGCTGCGCCTGGCGAATCGCATCGCCGGCGTGCCGCGCGGCCATCTGGCGATGCACAAGCTGGTGGTCAACCAGGTCATGCTGAACATGGGCCTGGAGCAGAGCCAGACCCTGGCGACGGTTTTCGACGGCATCACGCGCCACAACCCGGAGGGATTGTGGTTCCGCCGCTATGCCCAGAGCGAGGGCTTCAAGGCCGCGGTGAGCTGGCGCGACGGCGGCAGGCCCATCCCCGAGGGGGACGAGGCGCGGGCGCTGATCCGCGAGCTGGAGGCGCGCCGGAAAGGCAGCGGGCCGCATGGCGAAGGATAGGAAATTCTTCGGTCTCGAGATTCCCTTCATCGAGCTGCTGCAGGCACAGGACGGCCCCCTGGAAAAGGGGCGGGCGACGGCCGCCGTCGAGGTGCGCCGCGAGCTGCACAACAGCTGGGGATATGCCCACGGCGGCGTTGTGATGACCCTGCTCGACGTCACCATGGGCCAGGCGGCGCGCAGCGGCCTGCCGCAGGGCACCGGCGTGGTGACGATCGACCTGAACGTGAGCTTCGTCAGCGCCGGCCGCGGCCGCCTGACGGTGGAGGCGCGCGTGCTGAGGAGCGGCGGCTCGATCGTCTTCTGCGAGGGCGAAGTGCGCGACGCTGCGGGCGAACTGGTGGCGAAGGGCATGGCTTCCTTCAAGGTGAAGAAAAAAGTCAGTCGCGGCGAGACGGCGGGCTGACAGTCGTCCCTGCGGAAGCGGGGACCCATGGATTCACTCCCCGCTTCAAGCATACGGGGACAAGCTTCGCGGGGACGACGTGAGGGTAACGATATGAGCGAAACCAACAGGCAGATCCTCCTCGCCAGCCGTCCGAGCGGCTGGCCCGAGCCGGCGAACTTCAGGCTGGTCGAGGCGCCGCTGCCGGCGCTCGGCGACGGCCAGCTGCTGGTGCGCAACCACTGGCTCTCCCTCGATCCCTACATGCGCGGCCGCATGAACGACGCCCAGTCCTACGCCGCGCCGCAGAAGCTCGGCGAGGTGATGATCGGCGGCACGGCGGGCGAGGTGGTGGCCTCGAAGAATCCGAAGTTCGCCGTTGGCGACAAGGTGGTGGGCATGCTGGGCTGGCAGCTCTACGGCGTCAGCGACGGCAGCATGCTGATGAAGGTGGATGACCGCCACATTCCGCTTTCGGCCTATCTCGGCACGGTCGGCATGCCCGGCGTCACCGCCTGGTACGGCCTGATGGACATCTGCCAGCCGAAGGCCGGCGAGACGGTGGTGGTGACGGCCGCCTCGGGCGCGGTCGGCAGCGTCGTCGGCCAATTGGCGAAGATGAAGGGCTGCCGCGCCGTGGGCATCGCCGGCGGGGCGGAGAAGTGCCGTTACGTCATCGACGAACTGGGCTTCGACGCCTGCGTCGACTACAAGGCCGGCAACCTCTGGAAGGACATCAAGGCGGCGACGCCGGACGGCATCGATTGCCTGTTCGAGAACGTCGGCGGCGAGATCTTCGACACCCTGCTCGGGCGCATGAACGCCTTTTCGCGCATCGCCCTGTGCGGCCTCATCGCGCAGTACAACAGCGAGCCGTACCCGATGAAGAACATCGGCTCCGTGCTCATCAACCGGATCAGGATGCAGGGCTTCATCGTCTCCGAGCACATGGAACGCTGGCCGACCGCGCTCGCCGAGCTGGGGCAGGGCGTGGCCAGCGGGAAGATCAAATACCGCGAGACCGTGGCGCAGGGACTGGAGAACGCGCCGCAGGCCTTCATCGGCCTGCTCAAGGGCGCCAACCTCGGCAAGCAGCTGGTGAAGCTGATATGAACAAAACCATTAACCACAGAGACACAGAGGCACAGAGAACTGCAACAGCAAATTCTTTTTGGATTCTCTGTGCCTCTGTGTCTCTGTGGTGAAACAGGTTTTCCATGAGTGAAAAATTTCTAGGCACCCGCCCCGTCTCGCCGCAGCACGCTTTCGACAGCGGCCGGCTGGCCGACTGGCTGCGCGCCCACGTCGAGGGCTTCGCCGGCGAGCTGACGGTGGAGCAGTTCAAGGGTGGCCAGTCCAACCCGACCTTCCTGCTCTCCGCCGGCAACAGGAAGTACGTCATGCGGCGCAAGCCGCCCGGCAAGCTGCTGCCCTCGGCGCACGCCGTCGACCGCGAGTACCGCGTGATTTCCGCGCTGGCTAAGACCGGCGTGCCTGTGGCGAAGGGCTACGCCCTCTGCGAGGACGATGCGGTCATCGGCACCGCCTTCTACGTCATGGACTACGTCGAGGGCCGCGTCCTGTGGGACCCGGCGCTGCCGGGCATGGCACCCGGCGAGCGCACGGCCATCTTCGACGAGATGAACCGCGTCATTGCCGCGCTGCACAGCGTGGACTACGCCGCCGTGGGGCTCGCCGACTATGGCAAGCCGGGCAATTACTTCGCGCGCCAGATCGACCGCTGGAGCAAGCAGTACCGCGCCTCGGAGACGGAGAAGATCGCGGCCATGGACAACCTCATGGCCTGGCTGCCGGCCAACATCCCGGCCGGCGACGAGACGGCCATCGTGCACGGCGACTACCGCCTCGACAACGTCATCTTCCATCCGAGCGAGCCGCGCATCCTCGCCGTGCTCGACTGGGAGCTGTCCACCCTCGGCCATCCGCTCGCCGACTTCGCCTATCACTGCATGACCTGGCGCCTGTCGCCGGGCCAGTTCCGCGGCCTCGTCGGCCATGACCTGGCGGCGCTGGGCATCCCGGGCGAGCGCGAGTACGTCGCGTTGTACTGCCAGCGCACCGGCCGCGCCTCGATCCCGGCGGCCGAGTTCGAGTACTACGTCGCCTTCAACATGTTCCGCCTCACCGCCATCGCTCAGGGCATCATGGCGCGCGCCCTGCAGGGCAACGCCTCCAGCCAGGAGGCCGTCGAGACCGGCAAGCGCGCCCGCCCGCTCGCCGAGGAAGCCTGGCGCCAGGTGGAAAAGATCATCGCCGGAAAGATTTGACTGGAGAAGAAACAACCATGGATTTCGCGCATTCGGAAAAAGTAAAAGCACTGCAGCAGCGCCTCAACGCCTTCATGGACAGGCACGTCTACCCGAACGAGGCGGCCTTCGACGCCGAGGTCGAGGCGAACCGCAGGAAGGGCAACGTCTGGCAGCCGACGAAGGTCATCGACGATCTCAAGGAGAAGGCGAAGGCCGAGGGGCTGTGGAACCTGTTCCTGCCCGAGTCGAAGCTCGGCGCCGGGCTGACCAACCTCGAGTACGCGCCGCTGTGCGAGATCATGGGCCGCTCGCCCATCGCGCCGGAAGTCTTCAACTGCTCCGCGCCGGACACCGGCAACATGGAAGTGCTGGTGCGCTACGGCAACGCCGAACAGCAGCAGCAATGGCTGGCGCCGCTGCTGGAAGGCAAGATCCGCTCCGGCTTCGCCATGACCGAGCCGGCAGTGGCCTCCTCGGACGCCACCAACATCGAGGCCAGCATCCGGCGCGAGGGCAACGAGTACGTCATCAACGCGCGCAAGTGGTGGACCTCCGGCGCGCCCGACCCGCGCTGCAAGATCCTCATCTTCATGGGCAAGACCGACCCGGACAATCCGAGCCGCCACCGGCAGCAGTCGATGATCCTGGTGCCGATGGACACGCCGGGCGTGACCATGGTCCGCCCGCTGACGGTGTTCGGCTACGACCACGCCCCGCACGGCCACGGCGAGGTGGACTTCAAGGACGTGCGCGTGCCGGCCGCCAACATCCTGCTCGGCGAAGGACGCGGCTTCGAGATCGCCCAGGGCCGCCTCGGCCCGGGCCGCATCCACCACTGCATGCGCCTGATCGGCCTGGCCGAGCGGTCGCTGGAACTGATGTGCAGGCGGGCGCTGAAGCGCGTCGCCTTCCACCGTGCGGTGGCGGAGCAGGGCGTCACGCGCGAGCGCATCGCCAACGCCCGCATGCTGATCGACCAGGCGCGCTTCCTCACGCTCAACGCCGCCTGGATGATGGACACCGCCGGCAACAAGGTGGCGAAGAAGGAGATCGCCATGATCAAGGTGGTGGCGCCGAACATGGCCTGCCAGGTCATCGACTGGGCCATCCAGGTGCACGGCGGCGGCGGCGTGAGCGATGATTTCCCGCTGGCGCATGCCTACGCCCACGCGCGCACCCTGCGCTTCGCCGACGGCCCGGACGAGGTGCACCGCAACCAGATCGCCAAGTACGAGCTGGAACGGCATCTCGAGAAAAAATGAGCCCTGCGCCGGTTTTTTTTAGCGCAGCCTGAACACCACCGGCAGAATGATTTCCCGCGATCCGGTATCGGGCAGGCTGCCCATGGCCAGCGCGGCCTGCACGGCGGCGAAGTGTCCCTCTACCGCCACAGACTGGTCTTCTCCGGCCGCGTCTGGCGCATCATGAACATCGTCGGATAAGCATCGCCTAATATCCCGCTTATTTCCCCGCAGCTCGATACTGTGGTCATAATATGCCGTCCTGATCGCGGCAGGGGAGGGGATCATGTCGGGGCGGCTACTTTCGGTTTCCGCAGTACGCTGCATTCTGATGGCGCTGGTTGTCGCGCTGTTGCCCCTGCCGGCCTTGGCCCAGCAGGCCGCGCCGCCGCGCACGATCGCTGATTTGATTCCCCTGTTCGAGCAATATCAGCCTGACCCGGCGCGCCTCGCCGCTTTGCGCGCAGTTGCCAGGGAGGAACCACCGCAGAACGCAAGCCAGGGAGACCTGGCCAAGTTCTTTCTCAAGAGAGGCAATGCGACCTTCGATCTCGGCGAGAACCGGAAGGCGATGCAGGACCTGAGCCAGGTCATCGAATCGGGCGGCCGGGCCGAGCGCATCCAGGCGCTTACGAGACTGGGCTGGATCGAAGTCATCGAAGGCGAAACGGCCAAGGGGCTGGACAGGATCAAGCAAGCGCTCGATCAAATCCCGGAATGGCATGGTGCGCGGATAGAGGTGCTGGGGTTGTATTTGAGTTTGGCGGCCAAACTCGGCCAACTCGACCGGGTCGGCCCGACGATCAAGAGCATCAACGATGTCGTCAACTGGAATCGCTATCAACCGGCATGGGTCCTGTACGAACACCACAATCTCGAACGACAGAATCGATATGTCGGAGCGGCTTTGAAGGAAACCGGCAAGCTGACCGAAGCCGAAGCGGCATTCCGCGAAGCGTTGCGTCGGGGTGGGCTCGACGGGCCGGACATCCAGAAGCGGCGGAACATGGGTTTGCCCGATTACACGCCGGCGGAGCGCGCCCTGTTCCAGAGCCAGACCAAGGCAATGCTGGCGGAGGTTCTTGCGAAACAGGGCCGCTCCCTCGAAGCGGAACTCCTCATGCGTGAATCCCTGAGTGACAGTCTTTCCGGGAACGGCCCGCCGGAAAGAACCGCGCTCATCCTAGCCATTGCCCTTGAAACGCTGATGAGCCTGGATCGGCTTGCCGAGGCGGAGGCGATGGCCCGGGCGGGCTTGAGTATGCTGGCGAGGACGGGCGCCAAACCGGAGGGCGTGCTGTTGCTCTTCCTTAGGCGCTCCCTGGCGAATTCCCTTGCCGAACAGGGACGCTACGAAGAGGCAGTCAGGGAGGCGTTGGCCTTGAACGCGGCTCTTCCGGCCACCCATCCATGGTTGGTCGAGACGGCTAAGGTCGGCACGCCGGAGACTGGTCTCGCGCTGGGCCGCAGCGGCCGAGTCAAGGAAGGGCTGGCCATGCTCGATGCGCAATATGCCCGATCGACAGAGTGGCGCGGCAAGGATCATTCCCAGACTGCGCTTATTCAAGGGTATCGCGGCATCGTGCGGGCAGCGGCGGGCGATAGGCCGGGCGCATTGAGCGATTTGCGCGCTGCGGTAGAAGTTCAGTTGGCTCGGCAGAACGACGCCTATGAGAACGTGGCAAGAAGCGATGTGCGGCGCTTTGGGGTCATACTCGATGCCTACCTGGCAGCATTGGGCGAGGCGGCGGCCGCGCCGCCGCCAGGACTGGATCCGGCGGCGGAAGCTTTCCGGCTCGCCGATGTGCTGCGCTCGCGCAAGATTCAATCGGCGCTCTCCGCCTCGGCGGCGCGCGCCTCGGCGGACACGCCGGAACTCGCCGCTCTCGTGCGCAAGCTGCAGGACCTAGGCGGCGAGGAAGAAGCGCTGACCAAGATCCTCTTCAACATGTCGATGCTGCCGCCCGAGAAGCAGCTGCCGAAAGTGATGGCGGACATGCGCCAGAGGCTGGAAGCCATCAAGCCGGAACGAGGCACGCTGGCAGCGGATGTGAGAACCCGGTTTCCCGCCTATGCCGATCTGGTGCGGCCGAAACCCGCAACGATTGCCGACATCCAGGCTGCGCTGCAACCCGGCGAGGCATTCATTTCCGTTCTGCCCACGGAGAAATCCACGCTGGTCTGGGCCATTCCCAAGAGCGGCAAGCCGGCATTTGCTTTGGCGCCTCTCGGTAGCAAAGAGTTGGACCACATTGTCGGACGCCTGCGCAAAGGGCTTGACACGGGCAATGCGACGCTCGATCAGCTGCCGGCATTCGACCTGCAGGCGGCGCACGGGCTGTACAAATCCTTGTTGGCGCCGGTGACGGCCGGCTGGGAAGGGGCTTCACACCTTTTCGTCAGCACGAGTGGTAGCCTGTCACAGTTGCCCTTCGCCGTGTTGCCCACGACACCGGCGAATCCGGCCGCCGGCAAGCTCCGATTCGCGGAATACCGCAAGGTGCCCTGGCTGGTTCGCAAGGCGGCCATCACTCAGTTGCCTTCCGGCAGCGCGCTGATCACCCTGCGCAAGATGAAATCTGGCAGCCCGGACCGAGCCGAGTTCGTCGGCTTCGGCGATCCGAATTTCGGCGCGGGTGAGAGCCAGAAGACTGCCGCGGCAATCCGGCGCAATCTTGCCATCACACGCGCGACCGGAATGGATATTGCCGAGCAGGGCAAGGTGGATTGGATTGCCTATAGTCAGCTACCTCCGCTGCCGGATACCCGTGAGGAACTGCTGGCCGTGGCGCAGGCATTGGGCGCCGATCCCAGGGTGGATGTGTTACTTGGCAGCAAAGCCAGCAAGCAGACGGTCAAGGGCATGGATCTCTCTCGGAGACGCATTGTTGCCTTTGCCACACATGGGCTGCTGCCAGGCGATTTCCCTGGGCTCGATCAGCCTGCCTTGGCTATGGCCAGCAACGGCTCCGCCGAAGAAGGTCTGCTCAAGCTGGAGGAAATTCTGAAGTTGAAGCTCGACGCCGATTGGGTAGTGCTGTCGGCCTGCAATACCGCGGCGGGCGATGGTGAGGGCGCCGAGGCCATTTCCGGCCTAGGGCGCGGTTTCTTCTATGCCGGCGCCCGCGCGCTGCTGGCCACGCATTGGCCGGTGGAGACCGTGTCGGCGAAGGACCTGGTGAAGGGCATTTTCACGCGCTATGCCGACGGCGCCGGTGTGTCGCGCGCCGAATCGCTACGACGTGCCATGCTGGCGCTGATCGACGAAGGTGTCGCGACGACTTATGCCTACGCCCATCCGATGTTTTGGGCGCCTTACGTGATCATCGGCGACGGCGGAAGCCGCTGAGCGGCTAGCGCAGCCTGAACACCACCGGCAGAATGATTTCCCGCGATCCGGTATCGGGCAGGCTTTCCATGGCCAGCGCGGCCTGCACGGCGGCGATGTCGAGCAGCCGGTGGCCGCTGCCGGCGGCCACCTGCGCATCCAGAATCCTCCCGTCGGCGTCCAGCGTCAGCAGCACGCGCACCTCGCCCTCGAGGCCGCGTGCGACGGCTTCGGGCGGGTAGAACAGCACTTCCGACAGCTTGCGTTGCGCGGCAACAGCCTGCCTTGGCCGCGCCGGCCGGCGTCCCGTCGTGTCCACCGCCGTCGGCGGCATGGCCGCGGCCGGCGGCGTTGCCGCTTCCGCCAAGGTGTCCTTCAGCAGCGGTTGCGCCGGCTCCACGAGGGCGGGCGGCAGCAGGCGCGCGCTGATCGCCGTGCCGCGCGGACTGACTTTTTCGCCGGGCACGCCCAGGCCGAGCAGGCAAAGATGCAGGACGAGCGAGGCCGCCAGGGCGAGCAGCAAGCGGCGGGAGGGCATGGGAGATTGGCGCGGATCAAGCCGGTCGATGCGCTATTTTGCTATAAATGCCGCCATGAGATACGGAATCCTCCTGCTGGCGCTGCTGGCCTGCCTGACGAGGCCGGCGTGGGCTGCCGCGCCCAATCCACCCACGCCCCTCGAATACGGCGTCGCCGTCGAGGCCGGCAACACCTTCGCCGTCAAGAAGTGGCTGGACCAGGGTCTGGCGCCGGACTACCTGGCCGACCGCATCGGCAGCGGCCTGATGATCGCGGCGTGGACCGGCAACCTGGAGCTGATGCGGCTCTTCCTCGAGCGCGGCGCCAGCGTGCACCTCGCCAACCGCTTCGACGAGCAGGCCCTGCAGCTGGCGGCCTGGCGCGGCCATGCCGACGCCGTGCGCCTGCTGCTCGAGCACGGCGCCGCGGTCAATCGCGAGGGCAAGCAATGGGGGGCGCTGCACTACGCCGCCTTCGCCGGCCGCGCGGAGATCGCCCGCCTGCTGATGGAGAAGGGCGCCGACGTGAATGCCCGCACGCCGAACGATTCGACGGCGCTGATGCTGGCGGCGCGCGAAGGGCAGCCGGAGCTGGCCCGCGCACTGCTCGATGCCGGCGCCGATACAACGCCAACCAACGAGTGGGGCGACAGCGCGCTCGCCTTTGCCATGCGCCACAAGAACTACGGCATCGCCAGGATGGTGTCGAGCGCCGAGGAGTTCGCCCGCGCGGCGAAGCAGGCCGAGGCCTACGGCGCGGCGCAGAAATCCGTCCCCGCGCCGCCGCAGATCGGCGAGATCGTCGAGAAGATTCGCGCTGCGCAGGCGGCAGGCAAGCCGACCGCCGATCTGCACAAGGCGCTGCAGGCCGCCCTCGCCCTGCATCGCCACGACAGCGAGGTGCAGACCCTGAAGACACGGAAGGGCAAGGGCGGCAAGCCCGAACTGCTGGTGATCACCGCCAAGCGCAACGAAGCCGGCCGCGAGCGCGCCGAACTGCTCTACGAGGCGATCAAGGCCGGCGCCGCCGTCACCACGCCGGCCGAAGTGGCCGGCCGCGCCGATGCCTCCGCCGAGATTTCCGGCATCCTCGAAAAACTGCGGAAGGAGCAGGGAAAGCAGGGCCGCAAGCGCTCCGCCGCCGAGTTGCGCAAGGAATTGCACGAGGCGGTCGACAGGTTCAAGCAGGAAGCCGCGGCCGAGGCGGCCAGGTGAGCGGCATCAGGTCAGCAGCACCGCCACGATGCCGGTGATGAAGATGCCGTCGAAGCTGCCGGCGCCGCCGATCGAGGCGACCGGCTCGCCGAGCTTGCCGATGTCCTTCAGCCGCAGGATGTCGGCGCCGATCAGCACGCCGAGCGTGCCGCCGATGTAGGCCAGCACCGGCGCCTGCTCCGGATCGAGCGCCACCGCCGCGATCGCCGCCGCCAGGGGCGCCACCAGCACCGGCATGGCGATGCCGACCCTCGGCACGGAAAAGCTGACCCCGTAGGACACCAGCGTCACCGCCGCCACCGCCGCCACCGCCGCCAGCACCTGCACCAGGTCCGGCTGGCCATGGCGGATCAGATAGAAGCAGAACGTCGTCGGCACGATGCAGCCGCCGACGTTCACCGCGATGAGGGTCTTGCCCGGGATCACCCGGAAGCGCTGCAGCAGTTTTTCCGGCAGTTCGCGCAGGCGCTTTTCCTGCGCCTCCCGGTCGGTGGGCACGGTGAACAGCGGCAGATTGAGCATGCTGCCGAACAGCGTCAGCATCAGCAGCAGCGCCGCCGACTCCGGCGCCAGGCCGAGCTTGTGGAATGCCACGCGCAGGATGCCCAGCTGGACGAAGGCGACCAGGAAGGCGGCGGCGACGGCAAGCAGCAGCAGGCGGGCGGGCGGCACGTTGGGCGCTTTCGGCAATCGGGGAAAGGGCAGGACGGTGGGGGCTATGCCCGATTGTATGCCAAAGTCCGATCGCGGCCGGGCATAATCCCGCCATGCTGCATTCCCGGGAGGCCGCCTGCATGACGCCGAGCGCCATCGTCAAATACCTCGACCAGTACGTGATCGGCCAGGACGAGGCCAAGAAGATTCTCGCCGTCGCCGTCTATTCGCACTACCGCAAGGTCGGCCAGGCGAAGAGCGATGCCGTCGAGCTCGCCAAGAGCAACGTCCTGCTGGTCGGCCCGACCGGAACCGGCAAGACCCTGACGTGCGAGACGCTGGCGCGGGCGCTGCAGGTGCCCTTCGTCACGGCCGACGCGACGTCCCTGGCGCAGACCGAGTTCGTGAACGAGGAGATCGACGCCCTCTTGCAGCGCCTGCTGGAGAAGGCCGGCGGCGAGGCGGAGCGGGCGCAGCGCGGCATCGTCTTCATCGACGAGGTGGACAAGCTCAAGGCAATCAGCGGCCAGGCGCGCGGCGCCTCCGGCGAGAGCGTGCAGCACGCCCTGCTGAAGATCATGGAAGGCGCGCCGGTGCGGCTCAAGCACGGCCAGTACATCGACACCACCAACATCCTGTTCATCTGCGGCGGCGCCTTCGTCGGCCTGGGCAACATCCTCGCCAGGACGCATGCCTTCGGCTTCATCTCCGCCACCGGCGGCGAGGACCCGCGCATCCTCGAGCGGCTCAACGCGCGCGTCAAGCCGACCGACCTCTTCGAGTTCGGCCTGATTCCCGAATTCGCCGGCCGCCTGCCGATCATCGCCAGCTTTCGCGACCTCGACAAGGAGATGCTGGTGCGCATCATGACCGTGCCGCGCAACGCCATCTACCGGCAGTTCCGCGAGATCCTGCAGGGGGAGGGCGTCGAACTGGCGATCGGCGAGGAGGTGTTCGAGCAGATCGCCGAGCTGGCCATCGAGTACAAGGTCGGCGCGCGCAGCCTGCGCGGCATCTTCGAGGAAATGCTCACGCCGGTGCTCTACGTGGTGCCGGACGACAAGCGCATCGCCCGGGTGGAGATCGCCTCGCTGTTCGAGCCGCCGCGCTATCGCGACGCGCAGGGCGCCCCGCTGCAGGCCGGCTGAGGCATAATCTGGCTCATTCCGTGAGCCACAGGGTGAACGATGGACCGCACCGAGCGCTTCTACCGCATCGACCAGCTGCTCAACGAAAGGAAGGTCGTCCCCTTCTCGGTCCTCGAGGAGAAGCTGGAGGTTTCACGCGCGACGATCAAGCGCGACCTCGAGTACATGCGCAACCGCCTCAACGCCCCCATCGTCTGGGACCGCGAGGCGGGCGGCTACAAGTTCGCCGGGCGCGAGGGCGGCGCCGCGCAGTACGAGCTGCCCGGCCTGTGGTTCTCGGCGCAGGAGGTGCACGCGCTGCTGACCATGCAGCACCTGCTCATGAACCTCGACACCGGCGGCCTGCTCGGGCCGCATATCGCGCCGCTGCTCTCGCGCCTGCGCGCGCTGCTCGGCACCGCCGACGACAGCACGGTGGAGATCCACAAGCGCATCCGCATCCTCGGCATGGCCTCGCGGCGCCTGGCGCTCGACCACTTCGCCGTGGTCGGCTCGGCCCTGCTGCGCCGCAAACGCCTGCTCATCGCCCACCACGTGCGTGCGCGCGATGAGACCGTCGAGCGCGAGGTCTCGCCGCAGCGCCTGGTGTACTACCGCGACAACTGGTACCTCGACGCCTGGTGCCACCTGAGGAACGACCTGCGCAGCTTCGCGGTGGACGCCATCCGCCGCGCCGAGATCATCGAGCAGCCGGCGCGCAACGTGCCGGAGAAGACCCTCGATTCGGTGCTCGGCGCCGGCTACGGCATCTTCTCCGGCCGCAAGGTGCAGCGGGCGAAGCTGCGCTTCACGCCGGAGCGGGCGCGCTGGGTGTCGATGGAGCAGTGGCACCCGAAGCAGAAGGCGCGCTTCGAGAATGACGGTTCCTACCTGCTGGAGATTCCCTACTCGGACAGCCGCGAGCTGGCGATGGACATCCTCAAGCAGGGCGCCGGGGTGGAGGTGCTGGCGCCGGCCGCGCTGCGCAAGGACGTGGCGACCCGGCTCAAGGCGGCGCTCGACCGGTACAGGCTCACGCCCTGAGCCTGCCGCCTCCTATCCTGTGGCGCATGGAAAGGAGGCCGATCATGAATCCCGATTTCGTGGTGTTCTGGGCGACGACGGGCATGTCCGTCGCGCTGTGGATGTTCGCCTGAATTACTTCCGGTAGCCGTCGTCGAGGGTGCGCAGGAAGACGACGATGTCGTCGACCTCGCGCTCGCTCAGGCCGAGGCGGCCGAGTTCTTCCTTGTTCACGTTGGCGGCGACTTCCGCCGCCGGCCAGCAGCGCCGCTTGAGCGCCTCGGCCTCGGGCAGGTCCTGCGGGCAGCGCCTGCGCACGTCGCGGTCGTTGTAGAAGGCGACCGCTCCGCGCAGGGTACGGAAGTAGCCGTTGTGCATGTAGGGCGCGGTGCGGGCGATGTTGCGCAGCGTCGGCACCTTGAACTTGCCGTCCTCTGCGGGCTTCTTCACGGCGGCGCCGAGGCCGCGGTCGACGAAGCGTGCGCCGTCCGGGTTGTGCGCCTTGTCCTGGCCGTAGAAGGGATTCTCCGGATTGCGCGGCACGCCGAGGTTGTCGTAGGTGAAGTCGGTGAACAGCGGCGGCTCGCCCTTGGGGCCGCGCTGGCTGGGATGGCAGGCGGCGCAGTTGCCCTTCTTCTCGTCCTCGTAGAGCTTCAGCCCGCGCAGCTCCTGCTTCGTCAGCTTCGCCTTGCCCGCCAGCCAGGCGTCGTACTTCGAGCTGAAGGGCTGGAACTCGGCGCTGCGCTCGTAGGCGGCGAGGGTGGCGGCGATGCGCTCGAAGGCCGGGTCGACATCCTTCAGGGCGTCCTTGCCGTAGAGCCGGTCGAACATCCCGGCGTAGGCAGCGCGGCGCACCTTGTCCACCACGCTCCGCTTGTCCGGGTTGGCCATCTCCAGCGGGTCGAGGAAGGGCGCCTTGGCCTGGTCCTCGAGCGTGGCGGCGCGGCCGTCCCAGAACTGGCCGCCGACGTAGTGCTCCTCCTTCGGGTCGAAGTGGAAAGCGGGTGAAAAGGCCATGTACATCGGCGAGGGCGAATTGCGGCTGCCGAAGCGCCGCGGGTCGACGCCCTTCGAGGTCGGCCGGGCCGTGTCCGGATCGACGAAGGCGCGCGCCGGGTCGTGGCAGCTGGCGCAGGACTGGCCGGCCGGCTCGGACAGGCTGGCGTCGAAGAACAGCAGGCGGCCGAGCGCCGCGGCGGCGTCGTCCGGGCGGGCAAGGGCCGGCGGCGGGACCGCGCAAAGGACCGCGCAAAGGACCGCAAAAAGGGCTGCGGAAAGCCGGAGGATGCGTGTCGTCATCATGATGCCGAGTTTACCCGTTTAGAATGGCGCTTTCCGCCGGACCGGCCCGCCGCACATCTTGAAAATCGTCGATCGCCACCCCCTGCAGCGCTTCTGGGCCGTCGCCACCCCCTACTGGCGCCAGGAGCGGAAATGGCAGGCCTGGGGCATGCTTGCCCTGCTGGTGCTGCTGCTGGTCGGCCAGACACGCTTCGCCGTGCTGTTCAACGAGCAGACCGGGGAGTTCACCTCGGCCCTCGCCGCGCGCGAGGAGGAGCGCTTCTGGGACGCCATCCGCTACTGCCTCGGCCTGCTGCTCTTCGCCGTGCCGGTGTATGCCTTCTACTACTTCGTGCGCGACAAGCTCGGCCTGCTCTGGCGGCGCTGGATGACCGACCGCTTCCTCGACAGCTACTTCGAGCGGCGCCACTACTACGAGCTGAACGCCAATGCCGCCATCGACAACCCCGACCAGCGCATCTCGGAAGACATCAACACCTTCACCCAGCGCACGCTGTATTTCCTGCTGATCCTGATCGGCGCGCTCATGCAGCTCTTCGCCTTCAGCCTCGTGCTGTGGGAGATCTCGCGGGCGCTGGTGTACTTCCTCGTCGTCTACGCCATCTTCGGCACCGCCGTCACGCTGGCGGTGTTCGGCAAGCCGCTGCTCGGCCTGAACTTCATGCAGCTGAAGCGCGAGGCCGATTTCCGCTTCGGCATGGTGCGCATCCGCGAGCATGCCGAGTCGATCGCCTTCTATCGCGGCGAGGCGCAGGAATCGCAGCAGGTGCGCCGCCGCTTCGCCGCCGCCTTCGACAACTACAACCGGCTGATCCGCAGCCAGCTCTTCCTCAACCTGTTCCAGTACGCCTACGGCCTGCTCACCATCGTCCTGCCCAGCGCCCTCATCGCCGGCGACGTGCTCTCCGGGGAGCTGGAGGTGGGCGCCGCCGTGCAGGCCGCCGGCGCCTTCGCCGCCGTGCTCTCCGCCATCTCGGTGGTGATCGAGAACTTCGAGGGCCTCAGCCGCTTCGCCGCCGGCATCGACCGCCTCAACGCCTTCGCGCGCGTGCTGGCGGCCGAGCCGGCCTGCCGCGCCGGTAGCCCGAGCCTGATCGAATCGGTGCCGGGCGACCATCTGGCGCTAGAGCAAGTCACGCTGCTGACGCCGGGCGGCGAGCGCATCCTGGCGAAGAACCTCTCGGTGGCCATCCCGCCCGGCGAGGGGCTGCTCATCGTCGGCGAGAGCGGCAGCGGCAAGAGCTCGCTGCTGCGCGCCATCGCCGGGCTGTGGTATTGCGGCAGCGGCCGCGTCGTGCGCCCGCCCGCCGAGGACCTGCTGTTCCTGCCGCAGAAGCCCTACATGATCCTCGGCACCCTGCGCAGCCAGCTGCTCTATCCGCAGCAGGAGCGGCCGCTGCCCGACGCCGAGCTGCTGCGCCTGCTCGAGCGTGTGAACCTGCCCGACGTCGCCGAGCGCTTCGGCGGCCTGGATGTCGAGCGCGACTGGGAAAAGGTGCTCTCCATCGGCGAGCAGCAGCGCCTCGCCTTTGCCCGCGTGCTGCTGACGCGGCCGCGCTACGCCATCCTCGACGAGGCCACCAGCGCGCTCGACGCCGCCAACGAGGAAAGCCTCTACCGCCAGCTCGCCGCCACCGAGACCACGCTGGTCAGCGTCGCCCACCGGCCGGCGTTGCACAAGTACCACCGCCAGGTGCTGGAACTGGCCGGCGACGGCGACTGGCAGCTGCGGCCGCTCTAATCCCGCTCTAATCCCGCTTGGCATCCTCGGAATATCCGGCCAGAATAGGCCGGTCGCTTCCGCGGATCGCCTGTCATCATGAGCAACTCGCTCGCCTGCGTCGTCGCCGTGTCCATTCTCGCCTTCAGCCTCGCAGTCCGCGCCGCCGAGGACGACGAGGAATCCCTGCCCGTCGAATCGGCAGCTTCTGCGGAACTGGAACGGCAGGCGACCTTGCCGCCGCCGGCCGCCGCCAGCCCGCAGGAGCTGTGCGTGTTCCTGCACAAGCGCGGCCTGGCCCACCTCCGGCTCGGCCTCAACGACAAGGCCCTGGCGGACCTGAAGGAGGCGCTGGCGCTCAAGCAGAAGGGCGCGTCCGATCTCTGGTGCGACCGCTGGCGGCTGCAGATCGACATCAAGTCGGCGATTTTCGCCAACGCGGACTGGCTGGTGCTGGCCGACTACGCCCAGTCGGTCGCCGGCGAGTACCGGGAAACCAACAAATTGCGCTATTCGAGCACGCAGCACTGGCTGGTCGACGCCTATGTTTTCCTGGGAAGACTGCGGGATGCGGAGCAGGCCTTCCAGCGCTCCGCCGACCTGCTGCCGGAACTGCGCCAGCACAAGGCCTGGCCCGTCTATGGCAGCAACCGGCTCGGCCAGCACCATACCTATGCCGCCTGGATGCAGCTGCTGCGCGGCAATTACGTCGAGGCCGAGCGTCACCGCCGCCAGGCGCTGCAGCATGCCCTCGAATATCACGACTACATGCGGGCCCATCGTTCCGCCGATAACGTGGATCTGCGCATGGCCATCGGCAACGTGACGGTGCGCAAGCGCCAGCTGGCCGACGTCCTGGCCGTCCAGGGCAAGACCGGGGAGGCGGAGATCCTGGTGCGCCAGGCGCTGCAGGAGACGCTCTCGCGCGCCGGGAAGCATACCCAGGGCGTTGCCCGGATGGTCAACGCCCTGGGCCTGATCAAGCAGCAGCAGGGCCGCATCGAAGAAGCCCTGCGCCTGCGCCGGCAGGCCGTCTCCCTCCTGGAAGCCTCGGGCGCCCGCGGCTATTCGACCATGCTGGCCGACATGCGCGCCATGGTCGGCTTCCTGCTCGGCGTGCAGAACCGCTGGGCCGAGTCCCTGGAGGTTTTCCGGCAGCGCGACCAGGGGCTGCGCAGCAATCCGGCCCAGTTCGCCAGGACCGGCTCCAACAACATCAACTGGGCCATGGCGCTGCTGAAGAACGGACAGACCGCCGAGTCCGAGCGGATGCTGCGCGCCATGGTCGACTGGAATCTCAAGAAGCCCTTCGTCGATCCGCTGTATCTGGCCCACCTGCGCGGCTACCACGCGGTGGCGCTGACGGCCGCCGGCCAGGATGCCGCCGCCTTGGCCGAATACCGCGAAGCCTTCCCGGCCATCCTGCGCCAGGCGGAAACCGACAGCAGCTCGGAAAACGGCGGCTTCGTCCGCCAGTTCCGCCTGCGCCTGATCGCCGAGGGCTATCTCGAGCTGCTGGCCAGGATGGCGGGCAAAAATGCCGCCGCCGACGGCGAACTGATCGCCGAGGCCTTCAGGGTCGCCGAGGCGGCGCGCGGCTCCAGCGTGCAGGCCGCCATCGCCAGCAGCGCGGCGCGCGCCAAGCTGCCCGACGCCGCCCTGGCCGAGCTGGCGCGGCGCGAGCAGGACACCGCCAACCAGATCAGCTCGCTCAACAAGCTGCTGGTGCGCCTCGCCTCGGCGCCCGAAGGGCAGCGCCTCGACAAGGCCATCGCCGACATCCGCGGGGAGGTGCTGCGCCTGGAGGACAGCCATGCCGGCCTGCGGCGCGAGCTGGCCGAGCGTTATCCCGCCTACGCCGAGCTGGTGGCGCCGAAGGCGCCCTCGCCGGCCGACCTCCAGAAGGTGCTGCAGCAGGGCGAAGCCGCCGTCGCGCTGTATGTCGCCGAGCGGCAGACCTATGTCTGGACGCTGACTCCGACCCGCGTGTCTTTCCGGGCGGTCGACCTGTCGAGCGACGAGGCCGGCAAGATGGTCGCCAAGCTGCTCGGCGCCTTCGATCTGAGCGAGGGGCGGCTGCCGGCTTACGATGCCGCGACGGCCCGCAGCCTCTACCAAACCCTGCTGGCGCCGGACGAAAAACTGTGGGAGGGGGCCGCGCTGCTCAACATCGTCCCGCACGGCGCGCTCGGGCAGCTTCCCTTCGCCGTGCTGCTGACCGCGGCATCGGACAAGACCGGGCTTGCCGAGCAAGCCTGGCTGGTGAAAAAAATCGCCATCGCCCAGCAGCCCTCCGCCGGCACCCTGATTTCCTTGCGCGGCAAGGGGCGCGCCGAAACGAAGCGGCGGCCCTTCGTCGGCTTCGGCGATCCGCTGTTCGCCGCCCAGGCCGCCGGCAAGCCCTCCGCCACCCGCTCGGTTCGCAATCTCGCCGTGGCGCCGGCGCGCGATGCGCCACCGGAAGACCCGACGGCGGTGCAGGCGCTGGGCGCCGCTGCCTCGCCGGAAGACGGCAAGGCCCTGCTCCTGCGCGGATTCGCCCGCCTGCCGCAGTTGCCCGACACTGCCGAGGAGCTCAACGAGATCGGAAAAATCCTCGGCGCCGATCCGAAAACCGATGTGCACCTCGGCAGCCAGGCTACCGAAGCCCGGGTCAAGGGAAACGACCTCTCAGGTTATGGCGTGGTGGCCTTTGCTACCCATGGCCTGGTGCCGGGCGAGCTGCAGGGCCTGGACCAGCCCAGCCTGGCCATGGCCAATCCGGCGCTGAGCGGCGACAAGGATAACGACGGTTTCCTCACCCTGAGCGAAGTGCTCGGCCTCAAGCTCGACGCCGACTGGGTGGTGCTGTCGGCCTGCAACACCGCCAGCGGCGACGACAGAAACGAAGAAGCCATCTCCGGGCTCGGGCGGGCCTTCTTCTTCGCCGGCACGCGGCGCCTGCTGCTGACCTACTGGCCGGTGGAAACGGTCTCGGCGCGCCTGCTGACCACCGAGCTGTTCAAGCGGCAGAAGGAACAGCCCGGCGAATCCAAGGCCGAGGCCCTGCGGCATTCGATGCTGCGCCTGATGGCCAGCTCGAAGGAATATGCCCACCCCGCCTTCTGGGCACCCTACGGGCTGGTCGGCGACGCGGCGAAATAGGCGATTCAAGCGGCGTTGGTTCGCCCGACTCGGCGCGCTTGCGGGAAGAGGGTGGGGAGGTGAGGGGCGAACGGCCAGGCGGAGAAAATATCATGACCGCGGAGCGGATCGTCACCGGTCTGCCGCAAGGCATCAAAAGTCAGTCTGCGTGGCACGGCGAAGCGGTGATTTCGGCCGGAAGCGGCGGCTGGATGCGCAGGAATGTTGCGCGGCAATGTCGCTGCGGCAGTGCGCGCAGGCCCTCGTCTCAGCCTGCGATCCGCGACAAGTCGAGTGAATCGCTGTCCTTGAGCGTTTTCAGGACGAAATCCGAGCGCACCTGCGCAATATCGGAACGCTGCAACAGGCGCTCGTGCAGAAAGTTGGAAAAGCTGTCGAGATCGCGCGCCCGCACATGCAACAGATAGTCCGCATCGCCCGAAGTCGAAAACGCCGCCTGGATCTCCGGCTGCTGGCTGATCCAGCTGGAAAAATCCATGTCCGTCGTCCTGGCGTGGGTTCTCAGGTTCACCCGCATCACCACGCGGACGCCCAGGCCCAGCCGGCTGGCGTTTAGCCGCGCGCGGTATCCCTCGATGACCCCCGCGGCCTCCAGCGCCAGACGGCGGCGCGAGCATTGCGAAGCCGACAGGTTCACCCGTTCGGACAACTGCGCATTGGTGAGCGCCCCGTCTTTCTGCAGCGCCTCGAGGATCAGGCGGTCGTAGCGGTCGAAGTTCATCGGGATCCTATCGCGCAGCGCAGGGCTACAAATTGCGAGGATCATGCATTAAATATCAATATTGCGCAAATAACAAACATATCCGAGAATTATTTGGGCAAATTCGCGCACCTCATGCACGTCGGCAGCGCTATTCTGGAAAAAACGGCTCCCGAGTGTAACCACCATGTCCGACGCCACCCCCATTCATGTCCATCAGGCCATCGCCCGGGCCGTTCGCGACCACGGCATTCACACGATGTTCGGCCTGATGGGCGATGCCAACCTGTTCATCGCCGACCATTTCGTGCGCGGCTGCGGCGGGCGCTTCGTCCCCGCGGTGCATGAAGGCAGCGCGGTGCTGATGGCGCTGGCCCACGCGCATGTGTTGGGCGGGATCGGCGTGGCCACCGTCACGCACGGTCCGGCGCTGACCAACTGCGTCACCGCGCTGACCGAGGGCGCGCGCGGGCAAATCCCGATGGTGCTCCTGGCCGGCGACACGCCGGTCGCCAACCCGCGCCACCTGCAATGCATCGACCAGCGCGCGGTGGTCAATGCAAGCGGCGCCGGCTTCGAGCAGATGCGATCGCCCGAACTGGCCGCCCGCGACGTCGCCCGCGCCTTTTACCGGGCGCGGGTCGAGCGGCGCCCCATCGTGCTCAACATGCCGACCGAATTCATGTGGCAGAAAACGGACTATGCGCCCTGCGTGCTGAGCGTCTTCGAGACCCGCGGCGTCGTGCCCGAGGGCGATGCGCTCGACAAGGCCATCGGCATGATCGCCAGTGCGCGGCGGCCGATGATCCTCGCCGGGGCCGGCGCCCGCGACGCGCGCGCGCAGATCATCCGCCTCGCCGATCGGCTGGAGGCGCCGCTCGCCACGACACTCAAGGCCAAGGGACTGTTCCGCGGCCACCCCTACGACATGGACATCTTCGGCACGCTGAGCACGCCGGCGGCCTGCGAGGCCATCGCCGCATCCGACTGCGTGGTCTGCTTCGGCGCCGGCCTGCACGACTACACCACCGACAAGGGCGCGCTGATGAAGGGCAAGCGGCTGGTGCAGATCGATACCGACCCGCGCGCCATCGGCCGCAGCGTGCACCCCGATGCAGCCCTGGTCGCCGACGCCGGCCTGACCGCCGAGAACTTCATCCACTGGCTCGACGAGGCCGAAATTTCCGCCAGCGGCTTCACCGCCGAGCTCGACAGCCAGACCCTGCGTCGCCACCCGCCGCCGCGCACCGGCCATCCGCGCGAAGGCTGCGTCAACTTCGTGGCGGCGCTCGAGCGCCTGGAACGGGCCCTGCCGGACGATCGCATTCTCGTCACCGACGGCGGGCGCTTCATGACCGAGGTGTGGTGCCGGATTTCGGCCCCCGACCCTCTCAGCTTCGTCATGACGGCGAATTTCGGCTCCATCGGCCTCGGGCTGCAGGAAGCCATCGGCGCCTCGATCGCCGCGCCGAACCGCCCGGTGGTGCTGTTCTCCGGTGACGGCGGCTTCATGATGGGCGGCCTGGGTGAATTCAACACCGCGGTGCGCCTGAAGCAGGATCTGGTGGTGATCCTGTGCAACGACGGCGCTTATGGCGCCGAGCACATCCAGTTCATCGACCGCAACATGGATCCGGGTCTGACGCAGTTCGACTGGCCGTGTTTTGCCGAGGTCGCGACTTCCCTGGGCGGCCGGGGCATCCTGGTCCGCTCGGACAGCGAGCTTCAGGCCGCCGTCGATGCCATCGGCAGCCGCGACCGCCCCTTGCTGATCGAACTTCGCCTCGATCCGAACGACGTGCCGCGAATGAAAGCGTAGACGGCGCTGCACGCCGCGCCGCAAGCGCACTTCAGCGGAACGCCTGCGATCGGCGCGCGCATTCCTTTCGGAACGGCAGGGCGGGTGCTTCGCGGCGGGCGCTCAGCCGTCCTGCGCTTCGAACGGCTGCGCCGCGCCGGCGTAGAGCCGCTCCAGGATGGTGCGCTCGCGATCGTGGATGGTGGCGAGGAATTGCGCCGGATCGCCCATCTTGTGGAAGGCGCGGTAGCCGTGATCGAGGAAGGCGTGCAGCTCCGAGAGGCCGGCCAGCCGGGCCGGGGCGCGCATCAGGCGCAGGGCGGCGCTGACGAGGGGCTTGCGGGTGAGGGCGGCGAGGGCTTCGCCCACTTCGCCGATCAGCTGCAATTGCCGCTCGCGCTCCTGGCGGTGGCCGGCGCGCGGATAGGCGCGGGCGTAGGCGGCGGCGTCGAGCGCGTCCATGGCGCCGGCGCGGCGCAGCTCGACGATCAGCGCGGCGTCGAGCTCCTCGGAGAGGGCGTCGACCTCGACGGCCAGGGCGATGGTGCGGATGCCCGAGGCGGGCAGGGTGGCGGCGAGCGTCGGCAGGATGCGCTCGACCTCGTGGTCGCGCTCGCTGAAGTCCTTCGGGCCGTAGAGGTCGCTGAGGAAGAAGCGCGCGGCGTCGCGGTAGCGCTCGGAATCGAGCAGGTCGCGGTAGGTGGCGGCCAGCCGCCCGGCCTGCCAGGCGCGCAGGCGCAGGCGGTCCTGGCTCATGCGCGGGTCGGCGTTGGCGGCGACGCGCAGCGTCTTGGCCGCGACGAGATGACGGCGCAGCTCGGCGACCCAGCGTTCCTTTTCTTCGCTGCTCATGCCGGCATTATCGCCTCCGCAGCGGCTGGCCGGCCGCGTTTAGAATCAATTGCCTAACCGGCGCGAAAGGCGCTCGGCTACACTGGTTTCTTCCTACAGGGCGGATGGGGCGGATGGAGACGACGGCGAGGGGTTCGAACGGGATGGAACTGGCCGGCCACGCCCTGGCGCCGATTCACGCCCGCCTGCGCGAGGCGGCGGCGCGCGACGCGCATCCCGGCTGGCGCCGGCGCGATGCCTGGCTGGCGGCGCTGGAGCGGCTGGTGCGCGAGAACCAGGCGGAGATCGCCGAGGCGATCCGCGCCGATTTCGGCAACCGCTCGCGGCACGAGACGCAGCTGCTCGAATTCTTTCCCGCCCTCGAAGGCATCCGCCATGCGCGCCGCCATTTGAAGTCGTGGATGCGCCGGGAACGGCGCGCCGTGTCGCTGTGGTTCATGCCGGGCCGCGCCCGCGTGCTGCACCAGCCGCTCGGCGTGGTCGGCATCATCGTGCCGTGGAACTATCCGCTCTACCTGGCCGTCGGGCCGCTGACGGCGGCGCTGGCCGCCGGCAACCGCGTCATGGTGAAGATGTCGGAATACACGCCAGCCGCCTCGGCGCTGTTCGCCCGCCTGGCGGCGAAATACTTCGCCGAGGACGAGGTGGCGGTGGTGCAGGGCGACGCCGAGATGGCGCAGGCCTTCGCCCGGCTGCCCTTCGGCCATTTGCTGTTCACCGGCTCGACCCAGGTCGGCTACAGCGTGATGCGCGCCGCCGCCGAGACGCTGACGCCGGTGACCCTCGAATTGGGCGGCAAGTCGCCGGCCATCCTCGGGCCGGACTATTCCATGGATAAATTCGCCGAGCGCGTGATGGTCGGCAAGACCATGAACGCCGGCCAGACCTGCATCGCGCCCGACTATGTGCTGGTGCCGGCCGGCCGCGAAGGCGAGTTCGTCGCCGCGGCGCGCAGGGTGGTGGATGCCTGCTATCCGGACATCCTGCGCACGCCGGACTATTCCGCGATCGTCAGCGAGCGCCACTACCGCCGGCTGGTCGGCCTGATCGAGGATGCGCGCGGGCAGGGCGCCAGCGTGGTGCCGCTCTCGGCCGCGGCGCTGCCCGACGGGGCGACGCGGCGCATCCCGCCGCTGGCGCTGCTCGGCGCGAACGACGGCATGCTGGCGATGCAGGAGGAGATCTTCGGCCCGCTCTTGCCGGTGCTGCCCTACCGCGAACTCGACGAGGCGATTCGCTACGTGAATGCGCGGCCGAACCCGCTGGCGCTGTACTACTTCGACCGCGACCGCGATCGCATCGACCGCGTGCTGGAACAGACCCTCTCCGGCGGCGTCACCATCAACGACACCATCCTGCACATCGCCCAGGACAACCTGCCCTTCGGCGGCGTCGGCGAGAGCGGCAAGGGCCACTACCACGGCTTCGAGGGTTTCGAGACCTTCTCCAAGAAGAAGGCGGTGTTCTTCCAGTCGCGCCTGAACGGCATCGGCCTGTTCAAACCGCCCTACGGCAAGCTGTTCGAGCGCATGGTGAAGCTGCTCATCCGCTGATGCCGACGCGCCGGCAATTCATCAAGGCAGGCCTCCTCGGCGGCGCCGCGCTGGCGGCGGCCGGCCTGTTCTGGTCGCGCGGCCTGAAGGAGGCGCCGGGCGGCGCCGTGCCGCCGGGACTGACTTTGTCCCAGCGCAGCATCGTCGCCGCGCTGGCGCCGGCGATCCTCGCCGGCGCGCTGCCCGCGTCCGGCGAGGCGCGCAGCCTGGCCATCGCACGGACGGTGGACGGCGTCGGCGTCGCCATCGCCGGTCTCTCGGCGGCGGCGCAAAAGGAACTCGGCGAACTGTTCGCGCTGCTCGGCTTCGCGCCGGCGCGCGTGCTGCTGGCGCGGCTGTGGCCGGACTGGGAAGCGGCCACGCCGGCGCAGGTCGCCGCCTTCCTGCAGGGCTGGCGCTTCAGCCGCTTCGCCCTGCTGCGCAGCGCCTACGCCGGCCTGCACGACCTGGTGCTGGGCGCCTGGTACGGCAACCCCGATGCCTGGGAGGCCATCGGCTATCCCGGCCCGCCGGAGATGCCATGACGATCCGCGATCCGATCCTCGAAGGCATCGGCGCCGGCTGGCAGGTCATCGACGCCTCGAAACTCGAGGCCGACCGCGAGCTGGAGGCCGATGTCGCCATCGTCGGCAGCGGCGCCGGCGGCGGCATCGCGGCCGAGATCCTGACGAAGGCGGGGCTGAAGGTCGTCGTCGTCGAGGAAGGGCCGCTGAAATCCTCGACCGATTTCCGCATGCGCGAGTCCGACGCCTATCCGCAGCTCTATCAGGAATCGGCGGCGCGCAAGACCAAGGACAAGGCCATCAACGTCCTGCAGGGCCGCTGCGTCGGCGGCTCGACGACGGTGAACTGGACGAGCAGCTTCCGCACGCCGCCGACCACGCTGGCGCACTGGCAGCGCGAGTACGGCCTGAAGGAATTGTCGGTCGAGGCGCTGGCGCCGTGGTTCGACGCCGTCGAGCGGCGCCTCAACATCCGCTACTGGGACGTCAGCCCGAACGAGAACAACGCCCTGCTGCGCCAGGCCGGCTGGACGCTGGGCGTGCCGGTGGCGCCGATGCGACGCAACGTCAAGGGCTGCTGGAACCTCGGCTACTGCGGCATGGGCTGCCCGACCAACGCCAAGCAGTCGATGCTGGTGACGACGCTGCCGGCGGCGCTGGCGGGCGGGGCGACCCTGGTCCACCACCTGCGCGCCGAGCGCCTGGCCCTGCGCGGCGGGCGTGCCGAGGCGCTGGAAGGCACGGCGATGCAGGCGGCGGGCATCCAGCCGCTGCCGTACCGCCTGCGCATCCGGGCGCGGCATTTCGTGCTGGCGGCCGGCGCCATCGGCACGCCGGCGCTGCTGCTGAGAAGCCATGCGCCCGACCCGCAGCGCCTGCTCGGTCGGCGCACCTTCCTGCACCCGACGACCGTCGCCGCGGCGCTCATGGGCCATGCGGTGAAGGGCTATGCCGGCGCGCCGCAGGCGATCTATTCCGACCACTTCCTCGACAGTGTGCCGGTCGGCGGCCCGATCGGCTACAAGCTGGAAGTGCCGCCGATCCATCCGGTGCTGTTCGCCACCACGCTGCACGGCTACGGCGAGATGCACCGCAATCTGATGGCCGAGTTCGCCAACACCCATGCCATGCTGGCGCTGCTGCGCGACGGCTTCCATCCGGACAGCCCGGGCGGCAGCGTGCAGTTGCGCGACGACGGCACGCCGCTGCTCGACTACCCGATCACGGATTTCGTCTGGGACGGCGTGCGCCGCTCCTGGCTGACGATGGCCGAGCTGCAGTTCGCCGCCGGCGCCAGGCGCGTCTACATCGTGCACGAGCAATGCGGCGGCTACGCCAGCCTGGCGGCGGCGAAGGCCGGCATCGCGCAGCTGCCGCTCCAGCCGCAGCTGGCGCGCGTCGTCAGCGCCCACGTCATGGGCGGCTGCGGCATGGCGGCGGACGAGAAGCAGGGCGTTGCCGACGTCTGGGGCCGCTATCGCCAGCTCGGCAACGTCACGGTCTGCGACGGCTCGCTGTTCCCGACCAGCATCGGCGCCAATCCGCAGCAGTCGGTGTACGGCCTCGCGGCGCGCAATGCCAGCCGTCTGGCGGAAGAATTGACCGCACGGCCGGCGCCGGCGTTAGCATAGCGACATGGCCGCATCGACCCTTCACCGCCTGATGCTCGCGGGCGAGATCGTCCTGTACCTGTTGATCGGGCTGCTCCTGACCGGGCGCTTCGGCTGGGCCTGGCAGCAGGCGCTCGGGCTGGCCATGCTGCTGATGGTGGCCGGGCGCTGCTTCATCATCGGCGTGACCTTCGCCTTCGCGCGCGCCCATGCCGCGCCGCCGCCGGCGGATTGCCGCATCGGCTTGCTGCGCGGCATCGCCCTCTACGTGCGCGAGGTGGCGGCCTTCTTCGCCTTGTTCACCCTGATCATGCCCTTCGAGCGACTGTTCATGGCGGCCGACCGCGTCGGCCGCGCCGAGGGCGGCCGGCTGCCCGTGCTGCTGATCCACGGCTACCAGTGCAACCGCGGCTTCTGGATCGAGCTGCGCGGCCGGCTCGAGCGCGCCGGCTGGCAGGTGGCGACCGTCAGCCTCGCCCCGGTGTTCAACGACATCGACGGCTACGTCGAGCAGGTGGCGCGCCGCATCGACGAGGTGTGCGCCGCCGCCGGCACGGAGCAGCTGATTCTGGTCGGCCACAGCATGGGCGGGCTGGTGTCGCGCGCCTACCTGCGCGCGCGGGGCCCGGCGAAGGTGGCGAAGCTGGTCACGCTCGGCTCGCCGCACCGCGGCAGCCGGCTGGCGGTGATGGGGCCGGGCCGCAACGCCCGCCAGATGATTCCCGGCAGCGCCTGGCTCGCCGGCCTCAACGCGCCGGGCGCCGTGCCGCTGCCGGCGGCGACGGTGTCGGTCTACAGCTGCCAGGACAATTACGTCATGCCGCAGGACAGCTCGGTGCTGGAGGGCGCGAAGGTGGTGCCGCTGGCCGGGCTCGGCCACCTCGAGATGGCCTTCTCGCCGGAGATCGCGCGGCTGCTGCTGGCGGAGCTGGGATAATCGACTCCCCTCTCCCGCTGGCGGGAGAGGGAGGGATAGGCTCAGAGATACTTCAGCACTTCCTCCCCGTGATGGCGGCAGTCGGGATCGTCGAGGACGTGGGCGATCTTGCCCTTCCCGTCGATGATGAAAGTCACCCGCTCGTGCATGCCCGCCAGGGCGCGCGCCACGCCGAACAGCCCCGAGCCCGCCACGCCGTAGGCCTTGGCCATGGCCCGGTCGGTGTCGGCGAGCAGCGGGAAATTCAGCTTGTACTTCGAGGTGAACTTCCGGTGCGATTCCTCGCCCTGCGCCGAGACGCCGAGAATGGCGGCGCCCCGAGCGGCGATGTCGCGGTTGGCGTCGCGCAGCGAGCAGGCCTGGGCGGTGCAGCCGGGCGTGTCGTCCATCGGGTAGAAATACAGCACCAGCTTCCTGCCGCGAAAATCGGCCAGGCGAATGGTGCTGCCGTCGGTGGCGGCACAGGAAAAATCGGGAGCGGGGTCGCCGGGTTTCGGCCTCATGGTGTTTCCCGATCAAGTTAAACCGCTTCAAACGCAGAGGACGCAGAGGCGCAGAGGACGCAGAGAAATGCGAATGATTTTCTCCGTGATCTCTGCGCCTCCGTGTCCTCTGCGTTGAAGGAGGTTTTCTTCAGAGATGTATCCCGCGCATCAGCTGGCTGAAGGCGATCTGGTCGGCGGTCGGCTGGGCCGGCGCGCCTTCCTTCTGGCCGACGGCGGCGGCGGAATCGGGGAACATGCGGAAGCTGGTATTCATGATGATCTGCGCCACCTTCGGCGCGACGGCATGCACCACCTGGCCGAAGATGCCCAGCCGCGTGGCGATCCTCACCGGCTTGTGGATGATGGCCTCGACCACCAGGTCGGCGGCCTCCTCGGGGGTCAGCGTCGGCACGTTCTGGTAGAGCTTGGTCGGCGCGATCATCGGCGTCTTCACCAGCGGCATGTTGATGCAGGTGAAGTCGATGCCGCGGTCGGTGAATTCCGAGGCGGCGCAGCGCGAGAAGGCCTCCAGCGCCGACTTCGAGGCGACGTAGGCCGAGAAGCGCGGCGCGTTGGTGAGCACGCCGATGGAGGAAATGTTGATGATGTGACCCTTCTTCTTCGCCAGCATGCCGGGCAGGAAGCCCATGGTCAGGCGCACCGCGGCGAAGTAGTTGAGCTGCATGCAGCGCTCGAAGTCGTGGAAGCGGTCGAAGGAATTCTCGATGGCGCGGCGGATCGAGCGGCCGGCATTGTTCACCAGGAAGTCCACGCCGCCGTATTCCTCCGTCACCTGGCGCACGAAGTCGTCGCACTCCTCGTAATTCGAGATGTCGGCCGAGTAGGCGACGAGCTGCAGGCCGCCGGCCTCGAACTCGCGCTTGGCTTCGGCCAGCTTGTCCTGGTCGCGGGCGACGATGACGGTGACGGCGCCGGCCTCCGCCACCTTGCGGGCGACGGCCTTGCCGATGCCGGAGGAGCCGCCGGTGACCAGCACCACCTTGCCCTGAACGCGGCCCCTCAGGGTGCGGTCGACGAAGAGGTCGGGGTCGAGGTGGCGCTCCCAGTAATCCCACAGGCGCCAGGCGTAGCTTTCCAGCGGCGGCACGGCGATGCCGCTGCCGGCCAGCGCCTTCTCCGTCTCGCGGCAGTCGAAGCGCGTCGGGTAGTTCACGAAGTCGAGGATGTCGTCGGGCAGGCCGAGGTCCTTCATCAGGGCGTTGCGGATGCGCCGCACCGGGGTGAGGGCGAGCAGGCTCTTCTTGACGCCCTTCGGGATGAAGCCGAGCAGGGCGGCGTTGATGCGCAGGCCCATGTCCGGCGCGTGGGCGGCGCGGGTCAGGATCGCCAGCACGTCGCCGACGCGGTGCGGGTGCGGGTCGGTCAGGTGGAAGCACTTGCCGTCCTGCCCCGCGAGGTGGCCGATGTGGTCGAGGGCATCGACGACGAAGTCGACCGGCACGATGTTGATGCGGCCGCCCTCGATGCCGATGGTCGGCAGCCAGGGCGGCAGCAGCCGGCGCAGCTTCTGGATGATCTTGAAGAAGTAGTAGGGGCCGTCGATCTTGTCCATCTCGCCGGTGCGCGAGTCGCCGACGACCGAGCCGGGGCGGTAGATGCGCCAGGGCAGCTTGCACTCCTTGCGCACGATGCCTTCGGACTCGTGCTTGGTGCGGTAGTAGGGATGGTCGAGGTTTTCCGCCTCGTCGAACATGTCCTCGCGGAAGATGCCCTCGAACATGCCGGCGGCGGCGATCGAGCTCATGTGGTGGAAGCAGCGCGCACCGACGGCTTCGGCGAAGGCCAGGGTATGTCGCGTGCCGGCGATGTTCACCGCCTCGTCTTCCTCCGCCGAGGCGCCGAGGTCGTAGAGCGCGGCGAGGTGGAAGAAATGGTCGATCTTTCCCTTCAGCCGCTTCTGCTCCGCCTTGGCCACGCCGAGCAGGGGTTGCTTCAGGTCGCCCACCACCGGAATGGCGCGGCTGCCGTCGGCGTTCCAGAAGGCGTAGAGCGACTCGAGCTTTTCCAGTTCGGAAGAACGGGTGAGAAAATAAACGGTGCTGTCCGGGCGGGCGAGCAGCTTCCTGACGAGGCGCTTGCCGATGAAACCGGTCGCACCGGTGACGAAGTATTCCATGCGGGCTTCCTCCTGTTCGGGCCGAATATCATACCGCGAAGCCGCTTGCGCCGAAGCCGCGCGGATCGAACGCGCGCCGCGCGGCACTTTAGTATGTCTTTCCTAATTTTTCCCGCTAGATTGGCGGCGTAGGGCAGCACCCCGTCACGACGAACCCACTTTGCACAGGAGGCAGCACCATGGTCAAGAAGCTCAAGACGATTGCCGGCGGCGCCGGCGACAGGCAGTTCGCGCAAACCGTCAAGGATTCCGCCCAGCAGATCTGGCTGGCCGGCCTCGGCGCCTTCGTCAAGGCCCAGGCCGAAGGCATGAAGGCCTTCAACACCCTCGTCAAGGAAGGCGAGACCCTGCAATCGCGCACCAGCAAGGTGGCCAGCGCCAAGGTGGCCGAGGCGGCCGCCAAGGCTTCCGGCACCTGGGACAAGCTGGAGCAGGTCTTCGAGGATCGCGTCGCCCGCTCGCTGTCGAGCCTCGGCGTGCCCACCAAGAAGGACATCGAGACCCTCTCGAAGCGCGTCGCCGAACTCACCGAGGTCGTGCAGAAACTGAGCGGAGAGAAGCCGGCGCCGCGTCGCCGCGCCAAGTAAGCGTCCCCCGCGCAGGAGGGACGAAGCATGGTGCAGGGTGTGTCGTCCCCGCGCAAGCGGGGAGCCGGAGTTGCGCGCAAGCCGCTGGATTCCCGCGTGCGCGGGAATGGCTGCAAGCCGAAGCCCCGGGTGGGCCTCGCACTTGCCGGCGGCGGTCCGTTGGGCGCTATCTATGAACTCGGCGCGCTGCTGGCGCTGTCCGAGTCGCTGGAGGGCGTGGATTTCAGCGACCTGGATGTGTATGTCGGCGTCAGCGCCGGCGGCTTCATCGCCGCCGGCCTGGCCAACGGGCTGACGCCCGAGCGCATGCGCCACATGTTCATCGAGAGCGATACCTCCGAAGAGCCGTTCGAGCCGGAGCAACTGCTCAAGCCGGCCTTCCGCGAATACGCCCTGCGCGCCCTGTCGGTGCCGCCGCTGCTGCTGGCCTCGATCTGGAACTATCTGGCGAATCCCTGGAGCCAGAGCTTTTTCGAGTCCTTCCAGCGTCTGTCGCGGGCGATCCCCACCGGCATTTTCAACATTACCGGCATCGACCGCTTCCTCAGCCGCACCTATTCGGCGGCGGGCCGCAGCAACGATTTCCGCAAGCTCAAGCGCAAGCTGTATCTGGTCGCCACCGACCTGGATTCGGGCGAATCGGTGGTCTTCGGCTCGCCCGGCAGGGACCATGTGCCGATTTCCACGGCGGTGCAGGCCAGCGCCGCCCTGCCGGGACTGTTCCCGCCGGTGGAGATTGGCGGGCGCCATTACGTCGATGGCGCGCTGAAGAAGACGCTGCATGCCTCGGTGGCGCTGAAGGAAGGCGCCGAGCTGGTTCTGTGCGTGAATCCGCTGGTGCCCTTCGATTCGGAGCTGGCGGTGAAGCGCGGCGCCGGCAAGCGGCACAAACTGGTCGACGGCGGCCTGCCGGTGGTGCTGGCGCAGACCTTCCGCTCGATCATCCATTCGCGCATGCAGGTCGGCCTGTCGAAATACAAGACAGACTACAGGAACGCCGATGTCGTGCTGTTCGAGCCGAACAGCGACGATGCCGAGATGTTCTTCACCAACATGTTCAGCTACGCCAGCCGCCGCCGGCTGTGCGAGCACGCCTACCAGAAGACGCGCATCGAGCTCTATCGCCGCCGCCACGAGCTGGGGCCGATCCTGGCGAAGCACGGCATTCGCATCCGGCTCGACGCGCTGAAGGAAAAACGCTCGCTGATCCACCACGATGTCGGCGGCCGCGCCGAGAACGAAGACACCCTGCTGGCGGCCAGCCACCGGCTGGGAGACGCGCTCGACGGGCTGAAGGAGTGGCTGCAGCGCAGACAGGCAGGCGCACGCAGGACGGCATGAGCGGCCGGCGGGGTGCTATCCTTGCCCCGACATGGAAAAGAAGCCGAAGCGGCGCACCCGCGAGCGCATCCTCGAAGCCGGCCTGCGGCTGTTCAACGACTTCGGCGAGCCGAACGTCACCACCACGGTGATCGCCGACGAGCTGGACATCAGCCCGGGCAACCTCTATTACCATTTTCACAGCAAGGACGAGATCGTCAACGCGCTGTTCGCCGATTTCGAGCGGGAGATCGAGCAGACCCTGGCGGCGCCGAGCCGGCGCGCCCCCAACGTCGAGGACATGTGGCTGTTCCTGCACCTGCTCTTCGAGGCGATCTGGAAATACCGCTTCCTCTACCGCGACCTCGACGACCTGCTCTCGCGCAACCGCCTGCTGGAGACGCACTTCAAGCAGATCCTCGCCCACAAGGTGAGGACGGGAACGCTGCTGTGCGAGGGCCTGGTGGCGGCGGGCGAGATGGCTGCCAACCCGGTCGAGATCCAGGCCATCGCCACCAACATGGCCTGCCTCGCCACCTACTGGCTGCCCTTCGAGTACGCGCGCGATCCGCGCCGGCGCGACGCGGGCAGCGCGCTGGGACGCGGCGTGTACCAGGTGATGGCGATGCTGGCGCCCTTCCTGCAGGGCAAGTCGCGCCAGTTGTTGCAGCAGCTTTCCAGGGAATACGTGACACAGTAAGGAGACCATTATGGCCAAGGGCGGATGGAACGCGTTTCCCCACGCGGACAAGGCGTATGTTTACGACGGCGCGGCGCTGAAGAAGCACTGGCAGCGCCTGCATCGCGGCGACCGCGAACCCTTCCCCGAGGACGCGCAGGTGCAGGAAGCCTGGCGGCTCTACCACCGCGGCGAGTTCCAGCAGGCCTGCGAGCTGGGCCTCTCGCTCGGGATGCCCGGCCACGCCGTCGCCAACAAGGCCGCCACCATCTACGCCACCTACCTCGAGGACAACGAGAAGAAGAAGCTGGCGCTGTTCGAGGAAGCCGCCGCGCGCGGCGAGGCGCAGATGGCGAAGATGCCGAAATACCCGAACGCCTTCTACTTCCACGCCCTGGCGCTGGGCCGCTACAGCCAGGGCATCTCGGTGGCGAAGGCGCTGGCGCAGGGCCTCGGCACCCGGGTGCGCGACGCGCTCACGGCGGCGCTGAAGCTCGATCCCGACCACGCCGACGCGCACATCGCGCTGGGCGCCTTCCACGCCGAGGTCATCAACAAGGTCGGCGCCATGGTGGGGGGGCTGACCTACGGCGCCAAGAAGGACGCGGCCGTCGAGCACTACGAGAAGGCGCTCAGGCTCAATCCGGATTCGGCCATCGCGCGCATCGAATACGCCAACGGGCTGGTCATGCTGTTCGGCGAGGCGAAGATGAGGCAGGCGGAAAAGCTCTATCACGAGGCCGCTGCCTGCAAGCCGGCCGACGCCATGGAGCGGCTCGACGTCGAGCTGGCGAAGAGCGAACTGGAAGAGTAGGCGAGGGGAAAAGTCAGTCGCCGGAAGACGGCGGCGCGGTTTCGGCGGCAGGGGGGGCAACGGCCGCTCCGGCAATTGGAGCGGAGGCAGCGGGTTTCCTGCGCGTGGTGCGCGGCTTGCGTGGCTTGGGCGGTGCGGCTTCCGCCACCGGCCGGCCGGTCATTTTTTCCAGTTCGGCCTCCAGGCGCCCGCGGATCTCCTCGGGCGCATGCAGTTCCTCCCACGGCCCCAGCAGCAGGGCGTACACCAACTTCTCGAACTCCGGCCGGAAGCGCGCGACGATCCTGTCCGGATCGGCGACGAAATGCCGGTCGGTGACGAGGCCGAACTGCACGCAGCCGTTGTAGCTGAGGATCGACACGCCCATGCCGATGTCGCCCGACTGCGGCACCCAGAACATCTGCTGCGCCAGGCGCGCGCCGGCCATGTAGAGCGGCTGCTGCGGACCGGGCACGTTGGTCATCACCGCCGAGGCCTTGTTGGCGAGGATGTCGAGGGCGATGTCCTGCACGAATTTCGGCGCCAGGCCGGTGGCGGCGAGCACGCCCAGCGCCACCGCCGGCTGGTAGGAGCCGCGCAGCTCGGCCATGCGGCGACGCACCTCGAAGACGCGCTCGAAGGGATTTTCCATGTAGACCGGTAGCAGCAGGGTGACCAGGCCGAAGCGGTTGCCGAGCTTGCCCTCGTCGGCCTTCGAGCGCAGGTTGACCGGCACCAGGGCGCGCACCTCGACGCCGTCGACCGGGTCGCCCTGCTCGACGAGATAGGCGCGCAGCGCGCCGGCCACCGCGGAGAGCAGCAGGTCGTTCACCGAACAGCCGATGGCGTGGCCGACGGCCTTGATTTCCGCCAGCGGCATCGGATCGGTCCAGGCCACCGCCTTGGTGCCGCCCGGCTGGCCCTTGAAGCGGGTCGGCGAGTCGGCCGGCATGATCAGCAGGTTGCCCAGTTCCGCCGCCATGCCGACGCCGCGGCGGCCGTAATCGACGGCCTGGCCGGGGTTCATGAGCAGCTCGAAGTATTTCAGCCAGGCCTGGGTGCCGAAGTTGATGGCTGCGATCATGCCCTGCGTCACCGGCTCGAAGACGCGGTTCCAGAAGAAGGGGTCCGGGCCGTCCTCGAGCGGCATTTCCGGCGGCGGTATAGGCCGCTCGGGGGCCTCGGCGCCGGCGTCGGTGAGCGAGAGCATGACGCCGATGAGGGCGATGCCGTCGGCGATGCAGTGGTGGATGCGCACCACCAGCGCCGAGCCGCCGCCGTAGTTGTCGACGAGGTGGAAGCTCCACAGCGGGCGGTTCGGATCGAGCGGCGTGGAGATCAGATCGGCCGCCATCCTCTGCAATTCGTCCTTGTGCCCGCCGGCGGGCAGGGCGGCGTGGTGCAGGTGGCGGTCGAGGTCGAAGTCGGGGTCGTCCGCCCAGTGGGCGGCGCCCGTGGCGTCGTACTCGACCCTTTGCCGGAAGCGGCGGTAGGGCAGCAGGCGCGCTTCCAGCGTGCGCCGCAGGCGGGCGTAGTCCATCGGGCCGTCGAAGATCATGACGCCGACGATCATCATCAGGTTCGTCGGCCGGTCCATGCGCAGCCAGGCGGTATCGACGGGGGAGATGCGCTCGCGCTTGCTCATGGGGCGTGGGTTCGCTCGGGAAGTCGGGACGGCTCGCTTATAATACCGGAGCTTGGCGGCGGAAGTGGGCCGCCGCGACAGACTGGGAGAGAGCAAGCATGACAGACCTGAAGGCAAGCTTCGAGGCGGCGGTGGCGGCCTCGAAAACGCTCAGCGAGCGGCCGGACAACCAGACCCTGCTGCAGCTCTACGCCCTCTACAAGCAGGCCACGGCCGGCGACGTCGAGGGCAAGCGGCCGGGCTTCAGCGACATGATCGGGCGCGCCAAATACGACGCCTGGGCGGCGCTGAAGGGCTCCGCCAGCGGGGACGCCATGCAGCGCTACATCGATCTGGTCGAATCCCTCAAGGGGTAGTCACACGCCCGGGCCGGCATCCGGCCCGAAGTTCTCGTCGAAGAAGCGGTGGATTTCCGACTCGATGCGCGGCCGGATCGCCATGAGCAGGAAGCCCAGCCGGACGCGGATGTGCACCTCCCGCTTCTCCACGATCAGCTCCCCGCTGACGCCGCCGCGCCTGAAAACCAGCACGTTGTCGTCCCACTCGTAGGCCAGGTCGAACTCCTCCTCGAGCTGGCAGGCGATCTTCTCGGCGGCCTGGCGGGCGCCCTTGGCGGTCAGGGTGTGGCTGCGGCGGATCTGGATGTCGCTCATGCCGACCTCAGGCCGCTTTCAGCGCCTGGTCGAGGTCGGCCAGGAGGTCATCGACGTGCTCGATGCCGACGGACAGGCGGATCATGTCTTCCGAGACGCCGGCCTTCATCAATTCCGCCGGCGACAGCTGGCGATGGGTGGTCGTCGCCGGGTGGCAGGCCAGCGTCTTGCAGTCGCCGATGTTCACCAGCCGCGTGACGAGCTGGAGCGCGTCCTGGAATTTTCCGCCCGCGGCACGCCCGCCCTGGACGCCGAAGTTGAGGATGCCGGAAGCTTTCCCGCCCATGTACTTCCGCACCAGCGGATAGTCCTTGTGGTCCTTCAGGCCGGCGTAATTCACCCAGCCCACCTTCGGGTGCGACTTGAGGAATTCGGCGATCTTCACGGCGTTCTCGCAGATGCGCTCCATGCGCAGGGCCAGCGTCTCGACCCCCTGCAGGATCAGGAAGGCGTTGAAGGGCGAGATCGCCGCGCCCATGTTGCGCAGCGGCACGACGCGGGCGCGGCCGATGTAGGCGGCCGGGCCGAGCGCCTCGGTGTAGACCACGCCGTGGTAGGAAACGTCCGGCTCGTTGAGGCGCTTGAACTTGGCCTTGTGCTCGGCCCAGGGGAACTTGCCCGAGTCGACGATGATGCCGCCGATGGAGTTGCCGTGGCCGCCGAGGTACTTGGTCAGGGCATGCACGACGATGTCGGCGCCGTGCTCGAAGGGCCGGCAGAGGCAGGGCGAGGGCACGGTGTTGTCGACGATCAGCGGCACGCCGTGGCGGTGCGCGATCTCGGCCAGCTGGTCGAAGTCGGTGATGTTGCCGAGCGGGTTGCCGACCGACTCGCAGAACAGCGCCTTGGTCCTGCCGTCGATCAGCTGCTCGAAGGCGCCCGGGTCGCGGTAATCGGCGAAGCGCACCTCGATGCCGTATTGCGGCAGGGTGTGGGCGAACAGGTTGTAGGTGCCGCCGTAGAGCGTCGAGGCGGAGACGATGTTGTCGCCCGCCTCGGCGATGGTCAGGATGGCATTGGTGATCGCCGCCATGCCGGAGGCCAGGGCCAGGCCGGCGACGCCGCCTTCCATCGCCGCCACGCGCTTCTCCAGCACGTCCTGCGTCGGGTTCATGATGCGGGTGTAGATGTTGCCCGCCACCTTCAGGTCGAAGAGATCCGCGCCGTGCTGGGTGTTGTCGAAGGCGTAGGAGGTGGTCTGGTAGATCGGCACGGCGACGGCCTTGGTGGTCGGATCGGGGCTGAAGCCGGCGTGGACGGCGAGGGTTTCGAGTTTCATGGGCTTGCTCTCTCGTGTGAAAAGTCAGTCCTCAGGATACGGCGGCCGCTTGTTGCAGGACGGCCGCCATGGAGGCGTCGAAGGCCACCAGCAGCACGCGCTCGAGGCCGGGATTGTCGGCCAGCGCCTGCCGGCACTCGGCCGCGGCGATGCGCGCCGCGGCGTCGGGCGGATAAGCGAAGACGCCGCAGCTGATGGCCGGGAAGGCCAGGCTCCTGATGCCGTGCTCGCGCGCCAGCCGAAAGCAGTGGCGGTAGCAGGATGCCAGCAGCGCCGGCTCGCCGTGGCCGCCGCCGTGCCAGACCGGCCCGACGGTGTGGATGACGTGCCGCGCCGGCAGGCGGAAGCCGGGCGTGATCCTCGCCGCGCCGGTCGGGCAGCCGCCCAGCGTCCGGCAATGCGCCAGCAGTTCCGGGCCCGCCGCGCGGTGGATGGCGCCATCCACGCCGCCGCCGCCGAGCAGGGACTCGTTGGCGGCATTGACGATGGCGTCCACTTCCAGGCGGGTGATGTCGCCGGTGACGACCCCGAGGCGTCCTGGCATGGCCGTCAGGCCTCCGCCGGGCCGTCCCAAGGAGGCCTGAAGTCAACGACGTGGAAGCCGCGCAGCGGCTGAACGATCGTCACCCCTTTCCTCGGGAAAGGGGACGGGGGACAGGTCGTCATTTCAGTCTGGCGCTGCGCAGGATTTCCAGCCAGGCCTGGCGTTTCGCCTCGGAAAGACGATTGGTCTTGGCGGCGAAGGCGAGGACATGCACGCCGTCCTTGGCGACCAGGACGCGCCGGTATTCGAACTGGGGGCCGGTGATGCGGCAGTCGCCGTCCCATTGCACGAAGACCTCCGCTTCGCTCTGTTCGAGGGGCTTCATCTTGTAGGGCCGGCAGTTGCCGTCCACATACTCGAGAAAGCCGGTCATGTAGTCGTCGGTCGAGAAGGCCAGGCGCTGGTGGCCGACGACGATTTTTTCGTTCCAGAAATACTCGCTCTCGCCGGGCGCGACGTAGACGCGCTCGGTGAGGCGGCCCTCGCGCTTTTCGGCAACGAGCTTCCAGTCGCGCGGGTCGAGGGGCAGGTCCCAGCGCTCGGGCGTCTGGGCGAGGACGGAAAAAGTCAGCAGCAGGAGGACGGCGGCAAACGTGTTCTTCATCTTCATCGGGCCGGAAGCGCAACGACGCCGAGTATAAGGCGAATCAGCCCTTCACGCAGACCAGCGGCTCCAGCCGCGCCACCTTGCGTGCCAGGCCGGCGGCCTGCGCCGCATCGACGACTTGCGAGACGTCCTTGTAGGCGAGCGGGGCTTCCTCGGCGATGCCGCGCAGGCTCGGGCTGCGGATGAGGATGCCGCGCGCGGCCAGCTCGTCGACGAGGTCGCGCCCGCGCCAGCGCCGGGTCGCCTCGTGGCGGCTCATGGCGCGGCCGGCGCCGTGGCAGGCCGAGCCGAAGGCGCGCGCCATGCCGCTCTCCAGCCCGGCGAGGATCCAGGAACCGGTGCCCATGCTGCCGCCGATCAGCACCGGCTGGCCGGCCCCGCGGAATTCCGGCGGCAGATCGGGGTGGCCCGGGCCGAAGGCGCGCGTGGCGCCCTTGCGGTGCACGTAAAGCCGGCGCCGACGCCCGTCCACTTCGTGCGCCTCCTCCTTGCAGGTGTTGTGGGAAACGTCGTAGAGCAGCGGCAGCCTGGCCTGCGGCAGCACCTCGCGGAAGGCCTCGCGCGCGAGGTGGGTGAGGATCTGCCGGTTGGCCAGCGCGCAGTTGATGGCGGCGCGCATGGCGCCGAGGTAGCGCCGGCCGAGTTCGGAGGCCAGCGGCGCGCAGGCCAGTTCGCGGTCCGGCAGCGCGATGCCGGCCGCCGGCGCGGCGATCGCCATCTCCTTGAGAAATTCGGTGCCGATCTGGTGGCCGAGACCGCGCGAGCCGCAATGGATGCTGACGACGACGTCGCCGGCGCGCACGCCGTAGGCGGTGGCGACGGCGTCGTCGAACACCTCGGCGACGTGCTGCACTTCCAGATAGTGGTTGCCCGAGCCGAGCGTGCCCATCTCGTCGCGCTGGCGGCGGCGCGCCTGCCCGGAGACGGCCTGCGGGTCGGCGCCGCGCATGCAGCCGCGCTCCTCGATGCGGGCCAGGTCGGCCTCGCTGCCGTAGCCGCGCCCGACCGCCCAGCGCGCGCCGCCCGCCAGCATGGCGTCCATTTCCTTCGCCGAGAGGCGCAGCGCGCCGGTGCTGCCGACGCCGGCCGGGATACGGGTAAAGAGCGTGTCGGCGAGGCGCGCCTGGACGCGGACGATGTCGTCGCGGCGCAGGCCGGTGAGCAGGGTGCGCACGCCGCAGGAAATGTCGAAGCCGACGCCGCCGGCCGAGACGACGCCCTCGTCCGGATCGAAGGCGGCCACCCCGCCGATGGGGAAGCCGTAGCCCCAGTGGGCATCCGGCATGGCATACGAGGCCTGCACGATGCCGGGCAGGGCGGCGACGTTGGCCGCCTGCTCGAGCACCTTGTCGTCCATCGCCTGCATCAGCGCGCGCGAGGCGAAGATCACCACCGGCACGCGCATGCGGCCGCGGGCCGGGGCGACCCACTCGTGTTCGGAACGTTGTTCGAAGACGGAAAGATCCATGGCCTGCCTCAGACATCCACCACGCATTGCGCCAGCCAGCCGCCCTCGGGCAAGGGGCGCACCTCGAGCTCGGTGTAGGTGGCCCCCTTGATCTCGACGGCGGGCTGGTGGCGGGCAAGGTCCACCGGCTCGCCCCAGGCCGTCCCGGCGAGGCGCCCGTCGACGATGCTCAGTTCGAAGCGGGAGAACAGCATGTGCCGCGTTGCCATCTCGTAGATGAGGGCGTTGAGCCAGTCGCAGAACAGCAAGGCGTCGTCGGGCGCGCCGCAGGCGATGTCCACGCGAGCGAGCGGCGCGACGGAGGCGGGGTCGGTCAGCACCGCGGTCAGCGCAAGGGCCGCCTGCCCGAAGGCGGCCTCGCGCGTCGCCCCCCAGCCGCGCACGCCGATGTCGGCTTCATGGCGGAAATGTTCCCAGCGGGCCATCATGGCGCGATGTTAGCCGTCCGCGCGCGAGCTGTCTTGCATTTGCGTCGAAAAGCGGTGTTAAACTTGTTTCCATTCGATCAACGGATGGAGAACGCATGCTGCAAGCCGGTCAACCTGCGCCAGCCTTTGCCTTGCCGGACGCCGACATGGAGTCCTTCGATTTGGCGGCCTTGCGCGGCAAGCAGCATGCCGTCCTGTACTTCTACCCGAAGGACGACACGCCCGGCTGCACCCTGGAGGCCATCGACTTCACCGACCACGAGGACGAGTTCACGCGCCGCGGCTGCGTCGTCATCGGCGTGTCGCGCGACGACTGCATCAGCCATGCCGAGTTCCGCGACAAGCACGGCCTGTCCGTGCGCCTGCTGGCCGACACCGAGGGGGTGGTGTGCAAGCGCTACGGCGTCTGGCAGATGAAGGAAAAGGACGGCGTGAAGAAGCCGGGTATCGTGCGCTCGACCTTCATCATCGACAGGAAAGGCGTCTTGCGTCACGCATTGTATGGCGTCAACCCCAAGGGCCACGCGCTGGAGGTGCTGGCGCTGGTCAAGCAACTGGATTGAGGTATCGCGCCATGCAGATCGCCAAGGACACCGTCGTCACCCTCAGCTACAGCGTCACCGATTCCGACGGCAACCTCGTCGACGACGGCCAGCACCCGCTGGTCTATCTCCACGGTGGCTACGACGGCATCTTCTCGCGCATCGAGGAGGCGCTGCACGGCAAGTCGATCGGCGAGCAGCTGTTGATCAAGCTGCAGCCGGAGGACGCTTTCGGCGAGTACGACGCCGACCTGGTGCGCGTCGAGTCCCTCGACCTGTTTCCCGAGGGCATCCAGGTCGGCATGCAGTTCGAGCGCGCCGCCGAGGACGGCGACGACGAGATGGTGTACACCATCACCGACATCGAGGGCGACAAGGTGGTAGTCGACGGCAACCACCCGCTGGCCGGCACCGCGCTGGTCTTCAACTGCACCGTCGCCGACGTCCGCGCGGCGACCGCCGAGGAACTGGAACACGGCCACGTGCACGGCCCCGAGGGGCACCACCACCACTGAGCGGGCGCCGTGCCGCGGCGACTGACTTTTTATTCCGACAGCCGTTTCAGCTCGTAGAGCTTCTCCAGCGCCTCGCGCGGGCTGAGGTTGTCCGGGTCGAGCGCACGCAACGCGTCCAGCGCCGGATGCGGCTCCGCCTCGACCGGCTCCGGTGCGGCGGCGAAGAGATCGCCCTGCGGCCCGGCGTCCACTTCCCGGTTCTCCAGTTGCCTCAGCCGCCGCCTGGCGTCGCGGATGACGCTGGCGGGGATGCCGGCCAGCGCCGCCACCTGGATGCCGTAGCTCTGGCTGGCCGGGCCTTCCTCGACGGCGTGCAGGAAAACGATCGTGTGGCCGTGCTCGACGGCATCCAGATGCACGTTGGCGCACTCGGCGTAGTCCTCGGCCAGCCGCGTCAGTTCGAAGTAGTGCGTCGAGAAGAGGGCGTAGCCGCGGTTCTTCTCCAGCAGGTGGCGGGCGATGGCGAAGGCCAGCGCCATGCCGTCGAAGGTCGACGTGCCGCGCCCCACCTCGTCCATCAGCACCAGGCTGTGCTCCGTGGCGCCGTGCAGGATGGCGGCGGCCTCGGTCATCTCGACCATGAAGGTGGAGCGGCCCGAGGCGAGGTCGTCGGAAGCGCCGATGCGCGTGTAGATGGCGTCGACCGGGCCGATGCGGGCGGCCTTTGCCGGGACGAAGGCGCCGCAGTGGGCGAGCAGCACGATCAGCGCCACCTGGCGCATGTAGGTCGACTTGCCGCCCATGTTGGGACCGGTGACGAGCAGCATGCGCCGCGCCGGGTCGAAGCGGCAGTCGTTGGCGATGAAGCTGTCGACCTGGCCTTCCACCACCGGATGGCGGCCGGCCTCGATTTCCAGGGAGAATGAATCCGTGAATTGCGGCCGGCACCAGTTCCGGCGCACCGAGATGGCGGCGAAGGCGGCGAGGCCGTCCGCCAGCGCCACGGCGCGGGCGATGCGCTGCAGCGCCGGGATGTCGGCGGCGAGCCGCGTCAACAGCTCCTCGTAGAGCAATTTCTCGCGCGAGAGCGCCCGCTCCTGCGCCGAGAGCGCCTTGTCCTCGAAGGCCTTCAGCTCAGGCGTGATGTAGCGCTCGGCGTTCTTCAGCGTCTGGCGGCGGCGGTAGTCGTCCGGTACCTTGGCGGCGTTGGCATGGCTGACCTCGATGTAGAAGCCATGCACCCGGTTGTATTCGACGCGCAGGTTGGCGATGCCGCTGCGGGCGCGCTCGCGCGCCTCCAGCTCGAGCAGGAAGGCGCCGCAGTTCTGCTGGATGGCGCGCAGCTCGTCGAGCTCGCCGTCGTAGCCTTCGGCGATGACGCTGCCGTCGCGCAAAACCGCCGAGGGCTCCGGCGCGATGGCGCGGACGAGCAGGTCGAGGCAATCGGCCGGCGTGGAGAGATCGGCATGCAGGGTGCGCAACCCGGCGGCCTGCGCCGCCGCCAGCGGCGCGCGCAGCGCCGCCAGTCCGGCCAGGCTGTCGCGCAAGGCGGACAAGTCACGCGGACGCGCGCTGCGCAGGGCGATGCGCGCGGTGATGCGCTCGATGTCGGCGCAGCCGCGCAGCGCGGCCTGCAGCGCGGCGAAGGGACCGTGGCCGGCCTCGCCGGCGAGTTCCGCCACCGCTTCGTGGCGCGCCACCGCCGCGACGCGGTCGGCGAGCGGGTGGTGCAGGCAGTGGCGCAGCCAGCGCGAGCCCATCGCGGTGCGGCAATCGTCTGACAGCGAGAGCAGGGTCGGCGCCGGCTCGCCGCGCAGGGTCTCCGTCAGTTCGAGGTTGCGCCGCGTGGCGGCGTCGAGGCGCAGCCATTCGCTCTCGCGTTCGAGCCGGATCGCGGTGATATGGGCGAGGGCCTGGTTCTGCGTGGTCTTGGCGTATTGGTAGAGGGCGCCGGCGGCGGCCAGCGCGGCGGTCGGCGCCTCGGCGGCGGATTCGGGCAGGAAGGCGGCGAGGTCGCGCGTGCCGAAATGCAAAGTCAGTCCGCGCGAGGCGGCGTCGCGGTCGAAATGCCAGTCGGGCAGGCGCCGGATCGGCGCGGCCGCGTTGTCCGGGTAGCCCGGCGGCGTCCCGTCCGGCACGAGGATCTCGGCCGGGCGCAGGCGCTCGAGCTGGGCGGCCAGCGCGCCGGGGCCGATCTCCAGCAGGCGGAAATCGCCGTTGGCGAGGTTGAGCCAGGCCAGGCCGACGAGGTTCTTCTGCGGGGCCAGGGCCAGCAGCAGGGAATCGGATTTGTCGTCGAGCAGGGCCGAGTCGGTGAGCGTGCCCGGCGTGACGATGCGGGTCACCGCCCGCTCGACCGGGCCTTTCGAGGCGGCCGGGTCGCCGACCTGCTCGCAGATCACCACCGATTCGCCCAGCTTGACCAGCCGCGCCAGGTACTGCTCGACGGCATGGAAGGGCACGCCGGCCATGCGGATCGGCCGCCCGGCCGACTGGCCGCGCGTGGTCAGGGTGATGTCGAGCAGGCGCGCGGCCTTTTCCGCGTCCTCGTGGAACAGCTCGTAGAAATCCCCCATGCGGTAGAACAGCAGCAAGTCCGGGTACTGCGCCTTGAGGCGCAGGTACTGCTGCATCATCGGGGTGTGCTGGGACAGCTCGGTCTGGAGGTTCATGGCGGCCGCGCGGCAGGCGCGTATCTTAGCCGAGAAAGGGAGAGCTGGCCGCAAACAGGTTTGCGCTGCAGTGCAGCAATCTGAATATTATGGCGAAAGCTAAAGAAATCCGCCGATTCGACGATAATATTGTCGATACGGGCGGCAGGATGCCGTCCGCCAGTCGCTGTTGATCCTTTCTTCCTGCCTCGCCCCCGCAGGTGTTCGTGACAGCGCGAGCCTTCAGGCTCGCACTGCGGGAGATCCTTGCATCATGCGGGCCGAAGAACAGACAATCCAGACAGGCGTACCGGCCATGGCAGCGGCCAGGCTGCCTTCCCTGCGCCTGAGCCTCGGCCGCAAATTCCTGCTCGTCTTTGCCGCCCTGGCGGTGGTCGGGCTGTCGAACTGGCTGGTGGTCGGCTCGATGCTGGCGCAACTGCGCGGCGCGACCCCGCTGGTGAACCTCGTCGGCAGCATCCGCTGGACCAGCCAGCGCATCCAGCTGGATCTGGCGCGCCTGGCGGCAGGAAAATCCAGCCAGGCGGAAATCCGGCAGGGCCTCGGCCGGCTCGACGAGATGATCCGCTCGCTGTCGGATGGCGGCAACGCGACGGGATTCGAGGTGCGCGAGCCGGCGGCCACCCTGGGGCCGTCCAGCGCGCCGTTGCAGCGGATTCTGCTCGACTACCGCGCCGACGTGCTTGCCGCTCTCGACGACATCCAGGCCGGCCGCGATCCGGATCGCGCCCTGGACTCGCTGTTCGGTCGCGGCAACGAAATGCTCAACCGCGCCGATGCCGCGGCGGCCGCGCTGAGCGAGCGCATCGGACAGGTCGAACGCGACGCTGCCTTCGGTCTGTACTTTCTCGCCCTGCTCGACATCGCCATCCTGGCGGCCGCCCTGCTGGCCATCCGCGCCTGGATCGTGCAGCCGCTGCGAAAGCTGATGCTGACCAGCCGGCGCTTCGCCGGGGGGGAGTACCACGTCCGCACGCAGATCGATGCGGCGGACGAGATCGGCGACCTCGCGCGCACCTTCGATCGCATGGCCGGCGACATCCAGCACGACATGAGCCGGACCGCCGGCAACCTGCGGGAAATCGAGAAATCGCAGGCGCTGCTGCGCAAGGTGCTGGAGACCCTGCCGGTCGGCGTCTGGGTGACCGACGGCGGCGGCCGCGTCGTCCTGGAAAACCCGGCCGGCCAGCGCCTGCGGGCCGGGGCGGAAGCGGCCGGGACGGCGGGCAGCGGGAAAGGCCAGGACGGGCGGGCCGGCGGCGGCAAGCGGATCGGGCATGGCGAATCGGCGCTGGAGCGTGCCCTGGCCGGGGGCGAAGCCACGCTCGGCGAGATCATCGAGATCCGCGGCGTCGACGGCCACCGCCGGACCGTCCTCCACTCGACGGCTCCCCTGGTCGGTCCGCGCGGCGAGATCGAGGGGGCCATCGTCGTCAACGAGGACATCACCGAGCGCCGCAAGGCGGTAGAGGAATTGCGCGTCAGCAAGGAACTGTTCCAGACCACCTTCGACTCGGCGGCGGTGGGCATGGCCCTGTACGACCTGTCCGGACGCTTCCTGCTCGCCAACGGCGCGCTGCGCGAGATGCTCGGCTTCGGCGAGGACGAGCTGCTGCGCATGAACCTGCGGGAGCTTGCCCATGCCGACGACCAGGCCAAGGACGACGATCTCGCGCATCGGGTGCTGGACGGCGCCTTGAGCCGCTACGCCGTGGAAAAACGCCTGCATCGCCGCGACGGAGGCGTCGTCTGGGTCATGCTGTCGGTGGCCCTGGTGCGGGACAGGGAGCAGGCGCCGCTGTACTTCATCGGCCAGATGATCGACATCTCCCCGCGCAAGGCGATGGAACAGGAGCTGATCGCCTCGCGCGCGCGCCTGCGCGAACTGGCGGCCTACCATGACAGCGTGCGCGAGGAGGAACGCAAGCGCATCGCCCTGGAAATCCACGACGAGCTGGGGCAGCTGCTGACCGCCCTGAAAATGGACATTTCCCTGCTGCGCATGCAGTTCGGCGCCGACCCGGATGTCGGACGGAGAACCAACGACATGCGCGAGCTGGTGGAGAAGACCATCGGCGTGGTGCGCCAGGTGGCGGCCAACCTGCGGCCGGCGGCGCTGAACCTGGGCATCGGCGCGGCCCTGGAATGGCTGGTGGAGGATTTCGGGCAGCGCACGGGCATCGCCTACGAGCTGGATTTCTCCGGCGGCGAGATCGCCCTCGACGACCTGCGGGCGACGGCCATCTTCCGCATCGTGCAGGAATCGCTGACCAACGTCATGCGGCATGCCGCCGCCGCCTCGGTGGCGGTCGGCCTGCGGCGCGACGGCGCGGCGCTGCGCCTGGAAATACGGGACGATGGCCGGGGATTCGACTACGAAGCGACCCGGCACGGCCCCTCCTTCGGCCTGCTCGGCATCCGCGAACGGGTGCGCGGGCTGGGCGGCACGCTTGACGTCGATAGCGGCCCGGGGCGGGGCACGCTCGTCTCGATTTGCATACCCCATCCCACGGAGCACGCGGCATGATCCGCATATTGATCGCCGACGACCACGCCATCGTGCGCGGCGGCCTGAAGCAGATCGTCGCCACCACCACCGACATCGTGGCGGCCGGCGAGGCCACCCACGGCGCCGAGGTGATCGACAAGGTGCGCCAGGCCGAGCTCGACCTGCTGCTGCTGGACATGACCATGCCCGGCCTGAGCGGGGTCGATCTGGTGCGTCGCGTGCGGACGGACAAGCCGGGCCTGCCGATCCTCGTGCTGAGCATGCACAACGAGGGCCAGGTGGTGTCGCGCGCCCTGCGCGCCGGCGCCACCGGTTACGTCACCAAGGACAGCGATCCGGCCATCCTGCTCGCCGCCATCCGCAAGGTGGCGGCCGGCGGCCGCTTCATCGATCCGGCGCTGGTCGACGCCATCGTCTTCGATGCCGGCAATGGCGACCGGCCGCCGCACGACCTGCTCTCCGACCGCGAGTTCCAGGTGCTGCAGAAGATCGTCGCCGGCGAGGCCATCGGCGAGATCGGCGCCGCGCTGAACCTGAGCGCCAAGACCATCAGCACGCACAAGATGCGCCTGATGCAGAAAATCGGCGTGGACAACAACGCCGACCTCATCCGCTATGCCCTCCGGCATGGCCTGGCGCAGGAATAGCGCGCCTTTCCCGTTTTTCCCCTTGTAGGTGTTTTTCCGACAGGCCGTAGGCGCATGCCGACAGCCAAAACAGTCAAAGCCTAAAGCAATTTCCGGCTTTTCCGACTCTTGAACCCGGGGGCCGGCGTCGTTACTCCCGTCAACAGGACGGATCACGTGACGATGAAATTGCTGATAGTCGAGGATTCGCAGCCGGTGAGAAACCGCCTGCGCGCCATTCTGTCGAGCCTGCCCGGGGTGCAGGCCGAGGAGGCGGCGGACATTCGCCAGGGCACGGCGCGCTTCCGCGAACTGGCGCCGGAAATGGTGATCCTCGATGTCCTGCTGCCGGATGGCAGCGGCCTCGACCTGCTGGGCGTGATCAAGCAGGAACGGCCGGCCACCCGCGTGCTGATGTTCAGCAATTACACCCTCTACCGCAAGCGCTGCGTGGCGGAAGGGGCGGATTACTTCTTCGACAAGACGATGGAACTGGAGAGCCTGACGACGACCGTCAGGCAACTGGCGGAGGCAAGCGCGTGACGAACGGGACGGACAAATCGGCGGAGCGGGAAGCGGGCCTGCCCTGGCTGCAGGCGCCCGCGACGGGCGTGGCCGGCGCGGCGCTGCTGCTGGTCGCCGGCGGCCCGAGCGCGACCCATCTGGGGCTGGCGGCCCTGCTGCTGGCGGTCGGCTTCGGGGCCGGGCGCCAGGCGCTGGGCGCCGGCCGACGCCGCCTGCGCGAGGCCGGGGAGGCGGCCGAGGCAAGGCAGCGCGCCGCCGAGGCGGAGCGGGCGGCCCGGGACAATGCCCGCGGGCTGGATGCCCTGTGCCGCAGCGTGCTGCCGATCTGGGCGCGGCAGATCGACGCCGCGCGCAGGCACACCGAGGACGCCATTACCGCCCTCTCCGGGCGCTTCGCCGGCATCGCCGAGAAACTCGAGGCGGCCGAGGCGGCGGCGCGCGATGCCGCCGGCGGCATGGGCCACGGCGGCATGATTGAAATCCTGGATATCACCCGCGCCGACCTCGATGCCATCACGCGCACCCTGCAGGCGGCCCAGGCGGCCAAGCAGGAAATGATGAACGACATCGCCTACCTGGCGGGGTTTACCGGGGAACTGAAGAAAATGGCGGTGGAAGTCGGCAGCATCGCCGGCCAGACCAACCTGCTGGCGCTGAATGCCGCGATCG